>Ga0209310_1000080_pt1 | contig 173348 bp, 123 predicted proteins | sample AD_UKC030_MetaG_FD_184415 | JGI IMG/M metagenome (GOLD analysis project Ga0209310, IMG submission 184415) | Active sludge microbial communities of municipal wastewater-treating anaerobic digesters from USA - AD_UKC030_MetaG (SPAdes) (version 2) | ecosystem: Engineered > Bioreactor > Anaerobic... | reverse complement strand
AGTTGTTCCTCGCAGGCTTCGGTACAACTTGCAAGCGCCCCCTCCCAGCCTCCCCCATTCAGGGGAGGAGTAACATTTGAAGAAGATTTAAGGAAGGTGACTTTGAATTATCAGCAGTTTTGGTTTATTCAATGAAATAATCTGAAAGTATTTTATTAATTTTGATGCAATATGGTGTTATTAAACCGGCACGGAATGGATTTGCAAAAAACACACAACAGTTAAGTGCACGGCATTCCTCATAAAAACAGCTTTGCATGCGCAAACATGTCAGGTATGAGTATAAAATACACCTGCACACCATAATCAGAACCCTGTGCGATCTTTGTGACCAGGCAGGAAGCTGTGCTGACCTTAACTTATACCGACACGGAATGGGTTTGCGAAAAATTTATGTTATAGCGGTGTACGGCATTACTCATACTAAACAGCTTTGCATGCGCAAACCTGTCAAGTATGAGTATAAATGAATCGAAATCCACATGCGAAGCTGCTTATCAGTCTGACAACCGGCAGGCAACTGAACATTGAAATTAATGTGATGTACTAATGAAAACACTTAATGATTTCTCCAGATGGACTTTACACCATACATGGGTGATATTCGTCAGCTATTTTCTCAGTATCGTTGCGTTGCTTTTTATCCATGACGCCTTTGGATTTTCAATGGCTGACGACGGAACCTATTTATCAAATGCCGTGATGCACGTGGGCAGTGGATTGATCCTGGCATTGGGTACAGCCTGGTTGCAATGGGAATTGTTACATCAACATATCAGCCTGTCTGTTTTCTGGGTATGGTCGTTGATGATTGGGTTCGTTTTGGCCGAATCCGTGGCCGGAATTGTCCTGTGGAAGCTGGAAATTTGCAGAGGACTGATAAACATCTTTAATACGAATGTTCATTATCCTGAAGCCTTGATTTTTGCACTGGCGGGCTTCATTGCGGGTATGATACAGTTCAGATTGCTAAAACCATTCTACAGGAACAGGTTTTTTTGGATCATTGCAAGTACATTTGGCTGGGCCGTTTTCATTTTATCGTCCTATCTCGGCCGCCTTGGTTTTATTCTGGGAGCGGTTTTATATGGCGTCTTGACAGGATTGGCCTTTTATGGGTTAATGAAACCCAAAATACACAATGAAAAGCTGCCTTCTGCCACACCAATGCCCTCAGCCGGTGAAAATTTGAACTGAAACGACAGTATTCTGTGGTGTGATTGTCATGTGTGACGGAACCACTGCCGGCCGGAAGGACCGGGCCGTATACATCCGCTATTAGAGATCTGATAGGGAATTATGGCCTGATGTGATTGAACAGACCGTGGTAAATGAAAATATCCTCATCTTTGTATCTTCAATGAGGGACAACCTGTTTCCCTAACATTTGTCTTTATGCTAACAACACGCCGATGAAAACACATAAGTCATTGAAATACAGTAGTTATATCCTTATTCTTTCCCTTTCCCTTCTCATGGTTCAGGTCCGGCTGTCTGCCGGAATGCTGGAGAAAACCTATCAATTTCCGGCGCCGGAACTGCAAAGAAGTGGCGCTTATACCTCTGTCGCATGGAACGGCTGTCAACAGTCGGGCCTGCCGGGGCAACCGGCCCTGCCCTGGCATGAGGTCAGCCTCTTGCTGCCTGCAGGAGAGCGGGCTGTCCGTATCGAATTCACGGGCGAAGATCTGCTGACAATACCGGGTGCGCATCTGCTGTGGCCTTCACAGCCCGACCGGCCGCTCAGTGATTTAAAAAGGCATGAATTTCTGTATGATAAAGCGGTATACAACCAGGCCGGACCCTACCCTGCAAGCGTTACCGGCATTCTGACCACCCAGTACCTCTATGGCAACGCCATTGCCCTCTGTACCTTTACCCCTGTGGTATATTTCCCTGCGGAGCGTAAGCTTCAGTATTACAGCAGGGTCAGGATCAGGGTTTATACGGAACCTTCGGGGATGCCGGGTCTGGCAGGGAAGGGGCTTACGGAGCAGCAGCGATTCCAGATCGGCAAACTGGTTCAGAACCAAGAGAACCTTCCCTGGATTGATCCGCCTGCCATCGACAATGCCTGGGATTATCAGGTGCTGATCATTGCCCCGGAGCTCTTCCTGGGGCAGTTCGATGCCCTTAAAAGTGCCTTCCGTGCCAGGGGAATGAAAACACAGGTGATGGCGGTACCCTCCATCCTGGCTGCCTACCCGGGAACCGACAACCCGGAGAAAATCCGGAACTGTATCATCCAGCAATACCAGCAACATGATATCCGGTATGTGCTGCTTGCCGGCGATGCGGAGCATGTCCCTTTCAGGGGCATGTACTGCTACGTACAGTCGGGTTCGGGCTATACCGATAACAACATCCCGGCGGATATCTATTATGCAGCCCTCGACGGCAACTGGAATACCGACGGCGACAACCTCTGGGGCGAACCGGGAGAGGAAGATCTGTTGCCGGAGCTTGCCGTGGGCAGGTTTTGCGTGAGCAGTGTGGCAGAGCTTCAGAATGCCATCGGGAAAACCCTGATGTACCAGCATCAGCCGGTTGCAGGCGACTTCCGCAGACCCCTGATGGCAGGGGAAAAACTCTGGGAGAATCCTGAAACCTGGGGCGGCGATTACCTCGATCTGCTGATCGGTTTCCACAATGTGAACGGATACGCCACCGACGGTATCCCCGCCTGGCACGATACCACCACCCTCTACGACCGCGACCTGCCCTCGCAATGGACCGCCCTGATGCTGAGGAACCTGATCAACCAGGGAACTTCCTTCCTGCACCACGCAGGCCATGCAAGTACAAACTATCTGATGCGCATGAGCAATTCCGCCATCACGAATGCCAATTTCAGCCAGGTGAACGGAACCACCCACGGCTTTGTCCCGGTCTATTCGCATGGCTGTTATTGTGCAGCCTTTGACGAATCTGACTGTATTGCAGAGAAGATGCTGAATATCAATAATTTTGCAGTCGCTTTTATCGGGAATTCCCGTTTTGGATGGTTCAATGAAGGGCAGACGGAAGGGCCCTCCCAGCACCTGCACCGCGAATTTGTCAACGCCTTGTATGCCGTTAATATTACAGATGCCGGCCGGGCCCACAGCCAGTCGAAAATCAGCTCGGCTCCCTGGGTTACGGCGCCGGGGCAGTGGGAGGAAGGCGCCCTGCGCTGGTGCTTCTACGGCTGCAACCTGCTGGGTGATCCGGCCCTGTCCATCTGGACAGAGATCCCCCTCAGCCTCGATGTGACACATCCCGCAACCATCCCCATGGCCAACCCCTGCATCCTGGTGCAATGTGACACATCGGGCAGCCCTGCCGCAGGCCTGACCTGCATCATCCTGGCCGATACCGCCTTGCTCGCCTCAGGCATTACCGACAGTACCGGCCATGTGACACTTTGTATTGACACCGCCCTGGCCCAAACCGGTCCCGTCTTGCTCATCGTCAGCGGACCCAATTGTATCCCCGATACTTCCGTGCTTACCGTTACCGGAGGAAACAGCCTGGCGGGAAACATCCGTTATTTTAACAACAACCTGTCTCCCATGGAAAATGTCATGCTTTGCCTGATGCAGCAGGGTGATACAATGTACACCGCAACAACAGACAGCGCAGGACAATACCACTTTCAGAATGTGCTCCCCGGAACCTATGAGATCAAAGCCTCCTGCACTGCTCCCTGGGGTGGAGGCAATTCGTCCGATGCCCTGATGATACTGAAACATTTCGTGGGACTCAGCCCGCTCAGCGGCATGAACCTTGAAGCTGCCGATGTTGACAATAACGGCTATATCAATTCAGTCGATGCCTTCTATGTGCAGAAAAGGTTTGTGGGGATCATCAGTTCCTTCCCGGCCGGGGACTGGGTGTTTGAAACCAATGCCATTACCCTCGGGCTGCTTGATAATATCACATTGAACATCAAAGGATTATGTGTCGGCGATGTCAACGGATCCTTTTTCCCTTAAAATAAATGTCAGCGAGATTCAAATGATTATTTTAATAACCCAACAACTATGATTAAAAGTATCTTATCCATTGCGGCGGCCTTGTTGCTTTTTTCAGGCCCGCTCTCAGCGCAGCAGAAGTTTTCGTACAATGACAGCCGGGCCATATCCGGTTTCAGCATTGAGCAGCAGGATGCCTCCGGAATCCGGCTGCAGTTTGCGGTTACTGAGTTTGAGATGAACGATGTAACGATCAACGGAAGGAGCTGGAAGACAGTCGGACTGCCCGGGGTATTCCTTCCAAACAACGAGGGCGCTCCCAATCTGCCTGGTACCGGGCGTTACCTGGCCATTCCTGCCGGTGCCAGTGTTCAGCTGGAAATAATTGATTACCAGACTGAACTGATCCAGGGGGTGGATATTGCACCTGCTCCCCGCATACCCAAAGAAACCGAAAAAGAGATGGTTTATCCGGTGGATGAGGCTATTTATGGTACTGATGCCTTTTATCCCGCCCAGCCGCTGGCAATTTCTGAGCCCGCAAAGATCAGGGGTGTGGATGTGGTGATGATCGGCTGCACGCCATTCCGGTATAATCCGGTCAGCAGGGAATTGCTGGTTTACAGGGATATCAGTTTTAAAGTTCATTTTATCGGCGGTACGGGTCATGTCGGTGACAACAGGCTCAGGAGCCGCTGGTTTGATCCCCTCCTGCAGGATCTGCTGCTCAATCCGCAGGTACTGCCTGAAGTCAGCTATAACAAGCAGGCGGTGAATTCCGAGGACGTGGGCTTTGAATACCTGATCATTGTTCCCAACGATCCTTTTTTCAGCCAATGGGCCGACAGCATCAAACTGTTTCGTCAGCGCCAGGGGATTCTGACCGGCATCAAGACCCTCGATGAAGTCGGCGGCAATACCGTAGCTGCCATTGAAGGCTATCTCGACAATGCATACAATACCTGGGACATTCCTCCGGTTGCCTGCCTGCTGATCGGTGATTACGGGACCAATGCAGCCAACACCATCATCTCGCCCATCTGGGACAGCTATTGTGTTTCGGATAATATTTTCGGAGACGTGGACGGCAACAGCATGCCGGATATCGTGATGGCGAGAATGACAGCGCAGGACGCAGCCCAGCTCGAGGTGATGGTCAGGAAATTCATTGATTATGAACGTAATCCCCCTACTAATTCCGATTTTTACAATCATCCCGTCACTGCCCTCGGCTGGCAGACCGAGCGCTGGTTCCAGATCTGTTCCGAGGTAATCGGCGGGTTCTGGACGCACAGCCTGGGTAAAAGTCCGGTACGTATCAATGCGGTATACTCCGGGAATCCCAGTGTGGATCCCTGGTCTACCAACAGCAATACCTCCACGGTGCTGAGCTACTTCGGTCCGGGCGGGCTGGAATACATTCCGGCTACACCGCAGGTACTGGGCGGCTGGACAGGCGGTACGGCCGCCATGGTCACCAATGCGCTGAATGAAGGCGCTTTTATGTTGCAGCACCGCGACCACGGCGAAGAAACCGGATGGGGTGAACCCGAGTACCACAATTCGGATATTGACGGCCTCACGAATACCGATCTTACTTATATCATGTCGGTGAACTGCCTGACCGGAAAATATAACTGGTCGCAAGAGTGCTTTGCCGAGAAATTCCACCGCTATACCTATAACGGGCAGCCTGCAGGGGCCCTGGGTATCCTGGCCGCTTCCGAGGTGTCTTATTCATTCGTGAATGATGCCTACATCTGGGGCGTTTATGATAATATGTGGCCTGAGTTTATGCCTGCCTACGGAAGCACTCCTGCAGAAAGAGGCATCCTTCCCGCTTTCGGAAATGCTGCCGGTAAGTACTTTCTTGAACAATCCTCATGGCCGTACAATCCTTCCAATAAAGAGGTCACCTATAACCTTTTCCACCACCACGGGGACGCCTTTATGACAGTGTACAGTGAAGTACCCCAGTTGCTTACCGTGGTTCACGACCCCACCATTTTCACCGGCGTCACTGCCTTCAATGTGACTGCAAATCCCGGCTCTTTCATCTGCGTGTCGCTTAACGGTGAAATCCTGGGAACGGCCACCGCTACCGGAGCTCCGGTTACGATTACCATCCCCGGAACCCAGCTTCCTCCCGACCACCTGGATGTGGTGGTGACCCTGCAGAATTACTACCGATATGAGGCTCAGGTACCCGTGATCCCGCCTTCCGGACCCTATGTAGTGAAAAACAACATCGTGCTGAACGATATCGCAGGCAATAACAACGGGATGATGGAATACGGAGAAGATATCCAGCTGAGCGTAGAAATGAAGAATGTGGGCGTCGTGCAGGCGGCTAATGTCAATGTAACTCTTGGTACAACAGACCCTTACGTTACACTGACGAGCGCTCTTGCCGGTTTCGGCGACATTCAGCCCAACACCACGGCATCAGTCAGCAATGCATTCGGCTTTACAGTTGCAGACGACATCCCGAACAACCATGTGGTGAACTTTTCCCTGACAGCCACTGATGGAACCGAAACATGGCTGAGTTATTTCAGCATCAAGGGCTATGCACCTGTCCTGCAATACCTGCAATACAGCTTATCTGATCCGTCGGGCAACAACAACGGCAAGCTCGATCCGGGTGAAACCGCACAGATCAGCCTTGTGGTGAAAAATACGGGCATGGCGGAATGTTATAACGTCAGCGGCGTCCTTTCCTCCACCGATCCCTATGTGACCATTAACAGCACTACTTCCGGTTTTGGCAACATCGTACCGGCTACCACTGCCCAGGCTTCCTTCAGCATCACTGCCGATGCCCTCACTCCGGCCGGACATATGGCGTCCTTCCTGATTGATCTCAGCGCCGACATGGGGATCAGCGGCAGCGGAAGCCTGTCCACCGTCATCGGGCAAATACCCATCCTCATCGTGGATTTCGACCCCGACCATAGTTCGGGAACCGTGATGAACACCACCATCCAGGGACTCGGATTGCCGGCCGATTACCAGACCAGTATGCCATCCGACCTGAACCTGTATTCATCCATCTTTGTCTGCCTCGGGATTTATTCCAATAACCATGTCTTGTCATCATCCGAAGGACAGGCTCTTGCAGCTTACCTCAACCAGGGGGGGCGGCTGTATATGGAAGGCGGCGATACCTGGGCCTATGACAATGAAACCGCAGTGCATCCCATGTTTAAGATCGACGGTTTGCAGGACGGATCCGGTGACCTTGGAACCTTGAACGGTCAGGCCGGTACGTTTACCGCCGGCATGAGTTTCTCCTATTCCGGAGGCAATAGCTATATCGACCGGCTCAACCCCGTGGGAGGCACTACCGCATTTAAAATTTTCCAGAACCAGACCCCTGCTTACGGAACAGGAATCGCTTATGACGGAGGTACTTACAAGACCATCGGAACCTCCCACGAGTTTGGAGGCCTGAACAACGGCAGCGGGATCTCCACCAAAGCAAACCTGATGACCGAATACCTGATCTTTTTCGGTATCCTCGGGGATGATCCCGTAGCAGAATTTTCGGCGATGCCCACCCTGATCTGTGAAGGCTCCGGGGTGCAGTTCACTGATCTTTCCACAGGTAATCCGACCTCCTGGGTTTGGTCCTTCCCGGGCGGAACCCCTGCCGTTTCCACCTCACAAAATCCGCTCATTACCTATGCTGCAGCCGGAACCTATGATGTCACCCTGATCATCTCCACCGACACCTATGCAGACACCCTGACCAAACAGCAGTATATCACCGTCATGGCTGCTCCCGCGCAGGCTCCCGTGGCATCGGGCCCTGTATCCCTTTGCAACAATATTCCCACCACCGCAGTCACCCTGGTGCCGGTTCCCGGAGCCACCTCTTACAACTGGTACCTTTTGCCCCTGTCCGCAGGCAGCATCAGCGGTTCGGGAGCTACCGCCACCATCCTCTGGAACCAGGCATACAGCGGTACAGCCACCGTGACGGTAGAGGCAGTCAATATGTGCGGAGAAGGTCCGCTCTCCCCTGATTTCAGCATCACCCTGCTGCCAGCGCCCGTGGTGACCCAGACAGCATTCAGCAATGTGTGCATCAACTGGCCGGCCTTCCAGCTCAGCGGTGGCAGTCCTGCCGGCGGAACATACAGCGGTAACGGCGTCAGTAACGGGTACTTCGATCCGGGTGCCCTGATACCGGGGACTTACCTGATTACATACTCTTTTGTCGATCTCAATGGTTGTTCAGGATCATCCACACAACCCATCTACGTGGATGCCTGTACCGGGATGCCGCAGTTTGGGGATGGCCTGACCGCAGCCCTCTACCCCAATCCTGCAGGCGATCACCTGTTTGTGAGCTTCAAAGGGCTCAGAGACCAGGTGCTTCAGTGCACAGTAATCAATACCACAGGTCAGGCTGTTGGCAGATACAGCCTGGTGCCTGAATCGGGTGAAGCCCTGCTGGAGATCAACACCGGCGCACTCGGTGCCGGAGTGTACATGCTGCAGGTCAGGATGAAAGACGATAGCAGGCAGTTTAAATTCCTGGTCGAATAAACCTTACTGAATGAAAATAGTCCTGCCGGCACTGGTTCTGGTTCTTGGTCTGCTACTCCCGGCCAGGGCCCAGAATCTGCCCTTGCAGGAGCCTGACGATGATCTCAGGGATCTGCTGGAACTGATTGACAGCGACAGCGGGCTTCTCGATCCGGCGATCAGGCCTTATCTGAACACCCAGGCGGCTTCGCTGCTGCAGGCTGGGCCGGAGTCAGCCTCCCTGCGGGTCAGGAAGGAAGCCTGCATTTATGCTGCGGCCCTTGGCCACGGGAATGACAGCTGCAGCCGGAAGATCCGTAAACCAAACCTGCGCTATCCTCCCTTTGTTTTTCACATCCGCGACCCGGAGATTCGTGCTGCCGCCGGCGATTTCAAATTGTCGGTCCGCCCGGTATACGGGCAGCGGGTGTTGCTTTCCGGCAGGGATTTCTTTATACAAAGCCGCGGGGGATTCAGCTTTCAGGCTGCACTGGGCAGGCATGTCGCATGCTACGGCAGCCTGAGAGACAATTACCAGAGGAATTTCGTGCTCTCACAGCCGGGATGGCTTACCCGTGAGGAAGGAGGCAATTACAAACTGAATGAAGGCGGGCGCAAGGGAGGTGATTTCAGTGAGATGAGGGGAGGAATCGTGTTGTCGAACCGCTGGGGAAGCCTGTCGCTTGTGAAAGACAGGCTGCAGTGGGGAGTGAGCCGTTACGGATCAAATATCTTTTCCGGGCGCACGCCCAGCTTTGCCATGATTACCCTGGATATCAGGCCGGCCGCCTGGATCCGGCTCAACTACTTCCATGGCTGGCTCCACTCGGAAGTGATCGACAGTGCAAGGTCCTATTTTACCGTAAACGGCGACTACCGGGCCAAATTCATCCCTAAGTACATTGCTGCCAATATGCTCACTGTAAAGCCAATACGCGGGATCAGCCTTTCGGCCGGCAATTCGGTGGTCTATGCCGGCATCCCGGTTCAGCCGGCTTTTCTTATTCCTTTTTTCTTTTATAAATCGGTGGATCATACGATTTCCCACGGGATTGACAACCAGAATTCCCAGGTCTATGCCAGCCTCAGCATCCGGCGTTTCAGCCATCTGCATCTGTATGCCAATCTTTTTGTGGATGAGTTTTCGGTGAAGCGTATCAGCGATCCCGGCAGGCATAACTTTTACAGTACCCAGGCGGGTTTCAGCCTCACCGACCTGTTGTTTGAAGGTTGGCAGGCGGGTATGGAATGGACCCGGAGCATGCCCCTGGTATACAAACACCGCGTTCCTGAACTCAGTTTCGAATCGAACCGCTACCAGCTGGGCCACTACCTGACGGATAATGCTGTTGACGTCAGGCTTTGGCTGACATTACGTCCCATGGCATTCATATCCCTCAAAACGGCATACAACCACGCGCTGAAGTACAATGATTATCCCTATCTGAAAGGGATTGCCGTGGATCAGTATCCGGCCTTTAAAGACAAGGTGTGGTCGTCAGAATCCTGGGAGTTTAAGCTCGCCTGGCGCTGGTCGTACCTTTCGGATATTTATGCCTGTCTTGAGGTAATCAATACTGAAGGATATAATGCCGACGGAAGAACTGCCGCGGAAAACCTGGAAAGATACACATCGCCGATGTATTATGGCAATCGGGTGTTGTTCGGTTTCGGATTGAATATGGGGATATAAACTTTTTGCTTTCCTGATTGTTCTCTACCTTTGCAGGTCAAAAATTCAATTTAAGTATGACGGATACGAAAACGCACGGAAAGATCTCACAGATCATCGGACCGGTGGTGGATGTTACTTTTGAGGAAGACAGCCATCTTCCCGATATCTATGAGGCCCTGGAAGTGACCAGGCCTGATGGAAGCAAGCTGGTGCTGGAGTGCCAGCAGGATATCGGTGAAAGTACTGTAAGGACTGTAGCCATGGACAGCACCGACGGTTTACGCCGCGGGATGAAGGTGTTTTCAACCGGCAAGGCCATTTCCATGCCGGTGGGTGAGCACATTCGCGGAAGGTTGTTTAATGTGATCGGCAATGCCATCGATGGTTTACCGCAGGTTTCCGGTGGGAAGACCTACGGAATACACCGGGAACCGCCAACCTTTGAGAACCTTTCGACGCGCAAGGAGGTGTTGTTTACCGGGATCAAGGTGATCGACCTGATAGAGCCCTATGCCAAAGGGGGTAAGATCGGGCTGTTTGGCGGGGCCGGTGTCGGTAAGACGGTCATTATCATGGAACTGATCAACAACATTGCCAAGAAATATTCGGGAATGTCGGTGTTCGGGGGCGTAGGGGAACGCACACGCGAAGGGAATGACCTGCTCAGGGAAATGATAGAGTCCGGAGTCATACGATATGGAGAAGCCTTTAAGGAAGATATGGAAAAGGGAGGATGGGATCTGAGCAAGGTGGATATGGCTGAACTGGCTGAATCGCAGGCTACCCTGGTGTTCGGACAGATGAACGAACCCCCCGGAGCCCGTGCCCGTGTTGCTTTGTCGGGACTGACCCTTGCCGAGTATTTCCGAGATGGTGACGAACAATCCGGAGGAAGAGATATCCTGTTCTTTATCGATAATATTTTCCGTTTTACCCAGGCCGGTTCCGAAGTATCGGCATTGCTTGGCCGTATGCCGTCGGCCGTGGGTTACCAGCCCACCCTGGCCACCGAAATGGGGATTATGCAGGAAAGGATCACCTCCACCAAGCGGGGGTCGATCACCTCTGTACAGGCCGTTTACGTGCCTGCCGACGACCTGACCGATCCGGCGCCCGCCACCACCTTTGCCCACCTCGACGCCACCACGGTACTCAACCGTAAGATCGCCGAACAGGGTATCTATCCTGCGGTCGATCCGCTGGATTCCACCTCACGCATCCTCAGCCCGGATGTCGTCGGTGAGGAACACTACCGTACCGCCCAGGCCGTGAAACAGATCCTGCAGCGGTATAAAGAACTGCAGGATATTATCGCCATCCTCGGAATGGATGAATTGTCGGAAGACGACAAGCTGGTGGTTCACCGGGCACGCCGTGTGGCCCGCTTCCTGTCGCAACCCTTCCATGTGGCCGAGCAGTTTACCAATATCCCCGGCGTATTCGTCAACATCGAAGATACCATCAAAGGATTCAACATGATCCTCAACGGCGAAGTGGACGAATATCCGGAGGCGGCCTTCAACCTGGTCGGTACCATTGAAGAAGCCATCGAAAAAGGGAAAAAACTGCTTGCCGAAAGCGAGTAAAACCTGTTCTCAACCTAATTCCGGAATCCATCCATGCATCTCGACATCATCACACCCGACTCAAGCATTTTCACAGGAGAGGTCAGCCTGGTGCAATTACCCGGCAAGGACGGTTCTTTCGAGATCCTTAACCAGCATGCTCCCCTGATTGCCGTGTTGAAACATGGAGAGATCCGCATCCTCGACCCTCAGAAACATGAAAAAATATTCACGGTAAAGGGAGGGGTGGTTGAAGTCAGCAATAACCGTATCCTGGTGCTGGCCGAATGACATTGCCGTACAGGCTTTTCTGATCAGAATCCCATCCTGAAACCCGTTTCAAAGGTATCCGTATTGCCCTGATACAAAGTTGCGGTGTACTTTTTCTCTTTGTCTGTAACCGACATCTTACGGTACCAGCCAAAGACCGACCAGCCGGGAACGATTTCCCAATTGAGCCCGGCTTCATATGTAGTTGATTCCCAGGTTATCTCTTGCATGAATGGCAATCCCTGCGCCGGATCTTTTCCATAGATGTAGTCGTTGCCATGCCTGGCATGCGTATATGAAAACTGCATCATCAGGCCTCGGCGTGGCCGGTATGAGCAGGCCAGGTAAGTCTCATCGGAATTATCCCTGAGATAATGCCCGAGATTGTAACGGTTAGAAGCATAAGTCAGGGATTCGATGAAATGCTGGTACACCATGGGATTGGTCCTGGTGTACTCCAGGGTGAAAAACACATTTTGCAGGGGAACATTGCCCAGCCGGAGACCGGCCTTGCCGCTGATGAAGTTGGTGTGGGCATCCTTATCACGGAACCGGCCGAAAGCGACTTCATCCACAAAGAACGAGGTATACAGGTGGAGGTTCCTGATATTGCGGGAACTGATGTTGAAGAAGAACTGGGCGTTCTGGCCGGCCAGGTTCGAATTATCCGACAGTCCCGGATCGGCCGCCTTGTAAAACAGAAATGGGATCAGGCAGAGTGGCTGTATGTTTACATCACTGTATACCAGAGAGTTACCTATAGAAACCTGGAGTTTTTTTACGGGGGTGAACGTAAAAAAATTGGCGGCGATATATTTATTGCGGTAAACAACCCTGGTTCCGTTGCCGGTAAGATAGGAGCGGTTGCTGTCGATGACGGCGGAGGCCAGCCATCCGTGGAACCACGAGAAATCGATCCATGAAACAGGCTTCAGCCTCAGTGAAAGATAAGGGAAGGGAGGCGTCCGGCCTGACAGGATATTGGAGCCGTGGTAATTGTCGCCCCACTGCGGATTATCCTGCTGCAGGGCCACCTGACCCCATTTCCAGGTGTAGGCGATCCCTCCTTTCATTTCGAAGAAATCGGTTTTTGCACCTTCCCCGGTATAAACCGCAGCCTTTTCGGGGGTCAGAAAGCTGTCAGCTACCAATGGCCTGCTGTGCCTGTTATCCCACAATGCGGCATAGTAACTCCATCCTTTCCCTGCGTAGCCGAACATTCCGGCACCCTGCCAGCGATGGTACATTTGATCGTTTTGATTGCTAATCAGGCGGTATCCGGCAATAGGCTTGATTACCATGCTGAAAACCGGTGGAAGGCTGTCCTCATTTTGAAGCCAGATCCCCGGCGGATTGAGAGAAAAGGCAAGCCGGCCGCCCCTGCGGTAGAGGTCAACATCTCCCTGCTGAGGCCCGGAAGTCCTGCTTTCCGGCCTGTAATCCTTTAAATAGAAGGACAACTCCCGGCTTTGCCTGTGATTCAGGCTGATGCTTCCTCCATCGACGGCTTGCCGGATCTCCAGTAGTTTTTCACAGATCAGTTGCCTGGAGTAGGGTTTGACGGCAGTATTCAGTGTGATTACCTGCAGACCGGCCATTTCATCCAGAAAAGCCGGCAGGGCAGATTCCCCGTCGGGCCCGGGTATGGTCTGCGCCCTTGCAGGGCCGGGATAAACATAGCCGGTGAAGATAAAAAAGATTGACAGCAAAACTGCCCGGTATTTCCTGTTTCTCAAGGGGAACATGGAAAATTCATTAAAAAATGTAAATGTAGTAAAGTTCGGCCAAACGATTTCCGCCTGGTTTTGTTTATACTGAATCTTAGTGATAATCGAAGCAATGTTCAGTAAGACGCTGTATACCGATGACGCTGGAAACACACATCGCATTCCTGTGTCCTTTCGGTATATCAGTCCGGTGATGTGTTTTATTTTATTCAGTTTAATCCAATTGTGTCTGAAAAATAGTTAATTTTGCAGGCTTTTTCGAAGGATACGCGCTATGAGGCTGTTAAAAATTACATCCCTGCCTGACACCATTTCCCGGTCCAGGGAAGAACGGGAGCGTTCCCGTCATATCCATGTGGTTCACCATGAAAGACGGGATATCAGAAGAATGGTGGAAGAACTCATTGGCCGCAATGCCTGTGATTTCGTTTCCTCCCACGTGGATATCTACGACGAGAACAACTTCCTGGTTTCGACCACTGCCCGGTTTAATATCCTCAGGAGCTTTCCAGGGAACTGCAATAATATTGTTAATCTTCGCAGGGTCAATGATATCCGCTATCTGAACAAGTTTTTCGAAGCAGTCAACGAGAGGCTCAGAGACGGTGGCCTGTTTATCGGCATGGCCGAAACCAAGGATATCCGGAAAGCACGGATTTTTAAACGCTACCCCAGGGGATTGAATTACCTGGTGTATACACTCGATTTTGCGATTAACCGTGTGATGCCCAAGGTCGGAGGCCTGAAGAAGTTGTATTTTTCGCTGACCCGGGGACACAACCGGGTGTTGACCCGTCCTGAAATTCTCGGCCGCCTGATCTCATGCGGTTTTGAGATTGTCGAAGAGCAGGAAATAGACCAGATGTTTTACTGGGTCGTTCGCAGAAACAGCGAACCTGCCTATGATTACAACCCGACCTACGGCCCGCTCATCCGCCTGAAAAGGGTAGGCAAAGGCGGCGAGATGATAGAGGTATATAAATTCCGGACCATGCATCCTTACTCAGAATACCTTCAGAACTACCTGTTTGACAAGAATAATCTGGACAAGGACGGAAAATTCCGGGATGATTACCGCGTAACCACTTTCGGACGTTTCATGCGCAGGTTCTGGATAGACGAGTTACCGATGCTGATTAACCTGCTGATGAAGCGGAATATGAAGCTGGTGGGGGTGAGACCTTTATCGAGGCATTATTACAGTCTGTACACGCCTGAACTTCAGAATCATAGGGTACGACACAAACCCGGACTGCTTCCGCCGTATTATGCCGACATGCCTGCCGGTTTTCAGGAGATCATGGATTCTGAGAAAAGATACCTTGAATCCTATGAGAAACAGCCCTTCCTGACCGACCTCCGGTATTTCTTCATCATCCTTTTTAATATTCTGGTTTACAGGGTCAGGAGCAAGTAAGGCTCAGTCTTCAGTTTTGAGGGCATCTTTCACGGTTTCCCTGTCGTTCTCGAGTTGCAGCCTGAGTTCATGCAGGCTGCCGAATTTCCGTTCGTCCCTGATCTTTTCCATGAAAGCAACCCTGACCGTTTCTCCGTATATTTCCCGGTCGAATCCGAAAAGATTCACCTCCACTGTCAGATGATCACCATACACGGTTGGTCTGACCCCGATGTTACACATGCCTTCATAGGTGGCCTGGCCGAATTCAGCGAGAACGGCGTACACCCCGTTTCCGGGAATAAGTTTTTCAGGGGGTACATCCAGGTTCAGTGTCGGAAAACCGATAGACCGTCCGATTTTATCTCCTTCCACCACCTTGCCGCTCAGGGGGTAGGGGTAGCCCAGAAACAGCCATGCCCTGTCCAGGTCGCCCGCAGCAAGTGCTTTACGGATCTCGGTTGACGATACTTTCGCGTTTTCCACCAGCTGGGGTGAAAGTTGATGTACCTCGAAATGATATTGTTCTGCCAGCCCCCGCAGGGTTTCAAGGCTTCCCTGCCGGTTCCTGCCGAAGTGATGATCGGGCCCCATGACGATATGACTGGCATTCAGCCCGTTCACCAAAACACCGATGGCGAATTCCTCGGGCGACATCGCAGCCAGTTCCAGGTGAAAAGGCAGCACCACAAGGTGTTGTATCCCGATATCCTCCATCAGCCTCGCCTTTTCGTCGACCGTCGTCAGGATTTTAAAGACGTCGGCCTGATAATCCAGCACATGTCGCGGATGGGGATCAAAGGTGACCACCACACTTTCAGTCCCGCTTTCCTCTGCCAGCCTGACAACCTGCTGCAAGACGCTGTGGTGCCCGATGTGAACCCCGTCGAACATGCCCACCGTGACCACGGGGCTCAGTGAGGATGGAAAAGTACTTAAACTGGTGTGTATATTCATATTGTCTTTCATTACAATCACTTGCAACTCATGTGTCACTTTTACGGATCTCTACCCCGATCTCCATGACGCCGGGTGTGTCGTACCTGGACATCCTGTTTTCCAGCAGGATGATATATTTCCCCGGATCGCCCAGGGTGATACCCTCGAAAGCCGGTACCCGGATGTCCCAGAGGTCACCCATACCACTCGATAAAAACTTGCCGTCTTTGTCTTTGAGCCTGATTTCTACGTCCCTGATACGACGGGTTCCGTCGGGAGCCGTGATGGCGATCGTCAGGAACAGCTTGTCGTCCTGATAGACGGTGTGATGCCGCAAATGGATGTAAACATCCAGGGGTGACGCGGTTTCACGGATATCAGCAGTGAACTTTACTTCCTCGAAACGGTTCCATTTAAGTTCACTGAAGCTGTGACGCTCCAGAAAGACCTTACGCCCGGAACATCCGTGCAGTACACTTACAAGGGCCATTAACACAAGGATTCTTACCATTACCCGTTTGATTGACCGGGCAAAATTATAAACTTTTTCAGCTTCATGTGCAGGCTTACCTACCTTTGTGGCATTCAAGGGATCCCTATGGGCAGGAAACGGCAGGAAGAAAAGCATTATGTGGTCTGGTCCGGGCGTTTGACCGGTATTTTTGATTCCTGGGAGGAATGCCGGAGGCAGGTAGAGGGATATCCGGCTGCCCGGTACAAGGCCTTTCCCACCAGAGCCGATGCTGAAGCGGCCCTGAAGGCCGGACCTTTCAACGGTACTCCCCGGCCAAAACCCTTGCCTGACAGGCTGAAGGATTTGCGGTCGTCGGACCATCAGCCGGTCTGGGAAAGCATCAGCGTGGATGCAGCCTGCCAGGGCAATCCGGGGATCATGGAATACCGGGGCGTGGAAACAGCTACCGGCAGGGAATTGTTCCATATGGGCCCGTATCAGCATGCCACCAACAATATCGGGGAGTTTTTAGCCCTGGTGCATGCCCTGGCGGCCCTGAAACGGAATAACAACAGGCTTCCGGTTTACACTGACTCTAAAACTGCCCGTAAGTGGCTGAAAGACAAAAAGATAAAAACCAGTCTCCAACGAGATGCTTCCAATCAGGCCGTCTTCGACCTGCTCGACCGGGCCCTGAAATGGCTCGAAGAAAACACAATAGAAAATCCTGTCCTCGTATGGGATACCAAGGCATGGGGTGAAATTCCCGCCGATTTCGGCAGAAAATAAACACCAGGGCTGCTGACCAGTTAAACTCCGGGGAATCAGGTAACTATTTCAGCTCGAAAGAACCCTGTCCAATCTCATAACCATCCACGAAAACGGCTACGTGATATCTTCCGGTCATGGCTTCGCCGGTTTTGTCTTTCTTCAACCAGGTCATACAGATCTGCTGGGCCTTATTCTGGTAATCGATCTCCTTTTTCAGGGTGTATTGGATGGGCTCTCCGTCATGGATGAAGGTGCTGGCATCGGTACCTTCGGTGACGATGACGTTGTCGGGACGGGCAATGCGGAGGTAAACGGTTCGCGGGCCCGGGGGGGTGATGGGATTCTCACTCAGGGTGAAACAAACCTTCACGGCATCGGTCCGCCTGGCTTTGCCCGTGCTCACTTCTTTCCCGCTTCCCCTGATGCGCAATCCCTCCGACGTGATATTGTATGCCTTCAGCATGGCTCCGAGATTCACTTTTTCGGTCAGGCTTTCTTTGTCCCTGGCCAGGGTGGATGACCGCTCCTTCTCTTTCGACAGGTTTTCCCTGATCTCGAGGTTCTCGTTCTTCAGCGATTTATTGACCACGAGCAGCGAATCTATCTGGCGGACATATCCCTGGGTAATGCCCCTGAGCAGTTCCAGCTTGCGCCTGATCTTGTTGTAGTCGTACTTGTAAGCAAGCAATTCCTTGATCTCCTCGGCATTGGCGAGGATGACGCTGTCTTTTACCGACAGGGATTTCGAGATGTGACCATATTCCGATTTTATCTTCTCATGGTCGGTCAGCAGAGAATCGAGTTCGCTTTTAAGCGCGAGTTTCTCATTGTTGAGTTTTTCGCTGTAAACCACGATAGTCCTGACTCTTGTGCCTGTGATGATCAGCAGGATCAGCAGGATGATCACTGCTGCCGACAGGATTTTGATGGTCAGGCGGTATCTTTTTTCTTTTTGTTCGAATGCTGATTCTCCTGCAGAAGTTTCCATCCCTTTTATTTTTTGGTTTGAGGTACTTTGTAACGGTCTCCCGTTTCACGAACGATCTGGCGCAGCCATTCCTCTCCGTATCCGGGCTGTTTGACTTTCGGATTTTGATTGTCTCCATCCTTTTCCTTGATGTTGCCATCCAGGAAACGTGTAAACAGGTAGCGGTACAGCTCTTTCCAGCGTTTCACCGTGTACTGGCCCCGTTCCACCGAAAAGTCGGTCAGAAACTGAACGGCCTGGGCGGGGTTTTTCTTGTACAGGGTGGACGCAGCCATGTCGATCCCCTGTACTTCTTCGATAAAACGTTCTTCCATTTCCTTTTGCACTTTCCTGATTTCCGGGATCATATCCTGGTAACGGGTATAGGCGAAATTGGAAACCTGGTTGAAGACCCAGAAGGCGGCGTCATCGGAGAATTCCATCATGGAGCCGTTCCCGACGGCAAAGGCGTGGGGAATGCTTGTCATGCTGCTGTACATGGGTACATACACACTGGTATAGGTGTCATCCACCCCGAACCAGATAATGCCTCCGATGGCGTCGGGCAGCCATGAGCGCGACTGGGCCAGGAAGTGGAAGCCGGTTTGTTGTGTGGAGATGGCTCTTTCGTGGAAATAGGGTGTGTCATCCAGTTTCCAGGTCATCGGACGCCACCTGACCCCGTTGTAATAGGGACCGCCGCCCAAATCCTTCATCATGTCGAGGGGCGTTCCTTCGTAATGGTCGCGCATCAGCTCCATGGCTTCGTGCAGGCCGATCTTCGCATCGGGTTTGATCCAAAGGGGCATGCGGTTAGAAAGGTTGATCCCCTGGGCGTAATCCGTGTACTGGTCCATGGTTTTGTTTACCCTGCGAAACATAGTCCAAACACGGGCTTCACAGAAACGGGCACCGCCAAAGTCAACCGGTGCGTAAGTGTCTGAAAAACTGAAGTCCTTGTCGTCTCCTGTAAACCATCCCATTTTGCGCGCAAAGGTGATGACATCCGGAGCGTAAAGACAATGCTGGGGGTCATTCAGGGGGAAAGTACGGATACGGGCCTGGTTGGCGTGGGCGGAAATGGCTCCGTCGGGTATGCGCATGGCAACCCAGACAGCACCTTTCTCTTCCTTGCCTTTTCCTATCATTTCCATGATCCAGGCTTCATTGGCATCGGCAATGGAGAAGGATTCCCCCTCGCTGTAATAGCCGTATTCCGCTACCAGATCCGTCATGATCTTGATGGCTTCCCTGGCGGTGCGGGCCCGTTCCAGGGCGATATACATCAGGCTGCCGTAATCCATGATCGCATCCGGCTGATGATGCAGCTCTTCCCTCCCGCCGTAAGTCGTTTCTCCGATGGAAAGCTGGTGTTCGTTCATATTGCCGACCACATTGTAGGTTTTCCTGGCCTGTCTGATCCTTCCCAGGAACTTTCCCGAGTCCCAGTCGAAGACATCTCTCATGCTGCCTTCTGGGTAGTCGGCGGCCGGACGGTGGTAAAGCTCGCCGTATAATACATGGGAGTCGGCCGAGTAGGTGATCATCACCGATCCGTCTTTCGACGCTCCTTTGGTGATAATCAGATTGGTGCAGCCAAAGGCCGCGCTTGCAGTAAGGGAAATGCCCAGGGTGAGCAGCAGGAAGAAACGCATATTCATGTTTTTAAAGGTTTTGACTGCAAAAATAGGGCATTCCGGGATACCCACCAAACCGGGGGTAAGGAATCAGCATCGGCGCAAGACCGGGCTGCAGATTAAAAGTCCCCGGACAGAGAACTTTTTTGTATCTTTCTGCGGATTTGCTGATCCATGATTGCCAGATTCCCGGATAAACCGTTACACAGAGCCCCATGGCGTCCGTAGTGCTTCTGAGAGGCGTCAATGTGGGCGGTAACAGGACTTTCCGGCCTGCAATCCTTGCAGCGCAGCTCAGCCACTGCGATGTGGTCAATATCGGAGCCGCCGGAACCTTCGTGGTGCGAAAAGCTGTTGCCCAGGAACAGCTTCTTGAGGAGTTCCGACAACGGCTTCCTTTCAAAACGGATATCATCATTGTGGAAGGCAGCGATATTGCAGGGATCATGCGGGATCATCCTTTTCACGATCAGGAGCTGACGCCCGATGTCACGCGCTTCGTCAGTTTCCTCACCCGTCTTCCTGAATCGGAACCGGTCATGCCATTCGAATTTCCGGAAAGTGGCAGCTGGGTCGTGAGGATACTTGCCAGGAAGGACCGTTTCATTTACGGCATTTACCGCCGCGATATGAAGGCGATCAGCTATCTCGGCCGGCTCGACAAGCGCTTCGGTGTGCCGCTTAGTACGCGCAACTGGAATACCATCGCCGCGATCGCCAGGGTGCTGGATGCACCGGTGACCCCTTCCCCGGAGGAAGCAACGGAAAATGGCTGCAACCACCCTGCAAGATGAAGACTGCCCATAATATTCCCTTTTGGGCTGTGCTGCTGGTGCTACTGGTACTTGCCATAAACGTTTTTTATATCATGGCAAGGCTGCATATGCCTGTCGACGGGATTGGATCAAAGGGAGAAAGAGGTCATTGTCTTGTCACGGCCGTTAGAGAGGGAAGCCCGGCAGCGGCAGCAGGGATCAGGAAAGGAGATATTATCCTGGAAATCAACGGACTGTCTGTTCCGGCTGATAATCATTTTGATCTGATTGAATCCTATTCAGCAGGGGATCATGTCATTTATTCCGTTAGGCGAAACGCTGAGATACTGGATATTAATGTCGTACTTGGTTCTTTCTGGTCTCAGCATCCCTGGTTTTATTTCATGTTGTATGTAATTATTTTGCTGGTCAGTGTTACAAGCCTGTACATTATCCGCAAAAAGCCCAACGACAAGGCAGTGAGGCTGTTCTTTATCTTTCTCCAGCTGTTTGCCCTGTCGCAGAACAGCAGGTTTCTATTCGTTGACCAGTGGTATGCCACGGTTGCCAATGTAGCGTTCATCATGAGTTTTAACTTGTTCGGGGCAGTGCTGCTGAATTTTTACCTGGACTTTCCCTGGCCTCTAAGTCATTTCAGGTTCAGGAAAGTGTTGCTCCGGGTGTGCTATGGCCTTGCTACAATGTTCGGGACTTTCCTTGCATTCATTATCATCATGAGAAATGTTTACCATGATGAATTGTTCAGCCGTATTTTTTCCCGTATCAGTTCATGGTCAATTGCCTGGATGGGGATTACCCTTGCAGGCGCGCTGCTTATTGCATTTTTCAGATATCTTAAAGTGAGGGACAGGCATGTACGCAAGCAAACGGGGCTGTTGTTGACCGGTTCGTTGTTTGGCCTGCTGACCCCGGTGCTTTTCAGCATCTATCCGGAATTTATCTGGCGTATCGAAAGGGAATGTCACCTGCTTACCCTCGTTGAATTTTCAAATGCAGCCGGAAGTTATATTATGATCACCTTCACCGGACTGGCTATCTTCAGGTATAAAATATGGGAGATTGAACCCTTCATCCGTAAGGCTTTGCTTTATTCTTCCACTACCTTTTTCATCCTGATCCTCTACTATGCGCTTCTTTCCCTGATCAATCACCTGTCGCTGGAGCAGGGAACATTCATGCATTTTATCATACTGACTGTTTCCATGCTGTCATTTCTATTGTCACGGGATATCATCCAGAAGATGATAGACAGGATTTTTCACAGGGAGGCCTATGACTCAACGTTGGTCGTTGCGAAATTCGAGGAGTCTCTCGCAGGGATCTATCATTATAACAAACTGGCCGCCGGTATTTGCCGGGAGATTGATGAAATTCTCCATGTTGATTTTGTTTTTCTGGCGCGGAAGAAACATGACCAGTCATACGAAATAATGCACCGGAGAGGGAAGCTGGCGGCATGGGAACATCATGACCTGGAAATTTCGGATGAAATTGAAAGGATGCTCGCCGGAGGCAGGGTGTTTTCTCCTGAAGCAATACAGAATGATCCCCTGATTCCGTTGGGAAATAAGGCAGCACTCATCGTTCCCCTGGTGAAACACCATGTGCCTCTCGGTTTTCTTGTACTCTCCGGGAAACGCTCAGAACAAACATACACTTTGCAGGATATTCGTGTTCTTTCTTTGTTATCACGAAGGATTGTTGCTATGTTCCATACTTCGGCTCTCTATCTGCGAGACATGGAAAGGCAGATGATGCTTGAGAGAGAACGAACAAGGATTGCTGAAGACATGCACGATGAAGTTGGAGCAAGTCTGACCAAAATATCAATCCTGAGCGATATGGCCCGGAGTACGGCTGCATCCGGCGGACAGCCTGTCCAGTGGTTGCATCAGATTTCGGAAATTTCCCGCAGGGTGATCGAGGAAATGAATCAGGTGATCTGGGCATTGAATCCGAAAAATGATTCGCTTGCAGGTTTGATTGCTTATCTGAGGAGGTATGCCGGTGAGTATTTCGAAGACAGTCCGGTAAAATGCAGATTTGATCTTCCGGATTCACTTCCTGACATTGATCTGAGGGTTGAACTGCGTAGGAATATATACCTGGTGGTCAGAGAGGCACTTCACAATGTGGTCAGGCATTCTAAAGCGATGGAGGTAGTTATCTCCTTGGATGTCAACATGGAAGGTTTTAGTATTGGCATACGCGACGATGGTATCGGGTTTGAACCCGATAAGATTGCAAGGCCGGGAAACGGGATTTTCAATATGCGGAAACGAATGGAGCAGATTGGAGGTCAGATCATAATCAATTCACTACCCGGCCGGTATACCGGGATCGTTTTACGGATGCCGCTGAATGTGAAAGAACCAGACGGGGACATCGGTATTTAAAAATACTACGAACCGGGGAGGTGATTCATTCTGCAGAATGCAGTAATTTCGTTACGTTTGGATACCACCTCCTCGTTCTCTGTTCATGCCGGCTTAAAGCCTGTGCCTGCATGTCGGAGATTCGTCACCGTGGGCTTGGCAACCATAACGAAAGAACACAGGAATGCGATGGGTGTTTCCAGCGTCATCGGTATAAAGAATCTAAGCGGAAATTGCTTCGCATTTTCACTCAGATTCAGTTCAAAATAGCAGATCAGTGCTGGTATTAGAAGCGTAAATATGGAACAGGAAACGATCAGGGTGGCCATTGTAGAGGATGACCAAACAGTGCTGGACGGCTTGAAGATGCTCATTGGCGGCACAGCGGGATACAGCTGTGTATCAGCATCATGCAGCGGAGAAGATGCCATTGAAGTGATTCCGGCCCTGAACCCTGATGTGGTGCTGATGGACATTAATCTACCCGGTATTGACGGAATCGAATGTCTCCTTACCCTGAAAACGGCGAATCCGGCTCTCCAGATAATTATGCTTACTATCTACGAGGATTCGGAAGCTGTTTTTAAATCGCTTGCTGCCGGCGCTTCCGGTTATTTGTTAAAACAGACCTCTCCCTCAAGACTGCTTGAAGCTATCCGGGAGGTATACCTCGGTGGATCACCGATGTCGGGTGAGATTGCCCGGAAAGTGGTACAATCATTTCAGAGTCAGCCTCCTAATATCAGGAGTGTTCATCGTCTGACGAAAAGAGAAGAAGAGGTGCTTGCCTTTCTGGCCAAAGGATATTTTTACAAGGAAATAGCCGATACCCTCTTTATCAGCGTGGAGACAGTCCGTACCCATATCCGCAACATCTACGAAAAACTCCAGGTCCGCACCCGCACCGAAGCCATTCTTAAGTTCCTGGGGAAGTATACGCATACCTGATGGGTTTGCGAATGCAAGGCTGTTTATACCGACACATAGTGGGTCTTCAGTAAAAGGTCTTCAGAGCGGTGTACGGTATTACTGGTTCTAAACACCACTGTTTCACACTGCTGTCAAGAACCAGTTAAGTTTGAGTAATGCCGTACGCCCCTGGCTCTCATTTTTTTCGCAAGCTCATTCCGTGTCGGTATAAGTGCCGCCGTTCATCCGGACATATTACTACTTATTGGTGATTGATTTCATTCGCCTGAAAAGAGAATTTTGCTGAAATTCAGTCAATCACACAAAATCAAACCAAAATGAAAAGTAGCTGCAACCATGCAATCATCTGCTTGTATTTTGCCTGTATGCTAAACATCTCCGGATCAATGGCACAGGTAAACTGGACGAAATCTCCGGCCGGTCCTTTGCCGGCCCCGGGGTTTTCCTGGACATCCAACGGGATTCCCTTTGTGTACATCACTGAAATGCAGGATACCCTGCGTATGTGGTTTACGGGGGCCGACGGAAATACGGTCGGGAATGACCGTATCGGTTATGCGACATCATTGGACGGAGTTGTTTTTAATTATCAACCAATACCGGTGTTGGAGCCGGGAGACAATCCGGATGCTTTCGATTCGGAAGGCGTGTTCGGCGCCAGTGTCATCCATGACGGAACCATGTTCAAAATGTGGTATAACGGGTATAACACCCAACCCTATTATGCAGGAAATATGGAAGCCGGCCTTGCTACCTCCGTGGATGGAATAAACTGGACAAAGTTCCCGGGTAATCCCGTACTGCCAAAAGGTAATCCGGGCGACTTCGACATGCAATGGGCATATGCCAATACTGTGTTGTTTGAAAACGGAGAATATAAAATGTGGTACACCGGTTTTAACGGAACCTCAGCCGGTATCGGGTATGCCACATCCAACGACGGGATCACCTGGCTGAAATATCCGGGGAACCCTGTAATCACTGCCGGTGGACCCGGGACGGGCGCTTTGCTTAATGTCCAGAATGCAAGGGTGATCCATTCGCTTGCCGGTTATGAAATGTGGTTCAACGGCAACAGTGCTGATCCGGATTTTAATGTGTATTATGCGTCCTCCCTTGACGGTACAGCCTGGGTGTGCCTTCCTCTTCCCGTTCTGGTAACAGGAGCTCCCGGATCCTTTGATCAGGATTGGGCATGGCATCCCAATGTGATCTTTGATGAAGGTGTTTATCGCATGTGGTATTCCGGATATGATGGCATGGAATGGGCGATAGGCATGGCCTCCGATTCAAGTCTTGCCGGCATGGAAGACCACCCGGCAGCGCAAAGTTTACAGCCTGCGGTAATCCTTTATCCGAATCCTGCAACGGATCATGCGGACTGTGAAATCCATCTGCCCTCTGAGCAAACAATCAGTGTAAAACTGTATGATTTCCAAGGATGTGTGCTCGGTTCGAACCAGGAAACGCGGTTGTCTGCCGGAAACCATATCATTTCAGTTGATGTGAAAAACCTTGCCCCGGGTTTATATTATTGTTCCATGACGGGCAGCAATTTCCGGCTCACTGGAAAAGTGGTCGTTGGGTTTTAAACACAGGCGGGTAGCATCAATTTCGCTCCTTCAGTGTATTATTCATAATTTGGGGTTAGTTTCATGTAACCTGTTCACATTCACCTCCATCCAAAGCCGCCAATGCGCATCATGTCAATTTTCCGGACGTTCATAAACGATGATCAATGGCTCATCATGTGAGCACCTGAACAGTTCCTGTCTTTACTTTTCATTCAAAGCTTGGATCAGATATGCTTTTTTAGTATATTTGCTCCGTATCTGTATACATCACCACCCGATAAAATGAACAGCATGAAACTGAAACGCATCACCGGCTATGTGATTGGAATTGCAGGTTTATTGCTTTTAGCCTGGTCTGCCTTTGTTTATCTGAGTGGTTCGGAACGGATCATGGTTTCGTCAGGGAGCGCTTTGTTTCTTTGTTTCATCGGGGCCGTGTTGATTAAGAAGACCAGGACTGTTTCTCAGAAGCAATGAAAATAAATCATTTTAACGTATGTCATGGGCAAACCGGTAGTGATAAAAACCAGGCAAACCGCCGCAAGCGTGGCGGATTTCATCAATACAATGCCGGATGAACGGCAACGCCGCGAAAGCATGCTCATCCTTGAGATGATGCAAAAAGCCAGCGGGGAAGAAGCCCGGATGTGGGGCCCTTCGATCATCGGCTTCGGCCGGAGAATGTTTAGAAGTCCGAAAACAGGAAGGGAAGTGGAATGGTTCCGGGTGGGCTTTTCTCCCCGCAAGGGGTATTTCTCCCTGTATCTTGCTTCCGACATTGTCAAACATGCACCGGCACTGAAGAAACTGGGAAAACATAAAACCGGCGTGGGCTGTCTTTACATCAACAAGCTGGAAGACGTTGATTCCGGCATTCTGGAGGAACTGATCATGAGAGGATTAGAAGATATCTAAATACGATCATCATGAAGAAAACAGCAATCCTGAACTTCGCCCTCTTTTTCTGTTTTGGTTCCGGCTGCTATGCATCGGCCGGTTCCGCAGGGGATGCCCAGGTGTTTGTCCTGGTAATGCTCTGCGCCATGACTGGCCTGGTTTTACTGCTGTACACCGGCGATTATCTGCGGAAGAACGGCAAAAGGCTGATGCTTGCAGCCACTGCCTGGCTGAAGAAGAAAACGGCACTGCTTCTCAGTTGGATTCATGGCCCTGATCATGACGACCTGCTGTACGGGAAGGTTTAAACCCATTCCGTGTCGGCATAAATCTCCAGCCTGTTACAGCGCAGCCTTTTTGAAGAAACGGCTCACGAACAGGGAAATTTGAGCCGTATTTTGTATCTTTGTGAGCTCAAATGACAGTTTCTTTTTGGGTATTCTTATTATTTGATATACAATATGTTATGCCGATCCGGGCCGTAAATTATTACTGAGTACTTTATAGGCCGTAATCACCAAAAAGCATAACATTCTGTGAATACAATCACCAAAAATGATTATTTTATGGAGGGAACAGGAGATATCAGGACAAAGATCGGGTTTACGAAAAAAGATCTCATGAGTCGTGTATCAATTCTGTTGCTGGTTTTGATGTTTGCGGCTTTAATGCCCCTGCAGGCCCAGCACCCCAATGTCATGATCTCACAGTCGAACAACCCCAACGAGCCTGCCATCTGCCTCGACCCCAAAAATCCCGACCGTATGGTGGCGGGTGCCAATATCGAAAACTTCTATCTTTCCACCGACGGAGGCCAGAACTGGTCGGAAGGGATACTCACCAGCGATTACGGCGTGTGGGGCGACCCCTGCATTATCGTGGATACCGCCGGGGCTTTTTATTTCTTTCATCTCTCCAACCCGGCTTCCGGAAACTGGATAGACCGAATCGTCTGTCAGAAAATCACGGATTTTGCCGGCTCCTGGTCGCCCGGAACCTATACTTTCCTTGATCCTGACAAACAGCAGGACAAGGAATGGGCCGTGGTGAACCGTGCCAGCAATGAGATCTATGTCACCTGGACGCAGTTTGATGATTACGGCAGTACAAGTTCAGCCGACAGCAGCATCATCCTGTTCGCAAAATCCGCCGACGGAGGGCTTACGTGGACCAATGTCACCAGGCTGAGCAGGCAGGCCGGGAACTGCATCGACAGCGACCTTACCGTGGAGGGAGCCGTTCCCGCAGTGGGTCCCGGCGGGGAGATCGTCGTGAGCTGGGCTTTCAATGATTCTATCTGGTTCGACCGCTCCACCGATGGCGGAGCCACCTGGCTGTACGATGACATTTTTGTGACCGACCAGCCCGGCGGCTGGGACTTCGACATTCCGGGCATCTCCAGGTGCAACGGCTTCCCGGTTACCTGCTGCGACTTGTCCGGCGGACCCTGTCACGGACATCTCTATATTAATTTCAGCGATCAGCGGAACGGAACAGGAGATACCGACGTCTGGCTGGTGAAATCAACCGACGGCGGCAACTCCTGGTCGCAACCCCTCAGGGTGAACGACGACCCTCCCGGCAAACACCAGTTCTTCACCTGGATGACCATAGACCAGGTCACCGGATACCTGTATTTTGTGTTTTACGACCGCAGAAACTACGCCAACAATGCCACCGATGTGTATATGGCTGTCTCCAAGGACGGTGGCGCCACTTTTACGAACTTTAAGGTCAGCCAGTCATCCTTTATCCCCTCCTCGTCAATTTTCTTCGGGGATTATAACAATGTGACGGCTCATAACAATGTGGTCAGGCCCGTCTGGACCAGGATGTCGCAGGGCGACCGCAGCATCTGGACGGCCCTGGTGGATCTCAGCCTGGTTGGCATGGAAGAGGAAGTTGTCAACCTCGCGGCCGGGGAAGTGTACCCGAACCCCGCCACCGGTGTGGCTTTCTTCTCTTATAAGATCACACGGCCGAAAAAAGTCAGGATCAGCATGATTGACATCCTCGGGGAAGAAATTGCCGTTCTGGCGGATGTTCCACTGAAACCGGCCGGGAAATATGTCGAAAGGATTGATACCCGCAGCCTGAACCTCCGGCCGGGGGTATATATGATCAGGCTGGAAGCAGGCGGCAGTACGGCAAAGAAACAGCTGGTAGTGGTGGATTGACCACCATGCTCTCCCATCCCATCAGTAAAGACGCGATTCATCGCGTCTCTTCTCACAGCTAAGGGTTGAACCCTTCCCTCAAAAACATCGGCCCACATACAGGGATACTGCGGATTTGTGTATCTTCGCCGGTCAAAGTTCATGGTGGTAAAAAGGAGCAGCATGGTTTACGGAACCGGAACAGATATCATTGAAGTATCGCGGGTCGGCGGACTGGTAAGCAAGGGGGAACGATTCACCCTGAAGGTGTTTACCGCTGCCGAGATCGCTTACTGTGAGAGTAAACGTTTCAGTCACCAGCATTATGCAGCCCGTTTTGCCGCCAAGGAAGCTTTTATGAAGGCGCTGGGAACAGGATGGGCGCAGGGGATCTCCTTCAACCAGGTGGAAGTGGTACACGATGCCGCAGGTAAACCGGAAATAAGGCTCAGCGGAGTGGCGGAACAACTTGCGGCCGAAAAGGGAATTCAACGTATCTTTCTTTCTGTCAGTCATTTAAAGGAATACGCCATCGCCATCGTCATTCTCGAGACTTAAATAACAAGATGATAATCACTTAAAACACTTTTTAAAGTATGTCGCACATCGGATCGTATGATGAAAGACTCAGGGATTTCTCCTGGGAGATATCTGAAAAAGAACTGGACTATCGGCCAGGCAAAGAGATCAATATCGGCTGGTACTGTTCCGACAGGATCTGCCTGCAGGGTAAGGCGGAAAAAACGGCCCTGATCTGGGAGGGGCTGATGGGTCATGAAAGGAAACTGACCTACGACGACCTTCGCAAAACATCCAACACCATCGGGCAGTACCTGCGTGATCTCGGCATCGAAGCCGGCGACAGGGTTTGCCTGTTCATGGATAAGATCCCCGAATTGTATATCGGTTTTGTAGGTATCCTGAAAACCGGCGCCATTGCCCAGCCCCTCTTCTCTGCTTTCGGCGATGAGTCGCTGTTCGTCAGGCTTGAAAACGCCGGCACCCGGGCCATCATCACCCAGAAAAAACATGCTCCCAAGGTCAGGAAGATCATGGACAAGCTTCCCGACCTGGAATATCTGATCATCGTAGACCACGATCCGGCCAGGCCGCTGGGCGCGAAGGAAAGGACGCTGGACCTGTGGAATATGCCCTGGGTGGATGCCTTCAGCATTTATCCGACCTTCGCAGAAACCCCTTCCGTGCTGCATTACACCTCCGGCACCACCGGTCAGCCCAAGGGGGTCAAGCATGTGCATTATTCGCTGATCTCACAGTACCTGACCACCAAGTGGGTGCTCGATGTCCGTGATGACGACATCTACTGGTGTACTGCCGATCCGGGATGGGTTACGGGAACTTCATACGGCATCATCGGCCCTTTCAGCATGGGCGCCACCCAGTGTGTGATGGACGTGGGTTTCTCAGCTGAAGCCTGGTATAAGTTTATCGAGAAACACAGGATTACCGTCTGGTACTCGGCGCCCACGGCCATCCGCTCCCTGATGAAAGCCGGCAATGAACTGGTGACCCGCTTCGACCTCTCCTGCCTGCGCCACCTCGCCAGTGTGGGCGAACCCCTGAACTCCGAAGCCGTCATCTGGTCTGAAAAGGTCTTCGGCAAACCCTTCTATGATACTTACTGGCAGACGGAAACGGGCTCCATCATGATCAGCAACTATCCCGGCATGAAGATCAAACCCGGGTCGATGGGAAAACCTTTTCCCGGCATCGAAGCCTGCGTGGTGGATCCCAAAACCTTCGAACCTATCCCCGAAAGCGGTAAGATCGGCCTGATCGGATTCAAACCGGGCTGGCCTTCCATGATGCGCATGTATTGGAACAATGAAACCACCTACCAGAATAAATTCAAAAATGGCTGGTATATGCCGGGCGACCGTTCCAGTATCGACAACGAAGGCTACTTCTGGTTCGTAGGCCGCGACGATGATGTGATCAATACCGGCGGACACCTGGTCAGTCCGTTCGAAGTGGAATCCGCCCTGCTGGAAAACGAGATGGTGGCCGAGTCTGCCGTGGTCAGCAAACCCGACGATATCAACATGGAAGTGGTGAAGGCTTTTGTTACCCTGAAACCCGGATTCGAAGGGAATAAAGATACCGAACTGGTCATCATGAACTTCATCCGCAAGAAACTCTCGCCCCTCGCCATGCCCCAGGAGATCGAATTCGTGCCCAACCTGCCCAAAACCAGGTCGGGAAAGATCATGCGGCGTATCCTAAAAGCTAAGGAATGGGGAGAAGAGATCGGGGATACTTCCACCCTCGAAGATGATTGAGCCGGCGGTCTGACCGGCCGGTTTTCCAATATAGCTGTCAGTTCTTCCCGCTCCTGCCAAACACCCTGTTGTAAACCAGCAGTCCGATGATCGTCAATACTCCGATGCCGCTGAAGGTGATCCACAGCAGTGACGGCTGATTCAGCTTTTCCACGAAGAGTACGTAAAGATGTGCGCCCAGGATGCCGCCCACGCCGCTGCCAATCACCCCGTACAGGAAGGCATACCCCTGGTAGAGCGCTTTCTTGTCCGCCGGAGCAGTCATCCCTACATAAGAAATGAACTTGGGGTGAGCGATCATCTCCCCGAGGGTAAATACGAACATCGACAGCAGAAAGATCCAACCCGAGGGCGAAATGGCAAGCATTCCCATGCCTGCCGATCCCAGCGCAATGCCGAAGATCATGGTGGGAAGCGCTTTTTTATTCCGGACGATGCCTGAAACCAGCAGCTGAAGCAGGATGATCGCACCGGCATTCATCACCGTAACATGCTCTGCGTCGAATTTCCAGGAGGGATGCTCCATGAACAGCGCCAGCACACTGTTCACAAGCCTGTCGAAGCCCGACATGTCCACTTTCTCCTTCAGGTACCAGAGCACTGAATCATAAACCTGGAAGTACATGATCCAGAAGCCGGAATACAGCACGATCATCACGATAAAACGGTAATCACCCAGCACCATCACCATTTCCCTGAAAACCTGGCGCAGGGGCTTGATGGTTTTCTGCAAGACGGGCTCTTTGAAAACCAGCAAATTGAGCAGCAGCATGGAACCCGTGCCGATGGCGGCCATGAAGAAGATGTAGTTGAAAGAGATGCTTTTCAGCCAGGGTACCAGGATCAGGGGGAAAAGAAAGGCCCCCAGGTTGATCGACCAGTAATAGATTCCGAAACCCAGAGATGCATTGCTGTGGTCGGTAACCCGCGCAATGGTGCCGGATATCAGCGGTTTGAAAAAGCCCGCACCGAAAGCCATCAGCAGCAGGCTGCCGAAAACCGTGGCATAGGTGGTGGAAAAGCCTGCAAAAAGATACCCCAGGCTCATCAGGCTGAATGCCAGGAAGAGAATTTTCCGGTAACCGAAACGGTCGCCGATGGCTCCGGCCAGGATGGGTAAAAAATATAACAAAGGCGTGATCACACTTTTGATCACACCCACGCTTTCTTTCGGAAAATTCAGTCCTCCTTCTGCCTTTGACAGGACCAGGTAAACCGATAAAACCGACATCACCCCGTAATAGGATCCCCTTTCGAAGAACTCCATGGTGATCACCGTCCAGAAACTCTTGCCGAACTGCCTGGCAGATCCCTTCTTTGCTGCTTTCATGCTTTTCCCTTTATAATGAATCTTAGTGAAAATGCGAAGCAATTTTCGGTTAGATTCAGTAATACCGATGACTCAGGTAACACACATCGCATCCCTGTGTTCTTTCGGTATAATAATCTGCGAAAATAGGATTTTCAGGGAAATGCGTTCAGGGAAAACGAAAACCGCCTTACGGCAGCGATGATCAGGGATGAAAGGAAGCGTTGGCGTCTCCGGTCGACAGGACGGCCGTCCGGACACTCCGGAAGGTATTCTGGCCTGATGGGATGATCACTGGTATGATCTCTGCAACCCACGGTCCACGGGGGAAGCCCGGGATCAGGCCGACGAAGTAACGTTGTATCAGCAGTCCGTCGACAGCATTCACATTGCCGGATGCATTGACATCGGCCGCCAACAGGGGCAGTCCGCTCAGGGTGTCGAGGCCTGCGTAATGGAGCAGCGTCAGCAAGGCATCTATCATGTTGATGCCGCCGGGATTCTGAAGGGGTTCGGCCGTCAGTACGTAATTGCCTCCAGCCAGACCGCTGATCCAGTAATCTCCCATGGATGAAGTCATCAGGGTGTCTGCCCAACCGCCTGCCGTGTCAGTGATCACCACCCTCACTGAGTCCATCAGAGGCTTATCAGGCCGGTCGTAATAGACCAGCCCGTGGATCGCCCCTCCGGGCAGAAGCCCCCGGAACAGGCTGTCCCTTTCCAGGTACTCCGACTGGTAAGGATCCCTCACCCTGAGCGCACAGCCGTGCAAGCCTTCGGATTGTATGGTGAAGACAGGGCTTTTCGCAATGGAACTGTCGCCGGTGGACAGATGCCAGCAATAACGCAGGCTGTCGCGGGGATGCCCCTCGGATGAATCAAGGAGTTGCACTGTGAAAGGGATAAAGGCCAGGGTATCAGCACATTCAAAATCTGGCCTCAGGGCTACATAGAGTGCCCCGCTAAAACGGTTCGACCGCCGGAAATCCAGCAGATGGGAATTGTTCTGCAGCCTGTAGTCTCCCGCAAGGGTGTCGTAAAAGCCCGGGTCTCCCCCGCTGATCCCGCTGACAGGCCAGGGAAGACCCGGATAATACCCTTGCAAATGACCATGGTTGTGTGCCAGCCCGATATTGATCCAGGGCCCGGGCCTGTGGTTTACCGGGTCGGGATAGAGGGAGTCGATGTTAGTAATAAGCTGATTGATAGTATTATAAGTAAATACCGGTCCTGCTGCAATCCGTTCGCTTGCTTCTTCACCCGGCGTGCCGGCACTGAACAGCACCACGGCATTTCCCCTCATGGTATTGTGATCGGGATAGATCACGGGCATGCCGTTTTCCGCTGAGTCGCAGCTGATTTTGAAATCGTCGCCGTTGTTGAAGAATACATTATGGTAAATGCGGCCTCCGCTGTGAAAGGCCCTGATGGCGGTGGAAGCATTCGTCAGGCTGAAGCCCCGTATCAGTGTCCTCGGCCCGCAGTCCTGCAGGATGAAGATACTGGCGGCGCCCTGACCGTCGATCAGCTGTCTCCTGATCAGGCTGAGGTCTCTTTCCCCGGCAAATGCGGCTCCCGTCAGGTTGACACCGTCTTTTACCTGCACGGGGAAACTCTCGTTTGCCGGCTGGTAGGAAGTGTCTACCAGGATGCAGTCGCCATATCCGGCGGCATTCATGGCGGCCTGGATCAGGGGATATCCCGAAGGTACCCGCAATGTGTCACATGAAATCCCGCTGCTCGCGGGTGCAGGACTCCAGCCGTATGTTGCGGAAGGCGAAGCGGCAAGAATGTTGTAATCGCCTGCGGCGGGATCGGCATAGGAAGGAACGATGGATACATTCCCGTTCAGTCCTGTCTGATCACGCACTCCGGCATATTTCTTCCCTGAAATGCTCCACAGATTGTTGTCCTGAAGATCCACGGCCGCCGTATCGGAGCGCACCGTATCCACGGCCAGCGCATAGGCATCCGTGATGCCCAGGCTTTCCACCAGGTTGTGATGAAGCTGAACGACAGGGATATTGAGCACCCAGAGGCTGTCGTCCTGAAGGTTGATGCAGATCTCCGTTCCCACAGGCCTCACCAGGGTATCATCTTCCCGGGGAGTTCCTTCATCAACGGCATGGTTTTCCGTAAAGGTGTTGTGATGGATTTGCAGGCCGGTGTTTGGCTGCCGGATACCGGCAAGCCCAAGGCCTCCGGCATTTCCCATGGAAAAATTACCGATGATCCAGTTGTACCCGATATCGGTATTGCCTGGTTGACGGATGCCGATCCCGCCACCGTAGCCCGGCAGTACGGTATTGAATTCCTTCACCGAATCAAATCCACAGGAGTTGCACAGGATGTAATTCATCTGCAGGCTGAGATGGCTGGAATCTGCCCAGATGCCGCCGCCGGTCTCTCCTGCATGGTTCCCCGCATACCTGGTCCGGCCGCCGATATGGTTGTTGATGACCGGGAGTGTTTGATCCCTGTGGTTTTTCACATAGATGCCGCCTCCCCTGGCAGCCAGGTTACCACGGACAAAGTTGGTGTAATCTTTCTGAGGAGGATTGGTGTCGCCGATGCTCAGGTCACGCCCGCCGTCCAGGACAAAGATTCCGCCCCCGCACTGCCGGGCCGTATTGGCTTCTTCAAGGCTTTCCCCGCCGATGAGGTTTCCCCTCACGGCCGCTTCAGCCTTATCCACCACGGCCAGAAAACCGCCGTCAAGTGTGATCAGGAGCTTGCTGCTGTCGCAGGGGAATACGGGATTGGGGAAAGGCAGGTTTTTCGGTGGACTGGGCAGGAATTTGCCTGCTCCTGGAGGCGGATCAAAGACCACGGTGTCCGGAATGAGCGGAATATCCGGTGTCCATGCAGGCTCAGGCGGGAATGACAGCAGGGCAGGCCAGGTAAAGGAAAGCGGTGCGGACAGCAGATCCGGTGCCAGTGTATCAAGCGGGTTGAGCATGGTTTTACTCATCGATACGATTCCTGCCGCGGGAGAAGCACCAAATATATACTGAGATAAGGGCTTGGAGTTCAGGTCGACGTACTGGGCTCCAGCCAGGGGGTAAATGATCGTCAGGTTAAATGCTTTTTCTGTTACCCGGATCTCATCCGGCAGCACGACGAACATGCGCGACGGATCGGCATAAATGGAAAGGACTTCCTGCGTAAAGCTAAATTGAGAAAGAGCGGGGATCTCCTGAATATTCCAGGCCTGGGTGCAATCCAGCGCTTTTATCATCCAGACGGGCACTCCGTTCTGTGTGGCCTGTATCGTGACATACAGGGTGTCGTTCAGTTCGAACACATCGTCTGGTACCGGCATCACAAAGCTTCCGGCGGGCGTCAGTTCGCCGCCCAGCCAGTAGAATACCAGGATTTCAGAGCAGCTGTCCCTGTCGAGGATGGCATAAAGCCTGTCGCCGCTGTGTTTTAGGAAGGAAAAACTGCAGTCGCCCGTATCCTGGCTGGTGTACAGCAGGCTGAGCTGGTGGGTGCTGTCTCCGGGCGAAAGGGCGTGGATCTCCCGCTCATTCGACAAAAACAGCCTGTTCCCTCCCAGGCTGATACAACGGAACGAGGAGTCGGGAAGGGAGATGCTGTCGGTGAAAAGCAGGTGATGGGCCGTGACCAGGGAGTCAGTACTGTACAGCAGCAGCCCGTCAGGGTGGAGAAGTACTGCAAGTCTTTGATTACCTGAACAATAATCTATTATTGGTTTGTCCGGCCGGATGGAATCCCGAAGCAGCATATGGGTGGGGTGGGTGGCATCCAAAAGCTTCAGACCGTAATATTTTTCATGGACATACAAAAATGTCAGGGGAGTGAAGGCTTCCTCCGGAAGGACAGACAGCGGTATTCCCTTTGCCAGGGCAGTAAGAGGGAGTGTTTGCCGGGTGGTATCGGGCCAGACGGGCGGAGTGACGAGGGTATCCGGCAGGGAGGGATTGATGGTGGTATCAGTTGGCCAGTGGATCACCGGGTAGGAGACGGAGTCGGAAAGGCTGCGGTTGTTGTTCTGGATGATGTTGCCGTATTGAAAGGATGGCCAGGGGTGCTGGGTGATCGGACCCTCGTTGTATTCCCCGAAGCGGCACCAGGTTCCCGTTCCCTGGAGGTAAACCGCACCGCCTCTTCCGCTGCAGGCATTGTGGTTGTTGAAGGTGTTCCCGAAAATGTCTGCCTTGGCCCCATCTGTCAGGGAAAGGGCACCACCATGTGCAAACCCGGGCAGGGCGGGACGGCCTGCAGTGTTTTGCTCAAACAGGTTTCCTTCTTCCAGCGCTTCGTTTCCGCCCAGCTGCAAACGGCTTTGCTGGCTGCCGGCATGGATGGCACCTCCCGAGCCGCTGCCTGAGAAGGATGCGGCGCGGTTGGAGGAGAAAACACTGCTTTTGACTGAGGAAGCGCCTGAAGTGATCCCGATGGCCCCACCCAGGGCTGCGTAGTTGTATTGAAAGTCACTGTTAACAATGATCAGGCTGTCTGTAAATACCGTTCCGTTGAGAAAGACGGCCCCGCCCAGTCCTGCCGAAAGGCTGTCCTTGTCGGCGATGTTATACATGAACACACAGTGGTTCAGGGTGTCGGCGCCGCTTCCCTGAAATGCCATGCCCCCGCCATGTGTGGCCACATTCCACAACAGGCTGTCACCGCTGTGATTCAGCCGGGAGTCCTCGCTGTAAACCGCGCCGCCCCTTCCGTTCAAACCTCCGTAGGCGGCAAAGTTCGCAAGAAAGGTGTTTTGATTGAAAGTTCCGTCCACCGACCCCAGAGCCACGGCTCCCCCGTCCGACAACATGGACAGGTTCTCCGTAAACCGGTTGTGCAGGAAACGGACCACCGTTCCCGGTCCGTCGGCCATGACGGCTCCGCCCCTTGGCGGGCTGAGCGGTTTCCCGGTCGCGACAGGAAACGGCTGTCCCGGAGGCACATAACCGGCAATGTTGTTGCTGAAAAGGTTGTTGCTGATATCAAGGGTCTGTCCCGGATAAACGTATACCGCTCCTCCGCACTGTAAGGCCTTGTTGGAAACAAACGCATTGTCGCTGACGACGGCCTGGGAAGCCGCTGCCGCCACGGCTCCGCCACGGGTGGCGAGGTTATTCCTGAAATAACTCCTGCAGATCACCGGTTCTGAAGAATATCCGAACCAGATGGCGCCGCCTTCACCGGCTTTGTTGTTCAGAAAGAGATTGGCCGTATCGATCAGGGGATGGGTGCCGTTTCCCCGGATGAAAAGTCCTCCGCCTGCTGTCGCAGCTTCATTCGAACTGAAAGTGTTTTCGTACACCAGCGCATCGCATCCGCCGCTGATACAGGCCCCGGCACCCCTGTCCGCCAGGTTGCCGGAGATGAAATTGTCGTGGATGCGCGGGCTGTTCCCCCCTTCAAGCTGCATGCCCGCCCCGCAGGGACTCTGGTTGTCTGAAAGTGTATTATGTGCAAGGGTTCCGCAGTTAAATCCCATGAAGCCGGCGCCGCAGGAATCGGCGGTGTTCGTCTCAAACTTGTTGGCATAAACGATGGAAGCTGCGTTGTAACTGTACAGTCCACCGCCTTTGACGGCATGATTGCTCCGGATCTCATTCCCCCCGGCCTGGGTGATCAGGTTGGAGGTATGTAAAAAGATACCCCCGCCGCTGTCTGCTTCGTTATAGGTGATCATATTTCCGATGATGAGCACCTCCTGGTCGTCCTTCACCGATATCCCTCCCCCGAGTTGCGAAGCAGCATTGGAAGTGATACGGTTGCATGAAAGCAATACGGGAATGTGAATGAAAGCGCTGTCTGCCATGCAGGCAATCCCTCCCCCGTTTTGAAAGGCTTCGTTATTGGAAATAACATTGCCAGCAATGATTGCACCGGCGCAATGTTCCAATCCGATGCCGCCGCCGGAGCCTGCCGGTACGGTATTCTCTCTGATATAATTGCCTGCAAGCAGCGACAGGCAGCAGTTCGTCATATAAATACCACCGCCTTTCCCGGTAGCTAGATTGTTTTCAAACCAATTGCCCATCACCAGGGAGGAAGTGTCGCCGGCCAGGGCAAGGCCCCCGCCCGATGGAGCCGTATTCCCCTGAAAAAAATTCATCCACAGCAGGGCCTGTCTGCCGCTACTGTTGCCGCAGCAGACACCTCCCCCTTGTTCCGCTGCCTTGTTGCTGCTGAATGCGTTCAGAAGCAGCATCACTTCGGCATCTTCAATGGCTACACCCCCGCCTTCTTCACCAGAACATTGGTTGACGGAGAAACCGGCCACCACGACCGGGTTCTGATTCCGGAACACCATCCCCTGTCCCTGGTATTTCGTTCGGATTTCTGCGCCGACGCCAATGGCAATCACAGAAGGATAAGCCTCGTCAAAAACGATCCCTGCCTTGTGTGTGTCGAATACGAATACCACTGGGATGTTTCCTGCTGCGGATGCCGCAGCATGCCGCAGTCCCCTGTCGAGCGGATGGTTCCCGCCCTTGTACTTGCCCACTGATACAATCCCATAGGTCGAGCAATTCAGTAAATAGAACCGGCCTTGTGCTTCAAAGAGTAAATAAACGGCAGTTGTATTGAGCTGGTCCCCGAATTGGTCCAGGCGCTGCAGAAGTTTTTCGGAGGCATCGGGCTTTTCAATGGAAATGCGGAGCTTCAGTTGCCGGATCGCCTCCAGTACCGCTGTTTTCTGAATGTTTGCTTTTTCAATGAGGGATGACCGGGGATGGCCGGCGGGGTGGCTGTCATTGTGGCTTTTTTCTGCCACAACGGCTTGCCGGCCAAAAGCCGTAAAGGCGCAAACTGCCAGCGGAAGCAGGAGCAGCCTGCCGCAAAGGGGAAAGAAACTTTTCATCAGCTTATGTATAAGCCCCAAATATACGCATTTGTGTTTTGATTGTCAAGGAAATACAGGATGTTTCTTACACACATGCGATTGTGCTTGTCGTTGGCTGTGCGAAGCAATTTTAGTTTAGATTCAGTAATACCGATGACTCAAGTAACACACATCGCATTCCTCTGTTCTTTCGGTGTAGTTCAACACAGAATCCTCAACCGGTCTTGCAGACCGCTCAGAGTTTTGTTTATTGTGCGTTCGTTCTTTTATTTTCTTTCAGTCATATCAGTTTTTTACGAATTTCGTAGTGTATGTTTTACCTAATTGGTCAGTGAATAATATAAAGTATATGCCTGTCTCTAGATTTGAAACATCAATTTTTACACTTTCTATTTTACAATTAAAATGTTGTCCTAAAGTATTGTAAATCAAAGCAGAATTAATGGCTAATCGAGTTTCAAAATTAATAAAATTTGTCGTTGGATTTGGGTTTATCTTTATTTTATTATTTTCTATATGCAAATTATTCAATCCAACTGTAGTGTTTTGCCATAAATTACCATCAGAGTTATACTTGATAACAAAACAATCGTTGTTTCCAACGCTAGATAAATTTAAAGCAGTTGTTCCCAGTGGATTTACATTAGCATTAGTTCCATATAGCTGTCCTGTAATAATTGGGTTGTTCTCTTGGTCAACTGAGAGACCTGCACATATATTATTTGCTGTACTTCCTGTTCCGCCGAAATTTAAAGCCCAACTACAATTAGTTAAGTTGTTATTGTATTTTGCTAAAAATACATCAGCGGTAAGAGAATTTGCTGTCCTTGTAAAAGTTCCAAAAGTTGCCGTACCATTCATCCATCCTGCAATGTAAACATTATTTAAATTGTCAAATGAGACTCTGTGTCCACCATCACCTGCACCACTATTCATTCCTGTAACATATCTCAAATTACCTGAAGCATCATACGAAACTAAAAACAAGGCTGAATTTGTAATATTGGATGTTCCTGCTGAAGGGTCAAAATCAACACTACCAGTTCCGCTTAACCGACCTGTAAAGTATGGATTTCCATTATTATCACATCTTAAGGCACCTGGTGAAACAATGTCTTGAGCAGTACCGCCAATTTTCTTAACCCAATACAAATTTCCGTTTATCACATCATATTTTGCAATAAACATATCAGTCAAACCGCTGCTTGTTAAAGTTGTTAATGTGCCAAGAGGGTTGAAATTAATATTGGAACCCCTGAAATTACCTGCAACATATAAATTACCCAAATTGTCTATATTGCAAGTTGCATATCCTTCTGTGAATACACTGGTGCATTGAGCATCAAGCATTATTACCCATTGACAAATACCATTCGTATTGTATTTTGAAATAAATAAACCTACAAGTGTGTCAGGTAATGCATAATTCATCGCTGTTCCTAAGGGATTAAAATTTATTGTCCCATGGAAACCACCTACCACATAGGAATTACCGTTTGCATCTGTTGAAATATCCCAAGCCCTTTCTTGTGTTTCTTGACTAATATTTCCAAGTCCAAAAGCCCATTGATAATTCCCATTTTGGTCATACTTTGCAACGAAACAATCTTCGTTACCTTGTGTCGTGACTGTTCCACCACCAAGCGGATTAAAGTCAGCATTTTGTGGTCCTGTTAATGTAGTGCTCCCAAAATACCCTGTAACATAAATATTTTTGGCAGCATCACAATCTATTCCATGAGGTGCTTCACTTGTTGTAACACCACCAAACATTTTTGCCCACAGCAACTGACCTTCACGATTATATTTTGTCAGTGCAATATGAGTAGTTGCTCCGGGTGCTGTTAAATTGGTTGTACCGTTTGGATTTACATTGATTGTGTTTTGAAACAACGAACCATTGATATAGTTCGTGTCAGCATCAATAGCACTTGCTTTTCCGTATTCCATACCTGCACTACTATAAAGCATCGCTAAATTGCTTTGTGCAGCTGCTCTTAATGATAAAGCAATAATAAAAAGGATATAAATCTTTTTCATTTTTTTGCGGTTTAAAATTAAGTTGCAAATTTAAAATATTTTTTCAAAAGTATTTTATACATTGGTGTTTGAGAGAAGGACCTTTGCGTTTTGGCGAATCGCATAAATTAATCCATAAATGTTCTTTAAAAATATTCAGTTCAGATTCAGTTATACCGATGACTCTGGAAACAATTTTTCGCATTCCTCTGTTCTTTTTGTATGTTCAACACAGACTCCTCCGCCGGTCTTGCAGAACGGGCAGAGTCCTGTTTATTATGCCCGGTAATTATTTCCATTCCCATTTTTCGTCTATGTCATATTTAATCTTTAAATATTCTGTCAGCGCTTTTAGTCTGGAAGTAACGTTGGCTATGTCGGCTATCTTGTCCTTTGGTAAAATTAAGGATTGTCCGCCTTTAAGTCTGACGAATATTGTAGATGATATTTCGTTTATTTCGTCTATTTCTGTTGTCAAAACCTTACTTTCGCTTCCGCTGTCCTTTGTTAGTATAAAGTCATTATTAAACTCTAAAGTCGCTATTCTGTTAAATCTGTCTTTATAGTTTTCTTTGATAAAGCTTTTGTAATGTTTGATATAATGTCCTCTTTCCCAAAGTGGGTAAATGAAAAACCAGAGAAATCCAATAATAAAAAAAATAATTGACAATGTTAAGTTGTCTTCAATAAAGAATATAAGTCCAAAGACAATGTAAATTAATGGCACTATTAATCTACTTCTTTGTCTTTTCTTTTTAATTCGGTCAGACTTTGAAGCAACATATAGTTGATATGTCAAAAAGTCATTTTCGTCAATTTTATAATCTATCGTCATTTTCTTATATGATTAAGCATAACGTTTTAGCACAGAAGCTGACCTTGTTTTACAGAACCTTTACGGAATGCCGTCATTGGTTAGCTTTTATGCTTTTGTTACCAACATGTGATTTTATTTATACTGAATCTTACTGATAATGCGAAGTAATTTTCGCTTAGATTCAGTTATACCGATGACTCTAGAAACAATTATTTCGCATTCCTCTGTTCTTTCGGTATCGTTCAACACAGACTCCTCACACAGTCTTGCAGACCGCTCAGAGTTCTGTTTAATTATTAATGCCTGCTGAAGTTATTTTTATTGAATCTTTATCGTTGATAGATGATTTGAAGATCCCTTTCAATATTTTCCTTTACATACTTGTTCTTAATCGCACCTTCTGTAACAAGGTCAACTTTGATACCAAGCTTTTGTGATATCACTCTTTCCACATGAACCAATTGGAGAAGAGAAAGGGTGGATTTGAATTTTACAAGGATATCTATATCACTGGCTTTATGGTTTTCATTCCTTGCATAAGAACCAAATATGCCAATTCTTACAGGACTATATTCCTGTAATGTGCTGATTATGATGTTTGTAATCTCGGAGTTCATGTGGATACCCTAAACAAAGATACGAATTTTATTTCAAAAGGCACGAACGTATTTGCACAGAAGACAAGCCTGTTGTACTGTTATCTAATAGAATATGAGGCATGTGGATTGGATTATGTGCTTCTGTTATACTGCGTTTATCCTCTTTTTTCTGATGTATACCGAAAGAACACAGGAATGCGAATATTGTGATCCTGAGTCATCGGTAGAAAGAATCTGACCGGAAATTGTCTTTTTCAGGAATTCCATACATTTGTAAGAAATTTTCCCGGCGGTGGCTGGCCAGGCATTTGACCACTGAAACCAAAACCATTCATCATGAAGCTTGCATCCTTGTTTTTATTCGTTACGGCTGTCCTGCTGCTTCCTTCCTGCGACGTGGTACAACAGGCTCAGAAAGTGGGGAACCTGATCAATTGTGATTTTTCCCTGAAAAGCGTGGAAAACATCTCCCTTGCCGGTGTCAGCCTGCAGCAGGTGCAGACCTTGTCTTCACTCAATGTGCTTGATGCGGGCAGACTGACTGCCGCCTTGGCCGGAGGGGCTTTGCCGCTGTCGTTCACCCTGAATGTGCAGGCCAGGAATCCCAATAAATCGGCTGCCGGTATGAACCGCCTGGAGTGGATCCTGCTGATCGATGATATCGAGATGACGAAAGGGACGCTGAACCGTCAGATCAACATCCCGGCCAATAACGGCACTTCTGTCATTCCCCTGCAGATGAATTTCGACCTGAAAAAGGTCTTGTCGAACCGCAGCGGGGATGCACTGCTGAACTTCGCCCTCGGACTGGCAGGAACCAACAACAAACCCAGTCGTATCAGCCTGAAGGCCAAACCCACCATCAGTGTCTCTGGTTACAGCCTCGATTATCCCGGCTATATCACCATCACACCTTAGGATTCGCTGTGAACCTGGCTGTCAGGGCCTCATGATCACCTCGGTTACATTGCCCTGGCTGAACAGGCTGTGGGCATATTCCCTGATCACCGAAGGCTCCAGTCCTTCCACCAGTTCCCCGTAAGCGTTGATCATGTCTGTGCCGCTGAAGTAATAGTCCGTCAGCATATTGTCCCACCAGTTGTTCTCTTTCAGGTCTTCCTGCCTTTTCTTCATGAAGTATTCCTTTGCCTTGAGGAGGTCATCCTCCCTCGGTCCCTGTTCCTGCATCAGGCTGACCTCACGGTGAACGATACCGGCAAGCCTGTCGGCCTTGACGGGATCGGTGTCAAACATGACGGTCAGCTTATACGCCGGCTCAGGGAACTTCTGGATATTCATGGAAACCCTGACGCTGTAAGTACCTCCTTCATCCTCCCGGATGGATTCCGTGTACCTGAGTTCCAGGCAATGCCGGATGGCCGCCGCAAGCATGCGGTTCTCCCTGCTGTCGGTCGTGCTTCCGTGGTAGCAGATCATCACCGAAGTGCGCGGTGTTTCGTTTTCCCTGGTAAAGTCGGCACTAACTTTGCCTTTGGGCGGTCTGATCCCGTCATCACCCGGCTTTTCCCTTTTTTGGCCTGCCGGAAGACTTCCCAGGTATCGTTCCACCAGCGGCCTGGTCGTTTCCAAATCGACATTGCCAGTCAGCAGCACCGTGAAATCAGCGGGATTTCCGAATCTTTCGCCATAGATTCGTTTCATCCTTTCCATGTCAACGCCATCAAGCACTTCCGCAGTCAGGGGTAGCACTCTCGGGCTGCGGTTGCTCATCACCACGCTGATCGTATCGCCGAAGGCCTTGCGCGGATTGGAGGAGGCATTCACGAGCCGGGCGCGTTGCTTTTCTTTCCAGATGCCGAAATCCTTTGCATCCCACCTTGGTTTTGTGAAGTAGAGGTGCATCAGCTGCAGGGCAGTTTCAAGATCCTTCGGGGACGCACTGCCCGCCAGCACTTCCTCGTCGGGGCCTATCCCGGGGCCTATGCCCGCTTTCTTTCCTGAAAGCAGTTTCACCAGGGCGGACTTCGAATGATCCCCCAGTCCCATATCGGCCATGGCCCTGCTCAGCAGTCCGGCGGCCGTGACATCCTCATCGGCCAGCAAAGACATGCCGCCGGCGCTGAAAGCCTTTACAAGAATCTCATCCTCACGGAAATCCGTTTGCCTGATGATGACCCGCATGCCGTTTTCCAGGGTCCACTCCGTGCTGCTCATCAGCTCGTTCTTCGTAATGGAAGTCACCCTGCCCGGCTCAGGCCCTGTTTCCATCAGACTGCTTCCCTGCAGCTGGTCCTCGTAAGGAAGGATATCTTCTGTCCTGCTTGCTGCAAGCAGTTCCCTGATCGCTTTCTCTTCCGGGATGATGATCCCTTCTTTGTCCGGACCGGTCACCGTGATGATCATATTGGTGTCTGTGATATAACCCATGGCGGTACGGTTGATCTCCTCCAGGCTGATCCCGGGGACCATGTGATTGGCGAAGGCATATTCATATTCGATTCCGGGGGCGGGTTGACTGTTCAGGAAGCGGCCCAGCAACGGCCGCAGCAATTCCCGGTTCTTCCGCTTGTTCCTTTCGAGGTAACGCGATTCATAGTTCCGGAGCAGGTTGGCTTTGGCCCTTTCCAGCTCGGAGAATGTAAACCCGTGTTTTCTGACCCTTTCCGTTTCCACCAGCAGGGCCCTCAGTGAACCCAGGGCTTCATTGTTCCTGGCCTGGGCCGAAACGGTAAAAGCATCGCCTGTCTTCACAAAAGACCCGTAATAACTTCCCGCACTGATGAAGGGCGGGTTTTCCCGCATGCCCAGTTCGTTCATCCGCTGGCCGAACATCTGGTTGATCAGGCTCCTGACCAGCAAGGTGCGCATATAGGCATGGTTCCTGGCATGTTCCGGGATGGCCGGATGCTTGTAAATCAGCTCTACATTCGTGCCCGTGGCTTCCTTGTCGGTGGCAATGCCGATAAGCACTTCCTGATTACCCGGCACCAGATGGGTTTCTTTCATGCTTGGTTCGCTCCTGGAAGGGATCCGGGAAAATAATTGCACGACCTTCCTTTCCATGCTGTCGGGATGAAAATCCCCTGTTACAATAACGGCCTGAAAATCCGGACGATACCATTTTTTGTAAAAATCCCTGATCCTTGCATGGGGAAAGTTCCGCAACACGGCCGTATCGCCGATCACATCCCTCCTGGCGTATTTTGATCCCTTGTAAATCACGGGAGCAAGCTTGTTATTCAGGCGCTCCCCTGCAGAGCCGTACATCCGCCATTCTTCGAGGATCACGCCTCTTTCCTTTTCAATCTCCTGCGACTCGAACGATACCAGGTGAGCCCAGTCGAACAGCACGAGCAGCGCCGAATCGATGATACTTTCTCTTACAATCGGCACATTGGAAAGGTTGTACACGGTTTGTTCCACGCCGGTTCCCGCATTCACGTTCGTGCCGAACTTCACCCCGATGGTGGCCAGGTAATCCAGCATGCTTTTCCCTGGAAAATGGGCGGTCCCGTTGAATGCCATGTGCTCCGTAAAATGTGCCAGGCCGTTCTGGTCGTCTTCTTCATCGATGGCGCCCGTTTTATTGGCGAGAAAGAACTCCGCCCTGTTTTCAGGGTAATTGTTGGCAATGATATAATATTGCATGCCGTTTTTAAGGATGCCCGATCTGACCTTCGGATCCAGGGGAGGAAAAGCCTCCGGGTCGTAGGGCTGGGCAAAAGCCCGGAAAAAGGTAAACAGGAAGATGACGGGAAGCAGGGTTCCATTCATTTTAAAAGCTTTCATCTTGGAAGGATTAGGTTAAGGATCAGTCTTGCTTGATTTGACAGGAGTCACAGCCTCACGGAATGATGCGGGATAGGATGCGTTTCTTTTGACAAAGGTACCGGAAACAAATGATTTAAAGTAATTGTTTTATCATGAAACCATACATTCCGGTTACTGCAGATTTCCGGCTGTCGCGGGTGTGTGATACCGTTACGATTTACCTTGAAAACAAACATGTCAGGATGAAGAAAATCAAAATGCAAATGAGAAATATTAAAATAACAGCTATTCCGGAAGGCGTGATCCTGATCCTAGTCCTTTTGTTAACTGCTTGCAACACAGGAGTGGAACACAGCAAAGACGGAGGGAAAACACGGGTGCTGGCCACCACCGGGATGATTGCCGACCTGCTGAACCAGATCGGCGGTGACAGCATTACAGTGGAAGTTCTGATGGGTCCGGGCGTCGACCCCCATTTGTACAAGGCAAGCGAAGGGGATGTAAGCCGGCTGGGTGAGGCTGATCTTGTCTTTTATCATGGTCTGCACCTGGAAGGGAAGCTGGATCATATTTTTGAAAAGATTCAGAAGAGCGGCCGTAAGGTGTTCGCGGTCACGGATACGATCGCTCCGGAACGACTCATCGCATCGGGGGAGTTTGCCGGGAATTACGATCCGCATCTGTGGTTCGACCTGGACCTGTGGGCAGATATCGCCAGGTATGTGAGCGGGATTCTGAGCAGGCATGAACCTGAGAACAAGGATTATTACCGGGAGAACCTGCAGCGTTACCTCCAGGTGCTTGATACAGCCGATAAGGCGATTCGTGCGATGATTGAAGCCGTACCCCCGGAGAAAAGGGTGCTCATCACCGCCCATGACGCTTTCCATTATTTCGGAAGGAAATACGGATTTGAAGTGGTCGGCCTGCAGGGCATCAGCACCATGGCAGAAGCCGGTGTCAGGGATGTGCAGCGGCTCAGCAATTTTATTATTGAACGGAAGATCCCCGCCATCTTTGTGGAAAGCTCCGTTTCCTCCAGGAACATTGAAGCCCTGATCGCCTCCGTCAACAGCAGGGGAGGGCATGTCAGCCTGGGTGGCAGCCTCTATTCTGATGCACTGGGCAATCCCGGCACGCCCCAGGAAAACCTCAGCGGCATGATCACGTATAATGTGGAAACCATCACCCGGGCGCTCAAATGAGATTACCATGGAAATGAAGTTTGCCGTCACTGTCGATGACCTGACCGTTGCTTATAAATACAAACCAGTCCTGTGGGACATCGACCTGAATATCCCCGAGGGCGTGCTGATGGCCATCGTGGGGCCCAACGGAGCGGGAAAATCCACTTTGATCAAGGCGATCCTCGACATTGTGAGGCCGGTTGCGGGGAATATCAGCATTTATGGCAAACCTTACCGCGACCAACGCAGTCTGGTGGCCTATGTCCCCCAGAAGGGAAGCGTCGACTGGGATTTTCCGACCCATGCCCAGGATGTGGTGAGCATGGGCACTTATGGCCGGCTGGGATGGATCCGCCGGCCGGGCAGCCGGGAAAAAAAAGCGGCGCTTGAAGCCCTTGAGAAAGTGGGCATGCTCGAATTCCGCCACCGGCAGATCAGCCAGTTGTCTGGCGGGCAGCAGCAGCGGATTTTCCTTGCCCGGGCGCTTGTCCAGCAGGCAAAAGTGTATTTTATGGATGAGCCCTTCCAGGGGGTGGATGCCACCACGGAAAAGGCCATTATTCAGATATTGAAAGACCTCCGTCAGAACGGTAAAACAGTGATCGTGGTACATCACGACCTTCAGACAGTCCCCGCTTATTTCGACTGGGTTACGCTTCTGAATGTCAGGAAAGTGGCGACCGGCCCGGTAGATGAGATCTTCACCGATGAAAACCTGGCAAGAACCTATGGCAACCAGTTTAAACCTGCTGTGTTAAGCTGATCATGGATCCTTCAGCATATTTCTCCCTGCTTTTCAGCGATTATACGCTCAGGACCATCAGTCTGGGCACGGTACTGATGGGCATTGTCTGCGGGGTTCTTGGCAGTTTTGCCCTGCTGCGCCGCCGGAGTTTACTGGGGGATGCCGTTTCCCATGCTGCCCTGCCCGGCATCGTACTCGCTTTTATGATCACCGGCACCAAGGATCCCTGGTTGTTCTTTCTTGGGGCCATACTCAGCGGCCTGGCCGGCGCCGTCTGGATTATCGGCATCAGCGCCCGGACACATCTGAAGACCGACACCTCCCTCGGGCTTGTGCTGTCGGTTTTCTTCGGACTGGGCATCCTGTTGCTGACCATGGTGCAGCGTCAACCCAATGCCAACCAGGCCGGACTCGACAGCTTCCTTTTCGGGCAGGCCGCCACGCTGATGGTCTCCGATGTCATCATGATCGCGGTCGTCGGCCTGGGAAGCCTGATACTGGTTGCTGTTTTCTGGAAGGAGTTCAAACTGCTGTCCTTTGACCCCCAGTATGCCGGTACGCTTGGTTTTAAAGTCAGGCTGCTGGATATCCTGCTGACTTCCCTGATCGTGGTGGCCATCGTCCTGGGTCTTCAGACGGTGGGTGTGGTGTTAATGAGCGCCATGCTGCTGGCGCCGGCAGCTGCTGCCCGGCAATGGACCAACAGCTTGGGAACCATGGTCTTGCTTGCCGGTATTTTTGGCGCCCTGTCTGGACTTACGGGAACGGCCTTCAGCACTTTTTCCGATAAAGCCGCCACTGGTCCGGTCATTGTCCTGAGCGCAACTTTGCTTGTGGTGGTCTCCTTTTTTTTCAGTCCCGGGCGCGGGCTGCTGTTCAAACAAATCCGCCTGTACCGTAACCGGAAAAGCCTGCGCCTGCACAAAACCCTGTCGGTGATGTACGAGATCGCATCGGCACATGAGGAGTTCAGCCACCCGCATTCTGTCAGCATCCTTAATGATTTCAGGGGCTACAGTAAAAAATGCTTGCGGGAGCTGGAGGCCAGAAACCTGATCGTTCTGAAAGAAAATACCTGGATGCTGACCCGGGAAGGATATGAACAGGCTGAAATGGATCACCCTGAAAATCAAGGCAGATGAGCAACGCACAGGTAGAAATTCAGCTCATTGCCGTGGTTGTCGCCGCAGCCTGCGCGATTCCGGGAGTATTCCTGGTGCTCCGCAAAATGGCCATGATCTCGGATGCCATCAGCCACGCCATCCTTCCGGGCATCGTTGCCGGTTTCTTTCTGACACAGGATCTCAGTTCTCCCTGGCTGGTGCTGATGGCCACCCTGACAGGAATGCTGACGGTGGTGCTTGTGGAAGTGACACATAAAACCGGCCTGGTGAAGGAAGATGCTGCCATCGGCCTGGTATTTCCTGCTATGTTCAGCATCGGGGTCATCCTCATCGCCCGCTATGCGGGCAGCATCCACCTCGATACCGATGTGGTACTGTCCGGCGAGATTGCCTTTGCCCCTTTCGACCGGCTCTATGCCGGACAGACGGATCTGGGCCCCAAATCCCTCTGGGTCATGGGAGGGATCCTGCTTATCAGTTTGATATTGCTGTTCGTGTTCTTTAAAGAGTTGAAGATTAGTACTTTTGATCCGGAACTGGCGGCAACCCTCGGGTTTTCACCCGTGTTGCTTCATTACAGCCTCATGCTGCTGACTTCCGTGACCACCGTCGGGGCATTCGATGCCGTGGGTGCCATCCTGGTGGTGGCCCTGATGATCGTTCCTGCAGGGATTGCTTACCTGCTCACCAGTAAGCTGAAGACGATGCTTTGGCTCGCCGTGGGTGCAGGCGCTTTGTCGGCAGTTGCCGGCTACTGGCTGGCCCGCCGGCTCGACGGCAGCATCCCGGGCTCCATGGCCGTGGTGCTGGGCTTTTTATTCCTGCTCACCTGGCTGTTCTCGTCCCGGCATGGGATGATCCCCGGAATCTTCAGACTCAAAAGACAGAAAAAGGAATATGCCCTGCTGACCTTCCTGCTCCATGTGAAAAACCACAGCGCACCCGGCCAGGACCCCGCCGAAAGGGATGTGGCACATCTTTACGGCCATTTCAACTGGACCGGAAAAACCGCCCGTATGGTCTTGAACCTGGCAGGAAAAAACAACCTGATCCACATGCAGGATCAACGCGTCTCCCTGACAACCAAAGGAGAAACATTCACGGAAGAAGCGGTCGGTTACATCATCTTCAACGAAAAAGCTGCCCTCGAAAACACCAAGGGAAGGTTTTTGCTGTTCAGGGGGTAGTAGATGTCACACAAGTGTAACATACCCCTACTTCGTTATGATGATCTTTTTTGACTGCCTGAAACTGGATGTCAGTCCTTTAATCTCAAGTTCCATGAAATAAATTCCCTGTGGGCATGATGTGCAGTCGAATAGTAATCGATGCTGACCTGATTTCATCCCTTCATCCTTGATTATCTCTGAAACAACCTCACCAAGGATGTTACTGACTTGAAGACTTACTTTACCGTCAGTCGGCATATAGAAACTAATTTCCGTGGTTTTGTTAAATGGATTTGGGATATTGTTTCCAAGTGAAAACTCGTAGTTCTGGAATATTAGTGTTGGTATCTGAATGACGGTTTCGGGATACAATATTCCTTTGTCGTCTGATAGCACACTTTCATCGTCAGGATAGAACAATGGATTGCCAATGGTGGCGTTCTGCAATTCTAGCTGCAAGGTCAGAATCCTGTCACCCGCATTCAGTCTCATTGGGACAAGACTGTACCATACAATTTTAAGAATCCCCTGCCTATCATTGAAAAGAAAACCATCCTGGTTTTGTACTGCAGGCAAAACATTGATGATGCTGATTGAAGGATCGTGAAGCAGTGTGAGCGTGATCGAACCGATCATCATATCCTCTTTGACTGTCAGGGGTATATTTACCAACTGTCCCAGGCTTGCTTCAATGCTTCCTGCTTCCTCCAGTCTGACGAGGGGTCTCTGTTTTAGGGCTGGGACATACGTACCATTCACATCGCAAAGGCAAATTCCTTGATAATCATAATTGTAGGTGCTTACTCCGGAAATTTCCACCTGGTCCGATTCAAAAATCCATTCAGGGCATGGTAATATGGGTATAAGGCCCACAAAACGTTTCATACAGGACAAGGCATCAGCGCTGTTGATATATCCATTGCAATTTGCATCTGCAGCCAGGTATTTCAATCCGGAAGGGCAACCGAGGCCCACAAAACATCTGAGGATGAGCAGGGCATCGCTTGCATTGACGCCACCCCAGGGCTTCTCAGTTGAGCTATTCAGTGTGTATGTTCCGTTTTCGAGATCATCAAATATGTACTGACCTGTATTTGAAGTAGTTGTGGTGTTGATAAGGATTGAATTCAGCAACAATTGAATAGTTACATCGTTTAGTGGTGTCTGAAGGTCATTATCATAGCTCACAGTTCCTGTCAGAACAGACTGAGGAATCCCGGTAACTGTGATCAGCATCTGGTCTGCTTCCTCACATCCATTCATGTCCGTAACATTAAGCATGTAAAAGGTTGTTTGTGATGGAGATGCGTTTGGATTCAACAGTGAAGGATTATCCAGACCATCGACTGGTGTCCAGGAAAATACATAGGCAGGAGTTCCACCCGTAACAGTTGCATTGATAACGATGGATTGGCCCTGGTTGATCACTAGATCAGGGCCCGCATTGACCAACGGATTTGAGTTAACATTAATACTGATGGATGCAGTGCCGGTACAGCCGTTTACATCTGTTCCTGTCACTGAGTAAGTCGTTGATATGTCTGGTGAAACCGTAACACTCTCTCCGGCCCCCAACCCATTGCTCCATTCATAGGTCAATGCGCCCGATGCTGTAAGTATGATGCTGTTGCCCTGGCAAATATCAGGAGGATCCGGATCAGATGAGATGCTTACACTGATTTGTGTACCTGAGAGTTCAATGCTTCCCGTACCCGTGCATCCCAGCATGTCTGTGGCAGTGATGGAATATGTGCCGGGAACCAATGATGACTGCAATGCACCTGTAAAGCCGTTATTCCAGGTGTAGGTGAAACCGCCATTGCCACCTGTTGCTGATACTTCGATCACGCCATTGTTGTTGTTCGGACAGACCGGTGCCTGGAGAATGCTGATGTTTAGCTGTATTTCATCTGGCTGGGTTAAAGTGATCTGCCGTGTAGTCACACATGAATTGGCGTCCGAAACAGTCACACTGTAATCACCTGCCGGCAGACCTGCCTGGAGCGATCCGATTCCGCCATTGCTCCAGGTGTATAAATAGGGTGGTGTGGCACCTCCGACGGTAAGGCTGATCAGTCCGTCGAACCAATTAAAGCAGGTAGGGTTTAGGGAGAAAATGCCGATATCAAAGTCGCTTGGTTCACTGAGGTCTATTGAAGCTGTTGCAGTGCAACCATCATCATCAGTTACCGTAACATTGTACTGACCGGAACTCAGTCCGGAGCGTGTGGCAGCGGTGGATCCGTCCGACCACTGATAAGTGTATGGTCCAGTCCCTCCTGAACAGCTGAGTGATATCTCTCCGTCTGATCCTCCGAAGCAGGAAGGTGATGTCACGGTTGGCACACAGCTGATTTCAACAATGTAGGTGAGGACAACAGTAGCGGTATAATCACATGCTTCAGGATCCAGTACAGTAATGGTATAAACTCCTGGACCACAATCAGTCAGTTGAAAATTTACCGTAAACGGATCAGATTCAAAGTGAAATCCATCATCACAGTCTATGATAACCGTGTAAGTAACCGGCCCCTGTCCGGTCGCTGCGTTGATTGGTGGCCAGCCTCCACTGGGCGTGATGACAATGGAACCATCGTTGAAAGTATTGCAATAGGGATCATTGGAGATTATAACAGCGTCGACGGGATCAGGTTCGATGATATCCCAGGTATCAGATCCCGTGCATCCTTTGGAATCAATTACAGTTAAAACGTAAGTATCTTCCTGAAGATTATTAATCACCAGGCCTGTACTTCCATTGCTCCAGGTGCACACATAGGGTGGATTTCCTCCAGAAAACTCTGCATCAAGCAACCCGTCTCCGTCTCCAAAGCAGGTAATATGATGCCATTCATCATGCAGGTCGAACACGAAGTCGAGCGGTTCGGATAAATACTGCTCGGCAAATCTTACATTGCCCTCATCATCAGTGACTTCAACCCTGTACAAACCGGCAGGGCAGGCCGTGATGTTATCCGTGTTTCCCCAGTAGGCACCGTTTCTTGTCCATTCATATGTATAGGGAAAATGTCCGCCTGTTACAGTGATGCTGATTTCCCCGTCACTGTCCCCGTTGCAGGATGGATTTATAAAGGATTCGATTTTAACCCGGAGCGGATCAAAACCCATGGTAACATGCTGGGTGGTTGTTTCATAGCAATTGCCGTTGTAAGGATCGTCATTGGGGCAGGAAAGGCACGTTACTGTCACATGATATCTGCCTACTTCAAGGTCAGTAACAAAGGGTGTGGTGGCACCATTACTCCATATAAAACTGTATTCGCAGGCTGCATCATAGATTAGGAAAATACTGCCGTCAGCTTTGTCGGGAGCACTGCAAGGAATAATCTGAAATCCAATAGTTAGCGGGCGTGAAGGATAAGTTGGATAAACATAAATACTATCGATGAGGGTGTCCCCGAACGTATCCCATACGGAAAGTTTCACCCATCCGATGGTACCTGTTTGTGTTTCAACAAAGGGCTCCTTGCCACCTCCGTAAACCCACCCTTCCCAATTTCCGATTAATCCGGTATCACCCATTAGAAACCAATCAAACAGGTTATTATGGTAAAAGTAGTATTCCCCTGTTTCATCGTTTGGCGTTGTTCTGTTGAAATCCAGCTGATGATCATTGAAATTTAAAGGATCCCAGGATTTGATCACCGGGCTGTTCACATCCATATCCACCCACCACCAGTCGGTCCCTTCCCATTCGAAGTTGATTTTGTCGGGCTTGGCCGCGGGGTTCCAGGCATAGGCATCTACGTCCACATTCTCGCCTGGACCAACCGTCACAGTTTCATCGATCGCCGTATTGACGGGCACTGCCCCTGAACAATAAGTGTCGATATCATAGGATCCGGCTCCTTCGGCCGGAACCCATTCATTCTTCGGATAATAATAAGAATTGGAAGCCGGGCAGAGGGTGATGGCCGCATCGGTCGGTTTGACCCTGAATTTATCCAGGTGCCCGGTCATATTGTCGTAGGCTTCGCCTGCTTTGCGGTAAAGCCCGTTTTTTAACTTGCCGTTCATGAGCTGCAATACCTCCTTGTGATTCTGATTGCCACATTTTGTACTTGTTTTTTCGTCATATCCATAACTTACACCACCGGCAGTAGCATCAACCCAGCCGTTAAAGTGGCTGTAACAGCATGCCAGAATTACCACAGATTTATACTGGGTAAAAGTGGGCAGCCATTGATTGGTTGCCCAGGCGGGTGCAACACGTGCACCAAAGTTACCTGCGGGTCTAGGATAAGAAGTTACATTCGTATTATCATTGTTGAACCAGGGCAGTACATTGGCCTCGTTTTGAAAAAATCCCATTACCAGGCCAGTGTGTTGGCCATGGGAGGTGTAATAAAGGATATCTCCATATTTCAGGTCAACCAAATTATTATAGGTGTAGTTGTTATCTCCTACTTCAATGTCATCCAGATGATATAAATCACTGAAAACCTCCACCGCACTGTATACATCCAGATCTTTGATTTCATCCCAAATAACCGGGTATTCGGTCCCAAATAATTGAAAAGCAGGCTCATTAGTATATGGGCATGCGGCATAAAAGACCATACCCGATGGGGAGTGCGCTGTTGCTCCGTTATCGGGAAATGCACCTTGCGGCCCCACCTGTCCCGTAGACGTTCCCTTTTCCTTCTTAACAGGTGGTTTGTACTGCTGCAGCAGGTTCTGAGGGATTGCCCGGACCCTTTGCCTGAGACCATCTGTCACCCTGAATTCTTCCACAAATTTGGCAAGCTGCTTCGTATATGAGGCTGGAAACAGCCCGGCCTCAATCAGCTTATCGCCAAGCAGGTTGCCGGGTGTACTTTCAGCCAGCGATACCAGTTGGTTCACAAGCCAGGCTGATTTGAGCCCTGCGTATGAAATCTCTATTCCGTATGGAAGGAAAATGAACAGCTCTCCCATCTCCAGTCTGCGTGCTATCCTTTCCACCCGCTCACGGTTCAGGGAGACCAGCTCGTCCAGGTAGCCTTCTCTTTTCCCCGCTGGTCCCCAGATCTCATTGATCATTCGGGCAGTCATGTCGGAAACCTCGAATAAAAAAGGTTCCCCTGTATAACATGCGATTTGAACCATGTCATCATCAAAGTCTGTAACCGCTTTCACATTCGGAAGTGTGGCAAGAAATGCCTTATAGTTGGCGATTGCTGCCTTGTAAGGGAAATTTGTAAGGTAATAATACTGGTTTGCCAGCAGGTAGTTGTTTCCCTTTTCCGGCTCAAGGATATCTTTCAGCGCTGAGAATGGCGTGATCTCACTGATCCCCGGTGGAATACCCGGGAACTGGGTGTACCTGTAATCCGATTCCGGGGGGAAAACCAGCGGCTGACAGACTTCAAATCCATTGATAAACACGCTGAGATCTCTGGCAACGATGTGATATGGCGCATCAATGTAATTACCGCTGATAAAAACATAACCGCTTTCAACAGATTTCTGTGAAATGCCTGGCCTAGGGAGCAAAAGAATAAATAGTACTCCCACCATGAAGGTGAATTTTTTCATGATATTGATTTTATGGTTTTTAAGAAGTTGATGTAATGAATGGCTTTCACGAAAATTAAGATAAGCAGCCAAAAGCTTACCGTAAAGCTTGCCTGTTAAAACCGGCTTAAGTAGGCACTCCGTATCTTCCATTTGTGGTTGGTCTGAATGTCTCTAACCTGTTTGGGAAGATCTGGAAGCAAGGGCAGGATCATGAAGATGTAAATATACGACCTAATTTAATAAAAGTCAATAGGATAGTTACGCTTAGAGGTATCCGTACTATAGAAAATCCATCTTCTCAGTCGACTGTATATCCTGTGAATGACGTTAGATCAGAATCAAATGCATTGAGATCATTCGATCGTAGCCTCAATATCGGTTGTTGGCCTCAATTCATTAGGATGCCGCTTTATGGGTAGGTCTGGTTCCCTGAAGATTGGAGCACTCCGGCAGGCAGCCTGGTAATAAGACAGAAAGAAATTGTTAAGTTAAGAGAGGATGGAATCTTAATTGCCATCGTCGACAATCCTCCCTTTTACTGAAAGGTCATTTGCAAAATTACAAACCCTGAACCTCTATCACCGGAAAACCCTTCTCTCCCAGGTGATTGTAGAAACCAATGAAACGGAGCTTGTAAGGGTAAGCGTCGGTGTCCCGGATGGCGTAAAAACGGTCGGTCATCACGCTGTAGGAAGCAGCGTCAAAATCGTAGTACTTCCAGTCATAACCGATGATATCCAGTGCTGTGGAATAGGTAAGCCCCGAAGCTTCAGCCAAACTGAACGACAGGAAGGGATGGAGGGTGTCTTTTGCCGCCGACACTCCGTTGGGGTTCAGCAGCACCCCGGTGACCAGGTAAGGGTAGGGTTCTCCGGTATTCGTGAACAGCAGGGTGGTGTACTGCGTAAACAGCAGGTCCCATGCGTCTTTCGGAGGTTCCAGCAATTGTACGCTGCCTCCGAAACGGAACGTGAAGTGGATGTAGTTCCGGGTGGCGTCTTTTTGTATGGCATAGCTTTGCGGATTGCTCCCGTCGAGCCAGGCAATCCGGAAGTAATAGGTGCCCTGTTTCAGGCTGTCAATGACCAGTTGCCTGAAACCCAGCGGATCACCATATTGATCCATACCCCTGTCCAGGATGTAAATATGGTTCTTGGAAAGGGTATCGCCCGACAACACCTGAAACCATCTGCCGATGGCATTGGAATCCGGGTTGCCGTCTGATTTGTCGAAGTGCCAGCTTCTGTTTGCAGTGTCAAGCGCCTGTGGAAAGGACAGGGGCCCTGCATCGCTCACTTTCATGAAGTTGGCCGTATTGAGGATCAGGTGGTAACCGGTGGAACTGCAGTCGAAACCCAGGTCCCAGGATTCTTTTGCGTTAGAAGCCATCACCTGCCCGCTGCCCAGGTCATAATAAAGCTGGTACACATAATATTGCGTCATCCCCAGGGTGTCTGTCCGGAGATCGCCTGCGGGATGACCCGGGACCCTTTCATCTTCCTTAAAACAGGACTGTAAAAGAAGAATTGCCGGCAGGATTGATAGTAACTGAATGAATTTCATTCGTTTAAGAGTATTTATTAAATTGACAGGACAGCTTCAGGAAATAGGTTCTGCCCCAGCCGACCGGCAGGGAAGCCCCTCCCGAACCATGGGCACCGCCGCTGCCACCTCCCACTGCCGGGATCGTCGTATTGTCGAAAAGGTTTTTAATGCCAGCCGACAATTTCAGCCTGTTCATCAGGAATCCCTTGGTCAGGGTGATATCCATGCTGTGGTAATCGCTGATATAGCCTTCACTGACGGTATTCTCCAGAATATACAACTGTGGCATCCGCCCGCTGTATTTGTAGTAAGCCGAGAAGCTCAGGTGTTTTTTGGGGTATTTTAATGTCACATCACCCGTCAGATCGGTGGTGTATCGCATCTTTTCCACATTGACCATACCGTCCGAAAGTGCATTCAGCCGGCCGGTGCGTGAGAGTCCGGCTTCCGCCTGCACAAAGGGATACCATTGCCTGGCAATCTTCAGTTCCACACCCTGGGTTTTATAATGTTCAAGGTTGATGTAGGTGTAAAGGCTGGTGTTTGCCTGGGCCAGGGTGATGATCTGGTCGATCTTGTTGTAAAATACACTGGCTTCCAGACGGAATGCCTTCTTCTGTTTATCCGTCATCCAGCTTGCTGTCATGTTGAGATTGACCGAGCGTTCGGCTTTCAGGTCAGGATTTCCCTGGATGTTGTGGTTGATGTCGACGAAATACAGGTAGAGTTCCTTCAGGCCGGGGCTGCGGAATCCCCTTGAGAAAGAGGCCCTGAGAGAGAGCTGTTCCAGGCTTTGCCAGCGCGCGCTGACTGAATATACAAGCGGTGCACGGTATTTTGTATTATGGATCATCCGAAGACCCGGCTGCAGGCTCAGCTGCTTCCACGGATCATATTTCATGCTTAGAAATGCCGCATATTCCCCTATCTGCTGATAGTCCCCGCTGATCCTCCTGCCGCTTCCCTCTTCCAGGTTCATATCCAGACCGGTCTGGTAATTCCATGCGCGGTTCTTGTCGGAACGGGTGAAAGTAACACGCGCCAGCCACGAACCGATGCCGGTCGTGTCCTGGTCTTCCGTATTTTTTGTCAGGGTTTCCGTCAGCGTTACCAGATCCTTGAAATATGTGTTTTTAATTCTGCGGTAAGATGACCAGGATGCCATGGTATGAAGCGAATGCGCTCCCGCCATCTGCCTCGTCCACTCTCCCCTTAACATGGCCCGTATGGTAGTGAAGTGGCTGTCGAAGGCGTTCTCGTAGTAGGGTTGCAGACGCTGTCCCTTGCTCAGCAGCAACTCGTGGAAAAGCTGTCCGGCAAGTTTCAGTTTGGTCTTTTCGGTCTGGAATGCGTAATACCCGTCAGCTGTGTACTGCCGTCGCGGTTTCCAGGTTTTGTACCTGGAAGTGTCGGGATCGGAATAACCGCCGAAGAAGTTCCGGGCAACATCCACTCCGGCGGCATGTTTCTTCCTGTTAAACGACAGTCCTCCTGCAACATTCACCACTCCGGCCGATTCTGCATAGGCTTCGGCCCTGCTCGAAAACCTGGCCACTTTGTTTTCCTTCGTAATGATATTGACAACTCCCGCCAGGGCATTGCTGCCATAGATCACCGACATCGGTCCCTCTATCACTTCAACATGATCTACATTATTCAGGTTCAACTGGTTCAGATCAATGTTGCCGTTCATGCGACCGACCAGCGGAACGCCGTCAACCAGGAATTTGATGTGTTCTCCGGATAATCCCTGGATGCTCAGGTTGCTGCCCAGTACCCCGTCCTGTGATACCCTCATGTTGAGCTGGGTTTTCAGCAGATCGGTCAGATTGGTCGCTGCCTTCTGCTCAATCTGCCGGGTGTTGATCACATTCACCCGGTAAATGGACTTGTCGATCTTTTCAGGACTGTACTGGGCTGTCACCACCACTTCCTTCATATTCAGCACCGTGGGCTGCAGGGTGATAGTCAGGTTCTGCCCGGGTTTAATGGTGTCCAGCACTGTCTCGTAGCCGATATGCGAAACGGCTATTTTCGACAGGTTTTTCACATGGTTCGGGACCCTGCCGTCCAGGTCGCTCAGGCAATACTGCTGCTTCTTTCCGCCAATCTCCTCAAAACAAACGTGGGCACAGGGGATCACTTCCCTGCTCCTGCCATCGGTGATCGTCACAAAGGACTGACCTGAAACGGAATGCAGGCAGGCCAGCAGCGGCAGCAACCCAAAGATGATCCGCAATAGACTCACCTGATGATCAGTTTTTTATTGATTTTACCGGTGGAAGTCAGGATGCTGATGATGTATATGCCGCTTTCCGGGAGTTCAGCGTCAATAAAGAATCGTGATGCACCGGCTGCACCGGTAAGATATACCAGTCTTCCACTGAGATCCCTGATCTCCACGCCTTCCACCATCCCCTGGAACCGGCTGAAATCCAACTGGAACTGACCCGTTGAGGGGTTGGGATATACAGCGACGGCATTCTCATCCTGCTGTTCTTCTCCAACGGAAGCCAGGGAAACCAGACCCTTGCGGAAAACGACCTTTCCGTTGCTGCTTCCCCCGAAGGCGGTGAAAACCAGCTTGTAAACGTCTCCGGATGCCGGCTGCACAAAGTATACCAGGTCATCCAGGCAGGTGTAGGTAAAACTGCCCATATCAAATACTTTCCAGTCCCAGCCGATCACCGACCTTCCGGGATCAAATGCTTCCACCGACCATGCAAGATAGCTGGTGTCAACCGGTTGGTAGCGCACCACAGAAGTAGCCGGATTGCTGAGCACACCCGTAACAATATAGGGTTCCCCATTGTCCTGTATCGACATATATTTGGTGAACAATATATCCCAGCTGTCAGCTGCAGGCTGGAAATCCACCACGGTGCCCATGGCGAGGTTATAACCCACGAATGCCTTGGTGGCATAAAGGTTGCAATCCAGGGTGATCTCCTGCTCATTGCTGCCGTCGAGGTAAGCATAACGGAAGATGACTGTGTTTTGGGCACTGAGTTTCCTGACAATCCAGAGTTTGCGGAAACTTTCGTTCCTGAGTTTTATTACAAAGAGCGAATCTCCCTTCAGGTTGTGGGTAACCATATTGTAAACACCCCATCCGTAATCCGGATGGTCGGTGGCATTGCGGTTGAAAGCCCCGTTTTCCCAATCGTCCGGGTCGTTGTACATGGGGGGCCAGTTCGACAGTCCGGCCGTATCCAGGGTACTCCATCCGCTGGTGTCAGCATTGGGATAGGTGTATAACACAACACCCGTACCGTCGTTGGTAATCATACTTGCACTGAAGGTGGAAGGCCTGAAGGCAATGTCCCAGGAATCCCTGGGAGCCTCTGAAACTTCACCGTTGGCCATGCTGTAATATACTTCATTGGCATAGGAGGCACCCATCAGGATGCTGTCTTTGGTGTAGGTGATCTGTGCCGGAACATGCAGATTGCTTAACAGGCCGGCTATCAGAATGATACTGAAATAAGTAACTTTTTTCACGGTGATAGAAATAATGGTGATGAAACTTTTTTTTAAGAAATATGATTGATAATCAGGGATATTCACCTCATTTCACCTTGTTTGCCCCTGCTAAGGGGAAACAGGATAAGGTGTTAAAGGGAAAGAAACCGGGGGAGGGATACCCTGATCAGCAATGGGGAGGCCCCCTGAGGAGCAATTGTCCGGGGCAGTGTTGTGAAAAGGTTGTGGAATAGGGTTCAGCGGAAATGAGAATCAAGTCATCCTGCAGATGGCAGATCATGTCATCCTGATGGATTGCAAGCGGAGGACTGTGATACTTCTTTCCGGAAAACTCATGGCAGCCTGCCTTTTTGGCAAAAGCAGCCTTGTTTTTTTCTTTCTGCTTGATAATAAAGACCAGTTCGGGTACCAGATGCTTACCCCGGATCCTGTGCTGGTGAAAATTCACCAGAGAGGCCAGGTAAACCCATGTGATGCCCAATGCCAGGAGGATCAGGATGAATCTGGTATATGTGGAACAGGTCTTCATCGTGTGAATTTCGGTACAAATATACCGAAAAATCGGGATGTCATCCTGGCGTTGATTTAAATCAACGCCAGGATGACATCCCAAAAGAGAAGCCGCCCTTTGGAGGCGGCTTCAGCCTTGCTATACAGAGAAGGAGGGGGCTATTTGATCACTGTGATTTTCCTGCTTGTTACTGTACCGTCCGCAGTGCCTACTGTAAGCATGTACTGTCCGGGGGCAAGGTCTTGCAGCGAAAGAACCAAACGGTGCTGCCCTGCAGCGAGCTGGTGTACTGCTGATATCACTTTCTTACCGGGCAGGTCGAAGATCGCTGTTTCAATGACCTGGCCGCTTGGGAGATTCAGCTCGAGTGTGATTTCATGTGTCGCGGGATTCGGGTAGAGCCTGTTAAGCTGCAGTGTATTGTTTTCAAGGGTTTCCAGGCCGGTGATCACTCCTGAGGGAGTAATTATTACGGACAGGTTGTTATACGCCGGATTGGAAGTACTCAGGGTCACAATGGCCGGGTTGGTGGCCATTCCCGTGACCTCGGCATACACTTTATAGGTACCCATCCCCAGGCTGCTGAATACGAAATTACCCTGGTTGTCGCTGTAATCCATGCTCAGGGGTGTATTTCCCATGTCGAGCAGCATCACTTCCACATTGGGTGCGGGGGTTCCGGACTGCATGACGAAGGCGCCGCCGTTGGTAACCTGGCCGTTGATGGTGCCGTTGCCCTGGACAGGGCCGGCAAGGGCTACCAACTGGATATTATACGGATTGGAAGCCTGGTTGGGGTAGATCGGTAATGCCGATGCCCAGAACACGGTGTTCCCGTAATAGGTCGGAAGATATGTCGTGTAGTAAGCCGAATTGGCAGCCGGGGCCACTTTCACGTAATAAATCCCGGGCACCGGATTCAGCATATAAAACTGGTAAAGTCCGGATGTGTCAATCATCACCGAGTCGATCATCATCATGGCGTTTGTGCCTCCGGTTCCCATGTAGAGGTAAGCGATCCCGAAATCGAGCAGATAGTTCCCGGCCCAGACCTGTCCCCAGATGCTTGCAGAGGGATTATTCCCGACAGTCACCGTCATGGTGGACGCGGAGGTGCAGCCCGCTGCATCGGCCACTGTCAGTGTCACCGTATAGGTACCGGCAGCGGCATAGGTATGCACGGGATTGACCTGGCTTGAGACATTGCCGTCACCGAACTGCCAGTTATAAGTATAGGGAGGTGTACCACCATATGCAATGCCCAGGAAGGTGGCTGTCAGCCCGCTGGCATTGAAACTGATGTAGCAACCACAGGGGATGGGCGGGAAGCCGGCCACCACAGTGTCGCAGCTGGTGCTGGTGCAATTGGTGTCGGTGATGGTCAGGCAAACCACATAGTAACCCGGCATGACATAAGTGTGCACCGGATTCTGCAAGGTGGAGGTAGTACCGTCACCAAAATCCCAGTTACAGGCATAGGGTGGTGTACCGATGGATACATCAACGAATTGCAGGGTGTTCCCGACCATGTTGGAATCAGGATAATAATAGAAATCGGCCTGGCAGAACTGGCTGCCGCCAACAAGCACATAGTCGCAGAAGGTACTTTGGCAATTGGGACCGGTGATGGTCAGGCAAACCTGGTAGTAACCCATCGCACTGTATGAATGATTAGGGTACTGACCCGTACCTGAAGTACCGTCACCGAAACTCCAGAACCAGTTGGTTATGTTGCCAACAGACTGATCCACAAAACTGTAATTGAAAGGTGGAGAGGAATTGTAAGCAAAGAAATTTGCCTGGCAGATTGGTGGATTGAAGCCGGCCACTACATTCAGGCAATAGGTGGAGACACAGCCGTTGGCAGCGCTGATCGTTAAACAGACCGTGTAAGTACCGGGGCTGGTATAGGTGTGAACCGGGTACTGCAGGGCAGAACCGCTGCCATCACCAAAGTCCCACAACCATTGCACGGGGTTCCCCTGGGAGGCATCCAGAAACTGGAAAGTCATGTTGCTTACAGTAGAATCCGGAATGGCATAAAACATGGCCTGGCACTGGTTGCTGCCCGATGTGCATATCTGGAAGTCGGCAATGATGGGGGCATTGGTGCTCACAGCTGTGATCCATTGATAAGATCCGTTGCAATCCGGGGTTGCGATGTAGAACAGGATCTGAGCATTTGCCGGTATACTTACGAAATCCTCGTAATAGCCGGATGAGTCTGTATAAACTGTGTTGTAATAAACAAAAACAGGTGCAAAGAGGCTGTCGGACATGATGTGTACCATATGGTTCGGTACCGGAATGCCGGTGTTCAGTTCAGTCACCGTACCGGAAATCTGGATGGTGACATTCTGTGCTGTTACAAACAGAGCGGCTGTTGCCAGCATCATCATCAGTATGAGTCTTTTCATGGGATTTCTTTTAATTATTAATAAGTAATTGTAATTACAACGGGAAGATCACCCCGTCTTCCTAAAGACCAAAGACGAAAATAAAAGTTGCCTTAGCGGCAAACTTGCAACTTCCTGCTGAGTGCAGGGACATCCTTTCCCTGGATCACAACCAGATAGGTGCCGTTCCCGAGACCAGCCAGGGGTATCCGGCACCAGGGACTTTCAGGGGATACCCTGCAGGTTTGCATCGAAACCTGTTTGCCTGGCAGGTCGTAAATACTGATCATGAGATCAGTGCTCTTGTCTGCCGGGAAATAAAGCCTGGTTTCTTCGCCTGCCGGATTGGGATAAATAAGACAAGCGTCTTGCCATGCATGCTCTTCGATGCCAATGGCAGGTCCGTTCACCACCAGATGTAAGTCACTGGCCACCGGTGATGCGGCCGACAGGGTCACTGTTGCCAGATCGGGAGGCGTTCCCGGAATTTCAACCCTGAGATGATAGGTTCCGTATGGCAGGTCGTAAAACTGAAAACTGCCTTCATCCCCCGAAAATACGTAATCAATATACAGTCCGCTGCCCGAACTCAGAATGATCTGCCCGTCGTAGAAGGGCTCAAGGTTTCCCTGTACCTGTGTACTGAGAAGACCTGATATCATTCCAGGCCCGATGAAATAACTGAAAATAGGGATCATGTGGACATGCGCGTTGAAAAAATCCTGTACCAGATTCACATGACTGGCACTGGTCCAATGCAGGGTGTTGCCATAGTAAGTCGGCCAGAGGAAAAATGACGGGGAACAGTTATGGTCTGGCACTATTTTCACAAGGTACTGTCCTTCAGGCATGTGAAAGAAATAGTACACACCGTTTTGGTTCATCCTGCAGCTGTCTGCGAGAATGTAGTTGTTTCCGGTTTGTAAATACAAGTCCGCCCTTCCTTTATAAAAGGGGAAACTGCCGTTGAACACCTGCCCGCCGAGGTTGTAATACTGGCAGTCATTGACCTGAACGTACTGGGTGTCGATACTCATACAGGGAGGAAGGGTGGAGGTGTCCATCACCTGATAAATGACGGTGTAAACGCCGGGGTCGGCATAGGTGTGAACAGGCAACTGATCCGTGGAAGTGCTTCCGTCGCCGAAATCCCAGTAACGGAAATTGATGTTGCCGGTCGAAAGGTCGTAAAATTGTACGGTCAGCGGGTCCATGGGATTGGCTTCCCATCCGAAATCCGCCTCACACTCTGTCATCAATGTGCCGCAAATCGCATAATTCAGGTTGATATAAGGCTGGTACTGGAATAAAAACTGGCTTATTTTGTTTCCGAGGCAGTCGTACGTATATACATCGATGTTGATGTTGAAGCTGCTCATCGTATAGATGGTATCGAAGGTGAAGTGACCGCTGAAGTTGGTGCGGGTGGTATCGACGGCAGGATAGGTATTTGGCGTATTGCAGATAAAAAATACCTGCTGACTGGCGGCCGGGATGGAGTTGGTCGTGTCGAAAACCACACCGCGGATGATGATGGGATAATAAGTCGTGTCCAACAGGGCCAGCAATCTGAATGGTATGACTGCCAGGAGAAAAACCGAAAAGATGATTGCTTTCATGGTGTCCGGAATATCAGTTATTTGCTGTTGCCGCCGTTCAGTTGCACACTGATTCCCGTACGGATACCCAGGTAAACAGGTTTGTACTGCTGGTTTGCTTCGTAAGGGCTATTCAGGCTGGCAGTGAGCGCAGGTTCAAAATAGAAACCGACACGATCGGTCAGGGCATATTCGAAACCAAATCCCAGATGCCAGTGCCAGGCGGAGATTATATCGTGGGGTGCATTGGAATAGGTTACCAGGACTTTCCTGTCAGGGGTCACTTCATATGAAGTCTCTGTATGCTTGAGTTGTAACAACATCACAGGGCCAGTCATCACAGAAAAAGTGGTTCTGCCCTTCTTTTCATTCAGTCCGAACAAAAAGGGCAGTTGCAGATAAGTAATATCTGTTGATGTATGGCAGGTGGTTTTGTGGGTGCGTGTATCGTATACTGAATCAGGGACATAGTGATAGGTGGGAATTCCGAGTGAATCGAAGGTGATGGATACCAGTTTGTCGACCACACCGAGCAACTGCGAATAATACACATTCACGTTGTTCCTGATGCTTTCCTTCACCAGCCCGATCCCTCCTTCCAGGCGGTAGGACTGATTCTGCCACCGGAGCGTCACAGCGGCCTTCTGCCGGTTCTGACCATACCGGTTCTGGTTGCCGGCAGACAGCCATTCGGGATGCAGTGTCGCCAGCAGGGAGAATTCTGGTCCGGTTCTGAAATAATCCGGCCCCGAGGAAACGATTCTGAAAACCCTGGGCTCTTTTGGCGAGAATTCGCCGGGTTCAGGGACTGCTTCCAGCAATTCCCTGCTCATTCGAAAGTAGTACGATTTGTCGGAACTGGCGATCAGCATCGGTTCTGGCTGTACTCCTCCTGTCCGGGATACCTCAGCGGCTTCCTGTGAAACAACACTGGTCTGGGGCGGACTGTTGCTGATCTGGTCTGAAGCCTGTACCTTGAAATCCTGATTCACTGCAGCGGTAAGATTTTCCTGCGGGGAAACAATACCCTGCTCCCGTAATCCGGTGGTTACCGTTGTACCCTGTGCTGATACAACAGATGCATGGCCTGAATTGCTTAAGATGTGTTCATTTCCCGAAGGCGGGGCTGCAGGTTGCGCGGGTACGGACGCAGCGATCGTCTCTTCCACGGCCGGTCCGGTGTCCTGTCGCTTCTCCGCCTGAATGGCCGCGATTGATGTGTTTTCTTCGGGCAATATGGCCACTCCTGTGAAAGGAGTTTCCTGCACTCCCAGGCTGCTTTCCCCGTTGTCAGCTTTTATGGTCGCAGCATCCCGGCTGTCCCTTGACCATTGGTATAGAAATATACTGCCAATGATCATGCCTCCTGCCACAATCCCCAGCCATCCGGTATTGCCTCCGCCAAAAGAGAATGGAGGAGGCTTCTTAAAGGGGATCTTTTGCAGGATCGTTTTCCAGACTGCCGGAGAAGGTTCTGCCTGGTAGTGCCCCACCGACTGTCGCAGAAACTCGTCGAATTTGTGTTCTTCTTCTCCTTTCATAATTGTTCCAATATTTTATATTCTTTATCCAGGAGTTTGTTAATCAATTGTTTAAGATATTTTCTTCCTTTCGAGAGCTGGGATTTGGAGGTATTTTCAGAAACTCCGAGCATGTTGGCGATTTCTTTGTGCTGATACCCTTCAAAAACGTAGAGGTTCAGCACCATGCGGTAACCGTCCGGCATTTTCTGGATCAGTTGCATCACCGTCTCGGGGCTTACCGCGTAAGCTTCTTCCCCCTGAGGAGAATACTGCTCCTCTTCCTGGCTGATGCCGACTTTTTCAATGTCCTCCACATGCACCCACTGTTGTTTTACGGTGGCATGAAAGTGGTTAATGGCCGTGTTTACCATGATCCTCCTGATCCATCCCTCGAAGGATCCCGTTCCTTTATAGTTGGCTATGTGCTGAAATACCTTGATAAAGCCTTCCTGCAAAAGATCTTCCGCTTCCTCACGGTTGCGGGAATACCTTAAGCAGACGCCAAACATCGTTTGGGCAAACCTTTGGTAAAGCTGGCTTTGAGCCCTGCGCTTCCCGTCCAGGCAGCCCCTGATCATTTTCTCGTCAGCAGACATATGCCTCAAAAGTAATCAAATAGACCGTAACGGCAAACATTGGTTGCCTGAGAACAAGAAGACATGGGGAAGGTTTACTGGCATTCTGGCATGCCTGCTGTCAGCTTTTTGATTTTGGCAAAACATTTGATGGTCCGGATGGTTATATACTCATACTTGACAGGTTTGCAAATGCAAAGCTGTTTAGTATGAGTAATGCCGTACACCACTGGATAGAAGTTTTCTCGCAAACTCATTCCGTGTCGGTATAATTAAAAACTGAATAAAATGTTAATCTGGATCATTTTCGGAGTCTTTATGCTTCTCAGCTGGTGGGTAGGCCACACGCTGAAACGCAAGTTTAAAACTTATTCCGGCATCCGTGTAAACGGCAATCTGACGGGCGGGGAGGTCGCAGAAAAGATGCTGCGCGACAACGGCATCTATGATGTAAAAGTCGTTTCCACCCCGGGTGAGCTTACCGACCACTACAATCCTCTCAAAAAGACCGTGAACCTCAGCCAGAGCGTTTACGGCAGCAGCAGTGTGGCCGCAGCGGCAGTGGCCGCCCACGAATGCGGGCATGCCGTGCAGCATGCCAAAGCCTATATGTGGCTCGAGATGCGTTCAGCCCTGGTTCCCGTAGTCAGTTTCAGCTCTAAGATCGTGCAGTGGATACTGCTGGCCGGTATCCTCCTCCTGCAGGCATTCCCGCAGTTGCTGCTGATCGGCATCATCCTCTTTGCCCTGACAACGCTGTTTGCTTTTATTACCCTCCCCGTCGAGATCGATGCAAGCCGCAGGGCCCTTGCCTGGCTCAATACCGGGAACATTACAACCCAGGAGACCCATCCGAAGGCTCAGGATGCCCTTAAATGGGCCGCCTATACCTATGTGGTCGCTGCCCTGGCCTCCCTGGCCACCCTGCTTTACTACATCATGATCTTTATGGGTGCCCGCAGGGACTGATCCCGTTTCTCTCATACAATGTTTAATTCCTTCACTGATGATGAAAACCATTGATGACATCAATTTTTCAGGGAGAAAGGCCCTGATCCGGGTGGACTATAATGTTCCCCTCAATGCAGCGTTTGAAATTACCGACACCACCCGCATCGATGCCACCCTTGCTACGGTGGGTAAAATCCTTGGCGACGGCGGTGCCGTGATCCTGATGTCGCATCTGGGAAGGCCCAAAGCCGGACCGGAGGACAAATTTTCACTGCGTCACCTGCTGCCCTATCTCGACAAGGTCTTTCAAACAAAGGTGCAGTTCGCGGCTGACTGTATCGGTGAGGATGCCGTCCGCATGGCCGGAGCGCTGCGCAGCGGCGATATCCTGTTGCTGGAGAACCTTCGGTTTTATAAGGAAGAAGAAAAAGGAGACGAAGGCTTTGCCGGAAAACTGGCCCGCCTTGGAGATGTGTATGTCAATGATGCCTTCGGGACTGCACACAGGGCACATGCTTCCACGGCCGTCATCGCCGGATTCTTCCGCGACAAGGTTTTTGGTTATGTGATGGGCAGGGAGATCGCAAACATAGAGAAGGTGATGAAGGATACCCGCAGGCCCTTTACTGCCATCCTTGGCGGAGCCAAAGTCAGCGGGAAAATACAGATCATACAGAACCTGATGGACAAGGTGGACAACCTCATCATCGGGGGCGGCATGATGTTCACCTTTATCAAAGCCATGGGCGGACAGGTCGGAAGTTCCCTGGTCGAGGAAGATTTCATTGACCTGGCCAAACAGACACTCGAAGAGGCTGTCAGGAAAAACGTTAAAATATTCATCCCGGCGGATGCCGTCATCGCGGATGCCTTCGACAATGCTGCCAAGCGCAGGCAGGTGAAGGCCGGCCAGATTCCCGACGGCTGGATGGGACTGGATATCGGTGAAGAAAGCATCCGGCAGTTCGACGAAGTGATCACCGGCAGTGCCACCATCCTGTGGAACGGTCCCATGGGTGTGTTCGAAATGCCCAGTTTTGAAGCGGGTACAAAACAACTTGCCCTCTCTGTGGCAGCTGCCACGGCGAAGGGTTCTTTTTCGCTGGTGGGTGGTGGCGACTCGGTGGCTGCCATCGGCAAATACGGCCTGGAAGCTAAGGTAAGCTATGTCTCCACCGGCGGCGGTGCCATGCTGGAATATCTCGAAGGAAAGGTGCTTCCCGGTATTGCAGCCATCATGGACTGATCTTCCCATAAATCCGGACACCCACATCGCATTCCTGGCTTCTTTCGGTATATCTTTGTGAGAAACAACCGAAGGAACAACCCATGCATCCTGCACGTTTCAGCTCCGCACTGATATTGTGGATATTTGCGGCAGTGTACCTGATCACTGCCACGCTCACTATCCTGCTTTTCAACGGCACCGCCGATGCCGGCGACAGCATACAGCATTACCTTTTTGCCCGCTATGCACCGGAACATCCTGCGCTTTTTTTCGATCACTGGGCAAAACCATTGTTTGTACTCCTGTCCGCTCCCTTTGCACAGGCAGGCTTTGACGGGATTAAAGCATTCAATGTCCTTATCGCCCTGCTGAGCCTGCTGTTGGTTTACCGGACAGCCAGGGACTTCGGCTGGTCGTATCCCCTTGTCGCATCCGTCATCCTGATGTTCACACCCCTGTATTACATCCAGACTTTCTCCGGACTCACAGAACCCCTGTTCGCGCTGGTCCTCCTTTGGGGCATTTCCCTGGCCATCCGGAAAAAGCTGTACTTTTCCGCATTGGTCGTCTCTTTCCTGCCCATGATCCGTTCGGAGGGACTGCTGATACTTCCGGTCTTCATGGGATACCTGATGATTTACAGTAAGTGGAAGGCTTTGCCCCTGCTGCTGGCCGGACAATTGCTTTTTGCCATTGCCGGCAGCTTTGTCCATGGCAGTCCGCTCTGGGTTATCACGAACATCCCTTACAACAACCTGGGCAGCCCATATGGCAGCGGAGATATCTTTCATTACGGCTTTCAGCTGTTCAACGCCTGCGGCCCGCCGGTCTTCCTGCTGATCTGCGCCGGATTGCTTTTCATGGCCTGGGAATTAAGAGGGAAGGATCCTTTGAAGCGGGAAAAACTGCTGATACTCACTGCATTTTCTGTCTTTTTCATTGCCCACAGCCTGTTTTGGGGACTTGGGATCTTCAATTCGATGGGACTTCGCCGGGTCCTGGTCTGCGTCCTGCCATTGCTGGCGCTCGCAGCCCTGAGGGGCTTTCACCTCGCCGCACTGCTTATTCCGGTCAGGCACATTTGGCGGATTATCCTTGCAGCCGCCCTGATGCTCTGGGTGGTGGTGTTTCCTTTCACCTCCAATCCCTATGCCGTCAACTGGAAGAAAAATATGGTGCTGCAGCCGGAGCAGCTGCTTGCGAAAGAGGTGGCGGATTATATCCGTAAGGAAGTGCCTGTCGATGGTCGCATCTATTATGAACATCCTTATTTCGGGATAGCCCTGCCTGCCGATCCCTTCGATGTGAAAACCAGGTCTAACCTCACCAGGGGAAGCCTTGAATACCTCCGGCAAGGAGATATTGTACTCTGGGACGACTGGTTTTCCGTGGTGGAACGCGGGGTGGATGCGGCTTACCTGGATACGCTGCCAGGACTCACATTGATCAGGCAATTTTCGGCAACGGAAGGAAGCAGGCTTATCCGCTTCAGGCTGTATATCATGCAAACCGACAGCCTAAGATGACATTAAATGTTATGTTGTTCAAATACAGCACTTAGCGTGCAAAGTTTTTTACCGTGTGTTTCGTTAATTCATTTATTAATCCTTTAAATATGAATCCGTGAAATGGTAATATTAAATACCAGTATAGCCTTCCTTTTAATCCTAAGGGTCTGAATGAAGCAGTTTGAATCAGAATATTATCCTGTATTTTAAATTCTAACCAAGCCTCTCCTGGTAATTTCATTTCTGCAAATAGAATCAAACGTTTCTCATTTTTGTTGGCATAAATAACTCGCCAAAAATCAAGCGTATCTCCGGCATGAAGTTGTTTAAGATTCGTTCTTCCTCGTTTTAAACCTACTCCACCTGAAAACTTATCAAGTAACCCTCTGAGTTTCCATAACCAATTAGCATAGTACCAACCCGTCTCACCTCCAATTTTCCAGATTCTCTCTATGCACTCTTCCGTATCTTTGACTTCTCTTCGCCGAACATCCTTAAAACAGCCAAATTCGGGTACTTTAATGTAATCCGATATTCTGTAATCTAATCTGCCGCTTATGGTTGAATCTTTCCAGCTTGAAACAATCTCGTTTTGTTCAATTTTGTTAAAAGCCTTTTGAATACATTCTTTATATGATAGTGGTTTAATTTGAAGTAGCTTATTGATTTCATTCTCTTTTGCAATCACTTCTGTTTTCATGCTATCAACCAAAGAGATAGCAAGTTTGTATGATGTAGATGTAATAAAATACAACCAGTATGATGATATTTTTGGTGACATTACAGGAACCGTCCAAATAATCCTTTTAAGCCCACGTACTTCGGCAAATTTTAACAACATTTCCCTGTAGGTTAATATTTCATCACCAGCAATATCATAACTGTTGTTGTATGACTTTTCATTTCCCAATATGCCTGTTAATATATCAATGACATCGGAAATCCCAATTGGTTGACATTTAGTATTTAACCATTTTGGGGCAATCATTATTGGTAACTTCTCTACCAAATCGCGAATAATTTCGAAAGAGGCACTTCCCGAACCAATGATGATTCCCGCCCGCAGCGTTGTGAGCGCAAATCTTCCTTTACTTAACTCCATTTCTACATTTTTCCTTGAATTTAGATGTTTTGATAAAGTCTCTGAGTTTACTATTCCGCTTAAATATATTACTTGCCTGGCATTAGTTTTATTGATGGCTTCCCTGAAGTTAATTGAAGATTGCTTTTCTAATTCGCTATAGTTTTTTGAAGTTGACATTGAATGTACCAGATAATAGGCAAAATCAATATCTTTAGGAATAGCATGAAGGGTTTCTTTTTTGATTAAGTCTGTTTCGATTACTTGAATCCTGTCTTTAATCGATTCTTCAACGTAAAATTTATTTTTGTCTCTGACACAACATATTATATCGTAACCTCTTTCAATTAAGATAGGTAATATTCTTTTTCCAATATATCCTGTTGCACCGGTAAGCAATACTTTCATGATGTCGGTGTTTTCATTTTAATTATACGCAACGTTCTGCAGCTCTGCTCAGTAGCACGTCATACATGCTTCATCACGATCAACAACTGCCAATTTTCTGCGGGACACTGCCATTTCAAGTTGTTCTTTAACAGGCTATTGGGCATAGGTGTTGTTAAGTCATGTTTTCATCTGGAGCCTTCGATTCCATTATTCTGTAAAAAGCTAATCCAGTGATAGCTCCATACAACATCGCTCCTAAAATTAAAGCAAAGGGACTAATATATGTTGATAAAATTAATAAAGCCCAGCCCATTGCGCTTGCAATTATCCAATAAAACCTATTGTTGTAGTATGGTTTTAATAATCTGAACTGAATGATGCCCGCAATTAATCCTGCTAATGCAAAAATCAAAGATTCCGGGAAATGAACATCCGTATTAAAGATGTTAATCAGTCCCCTGTAAATCTCCAGTTTCCATAAAACAATTCCGGCTGTTATTTCGGCAACTACGAACCCGATAATTAACGACACTACCCAGAAAGAGGATATCCGGATATGTTTTTTTAATAATTCTCTTTGCATAATTCCGGTACCTAGCGCCAACACAAAACCACTGCCTATGTGCATCACGGCATTTGATAAATATGTTCCGTCATCAGCCATTGAGAATCCAAACGCGTCATGAATAAATAATAAGACAATCATGCTGATAAAATAGCTAAATAATATTATCCATGTATGGTTTAAAGCCCATTTTGAATAATCATTTAAACTTTTCATGATAATAAAAATTTATTTTTATGTGGATTCACGTTTGGCCTGCAGCCGAAGGGCAGGTTTTAGTGGTTGGAAGTTAAGTTTACAAATCATGTTTCGAAGTACTTACAATGTTTAGCAACCGATTATCCCCGCCTTGAGCTTGCAGGCTCGTTATACACAGGTATTTTATTATTGATTAATCGTTTTTATCAAATACTTTACTCCAATGCTAATACACGCAAGTCCTTCGCTTTCCCGCGCAATGTCTTCACCCCCTGAATGAGAAGGAGTGTATTCTAATCCTGGGATTGCGTAACCTACTAAATCAGAAAACAAAACATAATTATCACTAATTTTATATTCAATACCTATCCCAAGTTGTCCGCCAATTACGAATGATTTATTTGGAGCTACAGTATTTACTCGAATTGTGGGAATCACACCACCAATTATTTTAAATTTGAATGTATTTCCTATCAGGAAATTTATCGTCAATGGGACCTGGACGTATTTATTTTCAGTAAGATATTGGACACTCCCTACAACTGAAAATATTGCCTTATTGGGATGATATTCAGCTCTTAATCCAATCAGACCATCGTTCTTTAATGCATCCTCACCATGAATGTCAGTCATATTATAAAAACTTATGCCAGTATAAAGGCCTAAGTATTTCTCCTGTGCTTGGATTTTTCCTATAATACACAACATCAGTCCTAAGACGATTAGCTTCGTTGTTTTCATTTTACTTTTGCATATCTTGTTGTAAGTTGTTGAAAAGGACCAAAAATACAAATTTGTTACCGAAAGAGCACTGGAATGTAAAAAAAGTGTATCCAGAGTCATCGGTATAAAGAATCTTAATTCATACTTGACAGGTTTGCATCTGCAAAGCTGTTTAGTATGAGTATACTATCTTAAAATGCGAGGATGATGTTTGAACCGCCGTGTACATGACCCGTACGCACGGTGGTGTGAGAGGCGCTCCCCGTCAGCTACGGCTGGCGGGGATGTCTACTCGATTAGTGGCAGTTAATGTTTCCAAATCCTATCTGTTTAGGTTTAATATCAAGTTTCTCAAACTCAAATGTACAGGAATTTAACTTCAAATCATGCAAGTCATGAAGTCCTTGTTTTATTCTTATTTCCTGTCCATTATCAATCAAAACGGTGTAATACCAACCTCCATGAAATTTATAGTCGGATTTAAATCTAACAATCCCAGTGCTATCAACTTGTCCGTATACACGATGGCAAGTTACTAATCTATATGTTCCATCCCCTTCTCCGAATACTTTTCCATAAGCAAGAATTGAATCATCGGTTATTTTAGAGTTTCTCTGGTTATTCATAATCTTGCCGTTGTTGATACTGATTTTATAAACCACAAATTCAGTAGTTTGGAAGTCAATCCGCTTACTAGCAAATCGAACTTTAACTTTCCCCCAAGTCCAATTAAAATGACCAACAGAAGATGAAATGTTGAATCCACAGTCCAACAAATCAGAGAGTTTGTAACTTTTAATCAACTCGCCTTGCTTAAAGATTAAAATCAGGAATAACGAATCATCGGCTTGTTCTGGTGGCCAGTCATTTATGACAATAACATATTTTCCACTGCACGAGATATAGGCAGTTCTCTCTGAAATCGGACCTGGTATCTCGTATTTAAGTTTTTTAGTAATAGAATTGTAAAGACCCCATTTTAATTCTCGATAAATCTGATAAGTTCCATGCTCATCTGTAATTGTATCAGTTTTTGATTCACTTATTTTCAGAACATACAATCCATTTTTACTTTTAAATTTCCAATTCTGTCTTGGGTTGTCTGCTTTACAGATTACAAATCCAAGCGATAGAATAAAAATTAGTATGTATTTTATCTTATCCATGTTTGTCTGGTTTCACTGGCCTAATTGCCACTAACGGCTGAGGCTATATGCAGTAAGGGATTGCGGGCTACTTACCTGTCCACCGACACTAAATTTTATGCGGGGAAGAACGCTTGAATTACCACTGAAACCCTTATTGCATATAGCCTTTGTTACCGCCTGGTGTTCATTACTTTCATTAAACATTAAACGTTTTTTCAGCAACAAACTTAAATTTATCAGGTTCGTCTTGTATAATTTGATAACCATTTTTAATATAATAGTCTTTTCTCTCATTATACTCAGTCAATAGGTCTGAATAATATTTAAGGAATTTTGAAGAGTTAGTCAACAGCTCTACCATATTATGACCTGAATTTTTATTTAATTCAACTGTAATCCATTCTTTTTTTGTTTGCATAACTGTATGTTTTAAATTATTATTTTCCTGATTTTCTTCTGTTGTCTTCTTTGCATAACATTTGGCAATTCTCGGCACTTGTCTTACCGCCTTCGTGCCAAGGTGTTATATGGTCTCCTTCCATTTGTTCAATTTCAAAATGCTCTTTACAGACAGGACAAATTCCTTTTTGTCTTTCGTATGCTTCTCTTTTCTGATTTGGACTGAACGCTCGAATATTTAAGAACTTTTCTTTGCGAGTTAAAACAAAAATATAAATGCCTTTTTTATTGCCAACATCATCATCTTCCATGAGTTTAGATACTTCTTGTTCAAGTATCTTTGGGTCATATTTTTGGTCTTTGAAGTCATTGTATAGAAAACCCCATTCAATACCTTTCATTTCTCTACGATATTTAGGAAAAACAGCTTTCACCCAATTTATAACACTTTGAAAATAATTCCATAAATCAATTGCTGTCGGGTCGTGCTGATGTTCGGACATATATTCCTTTATTTGTCCGTTGGAAATCCAATTGATAGCTGTTTCTAAGTATTCTTGGCGATTTGCTGAACCGCTCAAGTAATCATCTCCAATTTTTGGGCGACTATTTTTTGAAAAGTATCTTTTAGCATCTGTAACCCATGAACCAGAATAAACTGCATTTCTTAATTCTTGATTTGTAAGTTCTTTACCTGCTATGTTGATGGTTTGAAACCAATCTAACTTTTCGCTGTCTGTTCCAGAACAGAAATAAACCATTAGGGTATAGTCTAATATTTGTTCTTGTTTGTCTTTTGGTAAATTATGAAATGCCAAACCATTTATTGAAAAGTCATTATTTACATACTGGCAAAGAGAAATTGTTCGTTGCTGACCGTCAATTATTTCAAAATTACCATCATCACGAACAGCCCAATACATAACATTTAGAGGAAAACCTTTTTGAACAGTGTTTATTACAGCATTTCGTTCTTTATCACCATAAACAAACTCTCTTTGGTAAGGTGGACGAATGTCTAATTTACCCTGATAACCTATAACACCATCTTCTGCGTTGTCTTTGTAACCGTTTGTGAGGTCGCGGACTTTAATTTCTTTAAGCTCTATGTTCATATTTTTTTATTCTTAATTAGTATTCTTGCGTATGGTACTGTAACTACACCATCTATCATCATATATAAATCACCATCAACAGCACCCCTTTCTTGTATTTCTTTCCTATACTTTTTATGTTCGGGTTTGTATGGTTTAACCCCAATTTCAATTCCTGAATTTGAAATACCTAAACCTAAAATCTCAAACTGATTTGGATTAAATTTATCAACAAAGGTTATTGGTACACCCATTGCACCTTTATAATCCATTGGAATATTCGCAACTTGTGAAACTTCTATACCATTAAAGTTTTCATAATTTGGATATTCTTTTTCATTTCCTTGGTAAGTTTTATAAAGGATTAAATCATCTTTGTGTTTTTTTACTTCCATATTTGTAAACCAACAAGAAGTTGAAACACGTGCTATTTTTTTTCCATTATCGTCAATATGGTGAAATTTTTTCCAATGGTCTGGAACAACGAAAAACATACCTACATTAAAATTTGTATAACCAGTTCTAAGTTTATCATCTTTAATTAGTTTAAAAATCTCTTTGTAAGTAATTGCATTTGTATTTCCGATTATGATAAAATCTTTATTGTATTCTTCTAATTGGGCAACATATTCTCGAAATAATGAAAATGGTGGATTTGTGGTAATTATGTCAGCTTCTTTAATAATTTCAATACATTCATGGCTTCTAAAGTCGCCACTTCCTTTAAGTGGAGTAACAGAATTTTTATCGTGTCTTAAAAGATGTTCAACATCAGCTATGTCTATTGCTCCGTCATTATTAAAATCTTTTACTTCATTGATTTCAATTTTCATTGGCTCTTTCTGTGTTTCATTTTTAACACCTTCAATGTCAAAAAATGAAAGTTGTTTGCCAGCAATTGGCGAACCTGCATAACTTGTTGCTATAAGTTTTTTTAGTTGAAGCAAGTTAAAATTAGAAGCAAAATATTTAAAGAAATTACTCTCGAAAGGGTCGTCTGCGTTGCAATAAACAACTTTGTTTTTGAATTGGTCTTTATAATGTCGAAGTTCTTTCTCAATATCTGAAAGCTGAGTGTAAAACTCATCATTCTTATCTTCTTTTGCTTTAAGTAAATCTCTTTTTGCCATTATATTTTAATCCTTTATTTAAGTCGTAAATTTAAAATTTTAAGTTCATTTGTCCTATCGTTTCTGTCTTTTTACACTTGGCGGTAACATGCCCATACCCGCAAACATTCGTTTATCTTGCTTATACCAGACTTCCTGAAAGCATCCATTATCTGAAATATACGAAAGTTAAGATGGATGTCATGTAAACAAGTTCCTGGCGAAGAATACAAAAATAATGTTTTTTGATGTGTTGACAAGGGAACAATGAAATGAATGGTCGTGAATGCGTGTGGTGAGGTCCGGCAAGGATTATTGGGCTTAGAAGGCGAGGCCCGGAATGCAGGAATGCAAGAATGCGGGAGGGCGGGAATGTGAATGCGGGAGTGCCAGAATGCAAGAATGCAAGAATGTGGGAGTGCGGTAGGGATAATGCGTGAATGCAAGAATGCCAGAATGCAAGAATGCGGGAGTGCAGGAATGCAGGAATGACGGAATGTTATGGGCAGAGCAGCAGTTTTGAGCTGCGTTGGTGGGGGCCGTGGCGGAGGGTGAGCAGGCAGGTGCCGGGAGGGAGGCGGGTAAGATCGACGGAAAGCGGGCCCGCTATGGCATTCGGCCTTTTCTCCCTGTGCAGGATAGCTCCGCTGAGGGAGGAGATGCTGAGTTCAATGTCTCCGCTAAAGGGATTGTCGAGAGTGACAAGGCCGCTCGAGGGGTTTGGCCGGAGGGTGATCTGCTGATTGCTGCCGGGCTGTTCCTGCAGGCCGGAAGCCGGATCGAGCAGGTAGGTCCCGAGAAACAGTCCCCTGCCGTGGGTGGCGGCGCTGACTCTTTTATCGGAATTCCTGAGCTGCAGCATATCCACCCGCACATTGGCGAGTCCCTGGCTGGCAGGGGTCCACCATACATTGCCGGAGAAAAGATTGGAGGTGCTCCATACGCCGAGCTCCGTAGCCAAAAGAACCTGCTGGCGGTTCTGGGGGTGAAAGACCGCCCAGCGGACGGGCATGTCAGGCAGGTTCCCCTCTGCATTCTGCCAGTTCTGTCCTCCGTCGAAGGTTCTCCATACCGAGGCTACGCCGTAATTGGAGAAGCTTACCAGAAGGGTGTCGTCCGAACCTCCCACAGCTACACAAGAGATTGTTGCCGTGGGGAAGGACGGGCTTCCGATTTCCGTAACCTGGGGCGTAGCCTGGGCATTGCTGATCCTGAAGAGCCGTCCGGACATGGAGCCGGCAAACACCCTGATGTTGTTCAGTGTGGAGTTGGGTGACACTTTGATATGCGTGAACGGTACTGTGGTCGCTGTACCCAGATTCAGGAATTGTCCGTTGGCCATGCCGTCGATATCCTGGATGCGCAGCAGGCGGTCCTGGCTGCCGCTGCCGTACATGGGACCGGCGTTGGCATACAGGGTGTTGAAGCGGTAATCATAATCAGCCGGGTTGATGAAATAACCGCTCTGGTATGCATCCACATAATTGAGGAAACTGCCGTTATTAAAGATGTAATAGGTATTATAATAAATTGAAGTGATTAGCAGGCCGGGATCATCCTGGTCGAAAAAGCAGTATGCGCCGTCACCACCGCTGACCATGTCGTTCAGGCTCAGGTCATTTCCGGTATACCACAGGCAGCCGTTGTCCTGCAGTCCGCCTGCCATCATGTCGGAACCCGGCTGGGGTGTGAGGGCGCAGGTGTAAAACTGCAGGGTGGAAAGGTTCTGTGACATTTCCTGGAAGACGGGAGAGGCGGTTCCACCGCTAGCGGTATAGAATATCCCGCCATCGGTTCCGAAGAGGATTTCCTGTGAGCTGCCGGGTTTGTACACCACGGCATGCAGGTCGGCATGCACATAATCGGGACCACCGCCCTGGTACATCAGGGCCCAGTCGGTCATTTTTGTCCAGCTTTGGCCGCCGTTGGTGCTGCGGTTCAGGTCGAGCCCACCGATCCATACGGTTGACGGATTATTCTGGTCGACGCCGATGGTGAACGCATGCCAGGCCAGGTTGGCCCAGTTCCTGTTGTTGTAGTCGGGCGGGATCGACATGGCGGTCCAGGATACCCCCTGGTTGGTGCTTCTGAGGAAATACAGGCCGTTGTACACTTCCCATCCCTGGATATTTCCGGCGCTGATGATGGCGTAAACCGTGGATGGATTGGAAGGGGCACAGGCCACCATCACCCTGCCGGGCAGGTAGAAATCGGGCTGGGCAGGGATGCTGAGCAGGTAGTTGTCAAATACTGTCCATGTTCCTGCCGTACCCGCATCGGAGTAAAGGATGCTGGCGCCGCCCTTGCCGTCGAGGTTGCGTGAGGTGCCGACAAAGATCCTGCCGTTGCTGTTCATGTCGATATCCGACACCGGCCATGCTTTGGTTTCGCCCGTGATGTTTGGTAGCACCTGGGTCCAGCTTACACCGCCGTCGGCGGAGCGGTAAAGCCCGTCGGATGGCATACTGGCATGGGCGGCACCCATGTATTTACCTGAGACCACTCCTGCGTAAACCACGCTGTTGCCGTTTTCATTCCGCACCAGGATATCATTGACGAAGGCGAACTGGGCGGTGGAAGGCAGGAGGTTCCAGGTCAGGCCGCCGTCGGTGGATTTCAGGATACCCACACCGAGGCCGCAGGATTCGCGATAGGTGATGATGGCGGTGGGCGCTTCGCCTGTTCCCACGTACATGACCTGGCTGTTTTGCGGGTCGAAAGCGATACAGGCCACCGAGAGCCCGCTCCAGAAGTCGTCCACGGCTATCCAGGGACTGGAGGGATTGGTGACATCGTTATTGAACCAGAGGCCTCCCGTCACCGAGCCGGCCCAGGCCTTCTTCTCAAGGGGGTCTCCGGGATCCCACTGCACTGCCCGCATGCGTCCGCCCATGTCGGAAGGCACATTCGTCCAGCTGACCACATTGCTCAGGGGATCCGTTTTGCTGTGTGCAAGTGAGTTGCCGTATTTCCAGGCCGTCAGCAGTCTTTCTTTCGGAACCCGGCCGAGGGCCGGATCGAGGGTAAGGAAGAAATCCTGCAGGGCTTGCTGCTGGGGAAAACCCAGCTTCAGCTTTTTCCCTTTGGCGGCAAATCGCTTTTCGGCGGCCAGCTTCAGTTCAGAAGTATCGAGCATGGCAAGCAGGGACTTTTCATACAGCCTTCGTTCCCTTTGGGCTCTTCGTTCCTTATCCCCTGTCCTGAGGATCAGGATGCTTGTGATGAGCAGCAGGGCTCCTGACAGGGAAAATAATGTAATTCGTCTCATAATCTCTTATTTCATGATGATCATGCCGGCGGCCAGTCCTGCCAGCAGGCCTGCACCGCCATAAATCCACCGTTGCAGTTTGTATTTTCGTCGATTCGATTTGAAGTCCTGTTTCAGGTTTTCCAGTGCCTCATCCGAGTGGCGGACCAGGCCGGAAGCGGTTTCAATGTCTTTTCTCAGCGATTCTGCCAGTTGCCTGTTCTGCTCCTGTAAGGCCTGCATCTCACCCGAGAGCTGCTTGTATTTCATCTGCATATCCAAGGCGAAACGGTCGGCATTGCTCAGGGCGGCTTCGTACCCGGCGATGGTTTGTCCCGCTTCACCGGGATCAAGCTTCAGCAGGTAATTGCGGGCTTTCTCGTAAAGACGGTAACGGTTTTTATTGATGATCCAGGCAGTATCGCAGCCGATGAGTATCTTTTCCCCGGCCATAAGCATTACTGCCGGTGCCGATACAAGGCAGCTGCTGTCGGTAAAATGTCTTTCCTGCTGGGATAAAGCCCGGGATGCCACCATTATCATCAACAGGCAGGCAAACCGGATTCCTTGTATTCGGGACAATCTCTTCATATCAGTTTAGAGCGCTTGTAATTCTTTCTGAAGGGATTCAAGGGCCTGCTGGTTCCTTTCTGTATGACTGGCCAGGCTGTCGAGGGTTGCCCGTGAGATCACCTTACGCAGCCTGTATTCCGTTCCGAGCCTGTCGACTTCCCTGTCGATTTTTCTGGCGGTTTCCAGTGAAACTTCGATGTTGGATTTCAGGCTGTCGATACGGAACCTGGCCTGGTTCAGCAGTTTGGTCAGGGAATCCATGTGATGCTGCAGTTCGCTGATCCTGGCGAGCGCATCCCTTTCCCTTGCTCTTTTACTGAAACACAAGGCTGCCGTAAGGGCCAACAGCAAAATGACAAAGAGGGCCAACAAAGGGCGGTTTCGTTTGTTTGTACTCACGCCGGGGATTTTGGGCTAAAGATATGAAGATTTTTTTCATTCACTTAGCGGCAATTGTTAACTTTGCACACTGAAAAATAATTGGCACAGCCGAATGAATAATTTGAAGCACAGGGGCTTATATTCGTTTTTCTTTATTCTGACAGGGATACTGACCCTTGTTTCGGCAAGGGATGTCAGCGCTTCACCGGGGGATACGCATCATGAAGGTCAGCAGCAGGAATTCAATGCCGGCAGGATGATCGTGGATCACATCATTGACAGTCACGAATGGCATATCCTGAGCATCGGCCACACCCACCTGAGTATTCCGCTGCCCGTGATTCTCTGGCATGAAGGGAAACTTGATGTCTTTATGTCCTCGAAGTTCCATCACGGGCATGAGGCTTACAAGGGCTATATGATTTCCCCGGAAGGGGAGCATAAGGGAAAGATTGTAAGGACGAAGGAAGGACTTGCTGAGGAGGATGCCGCCGCTTCCCTGCCGCTGGATTTCTCTGTTACCAGGAATGTGTTGTCGCTGTTTATCAGTGTGGTTCTGTTGCTGGTCATTTTTATCTCCATTGCGAGAAGGTATCAGAAGAACAGGGATGAAGCCCCCCGTGGCCTGCAGTCGCTGCTGGAGCCATTGATCCTGTTTATCCGTGATGAGATCGCCCTTCCTTCCATCGGTCCTGCAAAGTATGAGCGTTATATGCCCTACCTGCTGACGCTTTTTTTCTTTATCTTTTTCAACAACCTGATGGGACTGATCCCGTTTTTTCCTGGCGGGGCCAACCTTACAGGGAATATTGCCGTGACCATGGTGTTGGCCCTGTTCACTTTTGTGATCACGACCTTCAGCGGGAACAGGGCTTACTGGATGCACATCGTCAATGCGCCCGGCGTTCCATGGTGGCTGAAAATACCGGTGCCGCTGATGCCGCTTGTAGAACTGATCGGGGTGTTCACCAAGCCTTTTGTATTGATGGTCCGTCTCTTTGCCAACATCACGGCCGGGCACATCATCATGCTCGGCTTCATCAGCCTGATCTTTATTTTCGGCAATATCAGCGCAGGGCTCGGTTACGGAGTATCTGTCATCAGCATTGCCTTTGCCATATTTATGACACTGCTTGAAATGCTGGTAGCCTTTATCCAGGCTTTCGTGTTCACCCTCCTGTCGGCCCTGTATTTCGGGATGGCCACGGAGGATCACGGGCATGCGGCACATGAAGCAAAACACTGATTAAATATTAACCATTAAAACATAGAAAAATGAGTCTGTTAACTATTCTCTTGCAGGTTGCGACCGATCTGGCACCTATTGCCAAGATGGGAGCAGGGATCGGAGCCGGCATTGCCGCGATCGGGGCCGGTGTAGGTATTGGTAATATCGGCCGCGGTGCCGTGGAATCCATTGCACGTCAGCCGGAAGCCGTGGGCGACATCCGTTCGAACATGATCGTTGCCGCAGCGCTGATCGAAGGGGTTGCCTTCTTCGCGATCGTGGTTTGTTTGCTTGTGGTTTTCCTTTAGGCCCGGAAGAAGGGGAAGCCTCTGCAGTTTAAGGGCTTGCATGCGTGGGAGTTCTGCGGGATGACTGACATGCAGGCGCATTTGAAAAACAATAATACTGACGACCGATGGAATTAGTAAGTCCCGGAATCGGGCTGATATTTTGGATGACCCTGTCGTTTGGGCTGGTGCTGTTCCTGTTGCGGAAGTTTGCCTGGAAGCCCATCATGAAGGCCCTGCATGAGCGCGAAGCCAATATCGATGCAGCCATTCATGCAGCCGACAAAGCCCGCGAGGAAATGGAAGCCCTGAAGTTCAGCAATGAACAATTGCTCAGGGAGGCCAAGGAGGAAAGGGATGCCCTGCTGCGTGACGCACGCAAGGTGAGGGAGGCCATGCTGGAAGACGCAAAATCGCGTGCCAAGGAAGAAGCAGAACGCATCCTGGAAAGTGCCAGGGCCGGCATCGAGTTTGAAAAAATGGCAGCCATGACGGATTTGCAAAACCAACTTGCCCAGCTTTCCATTGAAATTGCGGAAAAGATCCTCAGGGAGGAGTTGTCGGACAAGCACAGGCAGGAAGCGTTCATCAGCCGCCTGATGAAGGATATTAAAATCAACTGAGCGGCCGTATGAAGAATACCAAGGTTGGCAGCCGATACGCACGCGCATTTTTCGACCTCTCGGTGGAAAAGGACTTCCTTGAAGAAGCCCATGCCGATATGCAGACCATCCGTCAAACCATCAGGTCGAGCCGGGAGCTCAGGCTGATGCTTCAGAACCCGGTGATCAGTCCTGTAAGGAAAGCCGCCGTCCTCAGGGAAATTTTCGGCCAACATGTATCCGAAGGCAGCCTGCTTTTCATGCGGCTGCTGGCCATGAACCGCCGGGAAATGCACCTGGAGGCCGTCACGGATGAGTTTGGCAACCTCTACCTTGTACACAAGAATATCCGCCTGGCCCGGATTCGCTCGGCATTCCCGCTCAATGACGCACTCAGGGAGAAGGTTATTGACATGGTGAAAGACAGGTTCCATTGCGAAGTGATATTGCAGGAGGAAACTGATCCGGGGCTGATAGGAGGGTTCGTATTACAAGTGGATGATTATCAGTTTGATACAAGTATGTTAACGGAGTTGAACCAATTACGGAAACAATTCCAGGAAAATGTATATAAAAAAGGATTTTAAAATTAAAGAACATGGCAGAAATTAAACCTGCAGAAGTATCGGCTATTCTAAGGCAGCAGTTGGCGGGCTTCAGGTCGGAAGCATCCTTGCAGGAAACGGGATCGGTATTACAGGTGGGTGACGGAATTGCCCGCGTCTACGGGATGACGAATGCCGAGTCGGGAGAACTTGTGGAGTTCGAGAAGGGCGGGCTGATGGGCATCGTGCTGAACCTGGAGGAAGACAATGTGGGGATCGTATTGCTTGGCGGGTCGTCCTTTTTGAAGGAAGGGGATATTGTGAAGCGTACGGGCAGGATTGCTTCGGTGAAGGCCGGGGAAGGACTGCTGGGCAGGGTGATCAACACCCTGGGCGAACCGATTGACGGCAAAGGGCATATCAGCGGCGATCTTTACGAGATGCCGCTGGAAAGGAAGGCTCCCGGAGTGATCTTCCGCCAGCCGGTGAATGAACCCCTTCAGACCGGTATCAAGGCCATCGATGCCATGATCCCCATCGGGCGCGGGCAGCGGGAGCTGATCATCGGCGACCGGCAAACGGGGAAATCTGCCATTGCGCTGGATACCATCATCAACCAGAAGGAGTTTTATGAGGCCGGCAAGCCGGTTTACTGTATTTACGTGGCTGTCGGGCAGAAGGGCTCTACCGTGGCCAACTTCATGAAGACCCTGGAAGAACATGGTGCCATGGATTATACCATCATTATATCGGCTACTGCTTCTGATCCGGCTGCCATGCAGTTTTATGCGCCCTTTGCCGGCGCCGCCATCGGTGAGTTTTTCAGGGATACGGGAAGACCGGCCCTGGTGATCTACGATGATCTCAGCAAGCAGGCCGTGGCTTATCGCGAGGTTTCGCTGCTGCTCCGCCGTCCGCCCGGACGTGAAGCCTACCCGGGAGATGTGTTCTACCTGCACTCCCGCTTACTGGAGCGTGCCGCACGTATCATTTCTTCCAACGAAATCGCAAAGCAGATGAACGACCTGCCGGAGTCGATCCGGCCGATGGTAAAGGGAGGCGGTTCCTTAACGGCCCTTCCCATCATCGAAACCCAGGCGGGAGACGTTTCAGCATATATTCCCACCAATGTGATCTCCATCACCGATGGGCAGATATTCCTCGAAACACCGCTTTTTAACGCCGGTATCCGCCCGGCCATCAATGTCGGTATCTCGGTGTCGCGTGTCGGCGGTAACGCACAGATCAAGGCCATGAAGCGAATCGCCGGTACCCTGAAGCTCGACCAGGCTCAGTACAGGGAACTGGAAGCCTTCTCCAAGTTCGGTTCCGACCTCGATGCAGCCACCAAGGCCGTCCTCGATAAAGGAGCAAGGAATGTGGAGATACTCAAACAGGACCAGTATTCCCCCATGTCCGTCGAAAGGCAGATCGCCATCATTTTCTGCGGTACCAGGGGACTGCTTCAGAAAATACCGGTGGAAAGCATCCGGGATTTTGAAGCGGAATTTCTGCACCACCTGGAAGAAAAATATCAGGATACGATACTGAATGTTTTGAAAACCGGACAGTTACCAGATGAGGTCGACAAACTGCTGACCTCGGTTGCCAAAGAGATCGCCACCAGATATAACAGGTAATTTAAGGATTTCCACCGCCTATGCCCAGTCTCAAAGAGGTTAGAACCCGGATCACTTCGGTCAAATCGACCCAGCAGATTACCAGTGCCATGAAAATGGTGGCTGCCAGTAAATTACGCAGAGCTCAGAATGCCATCCTCAGCCTCCGGCCTTATGCGTCAAAACTCCGGGAAATGATGGAGAACCTGTCATCCGGAGCGGGAGAAACCGCCATGGCCTCGCTGGCCACACCAAGGCAGGAAGAGCGGATTCTGCTTGTATTGATCGCATCCAACAGGGGATTGTGCGGAGCATTCAATGCCAATGTGATCAAGGCGGCCAGCCAGCTGATCCACCATACCTACCCCGGTCAGTACGCTGCAGGAAAACTTCAGCTGATGATTATCGGAAAGAAAGCGGCAGATTACTTCCAGCGCAGGAAATACCCCATCCTCTCAACCCATCACGAGATCTTCGACAACCTCAGCTACAACAGCGTAATTCCCCTGGCCGGAAACCTGCTTGCGGATTTCCAGTCGAAGCGTTTCGATAAAATTATCCTGGTATACAACCAGTTCAAGAATGCCGCAGTCCAGCGCCTGGTCGTGGAATCCTACCTGCCGCTGTTACCCTCTGCTGCGGAGCCCGAACCTGCTGTGCATGCCAATTATCTGTATGAACCTTCCCGGGAGGAGATATTGAACGATCTGATCCCCAGGTCATTAAGAATACAGCTGTACAAAGCTGTTCTGGATTCCCTGGCTTCAGAGCACGGCGCAAGGATGACTGCCATGCACCAGGCCACGGATAATGCCACAGAGCTGCTGAAGGAGCTGAAGCTTACCTACAACAAGGCAAGGCAGGCTGCCATCACCAATGAGATCCTTGAGATCGTTTCCGGTGCCGAAGCCCTGAAGGGTTAAGCCGGAACCAATGAACATCCATACCGGATTAATGAAACATGGTTAAAAACATCAATACCGAAAAGCATGAAATGTTCATGTTTGAAAAATACCAACCGAATTGATATTACACCTGGACATTCTCCCGCATGAAGCGGGACAGGCATGCGACCATTAAAATCAAAATTATAACACATGAAATCAAAAAATGTAGAAAAAGCCATCAACGAACAGATCGTGGTGGAAGCTTATTCCTCCCAGCTTTACCTGGCCATGGCTTCATGGTGCGAAAAGCAGGGTTTTGCCGGAGCATCCAGGTTTCTCTACATGCATTCAGACGAGGAACGCATGCATATGTTAAAACTGGTGCATTACCTCAACGACAGGGGCGGCCATGCCATTGTTCCTGCGCTGAAGGCACCTCCGAAGGAATACAAGGATATTTTCAAGGTCTTCGAAGATATCATGGAGCATGAAGAATATGTAACGGCTTCCATTAATAAACTGCTGGAAGTCACCATGAAAGAAAAGGACTACAATACGGCCAACTTCCTTCAGTGGTTTGTGATGGAACAGGTTGAGGAGGAGAGTGTGTTCCGTGGCATCCTCGACAAGATCAGCCTTTTGGGTAAGGAAAAAGGCATGTTTTTCCTGATCGACAAGGAACTGGACGGGATGGCTGCGGCTCCGGTTGCTTAGGTTCTGCCTTTTTTCGCGATTGCCTCACACAAACTTGTGTACCAGGCTTCTCCGTATTTTCTGATCAGGGCTTCCTTCAGAAAGCGGTACAGCGGTATGGCTTCATTTCTTCCTTTCACCAGTGCGGGACGGCATACATGCCATTCATGGTAGTTCACCGCTTCACCCGTATTGTATTTCCTGATCCTGACCGGGTAGAGGTGGCATGAAAGGGGTTTGCGCAAAGGAAACACGCCTGCTTCCCAGGCCTTTTCCATGGCGCATCCTGCAATATCGCCGTCAAAATAAGCATAGGCACATTCCTTGCCTTCGAGCAGGGGCGTCACCAGGTTCCCTGCGGGATCGAAGTCTGAGATCCCGTGTAATTCGACCCATTTTACTCCTTCAACAGTCATGAATTCAACCAGTTGCGGAAGATTGTCCCTGATGATTGCCAGCTCTCCGGGTTCGAGAGGGGCTCCGGCGTCTCCTTCCACGCAACAGGCACCCAGGCAGTGCTTCAGGTCGCAGCAGAATTTGACAGTGGCCAGATGATCAGAAACAAGGCAGTTTTCAATCACAAGCATATTATTCAATTTTTAAGCGTAATCCTTCCGTATGAGCCATGAATTCAGGAGCGTACATGCATTCCACCAGGCCGGTGCCATGGGAATAGTCGCCCCTGAGGGTGGCAAACAGGCTGTATTCAAATACCCTTTTCCCTTTTGGAAGGCTTGGAAAAAAGAAATGTGTGGCAGCGTCACGGGTACTCTGGTAGTAGGCAATGCCTTCCTGATACCGGTAAGATGAGATCACATCGCGGGGTTCCAGGCCGGAAGCCCTGAGATCCTTCAGATGAACGTATTCCAGGTCGCGGTCGCATTCCAGGATGATCCTGACCACAAGCTCATCACCAGGCCGGATCGTAGTCCGGTCTGCCGCTTCCAGCATCATTCCTGAAGAAGTGTTTTTCCTGACGAACAGCTGCCGCGAGATTTTAAAAGGCGATCCGGCGGAGCTGATCTTATCATAGTTTTCCATGTATTGCCAGTAGACGGAGCCCCACGCCACACCTTCTCCTTTTCTGACAACCGTGATGTTGCCCATCTCAGGGGTGATATCAGGGGGTTCAAATCTTTTGCTGAAGTAACCGCTTCCGGCTTCCTGTCTGAGTTCCGGATCGGCGGAAGGATCGAGGACCGTTTTCCCGAGCGTGATCCTGACGGAGGGATCCTCCGTGAGCCGGGCGGTGCCACGCAACAGCAGTGCATAACAGGCATCGGCCGTGGCGGTGCTTGTCTTCCAGTGGTTGGTCTGTTTGTGTTTCAGCAACCAGGTCTGCATGTCGTTTACCGAAGCGCTGTCGGAGAGGATTTCATCGAAGGCCTCCATCAGCAGCGCCTGAGCCCCCGGACCGCCCTGGTACCAGCGGTAGCCGCCCTGCAGCTCTTTCCAGTACATGCCGAGTTCGGGATGATGCTGTGCTTTTTCCCTGAGTGAACGTACAATGCGGACAGCAGCCGTTTTATCGCCTTTGCGGTGCAGGGCAAGGGCAAGCATGCCCTGGAGGTAGTGGTTTTGCGACAGCCAGTATTTTACTGCCTGTCCATGATAGTAATCCACGGCCTCCAAGTATGCTGCGGCGATGGGAAATTCCTTTGCAAAGAAGCTCCTGGCATAAAGGTAGTGGACGATACCCGGGTGAAGGTGGTTTTCTGCCAGGCTGCCGGGCATTTCCTTCACAATCCGCTGGTAGTCTTCAGCCGTTTGTTGGTCGAGGTATTGCAGGGCGGCTTGCAGCATGCCGGACATTCCTTCACCGCTTTCGTTCCAGGGAACTCCAAGCTGTTTCAGGTGACCGAGGCCTGCCACGATCTGGCGGGTGATGTAAGGATCGTCACGCAGGCCCGGGAACCAGGGCCAGGCGCCTGAAGGAGATTGAAGCCTGCGAAGCCTGGAAAGCAGGGAAGCCGTTTCCACACTGAGGTTGTCTCTGTTTAAGAGTGCGGCCACCCTTTGCTTTGCGGCAGTTTCATCCGCTGCGTCCCTTACCCAGGGGCTCTCTTCCAGCAGGACAGACTTCAGGCTGTTGTTTTTCTCCAGGGCGGATTGAAAAGCCCGGGGAGATAACAGCGCCCATGAATCAATCACCTCCCTGATCCGTGGGTCGGAATTCACCAGCCAGGAAGCCAGGGTGTTGGCATAATAGCGGTTGAAGAGCTGATCAGCCGATTCATTGGTGCTTTCGAGCAGGTAGGGGATTGCAAGGACAGCATACCAGACGGGATTGCCTGTAAATTCCACCACCAGGGCCTTATGCTCCAGCGTTGTGGAAGGATGTTTCTGCCGGGCCAGCAGTTTGTCGAAATGAAAGGGAAAGCTTCCTTTTCCTTTCACCGGAAGGGGAAGGCTTTCGGTCACGAGCATCCGGTTCGGCAGCACCGGGACCACGGTCTCCTCTCCATCGCTGAAGTCACCGGCCCGGGCTTTAAACCTGCAGTTCATTGCCGAAATCCCCTCAGGTATGATCAGCTGCCAGCTCACTTCCGTGTTCGATCCGGCTTCAGCGGAAAAGGGCAGTACCGCATCAGAAACCACCACTCCTGCAAGCGGTTCAGAAGTCAGGGCGTCGAAACATTCCAGGGAGACATGGCCCTGAAGCCTTTGCCCGGCCAGGGAAGATATTTTCGTTGTCAGCATGATGCTGTCGCCATGCCTGAAGAACCTGGGAAGGTTGGGAAACAGCATCAGGGATTTGCGGGTCAGCAGTTCTTTCACCAGCGTTCCTGTCTTCAGGTCGGCCGTGTGAGCCAGGGCCATCACTTTCCAGCGGGTAAGCGACTGGGGTGCAGTGAAGGAAACGGCGATTTCTCCCTCAGTGGTTTGCAGTTGCGGAAAGAAAAAGGCTGTTTCACGAAAATCGGTCCTGAGCTGTGTGATATCCAATTCTTTGCCCGGAATCGCAAGGGCTTGCTGTTCAGGTACAGTTTCGTCAGCCGCGGTTTCTTCCCCGCGCTCCGTCATGGCTGCATCCTGCGTGCCTTTGGCGGCCATCAGCATCATGTCGCCTGCATCTCCACCTGCCATCTTTGTCCTGCTCATCAGATATCCGCTGCCTGTCCTGTCGAACAGCAGCCGGTCGTACTGCCTGGGAGGCAGGGGTGCTTCCGGCCGGATATGTTCCGGAGATTCCCAGGGGATGGTAAAACGCATGGAGAAATTTCCGGGATTCCATGAACGGAAATGCTGCATCCCGCGGTAAAGCGACATGTCCCAGCGGTGAGGCATAAAAGCATCCAGCGACGCATCGTACATTCCGAGCAGGAGTTCCCCACTGAGCTTTTCGGCTTTGCTTCCGCTGAGTGTGATCTTCCATTGTTCGTTTTCACCCGGCAATAATTGATCCCTGAAGGTCTCAAAGCTGATATTCAGTTCTTTATTGGAATAGGGGATGTTGATCAGCTTGTTATGCCTGAACACCCTGTTGTCTCTTACCATCAGGAACTGTATTCCGAGGTTGCCACGATCCTGTTCGCTGATCTTCAGGGGGATCCTTTTTATTTGCCCTTTGGGCTGCACCCAGGTCCTGCTGATCACCTTATCATCCCTGATCACTTCGGCCATGATCCTGGCGTTTTTCACGCTGCTGCCCAGGAGCAGGGTAAGCGTGGTATCCGGTTCCGCCTTTCCTTCCGGAATGCTGCTCCAGAGGTAATGCAGACCGGGTAGTCCTGATTTGCCGTCAGAAAAGACGCTGCAGTGTTTTTTCAGTTCCACGCTCTGACCGGAGGCATCCGTCGCCTTCAGTTCGAAAAGATAGGTTCCGGCAGGCCATTGGCTGATGCTGCCGGGAATAAGGAAGGTATCCCGGGGTGACTGCAGTTCGCATGAAAAAACAGTCTTCCCCTTTGTCCAGGTGACAGGATCATCTTCATTGTCATAAACATCGTTGGGGAACAGTTTTTTAAATTCCTGTTCCTTCATCATATGGCGGTCGGGCCTTTCCCATTCCCTGGGTTTGAGCAATGCGGGAGGCGGTTCCAGGCGAATGGCGCTGACCTTGACGGTTGCAGGGACTTTTTCCCCTGAAAGATTCCTGGCAAAGATCGGAAACTTCGACGGGAGGGCACGGTTGATCTCTGTGGGCAGGTCGAGGCTCAGCAGCAGCGAGACCCTGCCAAGGGGGATGATGCGCGTGGCATTGCGGGTTTCGCCGTTGATATCAGTTACAGTCACATTGACCTCGAAATCATACACCACCTTCTGCTGTTTGTCGAGCGCATCATCATCCAGGGCTTTAAACTGAAACGACCATTTTCCGTCGGAGCCGGTCAGGGCAGTGCCGTGAGCGATCTCCCTTGTCCGGCTCATGGGTCGTATCCCTCTGAGGTTGAACCAATAAGGAAATCTGGCTTTCCGGATTACCCGGTATTCCAGGGAGGCGGCAGTAAGGGGACTGCCTGCATAAGACATGGCCTGTCCGCTCACCGTAAGCGTTTCACCCAAAACATAGCTTTGCGCAGGCGGATCGATGTTTACTTCGAAGCGGGGTCTTTTATATTCTTCCACCTGTATGCCAAGGTGACCGTTTTCGTTCGACAGCCTCATCCTTCCGTTCAATACATCCTTTGGTGCGGTGAAAATCCCTGAGAACGAACCGTATTCGTTTGTAACTAATTGCAGTTCAGATAGTTTTTTACCGTTTGCATCAAAGAAGCTTACCATGGTGTTTTGTTGTGTTACAGGCCGGTATGCTTTCCCGTTGCGTTCCAGCATGATCCCTTTGAATTGGATGAGCTGGCCGGGCCGGTAAATCGCTCTGTCGGTGAAGAAAAACGTGGTGATCTCCGGTTTGGGTTCCTGGCGGACCTGCATGTAAAAGTTGTAGTAAGACTCTGAGTACAGGCGTTCTGAGCCATATTGAAATACGAGGTAGGATGACTGGTTGTTACGCAGGGAGGGATCCGAGATCAGCAGGTATCCTTCCCTGTCGGTTTTCATGCTTTTGACGAGGCGGTCGGTCCGGCTACGGCTTTTATAGTCGTACTCAGAGCTCCAGACTTCGATGCCGGCATGTTGCAGCGGATGTCCCGATGAACGGTCGAGCACAAAGATTTCAGTGCCTTCGTGCCTGTCTCTTTTTTCCACATAACTGATGTTGGACATCCAGAAGGAAGCATATGCAAACAGATTTGAATCCCTGTTGAAGGCCGCACCATCTGAGAGCAGGATTACATAATATCCGGCCGGCAGGGCCGGGAAGGGAAGCTGGATGCGGTGAAGCTGGAGATCACCGTCATCGGGCAGGGTAAAGGAAGCTGAAGTCAGTGGTTTTATTGCCAGGTAGTGCTCAATGATCCGGTCCGGGGATTCCTGCCTGGTTTTTTTGTCTTCGGCGGGATCGGTTTGCAGAATGCGGTAATGGATGTTTGCAAGGTTCCTGTATTGAAGCAGGCCGGGGAAGGCTGATCCGGGGAGGTTGACCTGGGCGGTTTTCAGGGTGAGGCTTTTATCGTCGAGCTGCTTTGCAAGTTGTTTGCATAGCATGGCCCCCCTGGAGTCAGGATGACTTTTCATGGCTTCGTCACACAGCTGGCGGGCCTGCCTGAGTTTCCAGCGGTGTTCCTCCCGTTCGAACGGCCGGTAGCTTTGCCCCTTTTCGTTGTAAAAAACTGCCAGTCTGTGAGTTACCTCAGTTACGGCCGGATGGTTGCGGAATTGTGTCCGGAGTGCTTCCAGGCTTTCCACAAGCAGGCTGTCCTTGCTGTCGAACACGGCGTTGCGGTGCACATAATCCAGTCGTTTGAGGTCTGCGTCAATCAATGCGGCGGGATTTGCGTCGGTTGCATGGAATGCCAGCAATTCCGCCAGGAGTTTCAATGCAAAAAAGGGCATGGAGAGCGAATCGGGAGTCTCCATGGGTATTTTTATAAATTCCTGATATGATGAAAGATACGCTGGGTTGTCGAAAAGGAAAGTCGTTTCGGGCATGCTGAGGTAGGTCTCCGGACTCATGAGTCTGTCGATGGCCCGGTGGACGAGGAAATCGTAGAGGGTGGGTCTGAGATCTCCTGCATTGCTGTTTGGTTCGAGAATGGCGCTGTATGTTTCGAGGGGGACAGATTGAAGGAGGTTTGCCTGGCTGATGGCCTCCAGGTGGTGGTAAAGAATACGTTCGCTGAGTTTCCGCAGGTCCCAGGTGGCGATATCATCCGGATGTGTTTGGGCGGGTGTTCTGCTGAGCCATTCATAGCGGTGGTTCTCGTAGTATTCCCGGTAGCGTTCTGCGAGCAGGGAATGGCAGATGTTCCGGACGGGGAAAGCTGCAGTTTTGATTTCATTTTGCAGCATACCGATGGCTTTTTCGGTTCCGTCCTCTTCCGTTTGTGAAATGATCCTGATACGATACAGCAACGCTTTGACCAGTTGCGGCAGGTTTTTGTCCCGGACGGCATCCCCGTAAATGGCTTCAGTGATTTCGAGGGCAGATCGGGGCAGTCCTTCCGCCAGGAAGGCATCGACCTGTATCCACCGCTTATAGAATGATTCATCCTCCGGGGGATCGCTTTTCCGGGCCAGGGATGCCAGTGGAGGAATCAGGAAAGCAAAGAGCAGGCAGGCAATGGCAAGCCGGGTCGGATACCGGGAATTCATGGGGAGAAGCATTTGAAACGAATTAGTTGATTTTGGCTTCCAGCGGGTTGGCAAGCATCGAGAAGCCTGTCAGTTCCATTTTCACACTTCCCACTACCACGGCCGATTCACCGAGAATGGGGATGCGGTTGTCGTCGTCCGTGATCCAGAGGGTCATGGGGTAGGGGTTGGAAAAGACATTGCCGGTGGCAACCATGGGTTTGAATTTCATGCAGCGGAATTTGCCAAGGCTTGTTTTTACCACTTCAATGCCGTGATACTGGATCACGGAAACATAGACCGAATCGTCCAGGAAAAAGGGTACGGGAAAGTTCTGGCCTATTTTGGCATCGGTAAAATCAAGGGTTCTTGCATAATAGAAGGCGGAGATGATATCCTGCACATGGGCGGGGATCTTTTTAAGGGCCGTCCGGCTGCTGGCGTATTCCCGCTTATGGTCGAAACGCACGTCATCATCTTTCACATAGCCGCCTTCTTTTGTCCTTCTGATAAAAAGATAGGGAATAAAAGCCTCGGTATCGAAAAAGCTTTCGAAACGGTCGCGCACCTTGAAGAACCAGTCGAAAGCCTTGCGCGACCTGCCTTCTCCCACCACATGGTATACAGGCCTGTTATTTATCGTCTTGATTTCATCCTTTACTTCCAGGGAGGCATAGCCGGCCGTGACTTTACCGGTGAGCATGGCATCATAAAAAACCCGGAATTCAAGCTTCTCTCCCGCAGTAAAAGCCTGGTTGCGGATCTTGCGGGGAGCTTGCTGGGCAGACAGTCCCGTGAGGGATATCAGCAAGATAATCAATATGCCGTATCTGGTTTTCATCTTATGCAAAGGTACATCAATCCGGATTAAACAAAAAGCAGGCCAAAAGTTTGACCTCTTGTTTGACGGAATACGGAAGACGGTTTTGCTGTAATTATACTCATACTTGACAGGTTTGCGAATGCAAAGCTGTTTAATAGGAATAATGCCGCACACCCCTGGATCGAACTTTTCTCGCAAACTCATTCCGTGTCGGTATGTTTCATTGACCCTCTTGACAGGGCTCCCGAAATTATGTATATTCGCTAAGTAATTATTCACAAAATTTTCATACGATGAAAAGAACTTGTCTCCTGTTAACCGCATTGTTTCTCACAGTATGGAACTTTGCGGGGAATGTTCCTGCCGGTGTGGCTTCAAAGGTGGCCATGCGCTTTTTCAAGGAAAAATCGGAATGCTTCAGGAGGGACTGTAATCCTGAGTCATTGAATATCAAGAGCATACACACCCATTCCACAGAGGGGAAGGACTGGTTTCATGTATGTTCCTTCCTGCATGGCGGCTATGTGGTTGTTTCGGCCGATGACCGTTTGTACCCGGTGCTGGCCTATTCCTTTGAGGATGTGTTTGATGTGGGACTGGAGGTGCCAGCCAGCCGTGACCTGATGGAGCAGAATATGCAAATGCTCAGGCATATGGATCTGCATCAGACATTGCAGGATGCCGGTATTGCGGAAAGCTGGGTACATTATCGGGCGGAGGGTTTTTCCGCCAAACCCGCACTGCCTTCCTGGGGAAGTGTGGGCCCGTTGCTGACCACGCGCTGGGATCAGGGCTGGCCCTATAATTACTTTACTCCGCCGGCAGTTTCGGGCGGTTCCGGCGGCAATACCTGGGCCGGATGCATGGCCACGGCCGCAGGGCAGGTATTGTATTATTTCCGCTGGCCGCCCTCCGGGAGGGGGTACACCTCATATATGCCGTTTTCTCATCCGGAATTCGGACAGTTGTCGGCCAACTTCGGGGACGCTGTCTACCGTTTCGATGAAATGACGGATCATCTTTCCAAGGTTAACCTGGCAGTGGCTGAGTTCCTCTATCACATCGGGATCGGGCTGCATATGGATTATCATGAGAACGGTTCGGCGGGGATGGTCGGCCTTGATAATGATTCCCTATGGTATTTCTTTAAGACCAACCAATACCAGTGGTATGAGCGTGACAGCCTTACATACGAAGACTGGATTGCCGTTATGAAGGACAATCTTGACAGGAAGCTGCCCCTGTATTACTCGGGCAACCCGGTTTCCGGTGCGGGCCACGCCTTTGTGTGTGACGGCTACCAGGATTCCGCTTTTTTTCATTTCAATCTCGGTTGGGGCGGTACCAGCAACGGCTATTATTACATCAGCAATGTCCAGGGCTTTAATTATGAGCAGGTAATGGCCGCGGAGGTATATCCCGATTCAGTCAACTTTACCTACCCCCCCTATGCTTCGGGAACGGATACCCTGACCCACTGGGAGGGGAGCATTGCCGACGGAAGCGGACCGCTGAACGACTACCTCAACAATACGGAAGCATATTGGCTGATCTCTCCCCAAACCGCGATGGATTCCATCACCAAGATCACCATCACCATGGTGAAGCTTGATATTGCGGCGGACGGAGACATCCTGAGGTTTTACGACGGGGACGCCAATACCGCGCCCCTACTGGCAGAGCTGACGGGTACGCTGATCCCGCCCAATATAGTTTCTTCCGGGAACAAAGTACTGGTGGAGCTGATTACCAACGGAAGCGGGACTGCCCCCGGATTCTACCTGAACTACACGACTACCCGTCCGGTCTGGTGCACCGGAACCACCAGCCTGACGGCGCCTGCCGCCACCTTCGACGATGGCAGCGGGAGTTTTTATTACAATAATTCCAGCGTTTGCCAGTGGCTGATCGATCCCGGCATCAACGACACCTTAACACTGTATTTCAATTATTTCTCCACCGAAGCCGGCAAAGATGTCCTGAAGGTTTACGATGCTGTATCACAGGACCTGCTGGCTGAGATCAGCGGCCTGTATTTCACGCCTCCTGATCCGGTTGAGGCTCCAAGTGGTCAAATGCTGCTGGCTTTTATGACCAATCATTCCATGCAGGCAAACGGCTGGGAGGTGCATTATGATGTGGGTACCGGGATCAATGAGCCGCAACAGGAGGTTGTTTGGCAGGTGAGTCCCAACCCTGCCGCTGATATGGCGGAGCTAAGGTTCACCTTATCCGCAAAGGAAAATGTAGCGATCGCGGTTTTCGATGTCTATGGAAGGATGCTGGCAGCATTGCCGCAGGCGGAGCTGGCTGCCGGAGCGCATGTACGCAGGATTGACCTGGCTAGCCTGCCCGGCGGCTTGTATTTTCTCAGGATGACTGTTGCCGGGCAGGAGAGCACAAAGAAACTTATTAAATTGTAAAACAAATACTTAGTCCTGTGAGGACCGTAAAATATTACATCAGTCCGCTGATCCTTCTCAGCTGTCTTCAGGCCGGCGGGCAAAACAACCCGCCTGTTGCAGAGAATGATACCATTCATGTTTACCATCTGAACAGGATAGTGATGGTCTATGTGACAGACAATGACCATGATCCCGACGGGGATCCTGTATATGTTTATAAGGCGCCTCAGGCTGTGCTTTTTACTGATACCTCTGTAAAATGGAATTTCACCATAGCTGAGTGCCTGGGTAAGAACGGACTGTTTAAAATGTACCCTTATTATGTTTGGGATTCGATCGACACAGCGTCAGCACCGGGCTGGCTGTATGTCTGGTTTCACGGGCATGCGCACGATACCCTGAATATCAACCGTGTCAGTGCACTTATAAACAGCAATGGCTCACACTTTTGGGATCTGAATTATCAGTCAGACGGGATGAATGCCAATCCTTGCTTTCAGGTTCCGGCCGGCGGAGGTACCTCCGCCGTATTTACCTGTTCCTTGTGGATGGGAGGTCTGAACAGCAATGGTGCGTTGCATCTTTCGGCAAATCATTTCCTTAAGAGAGGAAGTGATTTCTGGCCGGGTCCGGTAATGAATCCTGCATTGTTTTCACAAGCCGCCGACAGCCTGCGAAACAGGGTGTGGAAAGTTAGCAGGAATGAGGTAGAATACCATAAAACACACTGGTGGGCAGCTGGTTATCAGCCACCTGAGGCCATCATAAACTGGCCGGGAAATGGCAATGCTACCATTGGTGAGGCAGGCATGCTGGCACCCTTTCACGACTGGAACAACAATGGTGTTTATGAGCCACAGGCAGGAGATTATCCCCTGATAAAAGGCGATCAGTGTGTATGTTTTATATACAATGATACACGCTGGCCGCATGGTGAAACAGGTGGGAAGACGATGGGACTCGAAATACTCGGCATGGCTTATGCCTTCGATTGTCCGGAGGATTCTGCGCTGGCGTATACCATCTTTTTCCACTATAATATTCTTAACCGCTCAGCTAATACATATCATGACACCTATCTTGCATTTTTTGCAGATACTGACCTGGGATATTCCAGTGATGACTTTGTCAGGTGTGACGTCGCAAGGGGTAGTTTTTATACCCTGAACGCCGTGAAAACAGACGGTCAGAACGTGCCATACGGCTACGGGGCTTTCCCTCCGGCCATTTCAACCACTATCCTTGCAGGACCTTTTCTGGATCCCGACAATCTTGACAATCCTGCCGTCGATCCACAGGGTAATCCTGTTTGCGGGATGAATATCAACGGAGTTCATTTCGGCGACAGCATCATTGACAATGAGCGTATGGGTTTGACCGGATTCATCGCACCGATTAATGTCAACCAGGGTTATAACAAGGATCCTGAAGTTGATACTTCCTTTTACAAGATGATGAAAGGGATATGGCTGGATGGAGAACCGATGGCCTACGGGGGTATTGGTCATCCCGACTGGGGCGGGTTTTACCAGGGATGCCGTTTCATGTTCCCCGGCCTGTCGGATCCATGTAACTGGGGAACCGGCGGGAATCAGCCGGATTTCTATCAGACCGGTGCCGGGGGAAGCGGACTGATCTGGGATGAGAGTCGTCCCGAAAACCTTCCCCAGGACTGGAGAGGAGTTGCCTCCATGGGGCCGTTCACATTCCTTCCGGGAGACAGGCAGGAACTGGATGTCGCCTTTGTCTGGGCACGGCAGTATACCGACAGTCTTCCTTCCGCAGCGGTTAACCTGTTGACAGACAGGGTTGATCAGGTGAGGTATTCCTTTTATCATGATACTACTCCCTGCGGCGGTTCTTTTTCAGGAGTGGTTTCGCCGGAAAGACCTGAGCAAAGCCTCCTGCTATATCCGAATCCGGTGAGGGACATCATGTACATTGTCAGGACAGGTGAGCCTATGAGCGCGGTGTTTGACATCCTGGACCTTCCGGGGAGAATTGTTCGCAGCGGCACTGTCGAAGGCTCGTCCAAGGCCCTTGTCAGTGTGGGAGATCTGAAGCCCGGACTGTATTTCATCTGCCTGAGAAACCGGAATGGGATACAATCCGCCAGGTTCCTGAAAATCAGGTAAGCGGGTTACAACCGAAACGGTGCAAAGCGCGACAATGTCAGTAAAATGATGACAAGCGGCAATTGCGAATCCGTGGGCAGTTGCCGGCATGAAGCCAGGTGCTTTTTTTTTTGCTAATCACTTGTAGTTTCTTTATTCAAGGTGATATTTAATTTACATTTGTATCTTCCAAAAGTTGGTATTAATGTAATAAACTGTTGCTTATGAAAAAGTTAAGTATCTTTTTTGGGTATCTGGCCGTAGTGCTTATTGCCCTTTTTGCCTGGTTTAAACTGCAGCACTGGCCCGGAGCAGCCGTGCTCCTGCTGGCCGGATGCATTGTCTTTTGCCTCGGTTTTCTGCCTTTATGGTTCCTTGTCCGTTACAAACAGGCGGTTTCCATCCTGGGAAAGCTGATCGTATTTGCGGCTTTTCTGACCATGTTTATGTTCGGATTCACCCTGCTCGCAAAATCGTATCACTGGTTTTTTGCAATCGGCCTCAGTTGTGCAGGCTATTCCCTCCTGATCATTACGATCATTCTCTCTGTCATTCAGGCCTTTAAAGACCCGGATGAGGTCAGATCCCTCACGGGACATACTTTTTCCATTGCCTCCGCCCTGGTACTTACCATCTGGGTTTTTCTGGAACTGATCACCATCCCCAGGGGAATGTTCAGGGAATTTCTGGGAGTAATAGAGACACAGAACAAGGAGATAGGGTATTTCACGGAAAAGTCGAACAGCATGTTTGCCAATTTCGATCAGGGCGCCGCGGTCAATCCACAGGCACAGGCTTACATGGAGAAGGCCGTGCAGGTGAACGCCGCGACCGACAGCCTGATCGCCTACCTGAAATCGGCTGGGGAGGATCTCATGTTCATGGCCGACGATGAAGTCATCCCCTGGGATTCGGTGCAGAACCTCTGCAACCTGACCGATACAAAAGCGGCTTGCCGGTATTTTTGTGATCCGGCCAAAGATTCTCTGTATCACCTGAAATACGCTCAGTACCGGGAATTCATGAAGGAAAACACCAATTCGAGGGGGCAGGAGATGCTGGACCTCTTTTTCCCGGATATGGAAGCGGATTCAGCCTCCTCCTGCGGAACGGATGAAGATTGTTGTGCATACACGGTGACTTCCAGTCTTATCTGGATCAATGCCGAGATCCTGCATGCACGCATGTTGCAGGCCGAGACCATGAATTATCTGCAGGCGATGTACGCCAGGGCTTTAAACAGGGTCAGCGAAGAGAAGGAATCGACACCGCAACCATAGTCCCTGGTTCATGACGCCATCACCTCAGACAGGGGATATCTATAAGGCCAGGATCAACAAGGTTCTCGATTATATTGACAGGAATTACGAGAAGCAGTTCACCCTCGGGGAACTTGCCGGGGTGGCGAATTTCTCCAGGTTTCATTTTCACAGGATATTTCAGGCCCTGATGCATGAAACGCCCTTTCAGTTCATTGTAAGGGTCAGGCTTGAGAAAGCGGCTTATCTGATGGCTGCCGGGCGAAGGGAGAGCATCACAGCCATAGCCATGACGGTTGGTTTCACCGATATTGCGGTATTTTCCAGGAATTTCAGGAAGCATTTCGGCATTTCCGCTACCCGCTACCTGAAAGAAAAATGCCGGTCCGGCAATCTGAGTCAAACGGATCGCAATATGCAACAAGCCTTACCTGCCCCTTCCATGTATTTTTGTCCGGAATCACAAACTTTACAATGGAGGACCAACATGAAAATGAACAAAAGTGTGGAAGTCAGGGAACTTCCGAAGATGACACTGGCCTATATCAGGCACATCGGCCCTTATAAGGGCAACGAGAAACTTTTTGAATCGCTCTGGAACAGGCTGTTTACCTGGGCCGGACCCCGCGGACTCATTGGCGGGCCCGGTTTCACAGCCCTGGTGGTGTATCACGACGATCCGAACGTAACCACGGAGGACAAGTTGCGCATGAGTGTATCGATTACGGTTCCTCCGGATACCAGGGTTGATGGGGAAGTGGGTAAAATGGAACTGGAGGCGGCACTTTACGTCATCGCCCGCTTTGAAGTGGGCGCCGATGAGTTCCAGCAGGCATGGGAGTGGGTGTACGGGCAGTGGTTCCCGGCAAGCGGTTATCAGCCCGACGATAAACCCTGCTTCGAGATGTACCCCGAAGAACCGCGCGACGGGAAATTTATCGTGGATATCTGTGTACCTGTGAAAGCCCTGTGATGGAAATTCAGTTTAACAGACGGGGCATTGCCAGATGGGAGCGGCCAACCACATCCTGATGCTGTCACTGACGGCGGCCTGTTGCCTGCTGTCATCCTGTAAGCCTCCGGAATCCTCTATCATTACCGCCTCTCCCGATGGAAGCATTTCCGTTGAAGTGTCTGCTGAGCATGGAATTCCTGCCTATGCCGTCCACTATATTGGGAAGGCACTGCTTAACAGGTCGGGGCTCGGTTTCAGCTTTGGCAATGCCCCGCCTCTTGACGACAGCCTGGAGATCATACACACAGAAAAGCGATCTGTGGACGACAGCTGGAAACCGCTGTACGGGACAGATGCTGTCGTGAGAAACCATTACAACGAAACGGACATCACCTTCCGGGAAATCACCCCCTTGCGCCGTTCCTTCCGGCTCATAATCAGGGCTTACAACGATGGAATTGCCTTTCGTTATGTGCTGGATGAGGAAGGAAAGTACGACAGCCTGCTGGTCACTGCCGAACACAGCGGCTTCCGTTTCGCTTCCAATGATACGGCCTGGTGGATCCCGCATGATGAGTTTGCTTATGAGTCGCTTTACCGGACATCACCCCTGGACTATATAGCCGCGGCTGCAACTCCCCTGACCGTCTGCAGTGCCGGCGGGGTGAGCCTTTGCCTTCATGAAGCGGCCCTGCTGGATTATCCGGAAATGTTCCTTTTGAAGGATTCTTCCGGCACGGCCGCCTTCACTTCCGGCTTATGGCCCGGACCCGGCGGCATCTGTGCCAGGGTGGCCACCCCCTTTACCACACCCTGGCGTTGCCTGTTGATCGCAGACCGCCCGGGTGGCTTAATTGAGTCGCATCTTATTGAAAATCTGAATGATGCATGCAGGTTGGAGGACACAGGCTGGATCAGGCCGCTGAAGTTCAACGGGATCTGGTGGGGGATGCATACCGGGCAGTTCACCTGGAAAGAAGGTCCGAGGCTGGGGGCCACTACTGCCTGGGCGAAGGAATACATCGATTTTGCAGCGGCCCATCGGATTGGCGGATTTCTTGCAGAAGGATGGAATAAGGGCTGGGAAAGCTGGGCCTCCGGCATGATCCCCATGCAGGATTTTTGTACGCCCAACGCCTTTTTCGATCTGGAAGAAGTGCTTGCCTATGCCCGGTCGAAGCAGGTGGCTTTCATTGCCCACCATGAAACCGGGGGGAACATTCCGGAATATGAACGTCAGATGGAGGCGGCTTTTGATTTATGCCGGCGCCTGGGAATCCATTACCTGAAAACCGGATATGCCGGAAGCATTCTGCCGGAAGGGCAACATCATCACGGACAAACCATGGTCAGGCATTTCCAGCGGGTTGTGGAGACTGCGGCCCGCTATCAAATAAACCTGGATGTACATGAAAGCATCAAACCGACCGGACTGTGCCGCAGCTGGCCTAACCTGATGACCCAGGAAGCGGTGAGGGGGAATGAATGGAATGCAGGTTACAGGGCCACCCCGCCTTCCCATGCCACCATCCTTCCCTTCACCCGCATGGTAGCCGGGCCATTAGACTATACACCGGGTATCTTTCACATCATCCACAGTCCGGAGGCAGGCAAGAGACTGTATTGTACGCTTACACATCAACTGGCCATGTTTGTGGTATTTTACAGTCCGATGATGATGGTATCCGACCTGCCGGAAAATTATACCGGGAAGGCTGCGCTTCGTTTTGTGGAGGAAGTCCCCTGTACCTGGCAGGCCAGCAGGGTAATCGACGGAGCGCCGGGGAAGCATGTCTGTATTGCCCGTAAAAGCGGCCATCGCTGGTTTACCGGCGCCCTGACGGGATCGTATGACTGTTTGCTGCATATACCCTTAGGTTTTCTTGATCCGGACAGGGATTATCTGGCCGAGATATATTGCGACGCCGCTGAAACCGATTGGGAAAGCAATCCTGAAGCGCATGAATGCCTGCGGGTGCCTGTCAGGCGTGGGGATACCGTTTTTGCCGCCATCAGCAAGGCCGGGGGGCATGCAATGATCCTGCAACCGTCCGGCAGCAGGCCGGGTGGCATGATCAGCCTTGCAGCATACAACCACCTGGCTTTAAAGAAGATGGAGCGATTCAGGCAGGGGAAGGTTTATGGCCGTGTGGCAGGCAGTCACCTGGCCATGGGTAAGGCGGTACAATACCTGACGGATTATAGCAAGAAGTATCCAGCCGGTGGTGCGATGGCGCTGACCGACGGGATTACGGGAAGCCTGAACTATGCGGAGCACTGGCAGGGTTTTGAGGGCAGTGATCTTGAGGCAGTGGTGGATCTGGGGCAGGCCTGTGCATTGAAAAAGGTTGAAGCGGCCTTTCTCGGCTCGCCCAACGATTGGATATTCCTGCCCTTGCGGGTTTCCTTCCTGCTGTCGGCCGATGGCAGGCACTACAGAGAGATATCAAGCCTGAAGCTGCCGGCTGCGGGTGTGGAAGAACGGATGAAGACAGCGCGGAAGGTGGTGGAGGCCAGGGTTCCGCCGGGCCGCTACCGGTATGTCAAAATCCGGGCAGAAGGAGTGAAAACCTGTCCGGCCTGGCATCCGGGCAGCGGAAAAATAGCCTGGCTGTTCTGCGATGAATTCATCGTGGAGTGATCTGAAGAAAGATGCGATTTTTGTGAAATATTTAATATGGTATGAAGATTTCCTGTAAAGCCCGTTTGATCAATGCATTGGTCAGGAACAGGCATTGGTTCCGGGGCAGACTCCGTAAGGAAAGGTTCAGCATGCAGACCTCCATCGAAGGTTTCCGTGCCCAATGTGAAAGGGGTGCTTCCAGGTTTGGAAAGATCCCTGCGGATGTGAGGATAGAGGAAGTCAATATCGAAGGGATCAGGGCTGAGTGGCATCACCCGGAGAATGAAGCAAGCGGGAAGCTGATTCTATATATGCATGGCGGAGGATATGTTTCCGGTTCCTGCAGCGATCACCGGGGTTTTGTGGCCAGATTTGCCCGTCGATGCGGTCTGTCCTGCCTGGTTTTTGAATACAGGCTTGCACCTGAACATCCATTTCCGGCAGCGCTCGAAGACTCAGTCAAAGTTTACCGTTGGTTACCCGGCCAGGGATTTTTTCCGGAACATGTTATATTTGCCGGGGAGTCGGCCGGCGGTGGCCTGGTGCTGGCAAGCCTGCTTGCGATCAGAGACAGGGGGCTTCCAATGCCGTTGGCAGCCGTGGCGGTCTCCCCCTGGACCGACCTGGCCTGCAGCGGTTCTTCATACAGAACGAAAAACAGGAGGTCGGCCGCACCCCTGGATTCATGGACGGTATTCAGCAGGCATTATGCCGGGAATGAAGATGTCAGGAATCCGTATATCTCTCCCCTGTATGGTGATCTGCATGACCTTCCGCCACTGTTCCTTAATGCGGGAACGGATGACGAACTCTATGATGATGCGGAGCAATTCTTTCACAAGGCGAAGGCGGCCGGTGTTGATGTGGTATTCCGCAGCGGGGAAGGGATGTTGCATTGTTATCCCTTCTTTGCCCCCATGTTCAGGGAAGCCACGGAGGCCATGGATGAAATTTGCGGGTTTGTGAAAAAAAAATTCGGATCAAACCACCACGTTAACGATTTTCCCGGGAACCACGATCACCTTCCTGGGTCCGCCGGGGGGGATCCATTTTTGTGCTTCCGGTGAGGCCAGCACGGCGGATTCCACGTCCCGGATTCCTGCATCCAGGGGCAGTGCAATCCTGAACCGCATCTTACCGTTGAACGAAACGGGATACTCAAACACGGATTCCCGGACATAGCCGGGATTAAAGACCGGAAATGCCGCATTGGCCACACTGGGCCTGTGACCGGTCATTTCCCAGAGCTCCTCGGCGATATGGGGCGCGAAGGGTGAGATAAGGACGATCAGATCGCTGAGGATGGCTGATTTATTGCATTTCAGGTCGGAGAGCTCATTCACGCAGATCATGAACGTACTCACCACGGTGTTGAGCGACAAGCGTTCAATGTCTTCCTCCACCTTCCGGATGGTCCGGTGGAGCACTTTCAGCTCGGCCGGCGTGGGAGCATCAGGGGAGAGCGAAAGTTGGTTCTGCTGGTCGTGGAAAAGCTTCCAGAGTTTCTTGATGAAGCGGAAGACTCCCTCTATGCCATTGGTATCCCATGGTTTTGACTGCTCGATCGGACCGAGGAACATCTCATAGAGGCGGAAGGTGTCGGCCCCGTACTTTTCGATCAGCTCATCCGGGTTCACCACGTTGTGCAGGGATTTGGACATTTTTTCCGTCTCGTGTCCGCAAAGGAATTTCCCATCCTCGAGGATCATGCCGGCATCTGTATAGTCGGGACGCCAGTTGCGGAAGGCTTCGATGTCGAGTTCACCGGCCTGGTTCACGAGCCTGATGTCGACATTGACAGGGATGGTGTCATACTGGTCTTTCAGACCGAAAGAGACGAATTCGTTTTTCCCTTTTACCTGGTATGCGATGCTTGACCGGCCCTGTATCATTCCCTGGTTGACGAGTTTACGGAAGGGTTCATCCTTGACGCTGTGACCCGAGTCAAAGAGGAACTTATTCCAAAAGCGGGCATAGATCAGGTGTCCGGTGGCATGTTCTGCACCGCCGATGTAAAGGTCAACGTCCTGCCAGTATTGCACGGCTTCTTTTGAGAAATACTCCTGTTTATTGTCCGGGTCCATATAGCGCAGGTAATAACCCGAGGAGCCGGCAAAGCCGGGCATGGTGTTGGTTTCCAGCGGATAACCTTCTTTGTTTGTCCAGTTTTTCGCCCTGGTCAGGGGAGCTTCGCCGCTGCGGCCCGGCTGAAAGCTGTCGATATCCGGGAGCAACAGCGGCAATTCACCTTCATCCAGGGTATAAGGCAGGCCATCTTTGTAGTAAACCGGGAAAGGCTCTCCCCAGTAACGTTGGCGGCTGAAGATGGCATCGCGCAGGCGGTAGTTCACCGTTCCGCGACCCTGTCCGGTTTCTTCCAGCCTGCTGATGACAGCCCGCACGGCTTCCTTTACTCCGAGTCCGTTGATAAAGTCCGAATTAACCAGGGTTCCTTCTTTGGCATCGTATGATTCCACCGAGATATCCCCACCGGAGACGACTTCCCTGATGGTGAGTCCGAAATGCCTGGCAAAGGCATAATCCCTGCTGTCGTGGGCAGGGACGGCCATGATGGCCCCGGTTCCGTAACCTGCCAACACATAATCGGCTACCCAGACCGGGATTTTTTCACCGCTCAGCGGATTGATGGCGTATGATCCGGTAAACTCCCCGCTGATCTTTTTCACTTCGGCCATTCGCTCCCTTTCAGAACGGTTTTTTGCCTGGCTGACGTAAGCCTCAACGGTGTTTTGTTGCCCGGGTGTGGTGAGCAGCGGCAGGAGCTCGTGTTCGGGGGCCACCACCATGAAAGTGGCGCCGAAGATGGTATCGGGACGGGTGGTGAAGACTTCGAGTTGCAAAGCCTCCTGCTCATGGACGGGGAATACCACGGAGGCGCCTTCCGATTTACCGATCCAGTTGCGCTGCATTTCTTTGAGTGAATCCGACCAGTCCACCTGGTCGAGCCCGCTGAGCAATCTTTCGGCATAGGCAGTGATACGTAATAGCCATTGTTTCATGAGCTTACGTTCAACCGGGTGTCCGCCACGGACAGAATAACCTTCCCTGACCTCATCATTGGCCAGCACCGTTCCCAGTTCCGGACACCAGTTGACCATGGTGTCGGAGAGGTATGCCAGGCGGTAATTCATCAGGAAATCCTGTTGCTCCGCTTCGGTAAGCCTGCTCCAGGTGCCGGGCGGGAGTGTCTGTTCAAGACTGCAGGCCGCATCCAGTCCTTCGGTTCCGTACGCTTCCAGGTGGGTCACCAGGCTTTCGATACGCTCAGCCTGCTGTGTTTTCCGGTTATACCACGACTTAAACAGTTGAATGAAAGTCCATTGCGTCCAGTGATAATAATCCGGGTCACAGGTTCTCACTTCCCGGTCCCAGTCGTAGGTAAAACCCATCTGGTCAAGTTGTTCACGGTAACGGGCGATGTTGTTCGCGGTGGTAACGGCAGGATGTTGCCCGGTCTGGATGGCATACTGCTCCGCCGGCAGGCCGTAGGCATCGAAACCCATGGGATGCAGTACGTTATAACCTTTCAGTCGTTTATACCTGGCATAAATATCTGAAGCAATGTATCCTAAAGGATGGCCGACATGCAGGCCTGCTCCGGAAGGATAAGGAAACATGTCGAGTACATAGAACTTGGGTTTGTTATTGTCGATGCCTACTTTGAAGGTTTTGTGATCAGACCAGTATTTCCTCCATTTCTTCTCGACATCGTTGAATTGGTAATCCATGGCTTGGGTAAGGGCTTGTTTTTCGGGCTGCGAAGTTAGGAAAATCGCACAAACTGCGAGCCATGGGATATTTTTTATACCTTAGCGGGCTGTTTAATCATGGGCAGAAAAGAGGAAAGATATAACAAAAGACGGCTGCAAACCTCCTATGTAACCACCGTGGTGAGCATTACCCTGGTGTTGTTCATGCTGGGATTGCTCGGGATGTTGCTTTATCATGCCAGGAAACTGTCGGAACACGTTAAAGAGAATATCGGGCTTACTGCCATGATCCATGACCAGGTGAGTGAGACCTCCATTCTGAAGCTCAAAAAAGAACTGGATGCAAGCGCCTATGTGAGGGAAAGCAGTTATGTGAGCAAGGACGAGGCTGCCCGTGTGCTGATGGAAGAGCTGGGTGAGGATTTCGTGGGCTTCCTGGGATATAATCCCTTGTTGCCTTCATTGGAAATCAGGCTGGTAGCTGCTTATGCCAATGCAGACAGCCTTGCGTTGATCGAGAAGAAACTCACGGCACGCAAGGAGATTAAAGAGGTCTTTTACCAGAAGTCGCTGGTGAACTCAGTGAATGAGAACCTCAGGAAGATCAGCATGGTTATCCTGGGTTTCAGTGGCTTGCTGTTAATCATTTCCATTGCCCTGATCAATAATACCATACGGCTTGCTGTCTTTTCAAAGCGATTCCTGATCAAGACCATGCAATTGGTGGGCGCCACCGAGAATTTCATCCGACGGCCCTTCCTGCTGATGGGGATCACCAACGGTCTTTACGGGGCCTTATTCAGCCTTGGCCTGTTATCCGGGGTTATTTATCTGGCACACAGGCAGTTTCCGGATATGGTGAACCTCCATGACTACAGCCTTTACCTTGGATTACTCGGAATGGTATGCCTGTTGGGGATATTTATATCCCTGGTGTCAACTTTTTTTGCCGTTCGTAAATATTTGAAGATCAAATCAGAGTTTTTATATTAAACGCAGATAAACATGGATTTGAAGAAGAAAAAAAATACCGTTTCCAGACCGGCAACCGCAAAGCCGGGTTTGCAGGAGAAAAGTGCCGAATTTGCTTTTGGCCGTGAGAATTATATGCTGATGCTGGCCGGGCTGTTACTGATCGTACTTGGCTTCTTGCTGATGATAGGCGGAGGATCTGATGATCCTAACGTATTCAGCGAAGAGATATTCAGCTTCAGAAGGCTGACCCTGGCTCCCATTCTGGTCCTGGCCGGGTATATCGTTGAGATCTTTGCCATCATGAAAAAGCCAAAAGTCAAAGGAAACGCATGAGTTTTTTCGAGGCAGTCGTCATCGCCATCGTGGAAGGAATCACCGAATTCCTCCCGGTTTCCTCCACAGGTCATATGGTGATTACCCAGGCCCTCCTCGGTATGGAAAGTGATGCGTTTCTCAGGGCCTATACGGTCAATATCCAGTTTGGTGCCATCCTTTCAGTGGTAGTTATCTATTGGAAAAGTTTTTTCAGAAGCCTTGATTTTTATTTCAGGCTGTTTGTGGCCTGCCTTCCGCTGGTGATTGCGTATTTACTTGAAAAGCAGATAGATATGATGCTTGCCAGTGTGTGGGTTGTAGCTGTTGCCCTTTTACTTGGAGGGATAGTCCTGTTGTATGTTGACCGTTGGTTTGCCGGTGGACAGGAAGAAAAGGAAGGAACCATCACATACCGTTCGGCCTTTATTATCGGATTGTTCCAGATCATTTCGGTGATCCCCGGCGTTTCCAGGTCTGCGGCTACCATTGTGGGCGGAATGAGCAGGAAGCTGTCGCGCAAGACGGCAGCAGAGTTTTCCTTTTTCCTGGCGGTTCCGACCATGTTTGCCGCTTCGCTGCTGAAGCTTGGAGGACAGTACCATACCTTTACCACACAGGACATCCGGTTATTGCTGCTTGGAAATCTCGTTTCTTTCCTGGTGGCCATGCTGGCGATCCGGACTTTCATTCATTATCTGACACGCCACGGATTCCGGGCATTCGGCTGGTACCGCATCGGCCTGGGTGTGATCCTTCTGGTGCTTCTGCTGTCGGGCAGTAAATTAGATGTTCTCTGATGGAAGAGCCATTGCAGCAGGGGCAGTTTTTTCTTATCGACAAGCCTTACGGCTGGACTTCCTTTGATGTGGTGAGCAAAATGAAGGGCTTTATCAAGCATCAGATGGGCATACCGAAAATCAAGATAGGGCATGCCGGAACGCTTGACCCCCTGGCCACCGGCCTGTTGATTGTATGTACAGGAAAGCAGACCAGGCAGATAGAACAGTTTCAGGCATTGGAGAAGGAGTATACGGGAACCTTTTACCTTGGGATGACAACTCCCTCTTATGATCTTGAGAAAGAGCCGGATACAATTTTTCCGACGGATCATTTAAGCAGGGAGCTGATGGAGGAGGCTGCCCTAAAGCTGAGCGGTGACCAGATGCAACTGCCTCCGGTATTTTCGGCGGTGAAAGTCGGGGGGAAAAGGTTGTATGAATATGCACGCAAGCAGAAAGACGTGACACTGACGCCGCGTCCTGTAAAAATCAGTGTTTTCGAACTGGGCCGCCTGGAAATGCCGGAGCTTGATTTCCGGGTTATTTGCAGCAAAGGAACTTACATTCGTGCACTGGCAAGGGATTTCGGACAGGCATGCGGAAGTGGTGCTTACTTGTTAAAGCTTTGCCGCACACGCATCGGGCCGTATTCTTTGAATGAGGCTTTAAGCATCGCGCAGTGGTCAGCCCTGATGGAGGGTAAGATGCAGAATTTATGATTATGTAATTCGTATGAACCTGATAACGAGTTTGTCCCGTTATATGGCTATTCATTGTGCTTGCTTCTTTGGGAAAAAATGCTTACTTTTGCAAACTTTTTCTTTAGGAATGCGTTAAATAAAAGCCATTAGAAAAAGGTAAATATGAAGCTTTCCCAGTTTCGTTATCATCTTCCACCTGACCTTGTACCTGACCGTCCGGCGGAGAACAGGGATGAATCCCGTTTGATGGTGCTGCAAAGGAAGACACAATCCATTGAGCACAGGACATTTAAGGACATTCTGGAGTACTTTGGCGAAGGAGATGTGTTTATCGTCAACAACACCAAGGTTTTCCCGGCAAGGCTTTACGGAGAAAAGGAAAAAACCGGAGCAAAAATTGAAGTGTTTTTGCTCAGGGAACTGAACCGCGAGAGCAGGTTATGGGATGTACTGGTGGATCCGGCAAGGAAAATCAGAATAGGGAATAAGCTGTATTTTGGTGAAGATGATTCACTTGTGGCGGAGGTGATCGACAATACCACTTCACGCGGAAGGACGCTGCGGTTTCTTTACGACGGGCCTTACGAAGAATTCAAGAAAACCATCGAGAAGCTGGGTAAAACGCCGCTTCCCAAATTGCATAACCGGGAAGTTGAGCCTGAAGACAAAGAGCGTTACCAGACCATCTATGCCAAGCATGAAGGCGCCGTGGTAGCTCCCACTGCCGGTCTTCACTTCAGCCGTGAACTGATGAAACGGCTGGAGCTTATCGGTGTATCCTTTGCAGAGGTCACCCTGCATGCCGGACTCGGAAATTTCAGGAGCATTGATGTGGAAGATCTCACCAAGCATAAGATGGATTCGGAGGAAGTGCTCATTGAAGCTTCCCAGGCCGATATTGTAAACATGGCAAAAGACATCCGGAAGCAGGTTGTGGCCGTGGGTACCACCACCATGAAGGCCATCGAGTCTTCTGTGTCTATCCAGGGCCACCTGAAGCCTTTCAGAGGCTGGTCGAACAAGTTTATCTTTCCTCCCTATGATTTCAGCATCGCCACGGCCATGGTCACCAATTTCCACCCTCCCATGACCCCCATGCTGATGCAGGTGGCCGCTTTCACGGATTATGATTTTCTGATGCGTGCATACCAGGAAGCCATTGATAAGAAATACCAGTTTTTCACTTTTGGTGATGCCATGTTAATCCTCTAGCGTGGATCTGAGCTTCCTTGTCGTTGCCGGCGGGAGCGGCACGCGGATGCAGACGCCCGTCCCCAAGCAGTTTCTGGAGCTGAAAGGCAAAGCTGTTCTGATGCATACCCTGCAGGCAGTAGCTAAAGCCGCCCCTGCAGCTGAAATCGTTTTAGTCCTTCCACCGGACTCTATAAATTACTGGAATGAACTTTGCTCCCGTTATCATTTCGGGATAAGTCACCGGATTGTTGCCGGTGGTGCAAGCCGCTTCGAATCAGTCAGAAATGGCCTGTCACCCGGGCTTCAAAGTACCGGAATCGCCATCCATGACGGGGTCAGACCCTTCCTCAGCCCGGAACTCCTTCAAAGGCTGTATCAGGGCATGATACAATACGGGAATGCCATCCCGGTGATACCGCTCAGCGATTCGGTGAGGGAGATCACCGCTAACGGCAGCCGCCCTGCCGACAGGAGCAGGTTGTTTACGGTACAGACCCCCCAGCTGTTCAATACAGCGCAGATTACGCAAGCCTATATGCAGGTCAGGGATAGCGGCTTCACCGATGACGCCGGGCTTTTTGAAGCGGCCGGACATGCCATCCACCTGGTAGAAGGCGACAGAAGCAACATTAAGATTACAAGCCCCGAAGATTTCAGGTTTGCTGCCTTCCTGCTCCGGGAAAAGGAAACAGGATCACTTTAAACGCCTGCCTTTCCAGTAATAACTTCCTCTGGCGGCAAGTACGGCAATCACCAGCAGGTAAAACGGATACAGCAGGCCTGCAGTTATCTGGCTGCGGAGCGGGATTTTCTGGCGGGTAATATGGCATACCGGCCTGATCATCAGCCGGTCGCACAGGGTCTTCAACACAAGGTAAGGGAGCAATACCCAGAGGACAAGCGGCCGGAGAACGGACAGGATCATCAGCAACACTGTCATCAGGTTTACGAGCAGGATAAGGATGGCGATCGCCATCGAAACCATGGAAGAAGCAGGACCGGTTTTGCTGATCCAGCGTACTTTTTGCCAAAACAGCTCCCGCAGGGTATCCATGGGATTTGTGCTTACCACAGCCTGCGGGTCGGTGTTGAAGGTGATGGCATTCCCGCCATAGAGGGCTTTAACGGCTTGCACCAGGTAAACATCGTCACCCGATGCATGCCGGGCGGAAGCAGGCGCCATCGACACCTCGAAAAAAGCAGTCCTTTTAAAAAGAAGGTTGGCGCCATTGCCCATGATGGCTTTTTTGCCAAAGGCAAATGCCGCGGTCAGGGAAATCAGGGCTGACAATTCCATTTGTTGAAAACGTTGCAAAAAACCGGGTCTGCCCTCCAGTCGAACCGGTCCTAAAACCATCACGGCTTCTGCAGTGATTGCACGGGCGATCATGGAGCGTATCCATCCGCTTTCCGGTCTGCAATCCCCGTCGGTACAGAGTATCCATGTTCCCGATGCCAGTTCGGCGGCCGTGTTCAGGCACTGCTTCTTACCGCTGGCTTCAGGCTGAATTACCTTGATATTCAGATGTTTGTTGCAATCCCTGAATTGTTTCATCAACTCCGGGCCTGCATCTTCCGAGTGATCATCCACCAGCAGTACTTCCAGCTTATCGGCCGGGTAGCCGGGGGTGGCCAGGAACTGCAACAGGCCGGGCAGGTTCACGGCTTCATTGCGGCATACGATGATCAGACTGACGGAGGGCCAGACGTTCACTTCCTCAGGAAGTTGATAATCTTTGCGTTTCCAGGTGTTCACGACGAAACGGCAGAGGAAGCCGTATCCAAGGATCAGAAACAGGCTGAGGGTTCCGGTGATCAGCAGGAACATCATGAAGTTGTTTCCTTAAAAAATCTCAGTTGCAGCAGCCCAAACACGCCGAGCAGGGCCGGCAGGGCGATGTTCATGACCCACAGCATGGTAAAGGTCAGCAGGGCAGGGAGGATGGTCTCTCCCGGAGGAAGGCCGGCCGATTGTCCGTACAATTCTGTCAGGTAAACAGCCACTGATCCCCGGATGCCGATCTCAGCCAGTGCGAAGGATGGAATCAGGGTTACTACGAGGAAAAACACACCGCTGATGAGGCCGGCGTCTGTCCAGCTGATACCCGGGAGGCTGAATCTGAGCAGGAGGCATGCCTGAAAGCTGAAAACCGCATAACGCAGGCTGCTGAGGAGGATGACAAAGCTGAGATCCCTTGTATGTAAACTCCTCAGGATGAGCAGATGCTGCAGCCACAGTCTCAGCCGGCCGCCCTTCTGACTATGGCGTGCCAGGCCGGAGAACAGCCCGATATTGAAGTACAGGAGCAACAAGGCAGCTGAAACCAGCAGCCATGCGATAACCTGCCCTGCCCGGAATGCCGGCAGCATTCCCTCAAAAAATGCTGCATGGCGGTCAAGGTAAAGGATCAGGGCGCCGCTGCCGGCAACGAGGGTGACAATGAACTGGGCAAAACTGCCGGTAACCGTCACCAGGGAGGCATCTATCCGGTTTGCCTGCCTCAGGCTGAAGACCCTGCCCAAAAACTCCCCTGCTCTGTTGGGACTGAAAAAACTGATTGTCACGCCTGTAAGAACCGCACCCAGGCAACGGGTGAACGACAGTTTTTCCAGGCTGCCGATCAGCCTCCTCCATTTCAGGCTTTCAAGCCCCCAGTTCAGCAACATCAGCGCCACGAGGAATACCAGCAGGGGATAGAATCCCTCGGCATCCAGGAAACGCTCCTTCACGATCAGCGGTTCAAATTGCTTTTGTTTCCCGCTCAGTTGTCCGAACAGCAGGGTGTAGGCAAAGATGCCGGTCAGCAGCCGGAGCAGCAGGTTGGAATATTTACGTACTTTTGGAGTCAGTTTCTTTATCATGAGCATCAGCGGTCAGGCAAACGACAAGGTCGTACTGGGTATAGATCCCGGAACCAATATCATGGGATTCGGGCTTATTTCCCGGAAAAACAAGCAGTTAGTCCTGATCCAAATGGATGTTCTAAAATTAGGCAATAAGCTGACATCCGGTGAAAAGCTTTCGGCGATTTTCCATAAGGTGCTTGAGTTGATTGACACCCACCGGCCCGATGAATTTGCCATAGAAGCGCCATTTTACGGTAAGAATGTACAGTCGATGCTCAAACTGGGGCGGGCACAGGGAGTTGCGATTGCTGCCGCGGTCTACAGGCAGCTTCCCATTTTCGAGTATTCACCCCGTAAGGTCAAGCAGTCCATTACGGGCAGGGGTGCGGCATCCAAGGAGCAGGTGGCGGCGATGTTGTTTCGGCTGCTGCAGGTCTCGAACCCGCCTGATTATCTGGATGCCACTGATGCTGTGGCAGTTGCAATGTGTCACATGTTTCAGGGGGCTCCGAAGCAGGAAGAAGACAGGTATTCGGGATGGGAGGCTTTTATCAGCCGGAACCCGGGCAGGTTGGGTTAGTAAACCATTTTATCACGAATGGCTGCTGCAATGGCAGAGAGTTCCTCCTGATCCAGGGTTAATTTAGGCCGTGAGAATTCAAGATCGTGCAAATCCTGCAGGGGGACCAGGTGTATGTGGGCATGTGGCACTTCGAGGCCGATCACGGCGATACCGACTTTAACGCAGGGAATGCTTGCATGGATGGCTTTGCCCACTTTTTGAGCGAAGCTGAAGCAATCTTTAAAGAGGCTTTCATCCATGTCGAAGATATAATCGACTTCGGTTTTCGGGATGACGAGGGTATGTCCTTTCGCCAGGGGATTGATATCGAGGAAGGCCAGGAATTGGTCAGATTCGGCCACTTTGTGGCAGGGAATTTCACCGCTGACGATTCTGCTGAAGATGCCGGGCATAATACTGGGGTTTATAATCTTTCGATCCGGAGGATTTCGAGGGAGATTTTTCCTGCCGGCACCTGTATATCGACTTTCTCTCCCACGGTTTTGCCAAGCAGGCCTTTGGCGATGGGAGAACTCACGGAGATTTTTCCGGATTTGATATCCGCCTCGTTTTCCGGCACGAGGGTATATTTCATTTCGGCATTGGTTTTCAGGTTTTTTACACTGACGGTTGACAGGATAAAGACCTTACTGTTATCCAGACGGGATTCGTCTATCACCCTTGCACTGCTGATCACTTCCTGCAGGCGGGATATTTTCATTTCAAGCATACCCTGTGCGTTTTTCGCTGCGTCGTACTCAGCATTTTCCGACAGGTCGCCTTTATCCCTGGCTTCGGCAATTTGTTGAGAGATCATAGGTCTTTCAACATTGACCAGGTAATCCAGTTCATCCTTCAGCTTTTGCAGTCCTTCTTCCGTATAATAACTGATCTGGGTCATCCGGGTTAAACTTTATTAAAACAAAAAATCAAGAAGACCCTCTTTCAAGGGTCTTCTCACCTACAAATATAAGGATAGTTTTCTAAAAAACCAAATTATAATGTAATCCTGACGCCGATGGTGTGGGTACCGGAGAAAGGATCAGTATCCCTGTAAGAATAATCCACAGAGAAGGAGGAGCCTTTTTCCCTGTTCAGGGGAATATCGACTGAGAGGCCTGCACTGGGGCCGGTGTAGGCAGTAGTTCTGTTCTTTTTCTCGGTGATACCTTCTTCATATGTGTATCCGGCTCTCAGCAGCAGGTATTCGCGGAAGGAATACTCGGCGCCGATGCCGAACTGGTCTTTGGAGAAGGAGTTGGAAGTAAAAGAACCGGCCAGGATGAGTTTATGGATGTCCGAGAATTTAAAGTCGTATGAGGCGCCAATATTCAATTGTGCGGGCAGTTCAAACGCCTGGGAACGTTGTTCGATGGTCGACTGGGTTTCAAAGCCGGGTATGAATCCCCTGAATGACATTCCGTCGCCCTTGAACTTCATGGTGGGTCCGACATTTTTCAGGGCGATTCCGAATTTGATTTCTTCATTGTCGCCTGTTACATACTGGATCCCGGCATCAAGGGCGATACCCTGGGCAGACACATCGGCGATGGCTTCGTTGATGATTTTCACGTTCAGTCCGCCGTAAATGGCATTGGAGAATGCTTTGGCGTAAGAGAGATTGATGTTCAGGAAGCTGGGGGTGAAGGTTCCGATACTTCCCAGGGAAGGATCGGGGCTTTCGACGGTAGTTTTTTCGATTTCGCCGAAGCGCATCGACATAATGGAAAGGCCGAGGGCGCCTGCTTCACCGACTTTCTGCGTGAATCCGAAGGTATTCAGGGTCACGTCAGAGCCCTTGAACCACTGGGTATGGGCGAATGCAAACTCTGATTTCCTGGTGAAAGCGGTGCCGGCCACATTTCCGAACATGGCTTCAATGCCGTGCACATTGGCAACGTTGGCTCCGCCCCAGCCCGTACTTCTGGGCCAGGGATTGATCAGCAGTTCGCTTGCACCGGCCGAACCGGAACGGTCCTTGTTGCCGGCAAAGGCCGGATTCCCGCCAGTCAGGCACGCTGCCACAAAGAGGAGTATAAAGCATTGGCTGAATGTATTTTTCATCGTCCTGTATGTTTTGATGTTAGCAATCATTTTTTTGTAAATGTATGGTTCAGATCAGAAAGCATTCAGGTCGACGGGGCGTTGTACGCCAAACCACTTCACCACTTTCTCACCGATACCCGGCGCATTGATATGTAGCAGGTAAATACCTCCGGAGATCGGAATACCTGCATAGTTTTTCATATCCCAGTCGACCGATGTTTTCACTTCGTCCTTGGTGATCTGCCTGACGAGGGTTCCGTTCACCGTATAGATGGAGATGGTACATTTTTCCGGAAGGTTGGTAATACGGACCCGGTTATCGAGCTGGTCTGTTTCATAGTTGGAGAATCCGTAATAGGGGTTGGGTACGACGTTGATCAGGTCGAGGGCGGATTTTGCCACGCTCTTGTCTCCTTTCACCGTGGCGATGTCTTCCGTATTGAAGGTGTACATCGGCCAGTTATCGTTCACCGGATTATCGGCCCCGACGCCCGGTATGCTGTAATTCCTGGCATAGGGTTTACCGACCCGGATACGGATGGTGGCATCGTTGTTCAGCCATTCTTTACCGGTAACGGCCATGGGAATATTCACCCACATGGCGTTGGAGTATCCATAGATTCTGTAATTGACATCGGGGATCAGGTTCCTTGACCACTGTCCGAAATCATAGGCCGGGCAGTCGAGTTCGGGATATCCGGGCTCCACGTTGTAAGTGTGAGCCATGATATAGACATAGTGTTTGCCTCCGAAGACCACCCTGCCGAGCGGACTGAGGAAGTGCGGGCTGAGGAAAGGGTTGGCGGGATCGATGTCGGTCGGGTTCCAGATCATGTCGCGGCCGTTTTCAGCCACCAGCCATGAATCTTCGCCGAACATCATATTCAGTCTTTCGCCCGTCTCCAGGTTATATGCATAGCCGGGGAACCAACCCATGCCGGTTCCGCTGATGAAGTTGGGATCATTCTGATTGGTAGATGGTTCTGTAGTGGAAGAAGGATTCCCGTTCTTGTCCACCGAGGGTGCTTTCCTGATGTCGAAGCGTTCTGCACCGCCCTGTGAAAGGTTCTTATCCGGGCACATCTCGATGACGGGACAACGGGTCCATTTCGATTTGTCGGAGGTAATCACCACGTTGATACTGGCAAGTTGCGACATTTGAAACTTCAGTTTTGAAGGCCTGTTCAGGCCGGGCCCGGCTTCATCCTGGTTGTTCAGCGAAACCAGGTTGTAAGGGGCCCAGGTACGTCCGACGGTTTTTTCGTAATCCTCGTTGGGGTCAAAGGCAACTCCGGGGCTTTGTGAATTACCCGTCAGGTCCCAGTCATTGCAGGCTGTATTGTTCGGGTCGGCCAGTACACCCGAACGTATCCAGTTCCAAGGACCGCAGACATCGATGTCGGAAATCCCGGTGAGCCAGATTTGAGAGCTGTCGGCAAAGGTGATGGATGATTCGATATAGCCGTTGGTCTTTGCGCTGGCATTACCCGGGGGCGCCACCTGTGTTATCTGCAGCGAGAGACCGATATCGAGCAGCAGTTGTTCATTCTCAACCGAAATGTTGCGGTCGGAAGTGTACACCTCTCCAGTGAGCGTGTTGGTCAGTTCCCAGCTTGCAGTGCCGATGCTGGTTCCGTTTTCGGGGATCAGCTTCAGCACATAATTGCCTTTCTCTACATTGAGCGGATCAATCACCTTTACATTCACCGGGCCTTTGCCGTTTTCATAGGTCGGATTTTTCACGATAAAGGGAGGTGAGGTGATTTTGAGCAGCGCCTCTTCGCTTTCTCTGGTCCATTCCAGCGACATGCCGCCATTGCCCTGGCCTTCGATCCTGGTGATCTTGGGACCGTCGCCGTAAGTTGTAAGTGGATTGGTACCACTGGCCTCCGGGTTGGGAATATGGGGGATGGCTGTTTGTATTTTAGGTTGTTTACGCCCGATCAGGTAGGGGAATTTCTGACCGTGCAGCCCGTTGGCATCATTGGGATCCTGGCTGTAGGTGAGGTAGTTGTTGTGCGCGTAAGCCACGGCAACGAAGTAGTACTGTTTATGGTTCACCAGCCGTTTGTCACCGGAAGCAAACTGGTCTTCCAGAATTTTAAAGGAATGCAGAATTCCCCTGTCGGTTCCGTCTACCATTTTCACCGGTACGTTAGCCTGGAGTTCCTGGTTGTATTCGAAGTTGATCAGGGTGAGGACACCGTTCTTGATATCGCATTGGGCGACCTGCCTGGCTTCGTCCGGATCGGTAAGATCGGTCACATTGGCATTTTTCAGCTGGAAGATCTGGTATCCTTCGAAACGGTACACGGGATCCCACTGGATCACGGGAGGTACATAGATCGAATCGCCGTTCACGATGGTAAGGCTGTCGGGGGTGATGATATTGGGATCGATTTCTTCATAGGTTTCGAATTCATTGCTCGATCCGGTGTAATTTTTCAGGTAGAGCAGGATTTCCCTGTCGAGTTCCTGCACGATGAGATCGGGATGGTCGGGACCTTCAAGGACTTTGAAGCAATTTTCGAAGAGTTTCTGGCATTTGTCGTCCACGCGTCTGAGTTCTTGCACTGAGGCCCAGGGGCCACCGGATGAAGCCCTTGCCCAGGGAATACCGACGGTGATATAGTTTACGGCTCCCGGTTCAAGGGTAAAAGGACCGGCGGAGTGCATAAAACGTCTGTCGTCGGGAGGGTTCCCCACATTGGCTTCCGTCCAGATGATACCTGTTCCGCCGGCGCCTGTCTGGAAACCAGCCGGCTGGATTCCGGCGGTACCCCAGTTACAGGGGTCGGAGAGTTCGGGGAACATAAAGTCGCAGGGAGGGCCGTTAGCGCCCGGAGAATTCGGGTGGGCATTTCCTCCGTAAATCATCTTGATGCCGTCTTTCCAGATTCCCCTGAGCAGGTTGTAATACTCGGGAGCATTGTCGGGGTCGCAGGTAGGACCGGAATTACAATTGGTGTGGTAAACGAAGCGGCGCATACCGAAACGTTCGTTGTCGATGATAGAATCGCCGAAGTTCACGCCATTGATGCTGACATCACACATGGGTTGCCCGTCAGGACCGATTTTCGGGTTGTCGAGCCCGTCGGGATCCATATAGGGTCCCTGGAAGAAGTCCACGCCGACGGCGGGAGGCTGGGTGCCGTATTCGTCATCTTTGCCTGATCCGTCGATGGCACGGCCATTGTAGCAGTAACCGAGCCCTCTCTGTACATCACAGCCTACATAATCGTCCCAGGCATATCCAAGGTCGGTATCGACCCACTGGCTGAAATAGGTTTCGGTAAGCCGGTAGGTGGAGCGGTTGATGATTTCGTATGAATAGAAGGTCATACTGTTGATCTCATCGTTGGTGCTGAATCCGAAGGCCTGGGCGCGGATTTCGAAGCCGACGGGGCTGCCCTGGGTTTCGCTGTGGATATTTCCTTTGTCGTTGAACACCCACCAGAGGGTTTCATCGCCCTTCAGGACCTGGTCGGCCAGAATGCCGCCCTTGACGATGCCTTCCACGGTTTCAGGCGTGGGAGCGTTGGCCTTGCAGAGTTCATTGCTGAAGTCATAGTATGGATAGTCCCCGTCATTTTCAGGATCATACACGCCGTTTTTCGGGGGATGATCGTAAAAAGGCGCCAGGTAGGGGCTTTGTCCCTTGGTGATATCGCCGTTGCCGGGCCATTTCAGGATGGACTCCGGGATTTGATAGTCGGGATAGGAAGGTTTGTCGTTCCACCAGCGGCGGAAAGCATCCACATCTGCCTTGTGTATGCGGAAAATACGGTCGTATTCGTTACAGACCTCAGCGGAGATATTGGCATTGCCGTCTGTGGTCAGAGGGCCCGGCCAGTAATCATTTCCGTTACCGCGGTAACGCTGTGCTGCCAGTTTGAGCTGACCGTTCACGTCCAGACCCCCGATCCACAAAGCAGCGGAGAACATGGAGGTTTTTTGCGTATTTCCGGGGATAAAGTATTTGGCCACCCCCTGGAGGTCCCACCACATATCCCCGCCGGTATTGATACGGCAGCGGACATTGTTGACCCAAAGGTCGGTAAAGGAAGCACCGGCGGCACATCCGGCCGTTGTTCCCTTGGGTATCTGCTGTTTGCTCTTGGGAGTGACATGCTTATAGGCGAAAGCGGCATCGGCCAGCAGGAGTCCAATAAACAACACGATTAATAAGCGGACTGCACTTTTCATATTCATTGTTTTTTAAATTCTTAGAAATTAATGGCAACACCCAGTCTTAGCCTTCTGGGAAGGCTGTAATTACCGGGTGAATTCACCCTGACCTCGTAAAGATCGACAAAGGACTGTGAGTCGGTCCTGATGGCGATATCGGGTTGCGCCTGGGGAGAAGCCAGGTAACCGTCGTCGTCGGGATTGCCGGTAGCCCGGTAAACGCTGAGGATATTCTGGGCGTTCAGCACATTGAGGATTTCAAAGTACACGTTCATGTAAACATACTTACTGTTCTTACCGCCAAATGACAGCATAAAGTCTTTGTCGATACGGGTGTCCATCCTGAACTGCCAGGGAAGGCGGGAACCGTTGACCGATCCGATGAGGATGCTTCCGCTTCCGAGGAAACCGGCACGGCTCGAACGGCTGTAGGGTGTGCCTGATCCTCCGTTGAAGGTAACGCTGATCCCCGTGTTTTCGAGCAGGTTGATGGTTTTTCTCTTATCTGTGCCTTTCACCCTTTTGCTGATGGTGGGTCCGTTGTATTTTGGCCCGCCTTCGTAGCGGTAATCGAACACCAGGTTGATGGCATGTCTTCTGTCATAGTCAACCGGGAAGGTACTCCTGAGGTTCCTCAGTTTCGGTTCGTTCGACAGTACCAGTGCCTGGGCCGACTCGTTGTCGGAACCGGTGCCGTCGGCAAACTGGAGGGTATAGCTGGCACGGATACGGGCATTGTTGGTTCTGCGCAGGTCGTAGGTAACGATCAAGCCCTTGACCGTTCCGAAGTCGATGTTGTTGTAAGAGAAATAGGGTTTGGGATAAGCGCCTGCGAAGAAGTAAGCCTGGATTTGGTTCCTCATTTCACGGTAGAAGGTCGACAGGTTAAGAGAGGAAGATCCGGAGAGTTTCTGCATGAAACCGACCTCATAGTCAATGGTCTTGGAGGATTTGAGGTTGGGATTATTGATAAAGTTTTGTCCGATGTATTCCAGTTTCAGGTAGTCGATGGGGTCGAAACGGACAAAACCGGTCGGGCGCTGGGTTAATACGTCGTAATGAGCAAAGAACAGTGCCTCATCGGAAATCGGGAAGGAGAAGGAGATACGCGGCAAGACGTTGGTTTCCGGTTCATAGTCTTTAAAGGCGCTGATTTTCACTTCTTTGTCGCCGGGGTTGAGGAGGTAGGGCGGGTTATTGGTGCCGAGTCCGTATGCTTCAGGGTCAGGAATTTCGGTACCGGTGGCGGTATACCATACACTGCCGCTGCGGTAACCTTTAATGGCGGTGGGACTGGCAGGATTATCCACATACACCACAAAGTCGTCGCCCATATTGGAGGGATGTTCGCCGAGATTCTTAACTTCCTTGACCGTTTTCGCTTCGTAGAGTAAATAGGGATCTTTGAGCACCATCTGGTTGGCGTCGAAACGGTCGACACGCACACCGACATTGAAGATCAGGTCGCTGAATGCGAATTTATCCTGGATATAACCGGCCATATAAATGGGTTCGAAGGCGGGGATTTGCCTTTTGTAATTGCCGAACTCGTCTTTGGCGGTGAAGAAGTCGGACAGGCTGGGCTTGCTGGTGAGTTTTTTACCGGTATAGTCGAATCCGTAATAAGCCACCAGGGCGTTGCTTCCGTCGCGGATGAGTTCATCGGCTGAGAACATATCCACGGTAAAGAGAGCCGGATCGTAGCTGTCGACATCGATCCAGTGGTTGCCGTCGGTCGGAAGTCCGAGTTTTTTCCTGAGGTTGAAATCGAAATAGCTTTGTTTGGAAAGGTCAATCAGATCCTCATAGTCAATGGTATCCTGAAAAACGCCGAATTCGTCGAAGCGGTAGAGGGGTTTGAGTTTATCGCCGGCCTGGCTGATATGCTGGTTGACGATACCCGTTCTCGGATCGATCAGGTTCCAGAAGCTGACCGGGGCATAGGCCACATAGCGGTCGTTCCGCTGTTCATACTGGATACCGAACTGGATGGCATGGTTGCCGATATCGGCTGATGCATTCAGGTTGATACCGATCTGGGTGTTGTCCACTTTTGAGTATCCGTTGTATTGAGTGCCCGGGGCAGCCCAGAGGCCATAGATGGATTCGGGATTGTCGCCGTTCAGCAGGGCGCCGCCCAGGGCATATTGCACCGGGTTTTCCAGGTGGTCTTCGATCTGGTCGGCAAAAAGATTTCTATAATAAGTGGTATAGTTTGCCAATTCGGGATTTTTATCGGAAGGTTCGAACCAGAACAGGGTGTCGCGGTAACCGGTTTGCAGCCACACATTCTCGAAACCAAAAATGGTATCGCTGCCCAGTTCATAGGTTTTTACCCTGTGAGATGTGAATTTTCCGATATAGCCGTAATCAAAGAGCTTGTCCTTATGCCCTTCATCCTGAACCACCTGGTTGTATTTGGTAAAGTCGGCCTGGAAGGTATAATACACATTCTTGATGATGGACTTACTTTCCTTATCGGCGGGGAAACGCTGTGTAAAACGGGTAAACACGCGCCAGGTGTTGTTGGTTACCTGGGCATTGTTGTTCCAGTTCATGAGTGAACCGGCAAAGTTATAGGCGTTGTAACGGTTATAGTTCATTGAGCCGCCGACGGTGAGATTGATGGTGGCGGTCGTTTTCACGTCGATTTTTCCGGACAGGTTAATATCGATGTTTTCGGTATTCAGGCTGCTTTTGGTGATTTCGAGATCGTTTTTACGAAGGAAGTCGGCATTTTTATACGTACCTCCGGAGGCCAGGCCGGCAGGGCGAAGCGGGTTGGCTACCAGCCGGTCATACACATCGTCCTTTACTTTGTAAAGATCGATGGAAGAAGGCCTTCCGTCCCTGTTGTAAGCGAAATCGGCAGCAATGAAGTAACCGAGTATGGCCTGGGTGTTCAGGGAGTCTTTGCGCTTTTTGATCAGCGGTCCCTGCATGTTGATTCCCAGTCTGTTATGCCCATAGTTGTCGAGGAATTCCGAGGTTTCCACTTCAACTCCTGCGCCGAACTGCCGTGAAGGGCCTTTGGTGGTGACATTGATTACACCACCGGTGGCATCGCCGTACTGTGCGGGCAGACCGCCGGTGATCACCGTCACCTCTTCGATGGCTGATTGCGGAAGGTTGTTGGATCCGCGTACTTTCATCCCGTCGATATACATGACCGTACCTTCCGTTCTGGAACCCCTGACGCTTCCCCTTTCCCCGTCGGCGGAGAATACACCCCCCACGGTAGTGGCCACAGCGTCGGCCGAGCGGTTAGGCATTTTGGCGATCTCCTCCGAGGTCACCGTCCCTCCCGTGGATGTCTTATCCTTGGAGATCAGAGGAACCTTGTAATCAACCACTTCCACTACGTCGAGGGCTACGGTGGTCGACTCAAGTTCCATGTCCTGGAAGGTGATTTTATCGGCATTGATGACCACACCCTTGATCATTTTTGACTTATAACCGACATAAGTGGCTTTCATGTCGTATTTTCCAGGCGTGATGGGTTTGATGGTGAAGTTGCCATCGAAATCTGATGTGGTACCTCCGATCTGGGTACCTCCGGCTTCAATCACAATGTTGGCGAATGGAATCGGCTCCTTGGTGCCTGCATCCCTGATCTTTCCCTTCAGTGTTCCCGATTGTGAGAATACCAAAGCACTGGTACAAAACAAGATCCCAACTGTCAGTAGTAATTTTCGCAACATAAACAGTATATTAGTTGTTAAATCTGAATTTCGCCTGAAAAAGCGGGTAAAGGTAAAAAGAATTTTCAGCATTAATCCAAAAAAAATAGATGAAAGCCCCAATTTTTTGGATGAAGGAACGATGCCGTAATTCAGGTTTTCAGGCGTAGGGACGTTTCAGAATTTCAGAAAAGACAACTGCCTTGCGGATGTCAAAATCTTCCATGATGCCGGGGCTGCTTTCTTCCTCTTCCTCAAGGATGATGACGGGGGCAGGTTTTTCTTCCAAGGGGGCATATTCTCCACCGCGGTACATCATGAGTTCATTCATCAGGAAAGGCACTTCTTCCGGGGCTTTGCGCAACTCAGCGGTGGCGGATGAGGCCGGGGCCGCTTGCGCCCGGGGTACGGACTTCTTTTCTGTAAATTCTTCACCCAGAATGACTTCCTCAAACCATTCTCCCAGGCCCCTGCCTTCCTCCGGCTCAGCTGGCAATGGCGCATCTCCGGGCGCTTGTCCCGGCCTGGAAGCCTTGACCTTCTGTGATTTACGGTAAAAAGAATAGAGGATCCAGGCGATGGTCAGGATCACGATGACAATATTGCCGCCGTCGGATAAGGAGATTATCGATAGTAACATACTACCTGCGTATAATTTTTCACGAAGGTAATCTTTTTTGTGAATAACTCGCAATCCGGCCGGACTCCCTGTTCCTTGAACTGTGTTACTTTTGTCTTTGCAGGCCTGTTGGCCGTGTTACGATCCAATATATTGAAATTCAGAATTATGTATCAAATTTCTGCCTTCCTCCTGAGAAGCTTGCTGACCGGAGTTTATTTTCTAACTGTTTTTCTGATCGCATCCTCCTGTAACAAGGATAAATACCATGATCCCCAGCCTGCCGGTCCGGAACCGGAATGGCAGCAGCTTACAGCCATGCAGTCCGGGGTCCCGGTCAATTCAATGGCTTTTACCGACAGCCTCCACGGAATCTGTGTGGGTGATTCCGGCATGCTGGCCGTCACCACGGATGGCGGAAAGCATTGGAATATTCAGTATCCCTGGCCCGGAAAACAACTCTTTTGTGTCAGGTTCAGCAATCCGCTGACTGCATGGATATGCGGAAGCCAGGGTTTGCTGCTGAAATCTGACGATGGCGGAGCAAACTGGAGTACTGTCAATCTGAATACTGCAACCAGTCTGCGTTCTATGTTCTGGGAGGGCCAGAGGGCATGGATTGTGGGCAATCCTGAATCCGATACGCTTTCACTTATTTATTACAGCGGTGATGGCGGACAGAACTGGATCAGGCGGGAGTCAGCTACCGGACAGGTCCTGCTGGGGGTTTATTTCAGAGACAGCCTCGGGTGGGCCTGCGGATTGAACGGACAGATCATCCGCACCTCTGATTATGGCAATACCTGGTTAAACTGCAATTCATCCACCACGGCCCACCTGCGGAAGGTGTTCTTCAACGGGAGCAGCCAGGGATATGCCGTGGGTGAGAATGGTACCTGGCTGAAAAGCGGTGATGGGGGGGCGGAATGGACTGGCGCAGGCACCCTGACCTATTCCGATATCAATGATATCTGTTTCACCGGTCTTCAGGATGGCTGGATGGCAGGGGAGAACGGAAAAATTTTCAGAACCCGTGACGGCGGCATCTCCTGGACCAGCGAAAACAGCCATGTTAACGCCACCCTGCTGGAGATCCACATGCTCGGTGCATCCAGGGGATATGCGGCAGGATACACCAAAAGCGGGACGGGTATTGTGCTTGCTTACAAGTAGGCTTTTCCCCATGATCCCTCCCCATACCATACAAAGTATCTTAGAAGCGGCCCGGATAGAGGAAGTCGTCGGTGATTACGTAAGCCTGAAAAAACGGGGCGTCAACCTGATCGGGCTCTGTCCCTTCCATCATGAGAAGACCCCGTCGTTCACGGTTTCACCGGCGAAAAACCTGTTTAAGTGCTTCGGATGCGGTATCGGTGGCAATGCCCTGAAGTTCATTATGGAACACGACAAGGTGAGCTATGTGGAGGCATTGAAAATGCTGGCTGCCCGTTATCAAATTGAGATTGAGGAACAAACACTTAGCCCGGAACAGGAGCTGGCCAGGGATGAAAGGGAAAGCCTGCTGGCGGTCACGGCCTATGCGGCAAAGTTTTTTATGGAAATGCTCCATCACTCGGAAAAAGGGAGGACGATCGGGCTTGCCTACCTTCGTGAAAGGGGCTTTTCAACGGATGTTATCAAACAGTTCGAGCTCGGATACTGCCCCGACGAAGCGGATGCATTCACCCGTGCCGCACTGAAAGACGGTTATCAGCTTAGCTACCTGGAGAAAACCGGGCTCAGCATTGTGCGCGACGGCAAGGCGGTAGACCGTTTCCGCGACAGGATCATCTTTCCGGTGCACAGCCTGTCGGGCAGGGTCATCGCTTTTGGCGGCAGGATCATGGGCAGTGGCAGCAAATGGGCCAAGTATATCAATTCGCCCGAAAGCGATATTTATCACAAAGGAGCAGGCCTTTACGGGCTCTACCAGTCAAGAAATGCCATCCTGTCCAAAAACGAATGTTACCTGGTGGAAGGCTATACCGACGTGATCTCCCTCCACCAGGCCGGCTTCCTGAACGTGGTGGCTTCATCCGGAACCTCTCTCACCACAGACCAGATCAAACTGATCAAACGTTTCACTCCCAATGTCACCATCCTTTACGACGGCGATGAAGCCGGGATCAGGGCTTCTTTCCGCGGGATTGACATGATACTGGAAGAAGGCCTGCAGGTTAAAATCGTCCTTTTCCCCTCCGGTGAAGATCCCGATTCTTTCGTCAGAAACAACCGCCAATCGGTGGTGGAAGCCTTCCTTCAGAATGAAGCGAAAAACTTTATCCTCTTTAAAACCAAATTATTGTACGAGGAAGCCCGGGAAGATCCCATCCGTAGGGCACAACTGACCAGGGAAATCGTCCAGAGTATCGCCCTGATTCCCGACCAGATCCAGAAAAATATCTATCTGCGTGAGTGCAGCAGTCTGATGAACATCCCCGAACAGGCACTTGCAAACGAGATCAATAAAATTGCCAGGCAACAGTTCAATAAAAAGCATGCGTTAAGCGGGGATGCAGCCGCAGGACTTCCTGAGCCGCCCCCGCTGCCGGTGCCTCAGGAAAGTCTTACCACCTCGGAGTCGGAGTACCAGGAAAAAGATATCATCCGGCTGCTGATCAATTACAGCGGGGAGGAAATCATCATTCAGGACATGGAGGATGAGAGCCGGCAGATCCAGGTGAAAGTGGGAGAATTCATCATTCAGGACCTGCTGAAGGATGACATCCGCTTTTCAAACATCCTGTTTCAGCAGGTTTTCGACGAGTTTGTCGCCGCTTACCGGGAAGGAAAACTGCCCGATGAACAGGTTTTTTTCAATCATACCGACGGCAAGATCGCACAACTTGCCGTAGATATGGTCAGCAGTCCTTATTTGCTGAGCAAGAACTGGTTTGAGAAAAAGCATATCAGTGTGCTTACCGAGAAGCAGGTGCTTGCGGATGCGGTCACCTCTTCCGTATTGTCGTTCAAACTCCGTCAGGTAGAGAAAATGATGTCAGGCAATCAGCGAAGGATCAGGCAGATGGATGATGAAGAAGGGGTGATTGAACTGTTGCAGCAGCAGCAGCGCCTGTCGCAGGTAAAGAAGCGCATCAGCGAAAAGCTGGGCCGTATCGTTACCCGCTGAAAGGCTCAGGGCCGGATCAGGCTTTGCCTGTGCTGCGGACTCTGCCAGAGGCCTATAAGCTGGCGGAGCCCGGCATAATATGATTCCTGGTTATCATTGTACACCTTCTGTTTCAGGGTGATTTCCTTCCTGAAGGATACTTTGTTTCCCTTTTGTTTACATTCGATGACCACTTTGCCCGCCTCGTTCGTCAGAACGGTGCGTTCTACCGGATTAAGCAGCATGCTGCCTTCAGGAAGGGTAAGCGAATATTGATAGGATTCGCTAAGATCAAGGGGCTGAAATACAGGACTTTTTCTTTCGCTGAAAAATTCTTCGGGTGACCAGGATGCCATGCCTTTTTCCAGATAAGGCCATTCCATCACAAGGGTTTCTGCTTTGGGTGACAACTTTTTACTGCTTCCCGTCAGTGCTTTCGTCTCGCTGATCTGAGCTGTAAGCCGGGTAGTGGTGATGTCTTTCAGGTCGGAAGAAGTCACAAAGCCCTTGATCCCTTTGATTGCGGCCTTTGGATTGAGGCTTATGGCAAGACGGGGATTCATCTTCCCGCCGGCGGAAAGGCTGAGGGAGCCTTCCATGCTGTGGTCGGCAAAAAGTTCGAACCTTCCGTCCAGGCTGATGGAAGCTCCTGGATCTTTCGGAGCCAGGGCCTGGGGACCGGCTTTCGGATCGAGGCTGAGCCAGGCACCGCCCGGATGGGTGTACAGCAAGTCCTGGTCGTGGGTTTCTTTAACGGATAAGAGTACCGGATCTTCACCGGGGATGTTCGCCAGTACGCAATACTGGCTGATGATGCTGAGATTGCCCATTCCCGGGTCATAATACGCCGGGAATTGCGCTGCAAGTGTCGTGCGGATGCCTGCGAGTTCGAGGAAAGCCATCAGCAGCAAAGCTTTCTCGATATCGGTACCCCCGGCACTGCGGAAAACTTCCCAGGAGGGCCTTACCTGGTAGTCAAGCAAAGGCAAAGGAATCCTGAAAAGCCGGAATTCCGTGATGATCTTTTCCTGCAGGTTGAGCGCTTTTTGCAGGGGCGACAGGGCCTGATTGTTCACCCTGTCGACATACTGTTTTATCTGATCATCGGCCGGATGGGGGAAGGCCTGCTGCAGCATGAATGGCGCCAGAACCTGGTGTAAGGCGGAGGAGGTGGAGAAACAAATACAGGGTGCATAAGCCGCAGGATCAGGCTGCATCACTTCGGATTGCAGGGCCGGGAGGTTGCTGAACCTCCAGGTATAGGTCTTCTGACCGCCTTCCCTTCTAAGATCTGACACGGCGCTTGCATGGTAGAGACGGAAATTCAGGCTGGTCTTTTCGGGTACTTCGATGATGAACTCCAGGTCTTTAACGGGACTGTGTTCGGCAAGGATTTCGCTGCCCATAAAGAAGGGAATGAGTCCCCGCCGGCTTACAAGGGTGTAGTCAAGTACAATGGTGGCACCCACTTCAAGCCCGGTATGGGTTACCACCATTTCCCGCAGACCGTTTGCGAAGGCAGCATTTTCGGCCATTCTCGGCAACACCTCGTTAAAGGCATTCGGCGGAGTGATGAGCTCTTTCCCGTCGGCCATTACTGTATGGGCTTCGTTAATGGTGAGTTTCTGGAACCCGGGATTGTAAACAATAAAGGTTTCCCCGTATAAACGGTGGAAAGCGAAATGACTTAACAGCTTCACTTCTTTGCGGTGGCGAAATTCCACACTGCCGTCGTCCAGCAGGGTGTACTTTTTGAATACCCGCTCAAAAACTGCGTCGGCTGTGTCGTCTGCCAATACAGGGATACTGGCGTGGAGCATCATCCCTGCCAGCAAAACCATTAAATAAAACCGGAATTTATTCATATGCAGTTAATAAAAAAGTGTAAACAGATTTCCATTTATAATAAAATGCTTGATGTTATCAGCCTGGCATTCGATTGCCGGATATCCCGGTGAAAGCTGATTGCGGGGGGACTCCTGTCACAACCTTGTTAAAACGATCCAGCCGTCCATCTCTTTCTGGTTGATTACTGCCTGTCTGAAATCCGGCCAGTGCTCCGGTGCATAGATCCTTTGACCGTAAGATGCATTTTGTTTCATAACCAACTCATTGCCCTTTGCCTTGATGCTGCCCTGCCAGCTTACAAGCGTTCCGTTCACCGCTTCAGGGACGGGGATATCGGCAGCTGCCACCCTGAACGGAAGCCTGATGGTCTGATCCAGTGCGGTCAGGCGGGAGCAACGGTCGCGGAAGGGGTATTTCCTTTCTTTCGGTGCAGTGGAAATATTCAGATGAGCCTGCGCATTCCGGAAAAAGTCGGGAGTAAGCAGATGTTTCATGATGATCTCCTTATCAGTGATAAGCGCAAACCCTGGGATCATAAAACGGATTTCCAGATGGAAGGGACCTTCGGAATAGTGATAGGGCTCCTGCATGTCGTAGTCCAGTAAAATTGCGGCGGGGTGAATTTTAAGTAATTCTTTTTCAATTTGTTGTTTCCACTTTGAGCGGTATTGTCCTGTGAACATCCGGCGGATGGCCGCATCGGTCTGTCCTTCGGCTTTGATCGAGATGCTTCCTTTCAGGCTTCCGTCTGTTGCGAGTTCCGAAACGGCATGCATTTTCAGCCAGTGGTTTTCCGGAGGGGATACCGGGGTTTCCATCAGGCTGGCCCCCTCTGGCAATCCCATCAGGTAGTTTTGTTGTTGTTCCGCACTGCTCCAGAGCTCGCGCAGGAAGGGCACCCAGGTGGGATCGAGCAGTTCGTAGCGGCCGTCTCTTCTTTTGACCACGGTTACACAGTGGTTAAAATGGTCGGCGGGGATATTTTCGATCCGGCTTCCTGCCATGGTCATGGCCGGATAGGATTCAAAACCGGCCGCCCGGAGCATGGTGATCAGCATGCCGGCTTTGTCCTTACAAACCCCGGCCCTGTCGGTAAAAGTCATGTCGCCGGTATGCAGGGTATATCCTTCGCCTTTTCCCATGGAAATCCCGGAATAGCGGATCTCGTCGGCACACCAGTGGGTCAGCCGTGAGATGCTGTCGGTTTCGTCCACGGCGCCTCTGAGAATGTCATTGACTTTCAATTTGATCGCTTCAGTGGAATGGAAACTGCCGTAATCTTCGTTCACCCTGAAAAACCAGGTCGATTTTGACTCCCAGTCGGGACTGGTGGTGAGGATCATCTTCAGGGCTACGTCGGACCTGTCAGCCATGGAAGGTTCTGACTTCAGCGGCATGAGGTTTCGGGCCGTGAAGGTGTACTGCCGGAAACGGTCGCTTATCTTTTCGTCCACTTCCATTGTGCCGTTATAAACCTTGTAGGTCACCTGTTTGGAAGCGGGCAGGCTGATCTGGTAGACTTTTTCCAGCACGGGCTGGTCGTTCCAGAAGGGTACGATATCGTAAAAGTGGCCCCGCATCGGGGGAATGAATCTTTCATCATCGTCTGTTTGCAGCAAGGCGTATGTAAATCCTTTCTTGAAAAGACGTATTTCCACGGCATCGCCGGGTTCCAGTCGTCCCACTTCCAGCATCACCTCCCGGGCGCCCCAGTAGATGGCACGGGCAGGGGCGGGATAGTCCATGACTTTTGAAGGATCGAGTGCGACACTTGAACCGTCCTGCCTGTAAATAATGACTGCTTTAATCTCAGCCATGGCCGACAAGGGGTCATAATCGTAACGTACCACCGAAAGGTCCAGGGCTCCCGCCGCAGTCAGCACCTTGTAAAGCCGCCTGGTGTGAAAGTAGCCCAGGCCGGTTTCCATCACCTCAACGCGGGTACTGTCGAAAAGGACAAGGCTTGCGGCATCCGGATAATCGGCCGCATTGCCTGAATTTTTAATCAGGTCTTCGACAGGACCGGCCATCAATGTCGATCTGAGCAGGAGGATGAAGCCGGTGGTGAGAAGGAGATTTTTCATTAATCAGGATAGGTTGATTGTTGCACTTGAATACAATTGGAAAGGCAAAGTTAGGGAAAGCTGCAACATTAACGGGGGTTGATTGTTATATTCCCGGTAAAGGATACATGTTTAAAATGTTCGTGTTTGGCAAACACCAAGCGGCAATGATAATAAACCGGACATTTTCCCGCATGAAGCGGGGCAGGCATGTAATTATTTAGATTTAAATTATATACAAATGAAAAAGAATATTGGAAAAGCGGATATGTGGATCAGGATACTGATTGCACTGATCCTGGGTATCCTGGTCATCGCGGGTGTAGTCGAAGGAACCCTGGCCATTGTATTCGTGATCCTGGCCCTGGCCTCCCTGATCACCGGGGTCATCGGATTCTGCGGTCTTTATACCCTGCTGGGGATCAGCACTTGTCCACGGAAGGATAAGTCCTGAGCAGCTTTCAGCGTTTCTGTCGGAAGAAGGTCTGCATCAGCAGGCGGCATGCTTCTTCCAGGATTCCTTCCTGCACGACGGTTTCCGGGTGAAGGACAGCTTTGCCCAGGAGCGAATAACCTCTTTTTTCATCGCGGCAGCCAAATACGATTCTCCCGATCTGAGCCCAGTTAGCGGCTCCCGCGCACATCACACAGGGTTCGACAGTCACGTAAAGGGTGCATTCCGTCAGGTATTTGCTGCCAAGGTAATCAGAGGCCGCCGTGATACACTGCATTTCGGCATGGGCGGTCACATCGGTCAGTTGTTCGGTAAGGTTGTGTGCACGGGCAATGATGAGGCCGCCGGAAACGATTACCGCACCCACCGGCACTTCATCCCTGTCGAAAGCAGCCTGGGCCTCCTTCAGGGCCTGTTGCATGAAACGGATGTCAGTCTCCTGATCAGTCATCTACCAGTTCAGCCTTTTCCGGATGGCAGCAGCTTCATTTTCATAGCCCGGTTTCCCGAGCAGGGCAAACATATTGGCCTTGTAGGCTTCCACCCCGGGCTGGTCAAAGGGGTTAACTTCCAGTATATAAGCACTTAATGCACATGCAAATTCAAAGAAATACAGCAGTTCGCCGATATGAAAGGCATTCAGTTCGGGGATGGTGATGCGCATCACCGGAACACCGCCGTCTACATGGGCCAGCAGGGTACCGGTCTCTGCCATGTGGTTGATGCGCGTCAGGCTGGTACCAGCCAGGAAATTAAGCCCGTCCAGGTTACTGGGTTCCTCCTCCAGGCTAACCCTGGCAGGGGTTTCCGCGACCGAGAGGACGGTTTCAAACAGAATTCTCAGCCCGTCCTGCAGATATTGCCCCATGGAATGCAGGTCGGTAGTGAAGTTGACAGTTGCCGGGAATATCCCCCGCTGCATTTTTCCCTCACTCTCACCGAACAACTGCTTCCACCATTCACCCATGTAAAAAAGGGATGGTTCATAGTTCACCAGCACCTCCACCGGTTTGCCCATGCGGTACAACAGATTCCTGCAGGCTGCATACAGTGCCGCCGGATTCTCCCCGAACTCCGCAGAGGCATGGCAGATGGCATATTGAGCGGCAGCTCCCTCCAGTAATTCCCTGATGTTGATCCCGGCCAGGGCAATCGGTAGCAACCCTACCGGACTCAGCACCGAAAACCTCCCCCCGACATCATCCGGAATGACATAGGTTTTATAGTCCTCCGTGTCAGCCAGGCTTTTCAACGCTCCCCGCGATTTGTCGGTGATGGCGATGATCCTTTCCCGGGCTCCCGCTTTACCGTGTTTGGCTTCAAGCTGCTTCTTCAGTAAACGGAAGGCGATGGCAGGTTCCGTCGTAGTCCCCGATTTGGAGATCACCACCAGGGCATATGACCTGCTCTGCAGAAACTCCAGCAGCCTCGCCATATAGGACTCGCTCAGGTGATGTCCGGCATACAGGATTACCGGATGTTCCTTCTTATTACAGTAAGACGAAAAGGGATTGGTCAAGGCTTCAATTACGGCCCTGGCACCAAGATACGATCCTCCGATCCCGGCCACTACCACCACTTCCACCCTGTCTTTCAGGTAACGCATGTCCTGTTCGATGGAGTCCGCAAGCGCAGGATCAGAATTTACGGGTAGTTCCATCCAGCCTAAAAAGTTATTCCCCCGGCCCGTCTTGTTTATCAAAACCTGGTAATGATAGTAAAGGTCTTTTTGCAATGCCGCCAATGCCTCTTTTCCGGCAAAAGGAAGCATGTTGTCAATGTCCAGTCCGATATGTTTCATGCAAGATGTGATTGAAGTACCTACAAAAATAATCTTTTCTGTAAATTAGCCCCAGAAGCGTTCAATATCATTCGGTGAAGCATAAGGTGTTGTTATTGTGTCTGTTAACCTTTTGGTTGCAGCTTGTCAGGGGCACTGTTTTTCAGGTCGGACCGTCCCGTCCCCTGCTGATTCCTTCTCAGGCAGCCGCCCTGGTCGATGACGGAGACACCGTCGACATCGATCCAGTAACTTTCTCCGGCATGGATGCCTGTGCGGTCTGGACGAAACATAACCTGCTGGTCAGGGGTGCAGGTGGCATGCCGCATATGCAGGCCAACGGAGCCTTCGTACAGGGTAAAGGGACCTGGGTTGTGTCCGGCGACAACATGCGGGTGGAGGCCATTGAATTTTCCGGGTCCGTGGTTCCGGATCACAACGGGGCGGGCATCCGGCACGAGGGCAGCGGGCTCAGCGTCAGTCATTGTCATTTTCATCATAATGAAAATGGTATTCTGGGAGGGCATGCCGGCATGATCCTGGTGGAGCATTGCGAATTCGGCCATAACGGCTATGGTGACGGATATTCCCATAACATCTATATTAATCATGCACAGGAACTGACTGTCAGATTCAGCTATTTCCATCATGCACATATCGGCCATGAGATCAAAAGCAGGGCACACCGGAATTTCATTCTGTACAACCGGATCAGCAATGAAATCACAGGGGATGCCAGTCGCGAGGTCGACCTTCCCAACGGCGGCTTTGCTGTGGTATGCGGAAACATCATCCACCAGGGACCTGCCGCCACCAACGGGAATATGCTTGGTTTTGGCAATGAGGGCCTGACCAACGACCCGCCGCATGAATTGTACCTGGTGAATAATACCATAGTGGATGAAAGGGGATTTGGCGGCAGTTTCATCAGTATGCCGTCCTCGGGGGTAAACCTGCTGAAGGCTGTGAACAACATTTTTGTTTCGGCCACCGCAGCATGGATAAACGGCAGTCCGTTGCAGCTGGATAGCCTGACCAATATCATTGCTGCGAATAAGGGTCAGTTGTTTTTTACGGATACCCTTCTCTATGATTACCGTCTCAGCGGGCTTTCCCTCGCGGCTGTCAACCAGGGAAGCTTTCCGGGTTCTGCAGGCGGTTTCCTGCTGCAACCCGGCTGGGAGTACCATCATCCCTGCCTCGGTCTGGTCAGGCCCCAGCAGGCTGCCATCGATATCGGAGCTTACGAGTATGTGTCGCCCGCTGCCGTGTTCGGAGCGGAAAGCGGCCTGCAACTGCTCTCCTGCCAGGGTCCGGGGATATATCGCTTCAGGATTCACCCGCCCGATCCGCTGGCAAGCTTTGAGGTTTACGATGCGAACGGAAGACTGACAGCCCGGGAAGGCTGTAATGAGCATGGAACAGGAGATTTTGACCTGTCAGGCTTCCCTTGCGGGATTTACCTCTGCCGCCTCAGATCAGTCAAGGGACAGGGCGCGGTGAAATTCCTCCACTGCCCCGGAAATATTCGGTAACTTTGCAGATTATGTGGAAAAGACTCCTGACCACCATTATCGTCCTCACATCCATTGCCCTGGCCGGGCTGATCGGTATCCAGGTATACTGGATCCAGAGCTCAGTGAAGGTTAAGGAGGAGAATTTCAGCCGTTCGGTTACGGAAGCCGTGAATAATGTGGTCTATAAACTGGAGAAGCTGGAAGCCATCAACGAGATTCAGCGTACCATGAGCTTCCTGGAACGCGGTACGGAGATTTACGGGCAGATCGACTCGGTGAAAGGGCTTTACCTGACGGAACTGGTGATGCTTTCCGCACGCAATGCCACCGACAGCCTGATCCTCGGCGATACTTCCGGTATCACCATCCGTTACCAGGAGGAAAAACCCAAAACGCCCGTCCCGGAATATGACACCACTTTCGTGAATGTGGTCAATCGCAGGATCATGGACATGAAGCGGCATATTTACCTGGGGGAGGCCATCAGCGAGAAGGGAACTCCTGCAAGCCTTCAGAAACGGCAGCGTGAAAGGCTGAAAAAGCTCTACAAAGAGAAATCCAGCCTGATCAATGATGTGCTGGAAGACATGTTCAATGTCCGTAAACAACAGTCCATTGAAAGCCGCATTGATTTCCGGCTGCTGGATTCACTCATCACGGCCGAACTTTCCAACAAAGGAATCAGCGCGGCTTTCGAGTTCGGGATCTTCAGTCCCCGCCGCAACCTCATGGTCATGGAGAAAACAGGCTATTACCATCAGCAACTCATGCGCAAGAGTTTTGTTTTCAATCTTTTTCCCAACGAGGTCATGCGCTACCCGGAATACCTCATGGTGTACTTTCCGCACGAGACCCGCTACATCCTCAGCCAGGTGAAGGGTATGCTCATTATATCCATCGTCTTCATCCTGGTGATTATCGGGTCGTTCACCTATACGATATTTACTATTCTCAGGCAGAAGAAACTGTCGGAAATGAAAAATGATTTCATCAACAACATGACCCATGAGTTTAAGACGCCCATCTCCACGGTATCACTGGCCTGCGAGACCCTGACAGACAAGGATGTGACCAGAACCCCCGGCCTGGTGGATGGTTATATCGGGATCATCCGGGAGGAAAACCAGCGCCTGGGTAAGATGGCAGAAAAGATCCTGCAGACGGCGATCCTGGAAAAAGGCCAGGTCAGGTTGAAACATGAGGTGATCAATGTGCACCTGGTACTGGAAGAGATTATAAGGAATATGCGGATTCAGGTTGAACTCAGGGGAGGCGGCATCAGTACCGGTTTTCAGGCAGGGAATCCGCTGATTGAGGCCGACCGCATGCATATTACCAATGTGTTCCTCAACCTGCTGGATAATGCCAACAAGTACTCCCCCGAAGCTCCCGTAATCACCGTTTACACGGCAGACGCAAAAGGCGGGGTCAATGTGGTGGTGCAGGATCAGGGTCTCGGGATCAGCAAAGCCAATCAGAAAAGGATATTCGACAAGCTCTACCGTGTATCTACCGGAAATATTCACGATGTCAAGGGTTTCGGACTGGGACTGAGTTACGTCAGGTTTATCGTTGAAAAGCATGGCGGAAAAGTGAGCGTTCAAAGCGAATTAAATAAAGGAAGCCGCTTTATCGTATTTTTGCCCTTCCATATCCGGCAAAAACTGATTGAAAATAATTCAAGACGGATCAAACCCTTCCAATCACCTTTCCCATGGAAAAGCTGAGAGTACTGTTGGCTGAGGACGATAAAAACCTGGGTGTCATACTGAAGAACTACCTGGAAGCCAAGAACTATGTGACACATCTATATGCAAACGGGGAAAGCGCCCTTCACGCCTATCAGCATCATCAGTATGATCTCTGTATCCTGGATGTGATGATGCCTGTGATGGACGGCTTTACGCTGGCAGAACAGATACGGAAATCGGATAAAAAGATACCCATACTTTTTCTAACGGCTAAGTCGCTGCAGGACGACATCCTGCAGGGTTTTAAATCGGGCGGCGATGATTATATTACCAAGCCTTTCAATATGGAAGAGCTGCTGGCCCGTATGACGGCCATCCTCAGGCGTTCGCGGCAGAACCTCGAAACCGGGCCGAAATCAAATATCTTCCGGATAGGGAAGTTCACATTCGATTACAACCGCCAGCAACTGACAATCAACAGCCAGGAACATAAACTGACTTCCAAGGAAGCCGATCTGTTGCGGATGCTTTGTGAAAACGTGAACCAGGTGCTCGACCGTAAAGCTGCCCTGGTAAAGATCTGGAACGACGATAGTTATTTCAATGCCCGCAGCATGGATGTGTACATCGTCAAACTCAGGAAAGTCCTTAAGGAAGATCCGGACGTGGAACTCATCAACGTCCATGGCGTCGGATTCAAACTGGTTACCCGGGAATAGCCTGGTCCAGGCAGAGGACAAGGCCTTTGAGGTATTCGCCTTCCGGGTGAAAAATACTCACCGGGTGATCGGGTGGCTGACAAAGATGCCGGATCAGCCGGATGTTACCTCCGTTTTCTATGGCTGCTGCCATCACGGCCGACTGAAATGCCTGCCGGTCGATGGCCTGGGAGCAGGAAAAAGTGAACAAGATGCCTCCTTTGTTCAGGCGTTTCAGGGCCGATGCATTGACGGATCGGTAACCCCTGAGGGCTTTGTTCCTGTCGCTGTGATGCTTGGCAAAGGCCGGAGGATCCAGGATGATCAGGTCGTAGGTTTCATCCGTGTTCTCCAGAAAGTGGCGGGCATCTGAACAAACGGCCCGGTATCGTTCCGGAGAAATCCCGTTCAGGCTGCAGTTGTCCTCAAAACCCTGTATGGCTCTCTTTGAACTGTCCACTGCAGTCACCATGCTGGCTCCACCGGCCAGGGCGTTCAGACTGAAACCGCCGGTATAGGTAAATACATCGAGTACGCTTTTCCCTTTCGCGTAACTGCCTGCCACTGCCCTGTTCTCGCGCTGGTCGCAGAAGAAACCGGTCTTTTGTCCCTGCAGATCCAAAGCATAGCGGAGGCTATTCTCACGAAACTCAACCGGAACAGGACTTCCGTACAGGAATCCGTCTGTGGCGTCATAATCGTATTGCTTCGAGAGAATGTCGGCGCTGCGGCTGTACACTGTCTGTAAATCCGGACCGTACAACTCCTGCAAGGCCTGAACGATCTCATTGATTGAGAGGTACATGCCGATGGACTGGGCCTGGATCACGAGGTGACCGGCAAAATGGTCAATCACGAGTCCCGGAAGAAAATCCCCTTCCCCGAAAACCAGGCGGTATGCGCTGGTGTCAGCATTCCCGGTCAAACCCTGGCTTTTCCTGTGCTGATAAGCCTGTTGCAGGCTGCTTTTCCAGAAGTTCCCGTCGAGGAGGCCTGCCGTGTGCCTGAGCAGCTTCACCGCGATTGATCCCGACTGGGCATGCCCGGTGGCCAGATATTCCCCTTCCGCTGTATGTAGATCCACCGGATCGCCTTCGGTGATGCCGGCTTCTGCTTTCATGATGGCTCCCGAAAACACCCAGGGGTGCCTTCTTCTTACGGCCTCGTCTTTGCCCTGTTTCAGGGTGATTCTTTTATACATTACAGGATGATCAGGGATAGCCGGAATACTTCCGGACCGGTGGTTCTCAATATGATAAAATACTGGCCGCGGGGGATTTGCAATGGTAATTCAAGCAGCTTTCCCCCCGGATCATGCTCCGTTCGCATGCAGCAGCGGCCTGTGACGTCCACAATCTCCACGAACAGGGGTTGTTGCAGGAGCCTGCCGGGTATGTTGAGAAAAACACGCTCAGAAGCGGGATTGGGGTAGATACTGAAGACTTCATCCTTTTCAGGCGGAGACTGCCCGGTGACAGGGCTGACCGTAAAGCTGACAGTGGCCGTGTCGTACCAGCTTGGCACAGGAAAGGGATAACAGGCGGAGTAAAGGGCCGTATAAGTGCCGGGAGCCAGTATCCCCAGCGTCCTGACATCCGTGTAGTTGCAGATCACCGTGAGCATCCCTGAATTGAAGCAGCCGTCGAGCCTGATATCATTGCTGTCAACGGTGATACTCTGGTGGTCGATCCAGCATGGTCCGCTGGGGAACCATAAATCAGCCTCCAGTTTCACGGTGTCAGCGACCGTGGGATTGGCCGGCTGAACCACGAACGAAACCAGCCCCTGGGCCATGGTGACGCCGCACGTCAGCATGCCGCCCATAAGCATCATGGTAAAAACATTCCTTTTCATGCCTGTGGAAATTTACCGTAAATATACGAAGGAAAGGATGAATTTCAGTTATTAATTGTTCTTACGCCCGGCCTTTATAACCACGGATCCGCCGCGGCGGACACGGAGTTATGCATGGAGTGAATTTTTAAAGTAGGAGGGAAGAAAATTGAAGTTAGAAGTGAAGTAGAAAGAATTGGATTTCAGTTTTTTAACTTCACTTCAATTTTTTACCTTCATTTTTATCACTTCTTTCAAATACTCAACGTCTAAACCAATAAGCATCTATACTGTAAACTAGAATTAATTGAACCACATAGGACACATAGGGTAAACATCTATGTGATCTATGTTCCTATGTGTTGAAAATAAAGAGAATTAACACACTCAGTCGGAAACAATGCTTCGACTACGCTTGCATGACAGCTAAACTAAACGTCTAAACCAATAAGCATCTATACTGTAAACTAGAATTAATTGAACCACATAGGACACATAGGGTAAACATCTATGTGATCTATGTGCCTATGTGTTGAAAATAAAGAGAATTAACACGGTCAGTCGGAAACAATGCCTCGACTTCGCTTTCAGCATGACAGCTAAACTCAACTTCTAAACCACTAAACCCCTAAACCCGCTTCCAATGACGGCCAGAACTCATTAAACCCTAAACCTTAAACTTTAAACTCAACTTCCAAACCAATAAACTCCTACACCGGCTTCAAGCTGGAATTACTCTTAATTACGTAATAATTGGTAGTGATAAAGAAATTTCTCAGAAAGGGGATGGATGCAATCAGTTTCGACTGCACCCTGGGTTTCAGACCGAATTTTACTTCATAATTGGGATTTACCATGTAGAAAATACGTTTCTCCTTTCGGTATCCCGTCTTTTTCAGCAAACGCTCGAAGCGTTCGATGGAAATCCCGGTTTCTTTCACTTCCAGCAGCCCTTCTATCCTGGCCGCAGGCTCTCCTCCGAGCTTGAGGATGAACCGGTAAAGGGGCACCGGCAACAGATGGTACCAGGGAAGCTTTGACAACAGCCTGTTTTGGCAAACCTGCTGGTGTCCGCCATAGGGATTGTACCAGGGCGGAAAGCCCAGGAAAAAGCGTGTATCCGCTTTCATAAAACGTTTGACGAAATGCAGGAACCTTTCCTGGTCGTGGATGTGTTCGAGCACGTCCCTGGTGAAGATGAGGTCGAAGGTCCCGAGACCGGCCGTGTCATAAATGTTCGCGTGGATGAAAGTGAGTTTGTCCCTGTGCGGGTGGTTTTCATAAAACCGTCCCGCGTTTGCAATCTTGTTTTCCGCCAGGTCAATCCCCACCACCCGTTTGCAGCCGCGGTCGGCAAAGGGTTTCAGGTTCCCTCCCTCTCCGCAGCCGATCTCGAGCACGGAGGTGTTTTGATCTATCGTCATCAGTCGCTCCAGCATGGGGATGACGTGCCTGCTGACGGTGTATTCCTGCTCCGAGAAGTACTTCTCCCTGTCGATGTGTCTTTCCTGCATGGTCTGATCTAGGTAAAGCTAATAACAAGTGAAACCCTCAGTTGGTTTCGCAGGCTTCGGCCTGGTACCCCGCCCTGTGCAACAATTCAATGATACGGGCCGGGTCTGGCGGATCGCAATCAACCGTCAGGATGCGGTCGGGATCGTAGATATCCACCTTCCATTTTTTAACGGATGGCTCCGCATCCAGCAGGGTGGCAATGGCCATTTTGCAGCCCTGGCATTTCACGTTGGTTCTGAATTTTAAGATGGCCATTGGTTACAGTGACAGGAGTGTGATTATACCCCGGTACCGCCCCATAAACGGTATGGATGCATTGCCAGGTTCGAATTTTGATATCTGTGGTCCTGGCTGACTTCTTCTCCTATCCAGTCCGGTTTTTCGAAAAACGCAGCCTCTTCCGGGAGTTCGATCTCGGCAATGACCAGGCCGTGGTTCATTCCCAGGAATTCGTCCACCTCCCACACGAAGCCGCCAAAGGGAATGCGGTAACGGTACTTCTCGATGATTGCATAGGGGCTGAGTTTCAGCATCGTTTCTGCATCAGCCACAGGTATAGGGTACTCAAACTCTGCCCTGCTGATTCCCGATTGTTTCCCTTTGACAGTGATCCAGGCAGTGTCGTCGCTGATCCTGAGCCTTACCGTGGCCGTCTCCCCGATAATGAGGTAGCCCTGGATGATATGACGCGCTTTGGCCATGACACGGTAGGCGTCGGAGGTGGTCAGAAATTTCCTTTCAATCTCGAGGGGCATGGCACGAAAGAAAGAGAACAGGGATAAGTTCTCAGTGTTTGATGATCTTTTCCACCAGCCGCCGGTCTTTGGTCATCACCTCAAGATAATAGATCCCGGGAGCAAGGGCTTCGATCTGAAGCCTCCTCGGCAGGCGCACATGCTGGTATGCGGCGGAGCATACCAGCCGGCCCAGGGTATTGTAAACCGTTACGGATGTAATATATTCATTATCAGGTGGTAATATCATGATCTCCGAGACCGCGGGGTTGGGATACACCTTCAGTTTTTCTTCCTGCAGCACTTCTGCCGGGATGGGCAGCTGCGAAAGGTAGATGGTTCCCTGATAAACCAGGGTGCCTTCGATTTCGTTGGAAATCTCGAAGGTATAATATCCCGTGGGAAGGGTATTGAGATTGAAGGTGAACGCGAGCTGTGTGTCGTTGATCACCATGGCATTATAGGTGTATGCATAGCCCGGTCCCGACAGGATGGCGGTATGGTAGGGGGAATAGGTGAAGTGGGTATGGTTGGCATAAACCATAAAGGTGACGGCCGGACCGGTCATGACAGAATCGGGTGTAACGTTGGTAATCAACGGAGTGTAAGGATTGGGCAGCAGGTTCAGGGAATTGGCCAGGCTCATCAGGCCGTCGGTGGGATTGGACACACGGGTGGAATAGAGTCCTGTGGCCGCGTTGTAGGGCGGAACGAGTGTCACTGACAACTGCGTATTGGAGAGCACGTTGACGGAGTAGGGGTATAGCTGGAACCATTGATGCTCAAAGAAAATGGTATTGGACGACTGCATGAAATGCGTATTTTGCCCGGTAATGGTGATGGCAAGGGGTTGTGACACATAGGCTGTCGACGGGCTCACGGAAACCAGGTGGGGCGGGTTGGCCCCGGGCGTAAGCAGGAAGGCATCCGGAAGGGTAAGCAGACCGTCCTGCGACGGATAGGAATTGGCCTGGTAATAACCCAGGGGATGCGTATAGTCAAACACAAAGGTGGCCTGCGCCTGGGTATTGCTGAGGATATTGAGGCTTACCGGGGTGATGATCGTACCGCTTCCCTGTGAGAACCAGAAGCTGGTGGTGGTTCCCTGCTGGAAATGCGTATTCTGTCCGGTGAAGGTCACGCTGAGTGTCTGTCCCTGGCTTGCCGTGCCGGGGTTCACAGTTACCAGTGAGGGAGGACTTGAACCGGGAGTAAGAAGGAATGCATTCGGCAAGCTCATAAAGCCTGTGCCCGGCGTGTACACATTGGCAGTGTAATAGCCCGGCTGATGATTATAAAGAAAGCTGAACTGGGCCGATAACTGGTTGCCGTTGATGATGCTGACGCTGTTGGCCAGGATCATGGTGGATGATCCCTGGCTGAACCAGACGCTGGTGCTGGTACCCTGCTGGAAATTGGTGTTCTGCCCGGTGAATATCACGGGAAGGGTCTGCCCCTGGCTTGCCTGGCCGGGAAAGACCGACACCAGGTTTTGTGTATACCCCCCGGCAAAGGGCAGCAGGCAGAGTATGGCTTTAATGAGTGTTTTCATGTAACAAAGGTAATAGTTTTTCGGCGATGGCCACGCTTTCTTTGTCCTGATTATTATTGAACAGCCAGATGACATCGAGGGTAAGCTGGTGAAGCAGTCCTCTTTTTTCTCTGATCGACTTATAATAGACAAGTCTGATCCATTCAGGGTCGCCCAGGATGGGTGCTGCCCCCCTGTTGAGGGTTTCATTGCCGAGGCTGTCGAGAGCAAACACAAGGTAGTCCTTCAGAATGACATCCCTGTATAGCGGGTATTGTTCGGACCGGAAGGCTGTGTCGACCCGGCGCAGTGCCTTGTATGCCGCCGTATAATGGCTGCTGTTGTATTCCACCGCGGCCAGGTTTAAGCATGCATCGTCGAAATGGGGGGAAACGCGCACAGCCTCTGAGTAAAAATGTACCGCCTGCCGGTTGTCACCTTTGATGGCATAACTGCCTGCAAGGTTGTTCAGCACATGCGGATGCCAGGGGCATCTTTCCCAGGCATCGGTGAAACGTTCCAACGCCTTGTCCTGCTCCCCGAGGTTATACCAGGCCATACCCTCGTACCAGGAAAGCGGGGTGGTAGTGGGATCGAAACGGTAGAGCGGGTTGTTCGCCCGGTCCAGGTATCTGAGCGACTGTTGCCATTGCTGCCTGTCGCGGGCCAGCAATGCTTTGCGTGTAAAGCCTTCGGAACGGAAGCGGATGATGCCCGTTACCAGGGCAGCAGCCGGCAGGATGAGCAGGAGTGCTGCCGGCAGGGGGCGCAAGGCCGGCCGGCCCGGTCCGGCAGCGCGTGCAGCGTCGCCGGCGGCAAGACCGCAGGCAAGAAAAACCGAGAAAAACATCACATGCTCTGTCCGCTCTTTCGGAAAAGCAAACATAGAAAGGCCAAGGTAAATCACCGTTGCGCTGAAAACGGCCATTCTCCATTCAAACCCGCCTTCACCCCTGCCCCTGAGCAGCGGCAGCAAAGCCATTCCCGCAAGCAGGAGAAACAACAGCAGCGCAATACCGCCCTGTTCGCTCAGTATCCAGAGAAAATCATTGTGCGGCCGCTGGTAAAAGGTCAGGTTATCTGCCGACTTCAATCCCTCATTACCCTGTTCCATCACCGCGATCTTCCAGCTTCCCAGCCCCTTGCCGAAGACCGGATCCTCCCGGCTCATCTCCAGGGTCTTCTCCCACAGCAACAAACGGTCCCTGGTCGAACCGTAACCCGGATGCAACAGGTTATGGACCTGCTTGCGAAATACGCTTTCGCCGCTTTTCTTCTCCAGCAAAAGGATGCTCCCCGCCGATACAGCAAGGGGAAGGAGAATCAGAATAAAAGTTCTGACGGACAGTATTTTGCCAATTGCTTTCCGGTCAGAATGCAGCAGAAGGTAAAATACGGCCATGAAAAGTCCCAGCGCCAGGGAAACCCAGGCGGCTCTGGAGAGGCTCATCACGATCAGGAATACGGACAGCACAGTGGTGAAGGCGGCAGCGACTTTCCACGGCCTCTCCAGCCTGAACAGGCCGTAAATCTGGAAGGGCAGGAGAACAGAAAGGATTTCAGCAAAGATGTTTTTATTGGCAAAGGTGGAGGTAAGCAGGTAGGATGCCTGGTGGGTGAGGCCTGCGGGTAACAGGAGCGTGAGAAACTGGTAAAGTCCGTAAATGGCGCAAACACACACAAGCACGATGACAGCCCTGCTGAAACATTCCGGGAAGCGCGGAAACAAGGTGATAAGCATGTAAAAGACCAGGACAGAGATGCCGAAAAGGCAGATATTCAGCCATTGGAACCAACCGTCGGCAGGATTGACGCCCTTGATCAGCAGGCTGACTGCAGATACTGTGAGATAAAGGCAGAAGGCGACAAGCCACCGTTTTGCCAGGGGTCCGGCGGGAGGTATTTTGTTTTTTTTCCAGGGATAGGCCAGGAGAATGACAGCGATGATCAGGAATAGCGAGAACAGGATGAACCGGAGCGGTAAGACCGGGTCAAGGGTGGTCCGGCTGAAAGCCAGGGGAATGATCAGTACGGGTCCCCACAGCAGCCCGCGGTACAAGGCGCGGCTCATTCCGGCTTTATTGACGGATGCTTAACTCGTCAATCAGGTTTTTCGCTCCGGCAAACTTATCGATGATGAAGAGTACGTAGCGGATATCCACGTTGATGGTACGCTGCAGTTCCTCCTCAAAGGCGATGTCGCCGCTCATGGCTTCCCAGTTGCCGTCGAAGGCCAGCCCGATCAGTTCTCCATTGGCGTTGATCACCGGGCTGCCCGAGTTTCCTCCGGTGATGTCGTTGGTGGTGATGAAACAGGTGACGATCTCCCCGTTGGAGGCATAGGGGCCGAAATCTTTGGCCGCATAAAGGCTTTTGAGTTTGTCCGGTACGGAGAATTCATAGCTTCCGGGTTCCTCCTTCTCCATCACTCCTCCCAGGGTGGTCTTGAAATCGTAGTGTACGGCATCGGCCGGGAAATAGTCCAGTACCTTTCCGTAGGTGAGCCTCAGGGTCTGGTTGGCATCAGGATAGTACTTCTTATCCGGGTTCATTTCGCGTAAACCGGCCAGGAAAAGCCTGTCATACCCTTCAAGCGGTTGCTGTGCGGCATTGTATGTGTCGTTCAGAAGATTATAACTTTCCGAGAAAGACTGTGCACAGCGGAAAACCGGATCCTTCTCCAGCACTTTCGCCCGGGGATTGTCCAGGAAGGCTGTCAGCCTTTCTTTGCTGGTGAAGATGCTTTTTGCATACACTTCGGCGGCATATTTTTTGAAATCGCCCTTGTATTTCCTGTTCACTTCAGCCAGGATCGCCGGGTGGCCGGCAACAGGCACTTCCCTGGCGAAAATGCCGAGGACCAGGGCGAAAAGTGACTCGTCAACGGAGGCATTGTAATCCTTGAAGTAGCCGCTCAGTTTTTCCCTGAGTTCGCTGAGGGTCTTCTCCGGTAAGGCTTTGTCACCGGATTTTAACTGTTTGTAAAGGCTCACATAATTTCTGGCAAGCCCGATGGCTTCGGCTCCCCTGAGCAAACCTTCTGTATAATAAATGCGTGTTTTGGCCACCTTGCCAATCTCAGCATAAGCAGCCGCAATGCCTCCCAATACCTCTCCGTAGCGTTCCTTTCGCCCGGGATCCGCACTGTACCATTCCGTAAAAGCTGCCTCCAGCGCCTGTTTCTTTTCATAGACTTTCAGCCTCTTCAATCCCTTGGTCTGACCGATGAAGTACTTCCAGTAATTGGAGATCATCGCATACTTGGAAGCATACTGTATATTGATTGCCTTGTCGGCCTTCATGGCCGCCCTGATGATCTCCAGCCGCTTCTCCCGGATGGCCACCACGGTGGGATTGGTCTCTTCAATGGCCAGCTTCACCCCGTATGAGGTCAGGTAACGGTCGGTACTGCCCGGATAACCGTACACCATGGCATAATCGTTCTTTTCCACCCCCTTGATCGAAACCGGAAGAAAATGCCTGGGTTTCAGGGGAATGTTGTCTTTGGCGTAAGGAGCAGGCTTACCGTCCGGACCGGTGTACACCCTGAAAATGGAGAAATCACCCGTATGCCGGGGCCACATCCAGTTATCTGTATCGCCGCCGAACTTGCCGACGGAAGAGGGCGGGGCACCCACCAGGCGGACATCTTTGTAAACCTCGTAAAGGAACAGGTAGTATTCATTCCCGTTGAAAAACGACTTTACCACCGCTTCGTGGTAATCAACGCCGTTCTTTGCTTTTTTCTCGAGTTCGGCGGCTATCTCACCGACCTTTTTCGACCGTGCTTCTTCTCCTGCCCCGGAAGGAAGCAGGGGAAGGATTTTGTTGGTGACATTCTCCATCATCAGCAAAATCCGCACTTCCAGACCCGGATTCGGCAGTTCTTCATGGAGCGAAAGAGCCCAGAAACCGTCGGTCAGGTAATCATGCTCCACCGTGCTGTGTGCCTGAATCCTGCCGTAACCGCAATGGTGGTTGGTAAACAGCAGTCCCTGTGCACTGACCAGCTCACCCGTGCAACCGCGCCCGAAAAGCACGATGGCATCCTTTAAACTCGAATGGTTGATGCTGTATATCTCTTCGGCCGTGAGCCGAAGCCCTGCCTTCTGCATGTCGGTGTAATTCAGGCGGTCTATCAGCAGGGGAAGCCACATCCCCTCATCAGCCCGCAAATGGCTGAATCCCTGCAGCAGCATGATAAAAACAACGAAGAATCGCTTAATCATAATTGTTTGTTTTTTAGTGATTGAACCCGGAAGTCTCAGACATAACGATCGCCCTTTTCTACCATGACATCATTGACAAACTGCCTGATCTGCTGCTCGTCCGATTTCCTGCACACCAGCAGGATGTTGTCATTCTCCACCACGATGTAAGCGTCGAGCCCCTGGAGTACAGCCAGCTTGTCTTTTGGCAGATTTATTATACAATTTGTTGAATCGTAAAGCATTACATTTTTTCCAACCACGGCATTTCCCTTTTCGTCCCTGGGTCGGGTTTCGTAAAGCGAACCCCAGGTTCCGAGGTCAGACCAGCCGAAATCGCTTTGAAAGACATACACATTCGGCGCTTTTTCCATCACGCCATAGTCAATGGAAATACTCTTGCAGCGGGTGTAGACCTGCTGGATGAATGCCTTTTCATCCGGGCTGTTGAGCTGGTCTTTTCCTTCGGCAAAGAGTTGCTGGATTTCGGGCAGGTAGGTGGCGAGGGATTCTAGGATGCTGTTCACCGACCAGATGAAGATGCCGGAGTTCCAGAGAAAGTCGCCGCTGGCCAGGAAGGAGCGTGCGAGTTCGAGTTCCGGTTTCTCGGTAAAGGTTTTTACCTTTTTCAGCCTGCTTTCATGGGGAAGGGGGGTGTGGTCTTCAAACTGGATATAACCGTAACCCGTATCAGGCCGGCAGGGTTTGATGCCCAGGGTGATGAGCCAGGGTTGTTTCGCGGCGGCATCGAGGGCAGAATGAATGATCTCCGCAAACGCGTCCTCTTTCAGGATGATATGGTCGGAAGGAGCTACCACCAGCCTGGCTGCTGGGTTGATACCGGCAATCTTATTGGCGGCATAGGCGATACAGGGAGCCGTATTCCTTCTGAACGGTTCGCTGAGGATCTGACCGGGCTTCAGCTGGGGGAGCTGTTCTTCCACCAGCGGTTTGTACATCTCGTTGGTTACCACGAAAATGTTACCGGGTTCACAGCATTGGAGAAAGCGGCGGTAAGTTTGCTGGATCAGCGTTTCTCCGGTGCCCAGGATATCGATGAACTGCTTGGGGTAAGCATTCCTGCTCATGGGCCAGAAACGTGTTCCCAGCCCTCCGGCCATGATCACGCAATAATCGTTTGACATACCCTTTGATTTTTGGCTTGCAAAGATAGGGATTTCGTGAGACTCAAATTTTTTCCTGCAGAGAAATGAATAATGACTACCGCACTGTCCAGGTCTTCAGCTTGTGACTATGGGAAGTTTAAACTATATTGATAATGAACCGGGTAAACTTCCATCAGGTGGCTCACCAGGTAGTGCCTGCGGTTGTTGAGACAGAGACAGCGGTAACGTTTTCTGAGCAGCATTCCTTTTACGAACAGCCTGCCGTCGGCCAGTCTGAACAGGGCTTTGTCGGGCAGTTCCGACACGGTGATGGTTCCGTTGGGCGGGTCGTACTGTCTCAGGATGGTATTCAGTTCCAGGTCGGTGCGGTTGCTCTCGCCCCGCCTGTTGAAAAAGTCCTTCAAGGCGGTTTCTATATCGGCCGGAAAAAGGTAACGGGCGAAAAAGGGTTCCAGCAGGGAAGCATAGGCCTGCTTCCATTCTTTGCCGTGAGGCTGGACCGCCCTGCCGTACTGTTCGTAAACCACCAGATGGGCAGCTTCGTGGAGAAAGGTCAGCAGAAAAGCATAAGGGTTCAGGTCATGGTTCAGTGAGATACGGTGTAAATGGCCCGAACGCGGCGGCCGGTAATCGCCTACCTTGCTGCTGCGTTTACGCGAGATCCTTAACTGAATCTGCAGTTTCATAATCAGGGCCGTTACCATTTCCGCGCTTCCCGGAGGAAGAAAACGCGACAGCAGTTCCACCTGGTTAACCATGGGTCGTTTTGTAACGGTAAGTATGGGGAGGCAGGGATCCGGGTGTATGGGTCCATTTCGGACAGTCACACTTCTTCCGCTTCTTTTTGGGAGGCGACATCCCGCCCCGGCGGGCGCTGCTGCAAGCTCCCACTGCCAGGTAAAGCAGCAGCAGGATGAGGATCAAACGGCTTTGTCGGGGCAGATTCATGCGCATAGTGGAAGTTGTTCAACAGTGAAGCGGCTGCAAAGTTCAAAAAAACTCGCCTTGTCCGGACTGTTTTTCGCCGGGAAAAAATTACTTTCGCATTCTAAACGCCTTCCGGGTGAAAATATTGACCGACCTTGGCCGTTACCTGCTTTTGATGCGGCTGGTGCTGAGTAAACCCGACAAAAAAAGCATCTACCGCAGGCAGATCATCCTGGAGATCGACCACCTCGGCCTCGACTCCCTCTGGATCGTAGCCATCATCTCGGTCTTTATCGGCGCGGTCATCACCATACAAACCGCCTTCAACATCGACAGTCCCCTCGTGCCGCTTTACACCGTGGGTTTTGCCACCCGGCAGTCTATCATCCTGGAGTTCTCGCCCACCATGGTCAGCCTCATCCTTGCCGGTAAGGTGGGCAGCCGCATCGCTTCCGAGATCGGCACCATGCGCGTCACCGAACAGATCGATGCCCTCGAGATCATGGGCATCAACTCAGCGAGCTACCTCATCCTGCCGAAAGTCATCGCTTCCATGCTCATCAACCCCATCCTGGTGGTGATCAGCATGTTCCTGGGTATCTTCGGCGGCTGGCTCTCGGGTGTGCTCACCGGACTGGTCAGCTCCAGCGACCTGATCTATGGCTTCCAGTACGAGTTCTCACCATACGATGTGTTCTACGCCCTGGTCAAAACCATCGTCTTTGCCTACCTCATCACCAGCATCTCCGGTTTTCACGGATACCATACCAAGGGAGGCGCCCTGGAAGTGGGCCAGGCCAGTACCCGGGCCGTGGTGCACAGCAGTATCGCCATCATTGTCTTTAACCTCATCCTTACCCAGCTTCTCCTGATATGATACAGGCACGCCATATCAGCAAGTCGTTCCGCGACAACAAGGTGCTCGACGATGTCAGCGTCACCTTCGAGAAAGGCAGGACCAACCTGATCATCGGCCGGAGCGGCTCGGGCAAGACCGTGCTGATGAAGTGCCTGGTCGGCCTGCTTTCGGTGGATGAAGGCGAGATCGCCTACGACGAAAGGGTCATCTCCCAGCTCACCTTCTCCGAGATGAAGACCATCCGCCAGGAGATCGGCATGCTTTTCCAGGGCGGCGCCCTCTTCGACTCCATGACTGTGGAAGAAAATGTCATGTTCCCCCTTACCATGTTTTCCGGGCTCGGCAACAGCGAAAAACTCGACCGCGCAAACTTCTGCCTGCAAAGGGTCAACCTGGTGAACACCAACCACCTGTATCCTTCGGAAATCAGCGGCGGCATGAAGAAAAGGGTGGCCATCGCCCGCGCCATCGCCGTCAACCCGCGCTACCTCTTCTGCGATGAACCCAATTCCGGCCTCGATCCCCAAACCGCCAACGTCATCGACAACCTCATCAGCGAGATCACCCGCGAGTACGACATCACCACCGTCATCAACACCCACGACATGAACTCGGTCCTTGAGATCGGCGACAAGATCGCCTTCCTTCACAAAGGCAAACTCTGGTGGGAAGGAGACAGAGACCAGATCCTCCATTCCCCCAATCCCGAACTCAACGCCTTCGTCTATTCCACCGAACTAACCCGGCGCCTCAGATAAGCCATGAACCTGACCGACCTCTTCCTGGCAGTACCCCTGGCCTGGGCACTGTACAAGGGCTTCCGCAAGGGACTCATCCTGGAGCTCGCAACCCTCATCGGCTGGGTGGTCGGACTGTATGCCGGCCTTCATTTCTCCCACCTGGCCCTGCAATGGCTCAAAGAACAATTCCATGCCGATGCTCCCTGGCTCCCCGTGCTCGCCTTTGCCCTCGTCTTCCTCGTCGTCTTCCTGGGTGTCTGGCTGCTCGGCAAACTGATCGATAAAACAGCCGGCGCCTTGATGCTCGGCTTCTTCAACAAAATTGGCGGTGCCTTTTTTGCCCTGATGAAAATGGCCCTCATCCTGAGCTTCCTTATCCTGCTGCTAAACCGTATCTTCCCCGAAAACCACCCTTCACGCAAAAAACACCAGGAAAAATCCCTGCTCTATAAACCCCTCAGCAGCATCGCCGTCCAGATCATGAAAGCGGTGGAAAAGTGACGGGCAGGAAGAAGGGTGGGAAGAAGCCTCTGGCTCACCGCCCGCTGTCGCATTTGGATGCTCATTCCCGGCGGCTTACCTGCCGTGTACACTCACTGCCGCAGCCTCCCTGCATTTTCTCCCTTCCTTGTCTTCTGTAAGGATGAAGTAATAATATGTTTCTTCCGCCCGGGTGCTTTCATCGGTGTATTCTCCGGCAGAAGCGGGAAGCGTCGCCAGCGGCAGCTTGTTTCCCTGCATGTCGAGGCGGTGGATCAGGATGCTGCGGATGTCAGGGTCGAGCACCGGATCCCATTCGAGGCGGATCAGACCCTCGCCGGGCAGGGCCCTGACATTGGCCGGCGGCATGGGAAGGGTCTCGGGCAGGTAAACCGCCACGGCAGGGCTGCGCAGGCCGCTGCTCCCGTCCACTCCCACCGCCTCCAGGGTATATAAATAACGTAAACCTTCCGTAACCGTAACATCGTGGAATGCATTGACACCGAAGGCGGTCGGACTGCCCTTCAGCAGGGTCCAGTCTTCCACCAGGCGGTCGTCCGTGTCGAGGGTGCGCCGGTAAAGCTTAAAGCCAGCCAGACCCTTGTGGGAACTGAAATAATCCGGCCAGAGGATGGTCACCCTGCCCTTGTCGAACCGGCTTTCAAGCGGCATGGCCACCGGCAGGTTCCTGACGGCTCCGTGGACGGCCACCCTGGCAGACAAGGGGCTCAGACTGCCCGATTCGTTCTCGTCCTTCACGGCATACACATATACGGCTTTGGTTTCAGTAATGTCCTTCAGACTGTCGGTGTAACTGACCTCCCTGCCTTCCGAAACGACCGGACCTGCCAGCAGGACGGGTTCATCGAGATAAGAAAAGGAGCGGTACACATAATAAGCACGGGTGTCATCGGAAGAGCGCTCCCAGCGGATCACCACACGATCACCTTCACGTGAGGCACTGACATTTCCGGGGGGGAGGGTGTTGGCAAGCATGGCATCCAGCATGCCGCTGACCCTGGCCGTCGGAGCCGAACGGGCATAGGCTGTCTGAAGCACCACACTGTAATAATACGTCACAAAGGCTTCCGCACGGTAATCAAGCCAGCTTCGTGAAGCAGGCGGCAGACTGGCCATCCGGACATAATATCCGTCGTAATCCCTGCTGCGGTAAATGTCGATGGAAACAATACCGTCAGGATTGCCGATATCCCAGCTAAGTCTTATGGCATGCTGATCAGCCGCTGACTCCGCCTGCAATCCGGTAAGGGTGGCCTGCAAACTGCTCTTATCCACCACGTACACGTCAAGATTTTCAACGGCTTTACCCTGATTGCCGAAGAAATCGTACGGAACGATACGGTAAGTGTATTGCCCTTTCTCATGCACAGCATCATCATACACCCGCATGCTTTTCTTCCTGTCCTTTTCGACAAAGGTGATCAGCGGAAAGATTTCCCTGTAGTCATTCATCAGGTATGGGCTGCGGTAAACCCGGCATCCCTGCATCCGTTCGTGTTTTTCCACCAGAAATTCCAGGGCCACGCCGGGCGCTTCAACCCTGGTGCCGCTGTGTTGCAGTGTGATGCCGGCAGTAACGGCACCGGGACTGATGTCCTGCGACCGCAGTTCCCTGAACCTTCGCCCGTCGGTGTTCAACATGCGCAGCTTATAGCGGTAGTTGCTCCCTTGTTTCACCTCGTGGTCCCAATACCCGCAGCCTGCGGCTGTGAGGAAACAGGGCTGGGTGCGGTATTCGCCGAGTACCCTGGTGTTTGTCCCTTGCGTAAGCCTTTCCCAAATGACCTGAAGCACTTTTTCTTCAGGGATGCGGAAGGGGATGCCGCTGTTGCAGCCTGCCATAAGCCTGGCTTTGAATTCATGGATGCCGGAAGGGAAGCCCAGTTGGGCGATGACCTTGAACTCGCCTCCGGCTTCACTGCGGGAAAGCTCCCATCGGAAATGCTTCGGAAGACTGTCGGTGCAGTGAATAAAGATCCCGGAGGGTCCGGGATAAACCTGCAGCACAGGCTGCGAAATACCTGAAAGACAGGGTATTGTTATTAGCAGGAACTTAAAGAATAGTCTCATGATGATTTGTATTTAGTTCGCAAGCGAATGATGCTGGCTTTATTGTTGTGAATTATATATTGTATCCTCCAAGGAAATCCTTCCCGCGCTTTGTAATGACATAAGCTTGATTTGGGTCATTCGGATTTTCCGGATTTGTATACCGTATCAGGTGACAGATTCTCAGTGGCTTGATATAATCTTCCCGATACCTTTCTTTGTTTTTATATCCGAGTATTCCTGTCAGTTCTTCCAGGGTCATCGGCTCCAGTGCAAGTAAAAGGGTGCTTAGGATGGTATTTCCCCTTTTTTTTAACAACTTCTTGCTTTTTTCTTCCCAGGTTCCTGCTTTTTTTACATCTGAAATTTGTGTGTTATTGAATATCATGAATCTTAGCTGGTTTAGCTTCCTGCTTTTTTCAGCCCAGGTGGACACAATTTTATGGGCGAAATGATCAAGATCAGGGATGTTGGCAAAAACCGGGTTTAATGGGAGTGTCATTAGAACAGCCTTTTTACTGTCTCCTAACTGATATGGTGATAAGCGAGCCAGATGGATTACAATAATGAAAAAATGATCAAGTCTTTGTGATATTAATGGAATTGTAGTGAGGAAAATGTCATCTTCAATGAATGATGGCTTTGAGCCTGCTATGTAATATTCAAGGTATTTATTGATGTTTTTAACCCCTGAGCCAATTTCGTCTGCCCAGTTTAGTTCACTGAAGAACCGCCTGATGTTTGGGTTTTTTGGTTCTGCACTGAAAGTGTCAAGATCGAGTGGCCCTGTGAATCTTGGTTTATTGGGATTCTTTGCTTCAACCCGGTCAGAGTAAATGACAATCTCGCTTGCAATCGCAGTCTGGTATTCCCTGTGAATAATCATATTAGCAACCAACTCTCTGAAAATCAATTCACGGAGATCTTTTCGTTGTGTTCCTTCGAGAAAGAATTTCTCCGGCAGTTTTGATTTAACAAAATCCAGAACCAACAAGTAAGTGTCAATGAGGTTGGTGCGCAAAGGAGGCAAACGGTCATCCCACCTGTCCGTGTTTTCACGTCTGACAATGACATCAAATTTGTATGCAGGCAATATGTTGCCGATTGTTTCATCCTTCCCGAATACCAAAGCCGCTGCCAGCGTTAAACCTTCTGCCCCGCTGCTGAAATCTTTCCTGTAAAAACTCACATCCCTTAAAATCCTTTCATTTGAAGCGGTAAGCCAGGGATGTGTGGTGTTGACAGCTGCGATCAGTTTTCTGACTTTATTGAAAACTTCCTGACTCAGGTGTTCCATTTTTAATCCGGGAAATATCTGTGTTTCAGTAAAAGTCTGCCTTTTCCTGAAATAAATATCACTGATTAGTCTGTCATCATTCACTTTAATGTCGCTGTCATTTTCACGATCATAAATAATACCGGCATGTTTATGAACAAGGGAACTAACTGGAACCCTGATGTATAATACTTGTTTCCCCTGGAAGTCTACCTCTCTGACATCAAGTGGGTAAACAGGGGAAATGATCTCAGGATTGTTCAAAGCAGTGACAATATCCTGCTTATACTGCAACCGCTTATGATCTGGTAATCCTTTTACAATACCATCATTTGTAATCCCCAGTAAAACAATACCACCTTCCTTGTTAAGAAAAGATGTGACTGAGGTGTATAAGGAAGATGGGACAGATTGTTGAGCTTCTTTGAACTCAATTCGTTTACCCTCCCCTTTTATAAGCAAGACTTCAAACTCCTCCCCGCTAAGCATGGCCGTTTTTGCTTTATATTCAGGTTGTTCATTACTCGCATTCAGGTGTGCTGCAATCTCCTTCAAAGGAAAAGTGGAAACCGGAGCTTCCGACGCTGATCCTGGAGCCGACACAGGCATCGAACAGGGTGCTGTAACAGCAGCAGCCGTCGTAGGAAGGAACGCCCTGTTCCAGTTTCACCTTAAATCCGGTTGATATCAGTCCGTTGAGCTGCAGCTGGTTCTGAAAGATACCACCCTCGACGCGGCCGCGGACATCTACTTCACCATAGATGTCGGTACAGGTGATGGACGACAGTTCCGCTTTGGCCAGGCCATAAATCCCGGCACCCGTGTAAACCGTGCCTGAACCTTCGGCGAAATTCATCAGGAAATCGGCTTCCAGTCCCACATTGACCCTGACGGATCCGCCCACGGGCCCGAAACCCTGGCTCCAGCTCTTATTGATAAGGGGTTTGCCGGCAAGCATGTAAAAGCCTGATATGCCTGATTTGAATTTACACGGGCTGGCAGTCGGAGAGTACTGCAGCAGGGTTTGTTTCAGGGTTGGTGTAAAGGAAGGGTAATTTCCGATCACCAGTCCGGCTTTCAGGTTTGCTATAGGGAATGCATTGACGAGGATCTCACCGAAAGAGGAAAGGTACCATCCCGCCTGGTCGATGCGCATCTCGGCGTCCATGCCGTTCAGGGTGATGGCACCCAGTTCCAGCTTGTCGATATGCATGGTGCCGATCAGGCGTTTTTCGGGAAGAATGTAAACCAGTTTAAAGCCGGGGAAGCCCGGCAGGTCGCCTGCCTGCATGCCGCCTCCGCTGACCTGGATCTCTCCGAAAACTGTGAATTTCATGCGATTATCCCCTATGTTGTCGGCTGCGGTCTTTTTCAGCATCTTGCCGGCAAAACAAAGGTAACCCCAGTCGCCTGCCTGTTTGTCCACATGCATGCCGCCCGAATCCGGCACAAACTGGAAATCGTTCCCGCCTTTTTCGAACAGGCGGAAGGCTTCATGCTTTTTCAGCAGTACGTCATATCGTTCCGGCTGTGCGATGGCCCTGAAAGTGGCGTTCAGTGCGGGCAGGGAACCTGGTTCTTCCACCGTGCCGGCCATCAGCAGGGAATCTTTGGTGCATTTGGGCATCACAGTGGCAGATGACTGAAAAATGACATTGCCTTTGCCCGTAAAAGACATATTGACGGGTTGAAGCTGGGATACCAGGCCTGTTCCCTGTCCTTTTGTGAAATTGACCACCACACCGAAAGGAGCGATACGGGGAGCATTCAGGCTGAGCCCCCCCGAAAGTGCGAACATATTGTCGCTGCTGCTGATGGCAGTCGGAGTGAACACCGCCAGCGGATTTTTGTGTATCCTGTATTGTTTGCCCTGTTTGATGCTGAGCAGGTTTTCCCCATTGCTGAGCAATTGCACGTATTCCAGCTCCACCAGGTCTTCCTGGAGATGCTGAGCAAAGCCGTAGATACGGGCGGCCGGCTGGTTCCCTTCGCCGCTCATGCTCAGTCTCCAATGCCCGCTCATTTCGCTGCCCGTCTTGTAGTCGTAAAGCAGCGAAACCCTCGTAGGATCAATGTCCTTGAGCAAAATGAGGCCGTTTCCCAGGCTGACCGACTGCAGTTCAAAGCTGCCGATGGCCAGCATGTCGTTACGCAGGTTGAAATAGCGGCTGGGTACGTCGAGCTGCCCGGTACGCAACATGGCATTTTCACTGTAAAACCCTCCTTTCACGGGATTCAGCGACCAGTCTTTCACTTCCAGTGTCCATTTTTCCATGTTGATTTTCAGCGGCAGCGTGGAAGAGGCCGGCTGGATCTGGTTATTGTCGAGCACCAGGCTGGGGATATCCACCGTGAAATTTGGCGGCTGGGCATTGGGAATGTGACACTTCATGCGTACTTTCAGGTGAATGCTGCCGTTGCTGCTGATGAAGGATCCGAATGGGTCGGCCGCGGCATTGAAAAGAATCAGTTTCATGCGCAGGGAGTCTTTGGCGGCATTGCAGAGGTTGAACTCCACATTGTTCAGGTAGGAAAAAGGACCGTAAAGTCCAAGCATGCCGGTGATGGCCTGCGTCATGCCCCCTGAGGGTGGTTGCTGCAAGGTGACCTGGTAGTTCCCGCCGGCCACGGGAGCGGTATTGCCCAGGTTGTTCAAACTCCACTGTCCGTATGAGTAAAGTGGTGTGTACTGAGCCATCTTTTCCGCCGCCTCCGTCTCATTGTAACGGGCCGTGATGGCACGGATCTTCAGATCAGGAGCCTGGTCGACGATCCTGCACAGGTAGAAATCCTGGTTGCTGTTGAATTTCAGATAGGAAGAAGGGTAATTGAACGAATTGTCCGTAATCCTGGCATAGCCCTCCACATAACCCTTTCCCTGGTTCCCCTTTCTCAGTGCCAGCTCGGCAGGTGGAAACTGCTGCATCCAGTTGGCCTGCCCGTTCGTTGTGGCGGTGGATAGTGCTACATTGTATTTCTCTGTGTATCTGAGTTTTATTTGGCTCATTCCTTCCAGGGAAATGGGCTTGTCTTCTGCAAATCCTATCCTTTTTCCGTTCACCATCTGCCCGGTGAACGTCACGTCCCTCACCCTGGCCGACTCGATGCCCTGCTGGAAGATGAAGGCCGATTCGCTGAAACGCAGATCGACTACGCCGGTGACTTTCACCACGTTCTCATCGCCGGTGGGAGTGAGTTTTTCAATTTTCAAAGGGAAGCCGAACACCGAAGCAATGGTCATGTAGTCATAGCGCGTAAGATCGAAATCCAGAACCGCTGTTTGGCCGGCCTGTATGGCAGCCTGTTTCGAGTCTCCGATCACCGTGAAGGTGGTGTCGAGGGTAGCGGTAAATGTCAAAGGGGAAGCGGAAACAGGGATCCCGCGCAGGATGTAGTTGCCTTGTTTATCGGTATAGGCTTCAGCCAGGGGGAGGGCGCCTTCCTGGAGTACCTGCACCGCATTGCCGCCGCCTGCTTCCGGACCGGTGACGATAAGGTTCTGGATCAGGCCGCTCTGCCCAAACCCGCTGTTCTGCATGTTGAATCCGCTTTGTCCTCCGGGCAGCAGGGGCAATACGAGGGGGTTTCCCTGGGTGCTTTGCTGCTGCTGCACCAGACAGATTCTGGCCCCCCCGACGGCAGTTCCGTTCAAACGTACCTTTCCGCTCAGGGCGCCGCCTTTGCGCAGCCTGATCTCATAGGTCAGCGGGATACTGGTCTCGGGATTGGTGAAGTTGATGAGCTGCGGAATATAGTTCGATCCCGCGGGGCCGCTGACCTTGACGGTGAAGTGCTGATAAGAGATGTTTTCGAATTCAAAGCTTGCCTCCCCCTGCTGGTTGGTGGTTTTTACCAGGTCTGTGTTCATGCTGAGCCTGGCGCCTGCAATCTTTTGCGCCGCATTTCCCTGTTCGCTGACCACGAAGTTGATCCTGTGTTTCCTACGGAAAACCGTGATGTCGGGCCGGGTATTATTGCCCATGGTCAGTGTAAGATCGAGAGTGTCAGGAAAATAGCCTACATCCACCGGCACAATGTACAGGGTGTTGCTGCCAGAGGGCAGGGCGATGCTGAAGCGGCCGTCGGGCTGGCTGAGCACATAGCTGGTGTCGGTGCGCATCACATAGCTTTGAACGCCCTGGTTTTTCTCGTTCACCACGCGGCTTGTAAGCATGGCATCGGGTTCCATCAGCAGGGCGGTCTGAATGTATTGCGATCCGTACTTGTCCATCGGACCGGTATTGTAAGTGCCCAACTGGTGAAAGCCGGGATGGGAAGCCTTCAGCTTGAACTGCTGGTTGTTTTGCTGAACCAGCCCCTTGAATTCGATATACCCATCCTTGTCGCTGAGTCCGGATGCCATGTTGAAATAAACCCCCAGCATTTTCTGCCACAGGCTGACCTGCACATCACCCATGGCTTTGTCGCTTGCATGATTGATCACCCTGGCACCGATACGGCTGGGAAGGGGATTGAGGCTGAGGCTGACTTTCAGCTCGGGCAGCCCGGATTTCTGCTTGCGCGTATCCCAATAGGTACCGTAGCCTGCATTGCTGATCTTCGGGAGGTTTGCAAGGATCTTCGGTTCATAATACTGGCTTCCCTGCGAAGGATCTGAACAGGCTTCCACCTGGTAACGGTCGAAATTGATCAGCAGGCGCTCAAATCCGGCAATATCGGGATTGACGGTAGTCCCTGACCCTGAAGGCTGGGGCAGGCTGGACTCATCCCACAGCCATTCCATCTCGTTGGTGAAACCGGGGGCGGTAGGTATCCCGAAATCGGGCCAGAGCAGCCGTTTCATGCGGTAAAGCCCGTCGCCCTCCCCGGCAGGAAGTCCCGGGATTTTATCGGCAGGATGACGGAAGAGGACGGTTTGTATGCCGCCCCCCACAACTTTGGAGTTTTCTTTGGATTGTTTCTGTATGGTGGCAGTCAGTTTCATTTCCTGCACATATACCCTGACAGGTTCTATGATGGTGTTTACCTCAAACGCATCACAAATGATGTTGGTGGAGGGATTGTAATAGAAGGGGGCTGCATTCCCTGCGAGTTGTATCCGGTATACCCGGTGGATGGGACCGGTGGCTACCACGGAGTCATCATGCTGGGTATCCGGCGGTGCATCCAGGCTTGCATCCGCAGCAGCTTCCCCGGCAAAAGGGCCGGTTCCTTTGAAGCCCCCCGCTCCCGGATTCAATACATTGCCGCCTCCGAGCAATTGGGTCCCTCCCAGATTGTTACCGATCACCTGGATACCCGGCATCCCGTTTTCGAAATTCAGCAGGCCGTTCTGGTCTAGGACACCCATCACTCCCCAGTTGGGATTGACAATGGGTGCATCAGGATTGGCAAGCATCTGTTCGAGTTCGGTCAGCGGATCAGTCGTGCTCGGCGTTTCAGTGGTGGTAGTGCTGATCATGTATGAGCCATAGCCGACATAACCTTTGTGGTTGATGTTCAGCACTTCAATGTCGAAGTTCCCGTCATTGTCGGTGACCCCGGTGCCGGCGATCATACGGGAATCGGGGGTGTTGAGTATCATGGGTACGCCGTTCTCGCTGACCACAAAGCCGGCGGCGCTGGAGCTCATGACGTACTGATTGAGGTTATTGACGGCATAGGTGGGAACGGGAATGCCGTTGATCAGGTATTCCACCTGCACTTTGAAGGGCATGTTGGCCAGGGGGCGAACCACCTGCTGGCCGTCGCCCGGCCATTGGTAAACCATTCTTCCCCTGATCCTCGATTTCGGAGGTTCCAGCGATACAATATTATATTGCGCCTCAGTGTTGTATTTACTTGTTTGAGGGGCTGAAACCTGGATGACATTGTCGAAGGGTGAATAGCGGAAGGGCATTTCTTCAGCAACGAAGGAAGTATCGGTAAATGCCTGTACCAGAAGATTCTGCAATTGGACACCGGGAGAATACCAGCCTCCGCCGTAGCTGCCTCCCTGGCTGCTTCCCTGGCCGGCTGCAGGGTCTTCCCCGGCAATGATGTAATATACATCGTCGCTGTATTCTTTTACGTTGCAGACAAGCTTTTTGAACAGCACATATGAACGTATTTGCCCGTCTTCCATGGCCCTGACGGTTTTGGCCGTGGCAATCTTGATAAAGCCGGGTATGCCAGGGTTGGGCGGACCTTTCTGGTCGCCTTCCACCGGGGGTTGTCCGGGTATTTTTGTTTTACGGTAGATGTAAACCGGAATGCCTTCCCTGACAGCCTCCATGATAGTGCTGTCGATTGCTACGCTGTGCTGGAAATGGAATCCTGCGCCCGAACCCGGTTGCCCGTTGTTGATCACCGGGGTGTATTCACTTGCAAATAGCTTGTTTACATAAAGTTTCAGACTGTAACTGAATACTTCCGTAACGATCTGCCCGGCCTCCTGGACTTCGCCCACCGAGTCCACTACGATATCTTCCTGTGGCTGGCTGTAATACTTGCTGAGGATCTCCAGCCGGTATTTCCGCTGGATGGGCGGGGTGCCGCCCGGGACCAGGATTTCGAATGAAAAGCTGCCGTCGGCTCCTGTGGTGGTATACCATGATTCTTCCGACAGGGGCTTGAAAAACAGCGGGAAAACCTGCAGCATATTACTGCCCGGCTTTGTAACCCCCCCGGTGCCGGTGCGGGTGATCCTCACCTGGGTGCCGGCTACGGGATGGGTCTCGGCATAGTCCCCGAAACGGTACAGCAGCTTGCCCCTTACCAGGACGGTATCGGTGAGGGTGTCTGTAATCACGGCAGGAATGACCGGTTCCGGCGGCACACAGGTGAACTCCCTGACCTCACTCCGGCCGTTGTTGATAAAAAGTGCGCCGCTGGTACCGCTCTGGCCGGGTTCTTCCCAACTGCCGGTGAGGGTGACCGCCCAGGCGTATTTCCGGCCGGTGACCAGCGGAGGCTGGGCCGGACCGTACAGGAAAACACTGCTGCTGACCGTGGTTTCAAAAAATGGCGGGAAGTGGCCCGAATTGAAATAATCTTCCTTTGGGCGTGTGGTATCAAGCATTTCAATGAGGGTGAGCCGGTAAAATGACCCCGGAGGCGCTCCCGGAGGAATCGTCCAGCTGAAGACAAGGTTCTGCGGCTGCTGCAAAGGGAGCCCGGCCTGGTCTTCCGGAAGTATCAACATCGGCGGCTGTATACTCTGAATAAAAAAGTTCGAACAGCTCAGGTCGTTCGACAGGGCTACCAACGGGTCGGCAAAACTGAAGGCTTGTACGCAAAGCGAGTACAAACCCTCGGGCAATCCGTTCATCCGGAGGATTTCTTTCTCGGTAATACCTTGATATTCAATGACATTTCTATTGAAAAAGCGCTGCAGCGTATAGTAATTCACCTGCATCATCTGGTAAGGCGGAATGCTGAGCTGCATGCCGGAGCTGTTGTTCCGGTTGGCCATCAGCAGGATGCCGTGATCATCGCAGCGCAGGGATAATTGCAGGTAGAAGTCCTGCGTTTCCGCTCCGGTGTTTTGAATCGTGATGAATATCTTGCCCGGGTTGTCGGTATAGTCGCTCAGGCGGGTGGAATAAGGCGGCAGGACACTGACCTGCACACTGAGGGGATATTGGGCCCGGACAGTGATGGCACTCAGCAGGAGGAGGAAAACGGGGACGAACCTTTTCATGGGCAGGTGTGATTAATTCAAAATGAAAAATGATAACCGATCTCACCGGTGTTTTCGGTATAGGCTGGAGCGAGTTCTGTGTCGACGGGCCGGTTGCCGGTCATGAGCCAGCGCAGGTGAAGGCGGTGGTGTTTGTTGATGCTGTATTGAAGCTGGAGCGACAGGTTGAGGATGTCGCTGCCGGTCTGGGATTTGCTGGTGGTGAATGCGGCATTGCTTCCGATCTGCAGCTTGTTGGAATAGAATCCTTTATTGATCCCGAGGCCAAAACCGGTATACGTTGTCCGGTTCGACCGGAATTCGGTGGAGCTGGAATTGGCAGTGAAAGTGAAATTGAGATTATGTTGCTGAAATCCAAGATTGTATGAGATGAATGCCAATTGGGTACGGATGGTATTCAGGGCGGTGGTGGAGTCGTTGGCATCGGTCATTTCCGCGAGGGTCACATTGCCGAGTACGGAATGGCTGTTCGTTTTGGTGACATGGATAAACCTGGGGGCGGCGGAGTAGGTGCGGGAGGCGTTGGTCAGTTTGTATTTCTGGTTGACAAGGGTCACCTGTGGTGTGGCGCTCATGGCGTAATTGCTCAGGTTGAGGTCGAGGCCGAGTTTGCGGGTGTAGTCCATGCCGGCATTGGCCGACCAGATGGTCCGGTCCGTACGCATGGCTTTCTGTCCTCTGAGATTGTCGTGCTGCAGTCCCAGGCTTCCGCTGATGCGCAGCCTGCTTTTCAGAAGCTGGGCCGAGGGTGCGAAGGTGATTTGTTCGATATCGTTGTTGAAATAGTACACTCCCATGCTTTTAAAGCCCGGTTCCACCCATTTGTAGTTGGTTTTCAGGGAGAAGTACTTTTGTTTATAGGTAAGGGCGGCTGACCAGGCCATATATTTTTCAGTGGAAAGGTTCACGGGCAGGATATGTTTGTAGAGATCGAGTTCTTTAATGGGGTTTACCGACCGCATATTATTGGTATAGAGGCTGAGGCCGCCATCGGCTTCGAGAATCAGTTTAGATGAAAACTGCAGCCGCAAGGCTGCGGAGGCGGCCATGTTGGCGGCCGGGTTGACAAACGCGGCGGTATCCGTTCCCTGGTAGCTGACACTGTTGGAATCGTCCATGGCCTTCAGGAAGCTGAAGTCGATAAAGCTGCCTTTACGGCCGAACCCGGTTTTCACCGCATATACTTTCCGGGTGAAGCTCACCGGTCTGACGTAGCCCAGGTTGGTATCCAGTTCGGTGGCTTTGTTCAGCCGGCCGTAAGCGGCTCCGAAACGGAAGGCTCCCGGAGTGAGTTCAATGCCGGCACCATAGAGCGTATGGCCGCCAAGGGTGTAAGGAGAGAAATTCAGGTTGCGGTATCCCAGGTGAAGGGTGATCCATTTGTAGCGCGGACTCAGGCCATAGCGGTTAAAGGGCTGGCTGTAAGTCTTTTCCTCCTCGCTCAGTGCAAAGGTGAAAGGGATGGTGATGCCGTAAACAGAGATGGTGGGAGCGCCGAACAGGTACCAGGTGAAGGGATTTCTCCGGGCCGGGATGCCCTCGGCATTATAGCTTATCCCTCTCAGTTCCAGTGAGCCTGAGAAGGTGATCGGTTTTTGCGACGACAAAGTGGAAAGATCCTGGGCATTGAGAGATGCAAACGTGATAATCAGGAATATACAAAGCGTAAATGTTTTTAACATGCGGGCAGGATTGATGTTATCGACAAGACGGGCTAAACCGGAGTATTCAAAGATATAGTTTTTTCTAAAAGGATGAACCCGGTTTATTAATCCCTATCCCTGCTCACATTCTCATTCTCATTCTCATTCTCGCTCCCGCTCTCCCGCTCACACTGCTCCAGCCCCGCGGCCTGAGCGGAAAAAGGTAAAAGGTAAAAAATTGAGGGTACAAGTGAAGTATGACAATTACCCGGAACCAAGGCCTGCTGCTGCAATGAATGTAGGACAATTACTACCTTTGCAGCTTCAATGAAACGCCATCTCCTTCTACCGGGTTTGATCTTCTGGCTTCACACCTGCCTTGCACAGCTGCCATTACCGGAAGTGAATGCAAAGCGGACGGAAATTGCGCCGAGAATTGACGGTTTCCTCCACGAGGCTGCCTGGAGTGAAGCCATCCCTGCCGGGAATTTCCGGCAGTATATCCCGCTGTATGACATCCGAGCAGCATTTCCAACGGAGGTGCGATTGCTTTACGACGATCATGCCATATATGTCGGCGCCCGCATGCTTGACCCTCATCCCGACAGCATCCTCCGGCAACTCGGAAACCGCGACGAGGGCAACCTGAACGCCGACTGGTTTGCAGTGCAGTTCGACACTTACAACAAACTGCTTGATGCGTACCGCTTCCAGGTGAATGCTGCGGGAGTGCAGGCCGACAGCCGCGTAAACGACGATTCCTTCGATGCCGTCTGGCACAGTGCCGTGCATATCGACAGCCTCGGCTGGACGGTGGAAATCCGCATCCCCTGGTCTGCCATCCGTTTTCCGGTCGCTGAAACACAAACCTGGCGGATACAGTTTACCCGTTCCGTTCGCCGCTACCGCGAGATAGACCAATGGGCACTGGAAACCAAAGGATCACCCAACTATATGGTTTACTGGGGGATGCTGCGAGGGCTGGAAAAGATCAGCCCCTCACTCCGGCTGTCGCTGACACCCTACTGCTCGCTGTCTTACGAAAATTACCCTTCAGAAGGTAGCGGAGGCAGAAACGACCTGTATTCCTGGTCGGGCGGCGCCGACCTGAAGTGGGGACTGGATGAAAGTTTTACCCTCGACGTATCCCTGATGCCCGATTTCAGCCAGGTTCAGAGCGATGACCAGGTGAAGAACCTGACTGCTTTTGAGACGATCTACAAGGAACAGCGGCCTTTCTTTACCGAGGCCACCGATCTGTTTTCCAAGGGCGACCTCTTCTATTCCCGCAGGATCGGCCGGATTCCCCTTGGGTTTTTCTCAGTGAATGATCAGCTTGCAACGGGTGAAGTCCTGAAGAAAAACCCTCCCGTGGCCAAACTGCTCAATGCAACCAAATTTTCCGGCCGGAACAGGCACGGGCTGGCCATCGGACTGTTCAATGCCGTTACCGCCGATACATGGGCCACGGCCGGAGACAGTGAAGGAAAACAACGAAAGATCCTTACCGATCCTGCAAGCAATTACAACATCGCGGTCATCGACCAGGCCCTGAAAAACAACTCCTCCTTCTACCTGATCAACACCTCGGTTGTCAGGAGCCGCCAATACAGGGACGCCAATGTGAGCGGCGGAGGTTTCAGCCTGTTCAACAAGGCCAATACCCTGAATATCTCCGCGGGCGGAGCCGTCAGCAACCTTATCGATACCCTGGAGGGAAAACCCGGCAGATTCAAATCCACCACGGGATATAAATATGAGATCAGCGGCGGTAAGGTCAAAGGCAACTGGCAACTTGAAGGCTTTTATCATGTGATGGACAACCGCTTCTCTGCCAATGATATGGGAGTGACGTTACATAATAACGAGGCCTCCCTTGGGTTCAATACCACCTTGTACCAGTTCGAACCGAACCGCCTGTTGCGCGACGGGATGCTGCGCCTGGCCTGGTACGACAATTATCACTGGACCACGGGAAAGTCGTCGAATACGGGACTGCAGTTGAATTCATACTGCACTACCCTCAAGTATCTGACCCTCTGGTTCGAAAGCTGGATGGAACTGACCGAAGGCTATGATTACTACGAGCCTCGTGTCCCCGGAAGGTTTTTCATCAAACCCAGGTCTTACGGTGCCGATCTCGGCTACAGCTCCGACTACAGGAAAACACTGGCACTTGACGGTAATTTCGGATACTACGCCGGGCAGCGTGACTTAACTTCCGTTTTCCATTACCGGATCAACCCCCTGCTCCGGGTAAACAACCACCTTTTCATTACGTATTCGTTTTATAATGAGATCATTCACAATGATATCGGTTTTACCACCCTGGAGGATACAGGAATCATTTTCGGAAACAGAAATGTCAGGGAAATCGAAAACAGCCTGTCGGGGCGCTATCTGTTCAATAACAAACTGTCGCTCAATCTCAGGTTACGCCATTACTGGTCGGCCGGAGATTACCGGCGTTATTTCCTGCTTGGGGAGGATGGCAGGCTCAGTCCGCATGATTACGATCCCGGCAACTTTGATTTCACTTTCAACGCCTGGAATATTGATCTGATGCTCTGGTGGGAGTTTGCGCCCGGCAGCCGGCTGAACCTCATCTGGAAGAATGCTATATTGGCGGAAGCACAGGGACTCGTCAGGGAATACTGGAAAAACCTCAGAAATGTACTGGAATCACCACAGGATAATATCTTTACGGTTAAATTTTTATATTATATTGATTATCAAAACATTAAAAGAAAGAAATGAAGAAAGTGATTTACACTCCTGAAGCACCGAAGGCCATTGGTGCGTACAGCCAGGCAGTTGAGGTGAACGGCATGCTGTTTGTTTCGGGTCAGATCGCCCTGGATCCCGCCACCCAGCGCCTTGTGGAAGGCGGGATCGTTGAGCAGACCGGGCGCGTCCTCGTCAATATCCGCAACATCCTGAAGGAGGCCGGTTACGGCATCGAAGAGGTGGTGAAAGTGACCATTTTATTGAAAGACATCAGGCATTTTGCGGAAGTGAACCAGCTTTACAGCGAAATGTTTGCAGACAATCCGCCCGCACGGGCTACCTATGAAGTGGCCAACCTTCCCCTGGGATCCCTGCTCGAGGTGGATGCCATCGCCGTTAAATCAGCATAAAACACCTAAGATATTATGAAGAAGTTAATTATCAGCATGTTGTTGCCGTTGTTGTGCTTCATGCTGCCTGCCACGGCCGGTGAGGGCATGTGGATACCGTCATTGCTGGAGCAGATGAATGAGAAGGAAATGCGACAGATGGGATTTCGTCTGACGGCTGAGGATATATACAGCATCAACCGTTCAAGTCTGAAGGATGCCGTCGTATTGTTCGGAAGCGGCTGTACCGCCGGTATCATCTCTGAGGAAGGCCTGATCCTGACCAATCACCACTGCGGCTATGGGCAGATACAGGCTCACAGCAGCCTGGAAAAGGATTACCTGACCAATGGTTTCTGGGCCATGCGCCGCGAAGAGGAACTGCCCTGCAAGGGTTTGACCGTGGAACTGCTCATCAGGATGGAGGATGTGACCGGGGAAGTCCTGGCCGGGATTACGGATAAGATGACGGAAGCTGTGCGCGACAGCATCGTCGCAGTCAACCAGAAGAAGATCATTGACAGGGAAACCAAAGACAGTCACTATACCGGAAAGATCACGGCTTTTTATTACGGGAATGTATATTACCTCTTTATCACCGAGGTTTTTAAAGACGTCCGGCTTGTGGGTGCACCTCCGGGCGGCATCGGTAAATTCGGCGGCGACACCGACAACTGGATGTGGCCGAGGCATACCGGGGACTTCAGTATGTTCCGCATCTATGCAGGGAAAGATAACCTTCCTGCGGAATGGTCGGAGGAGAATGTTCCGTATAAGCCGAAGAAGAGTCTGACAATCAGCATGAAAGGCTATGAAAAGGAGGATTTTACCTTTGTGTTTGGTTATCCCGGGCGAACCCAGCAGTTCATCCCTTCCTGGGCGGTGAGCCTGGTCTCGGAAGTGGAGAATCCGGTGCGCATCCGGCTCAGGGGAAGGAGGCTGGATGCCATCAATCAATTCATGGCGCAGGATCCGCTCACCAGGATACAGTATGCCGCCAAGGCAGCCGGTATTGCCAACGGTTGGAAAAAATGGACAGGAGAGAACAATGGTCTGAAACGGCTCGGAACGGTACAAAACAAAAGGGAAGCGGAGAGGGAATTCAGCACCTGGGTGATGGGTGAACGCAACCGCAAAACTACCTACCAGGGCTTGCTTGGCGCATTCGAAGCGGTGTATAAAAAGATGACGCCTGTATCCCTGGCCTATGTTTACTATACCGAAGCCGGGCTCGGGATCGAACTGGTGAGGCTGGCCGGACGCTTCAACAAGCTGATCATGCTGTCGGAGCAGGGAAAAGCGGTAGATGAGGAGCTTTCCCGGCTCATCAGCAGCATCCCCGATTTCTACAAGAACTACAATCCTTCCGTCGACCGGGCAGTGATGCCCTATCTGCTGTCGGAGTATGCCACACATACCGACCAGGCCTACCTGCCCGGGGTTTTCGCGGAGATCAGGAAAAAGTACGGAACAGATTATCAGCGGTTTACTAATGACGCATTTCAGGAATCCATGCTGGTTTCCAAAGAAAAACTGCTTGACTTTCTGGAACATTATAAGCCTTCCCGTCACAAGAAACTGCTAAAAGACCCCTTTGTCCGTCTGGCCGTAAGCTTCTCAGACACCTACCGCGAAAAGATCGCGGATGAATTATCGGGCTACCGCGATATTACCGACAGTCTCCAGCGGGTATATGTGAAGGCTTTAATGGAAATGTCGCCGGGCAAGCGTTTTTATCCCGATGCCAACCTGACCCTGCGTGTTGCCTATGGCCAGGTGATGGATTACACCCCCCGCGATGCCGTGCATTACGATTACTATACTACCCTGGCAGGTATCCTGGAGAAAGAGGATCCCGCGGTGGAAGATTATGCCGTGGATCCGAGGCTCAAAGCGCTTTACCAGGCAAGGGACTTTGGAAAATATGCCGATCAGCGCGGGATGCTTCGTACCTGTTTCATTGCAACCAACCATACCTCTGGCGGGAACTCAGGCAGCCCGGTGTTCAATGCCGACGGCCAACTGATCGGGATCAACTTCGACAGGAACTGGGAAGGCACCATGAGCGACATCAACTACGACATCAGGCAGTGCCGCAATATCACCCTCGATGTCCGCTACTGCCTGTTTGTGGTGGATAAAGTCTGCGGTGCGGGACACCTGCTGAATGAAATGAAGCTCGTTTACTGAAAAGGCGGGGACTATTCCACTTCGAGCCTGTGCTCAAGCAGGTAGTGTGTCCAGTAATACTTATCGAACAACATCATCTCGAGCGGTTTGTTCTGTTCCCGGTCAACGATCCTGTGAACTTCCTTTTTCCAGTAATCGGCCGGAAGCTTTGTGGATGACGCGATCGGACCGGCAGTGTCGGCCAGGGCAGTCCGGTCGCAACTGCTTCTTCCTGATGCCTTGATGATTTCGCTGATCCAGTATTGCTGATGGTTCGTGTCTTCAGGAAGGATGGTGTCCGGGAGATGGGTCCGGACCAGGGGTATTTTAACCCGGATGTCGCTGTGACGGCTGCCACGCTCATATCCAACGGTGGCTGACAGACACAGCAGTGCTGCCAGCAGCAGGATCATGGTCAGACTTTCAAGATTATTCAGGAAACGAGGGGAAGTATGATCTGTATTCATGGTGTGATCAGGTTTGGGTCGCTTGTTTGCTATATGACGCCGGGAGCAGGCAAAAGTTACATCTGTCCGGCCTGTATTGCAATAAAAAAGCTGCAAACAAAAGTCCCGTTCATTTGTTGATTTGAGTATACCAATCGATCTTACTATATGCCTCATTATCACAAACTTGGAAATATTCCTGCCAAACGTCACGTACAGTTCCGCAAGGAAGGCGGCGGGCTTTATGCCGAGCAGCTGGTTTCTACCGAAGGCTTTTCGGATTTGTATTCGCTGACCTATCATGTATATCCCCCCACCATGGTCAGCGCCATTGATGAAGCGCGCAGCCTGGCCCCGGATATCGTGCTGGAGAAGAACACCCGTCACCGGAGTTTCCAGGGCTTTCAGATTGCGCCGGCTGAGGATTATATCGGCAGCCGGGTGATCGTACTTGCCAACCAGGATGTGTATATCAGTGTGGCTGCACCGCGCAGGAGCATGACAGATCATTTTTTCAGGAATGCCTCGGCCAATGAGGTCATCTTCGTACATCTGGGTTCGGGAAAGCTGATCAGCATGTACGGGGTGCTGCCCTTCCGGGAGGGTGATCACCTGGTGGTGCCCAAAGGGGTGACTTACCAGATGCATTTCGACACCGGGGACAACCGCCTGTTCATCGTGGAAGCCTTTGGCTATGTGCGTTTTCCAAGGCGGTATGTCAACCGTGCCGGACAGCTCCTGGAGCATGCACCCTTTTACGAGCGCGACATCCGCAAGCCCATGGAACTGATCACGCATGATGAGAAAGGTGATTTTAAAGTCTATGTCAAGAAGGATGACATGCTGTATCCCTATCACTTTGCAACCCATCCCTTCGATGTGGCAGGCTGGGACGGCTATCACTATCCCTATGCGCTTTCTATCCATGATTTCGAGCCCATTACCGGTCGTATCCACCAGCCGCCTCCTGTTCACCAGACCTTTGATGCCAGGAATTTCGTGATGTGCGCCTTTGTTCCGAGGCTGTACGACTATCACCCTGATGCGATTCCCGTTCCGTACAACCACAGCAATGTGGATTCGGACGAGGTGCTGTACTATGTGGACGGGGATTTCATGAGCCGCAATCATGTCAGCAAAGGACAGATCACGCTGCATCCCATCGGCCTGGTGCACGGTCCTCATCCCGGAGCGGTCGAACGCAGCCTGGGCGCCAGGGAAACCCGGGAACTGGCCGTGATGGTCGATACCTTCAATCCCCTGATGATTACCCGCCAGGCCATGGCCATCGAAGACCCGGAATATTACCTGTCGTGGAACCCGGCAAATTAAACCCCCCGTACGGCTTTATGGCAATAAACCCCCCCGTACGGCTTTATAGCAATAACCCCCCCCCC
>Ga0209310_1000079_pt1 | contig 178013 bp, 139 predicted proteins | sample AD_UKC030_MetaG_FD_184415 | JGI IMG/M metagenome (GOLD analysis project Ga0209310, IMG submission 184415) | Active sludge microbial communities of municipal wastewater-treating anaerobic digesters from USA - AD_UKC030_MetaG (SPAdes) (version 2) | ecosystem: Engineered > Bioreactor > Anaerobic... | reverse complement strand
CGCGAAGTTGAGAGGCGCGCCGCCCCCCAGGGGGGGCGGGAGGGGGGAAGAAAGAAGGAGGTGGAATGACGACGAACCATTAGCTTATGCTACCCTTGAAACTGTCCAAAGGATGGGGGGAAGCTCCGCGTAAATGCCGCCCGATACCCGAGCCGGACCCCGGCTATGTTGCGGTGTCCCATTCATGGGCGCAGGACCCTGCCGACCCGTTCAGCGCCGCCGCATCCCTTGTACAGATGACAGTGGCGGACTGGGATGCGCAACAGGCGGCGGAGGCCGAAGCCGCCAGGATCTCGGTGGCAGCCCCGGAGGTCATGTCTCACGGGATCGAGGTGCCCGTGCTGGTCCTGACCAGCGAGACCAACCAGGTCGGCGTGGGCGTCGTGGCGACGGACGGGGGCGACCTTGTGACGTACATCGAGCACGAGTCCCCGAGCATCACCCCGGAAGAGCGGGCGGCCCGTATCGCGGCCAAGGTTCGGGACCACAACGGAAAAAAGCAGGCCGCGAAGGACGGTCTGAACGGCCAGTTGCAGCAACGCCTTGAGAACCTGGAGCGCCTCCTGGGCGTGCGTGAGTAAGCCATGATCTCCAAAACCATAGCCGTTTCCGCCGGAAGCCTGGCTGCCCTGGCCAGCGCCGCTCCGGCCTCCCCGGAGGCTTTGGAGGCGGTGAGCAAATGGCCGGTCACCGTGGTCCTGGGCGCCGTCTGCTGCTTCTGCGTGTACCTGATGTACCGGCAGGGCAGCGATTACCGAGCGAGCCTCGACAAGATCGCCGGGGCGCTCACGAAGCTTTCTGAGAACCTGGCCCAACGGCCCTGCATCCGGGACCCCCACAACGACTGATCCATGAACACCAACGCCATTCTGCTCAAGGTGCCCGATCCGGAGGGCCGGTTCGATGGGGCTTTCCGCTTCGAGTACGTGAACGGCAGGGATTGGGCGGTGGCCGGGGATATCTCCTATCGCACCCAAGCTGGGCCGGTCTCGACGGTCCGGGCGGGATTCACGACGGACTTTGCCACGATCCCTCCGTTCCTCTGGCCCTTTATGCCGCCTGCGGGCGATGGTCGGAACTTCTACGGCCTGGCGGCGCTTTGGCATGACTGGCTCTACTGGCATGGGGCCGTCGAGGGGCGGCCAATCACCCGCGCTTACGCTGATAGCATCTTCCTCGAACTCATGCTCTACCTCGGCGTCTCGCGCCCGCTCGCCCGCCTCATGTGGGCCGCTGTCCGCTCTTTTGGTTGGTACCTGTGGAGAAAATACCGGAGGCACAATGAAAATCGCATCGATCCTGTTGGTCGCCCTGCTGCTCTGTAACGGCTGCGCCACGGCGCTGACGAACCAACTCCTGCAGCGTCAAAGCGCGGTCCGCGTGGAAGTGGACGGCAAGACCATCATGGCCGGGGTGGATCTCTTCGCCCTGGACGAAGTTGTCGAGCATCCCTTCATCCACGGCTTCGCCGCGGTCATTGATCTCGGGGCCGGGTACCTAGCCTATGACGCCCTGGAGGATAGCGGCGGGAGCAGTTCCACCCACAGCACTACGGCCTACACGATCCAGACCGGCGACAATTCGCCCGTGTACTTCATGGATAACTCGACGGTGAACAACAACCAGAGCAGCACGCCGGCCCCGGCCCCGGCCGAGGATAGCACCGAGGAAACGGCCCAACGCGCTCGGAGGGCCCGGTAGTGAAGTTGCTTGCCGTCATTCTTGCAGCGCTGATGCTGGCCGGCTGCGGCACGCCGAAGGGCTACGACTGGGACACCACGCCGGACCACGATGGCGAGGAGTACGTCGGAGGGGCCCCGTGAAGCTGCTGTGCGTGGACAGTCAGGGCGAGCGAATCCATGCCCCGTACCGGGATCTCCTGCCCGACATCGAGTTGCGCGGGACGCCCACGCCCGAGAAGTGGCGGGATACGATCTGCCACGAGCATGGCTCGCTTTGCGGCTGGCTCCTGGCGTTGCCCGCCCAGGCGGCGATCCTGGCCGGGGAACTCATCGAGAAGGTCGAGCTGGTCTTCTGCCGCATCTTCGACCAGAACGCCCGGTTCATCCCCGGCTCGGAGGAGCGCATCCTTGAGGTGATCCGCGAGGAGCGACCGGACGTGGTCTCGCGGTCCTGGGGCCAGTGGGATTTGGACGATACGCTCGGTGAGTTCTACGCACAGGTTGAATGGGCCGACTGGGCGGAGCGCTACGCCGCGCTCCAGGCCGAGATCGGGTTCCTCGACGTCGGCGCCGCGGGCAACGACGATGACAACGACAAGGACGATGATGTTGTCTACCCGCAGCGGCTCCTGAATAGCTGCTGCATCATCGGCGCCGCGCACCGGTCCGGGAAGCCCGCGCCCTGGTCGGGCGACGGGGCAGGGGTGCTCTGCGTCATGTGGGGCGACCGGGTTTACTCGCCGGACGCCACTGGCCGCTGGCGCCTGTGGTCAGGGACCAGCGCCGCCACGCCGAAGTTTGCCGGTGCCGCCGCGCTTCGCCGGTTGCAGACATCCGCGCTCAAGCTGGCGGTCATGCACGAGGCCACGCGCCCGACCAAGGCGGTCTACGCGAACATGACGCATCACGCGAAGTGGGGCTTCGGCAACTGGGAAGAAGCCTGGCAGAAGTACGCACGCCTGATGCCCCAGGATTTGATGCCGCCTCCGGCGCCCAAAGGGCTTCGAAGTCTCATTGCTCCGATTGAATTCTTTGACTTCAGCCGTCCCTGCTGAAGTCATGACGATTAGCGGCGTTTTTTGTGGGGGCAATAGTGCGTCACTTGACCACGATTTCGCACCGTTCTCAACCTTGCTTTATTTTGTCCGGCGATGGTATTTTTCGTCCTTTGTTTGCAGGGCTGAAATGCGCCTTTCATCTCGGGAAAATGAAAAACAGCGAAAAACGCTATTTTTTCATTTTCCGGGCCTCCGGAGCTGAAGGTTCCGCGTTCAACTCGCGGCAGGCGCACCACCTTTTTTCCCTGCATTCGCGCCGATCCGCTTGATCGGCGGGCAGTCTTCTCCCGCGGACGGGGGGATGCGAGGCGCGGAGCCGGGTCAGGCGGCCGTGGTCTTCATGATCTGCGTCGGCGTCGGGGCCGGCCAGCCGGCCTCCTTGCAGACGCGGATGATCGCCTCGTTGGTGTCGAAGTAGACCTGCCAGTAGTGGTCGGTGTGGCAATAGGGCCGGACCGAGATCACCGCGCCCAGCAGGTTGATGTCGAGCAGGTTGACCTCGGGCGCCGGGTCCTTGGCGACGTTCGGAATCTGGGCGACCGCCGCCTTGAACCGGGCGATGGCATCGAGCGGGTCCACGCTGCCCGCCAGCTGCGCCGTGCGCTCGACGCGCCGCACCGGCCGGATTGAGAAGTTCTGGATCGTGTCGCTGAACACCTTGCTGTTGCCGACCAGGGTGCTGACGTTGTCGGGCGTGATGAGGGTGGTGGTGAACAGGCCCAGCTCGTGCACGGTGCCGACGAGGCCGCCGATCTGCACGAAATCGCCCACTTTGAACGGCCGCAGCACGAGCATGAAGGCGCCGGCGGCGAAGTTGCCGAGCATGCCGCTCCAGGCCGCCCCGACCGCCACGCCTGCGCCGGCCAGCATCGCCGCGAACGACGTCGTCTGGATCCCGAAGTAGCCGAGGATGCCCAGGGCCAGCGCGACGTTCAGCGCGATGGCGATGATCGAGCCCAGGTACTTCGTCAGCGTCGGATCGATCTTGCTCCGGTTCATCCCCGCCCGGCTCAACGCCACGATGTGGCCGATCAGCCACCGGCCGATCACCCAGAAGGCAATGGCCGCCAGGATCTTCACCGCGAGCTGGGTGAGGGTGGTGCTGACGAACGTTTGAATCGCTTGCATGTCCATGACGCCGATTCTCCTTGTATGACGCCTGCGCGCAGGCGGTTATGCTGACCGGATGCTGCCCTCTTCGCGCGCAACCTGCCCCAACAGCCCGGCTGATGCAAGAACAAACAAGCCGCCGTCCCTCCCCCTCATCCGTCCCTCCTCTTGCTTCTCCGCGCCCTCCGCGGTTCTCGTCCTTCCGTCAGGCGCTCCGGTCCGGCGCGAAGGAGTCGAGCGCGCGGTTGAGCCATGCGATGTAGTCGTGCATGACCTCGAAAACGCCGACGGCGTACTCCACGAAATCCTTCTTCCGGAGCCGGGCATCCTTCAGGGGGAGAGCGACCTCGAAGCTGGTGAGCTGGAGCAGGTCCAGGTCCGGGTGATCCCGGGGGATGTCGCGCGGCGCGGTCTTCAGCCGGCGCCCCGGCAGCGTGTCCCCGAACAGCTTGACGAAGTTCGGCCGCGAGACGATCCGGCGCAGGGGGCGGCCATCGCGCAGGATCGCCTGCCGGACGGCCCGCAGGGGCAGGGCCGGCGGCATGTAGAGCCCGCCCGCCAGCATCGAGTCGCCGGGCTCGACGTGGAGGTAGTAGCCCGCGCGGTCCACCTTCCGCCCGCGGTCGGTGATGAACGCGCCGAAGTGCGCCTTGTACGGCGACTTGTCCCGCGAAAACCGGACGTCGCGGTTGATCCGGAAAAGGCAGTCCTCCGGATCCTGCTCGACGATCGGCGGATCGAACCGCGCCATGCCCGCGATCACGTGATCGATCGTTTCCAGCGCCGCGGCTCGCGCCGCGGCATACTCGGCCTTGTGCTGGACGAACCAGCGGCGGTTGTTGTTGGCCTTGAGCTGGTTCAGGAAATGGAAGACATCCGGGTTGATCATGGGGGGAGTGTACCACGGCCCCTGATGTTTTCCAGCCGGCGGGCCGGGCGCAATCAGTTTGTCCCTAGAGGGATTTCTCGGAACCGGTCCGGCCCGTAGTGCTTGTTCAGCTCGTCCACGATCTCGGTCGAGTGGCCGAGGGCGACGTCCCGTCGCGTGCCGGTCACCGCGTCCTCGATCGTGCGCCAGCCCCGGATCGTCTCGTCGAAGGCGTCCTGTGGAGCTTGGCGATTGTCGCCCGCCCCTCCGCCTCCCTCGCCGCGGCGGATGATGTCGCCGATCGAGCGGACGGTCTCCGCGGCCGAGCTCAAGCGCCGGCCGACCTCCCCGCTGCTGATCTGCGAGGTCTGAAGGATCTTCAGCATGGCCGGGAAGTCCTGCGCTGCGAGTTCCTCGGGCGTGGTGACCAGCGTCATGGTGAAGACCCAGTCCATCGCGCCGTAGCCGGCGGGCGGCGAGCACATGACGCAGGCCAGCGCCTGGTGCCGGTGTCCCTGGAAGTCGAGCGCGAGGTGGACGAGGGCCGCGGGATAGCCCTGGAAGTCCATCCGCTCGCTGCCGAGAACGTCCGCGACGGTGAAGCCCGGGCTGCCGGCCTGCATCTCGGACTGGCTCAAGGCCGGCGCGAGGTTCACAAAGGCCTGGACGGGGTCGGGGACATAGGGCGCCACGAACGGGTAGTTGCCGCCGAACATCTGGGCCTGCTGGGCCTTTTCGGGAGTCCAGACCTGCAGGCCGATATTCAGGAAGGCGACCTGGCCCCGGGGTCCGACGGCCCGGCCCTGGCCGCGCGACGCCCGCACCAGCTGCCAGTCGGCGGGCAACTGGACCGAGCCGCTCCCGTCGGGGAAAGCGGCCTGCTGCATGGGCGCGGACCTTGCGGGGGCCGCGCCGCCACCCGTTTCGGCGGCCCCGGAGATCGCCGCGGCCAGTTGACGGAATGACTGCGGCGCCGCGGCGCGGCGGTCATGAATCACCGTCACGGTGGCCCCCCGCGGCCCGACACAGGCCCACATGAAACCGGCGACGGGTTCGCCCTGCTGCGACGCCTCGAACCATGCGCCGCCCATCCGGTCGTCCTGGTCCGCGAAGCCCCGGTTCGCGCCCGGCATCCGGTCGAAGGCCGGGGCCAGTTGCTTCAGGGTGGCCTGGAGGGCGGCGCGGGCCGACGAGACGCCGGCGAACCGCGCGATCAGCGCCCGGCCCGTACCGATCTGCGCGACCACGTCCATGCGCGCCCCCCCCGACTGCGTGACCGCCCAGGCGAGCGTCAACGCGAGCACCGCGATGATCGCCACGGTCTTGTTCATCTGCCGGACCGCCGGCTGCAGTTCCGCGATCCGGGCGCTGTTTCGCCCGAATTCCTCCGGCGCCGTGGGGACGGCTTGCTGGCGCCGGCGGATCTCGGCGATTTCCTTGCGCGCGCTCCAGCCGGCCTTCAGCTGGGCTGCGACTTTCTGGTAGTAGAAGCGCGGCTTCCCGCCGGCCCGGGTGTCCGTGGATTCGTGCTCGCTCATGGTGCCTCCTGCCGCGCATAAGCCTGACGGGTCACTTCGAAATGAAATCGTAATCACGGGTTTGGGTAGGGACAAGTGAAATGTCGGCGACGAACGCCGAGGGGAGCGCCGCCTCGGCGGACCAGGCGTTCGCGACGCCGGTCTTCTTCGCCCGCGGCGACTTCAACGGCGACGGCGTCGTGGCGCAGGACGAAATGGATTCCGTGTTCGCCGGCTACTGGCGCGACAACCCGACGGTGATCTCGAACCTGCTGGGCGCGGGCAGCGAGACGGTGCAGCTGGCGGTGAGCAACATGGCGAACTGGGGGCTGGCGGTCGAAACCTCGACCGACCTGGTGACGTGGTCGACCCTACTGGACTCCGCCGTCCCCGTGTTCCAGTTCTTCGACCCCGACGCCACCAACGGCTCGCCTCGATTTTACCGGCTGCGGGCGCCGTGAGGCCCGCGCCCGCCGGCTCGCAGCGCCCACGTTTCTCCGGGCTTCCCGCGCGCGTTCGGCCGTGCTATGCATGTCACGAAATTCCCTTGATCCTGGACGCAACGTGGACGCGAGCCGCCGCATGGCCGAAGACAACAGCCGCAGGATGGAGCCCCCGGGGCCGCGGGTGCATATCATCACGCTGAACTGGGAAAACGAGCCGGTCACGGCCCGGCTCCTCGCGGCCCTGCGCGAACTGCGTTACCCGAACCGGGAGACGGTCGTGGTGGACAACGGTTCCGCGGACGGCTCCGCGGACCGCCTGGCCGCCGCGTTCCCCGAGGCCGTGATCCTCCGCGCCGGGCGGAATCTCGGGTTCGGCGCGGGGAACAACCTCGCGATCCGCCGGGCGCTGGAGGCCGGCGCCGACTACGTGTGGCTCATCAACAACGACGCCCGGCCCGCGCCCGATGCCCTCGACGCGCTGGCGCGCGCGGCGGAGGCCGCGCCGCGCGCGGGAGCGGTAGGCGCGGCGATTTACCACGAGGACCGCCCCAACGCGCTCCAGGCGTGGGGCGGGGGAACGGTCGCGCGCTGGCTCGGCTGGGCCCGGCTGGCGACCCGGCCCGGCGCTCCGGTCGAGTACATCACGGGCACGAGCATGCTGCTCCGGTGCGCGGCGCTGCGGGAGGCGGGTCTTTTCGACGAGCGGTTCTTCCTCTACTGGGAGGACGCGGAGCTGTGCGCCCGCCTGCGTCGGGCCGGCTGGGAAATGGCCGTCGCCGGCGAAGCGAAGGTGTGGCACGCCTCGTCCGCGACGACGGGGCGTGACGCCGAACTCCGGATGTTCCACATCACGCGCAGCCTGGCGCTGTACCTGGGCGCGCGCTCCCGGGCGCCGGGCGTCGAGTCGCTCGTCGCCACGCTGTTCCAAGCGGCGGGCAAGCTGGTGCGCGGGAACCGGGCGGCGGCGCGCGGCGCGTGGCTCGGCCGGCGGGCGGGGCTGGAGGAACTCCGCGCCGCCCGGGCGCCGGGGAGGTCGTGACGACATGCCCGGCCTGGCCTCGCTCGCAAAATCCGCGCTGGCCCTGCCCGGCCGCGCGGCCCGGGGCGCGGCGGCCCTGGCGCGGCGGGCCCTGGCACCCGCGCCCGACCCGGACCGCCTGCTGATCTTCGACGACGCCTTCCCCCACCTGCTGTCCGCGTTCCGCGTGGCGGAGTACAACGAGGTCCTGCGGGCGTTTCCCCGGGCCCGCGTGTTCTCGACCGGGGCCTGCTTCCGGTCCTTCAAGGACCGCCGTTCGTTCGCCGGCGTGCGCCGGGAGTACGAGACGCGCCACCCGGAGTTCCGCGGCCGCGTGTCGAAGTTCCATCCGCTTCTGGATTTCCGCGGGCGGCTGGCCTACACGATTTTCCTGCACAACATCCTGTTCTTCCTGCCGGTGATCGAGAAGCGCCGGCTCCCCTTCGTCTTCACGCTCTATCCCGGCTACCGGCTGCGGGTCCCGGAGACGACCGCCGAGCTGCGCCGGGTGTGCGGCGCGCCCGGGTTCCGCGGCGTGATCGTCACGCAGCCGGTGACGCGGGAGTACCTGCTGGAGGAAAAGCTGTGCCCGGCGGAGCGGATCGAGATGGTCTACGGGGGCGTGGTGCCCGCCGACGTGCTGGCGGCGGCGTCCGTCCCGCGCCGGCGGATGGGCCGCGACAAGGACACGCTGGACATCTGCTTCGTCGGCTTCAAGTACGTGGAGGGCGACCTGTTCAAGGGGTACGACGTGTTCGTCGAGGCAGCGCGGCGGATCGCCCGCGCCATCCCGGCGGCGCGCTTCCACGTGGTCGGCACGTTCGGGCCGGGCGACGCGGATTCGGCCGAGCTGGGCGGCCGCATCCGGTTCTACGGGCCGCAGCCGACGGCGTTCTTCCCGGAGTTCTACGCCCGCATGGACCTCATCCTGTCGCCCAACGACCTGCCCCGCTGCATCCCCGGCGCCTTCAATGGCTTCCCGACGGGCTGCTGCGCGGAGGCGGCCCTGTCCGGCGTGGCGGTGTTCTGCACGGACCCGCTGGGGCAGAACGTCGGGCTGAAGGACGGCGAGGACATTGTCCTCATCAACCGGCGGCCGGACGACATCGCGGAGGTTGTGGGCCGCTACGCGACCGGCTACGATGCCCTGTGCCGGCTGGGCGAACGCGGCCGGGCGGCGTTCCGCCGGATCTTCGATTTGCGGACGCAGATGGACCCGCGGCTGAAGGTGATCGCACGGGCCCTGGAGGAAGGCTGACGGCATGGACACGGACGCGCCGAAAAAACCGTACCGGGTGCTGGTGTTCCCGGGCAGCACGGGGATCGCGCTGGAGATCCAGAAGGCGCTTGCCGGCTGCAAGGAGGTCGAACTGTTCTCGGCCGGCGTGGACGGCCCGACCCACGCGCCGTACCTCTTCGCGCGCCATTTCACGGCGCCGCGCGTGGACCAGCCCGGGTGGGTGGAGGCGCTCAACCGGCTGATCTCGGAGCAGCGGATCGATTTCGTGTTCCCGGCGCACGACGACGTGGTCGAGGCCCTGGCGCTTCGCGCGGGGGAGGTCCGGGCGCGGATCGTGTCGTCGCCGCCCGAGACGTGCCTGGTCTGCCGGTCGAAGCGGGAGACGTACAAGCGATTGAAGGACGCGGTGCCGGTGCCGGTGGTGTACGACCGGCCGGAGGCGGTGCCGGCCTACCCGGCGTTTCTCAAGCCGGACCGTGGCGAGGGCTCGCGCGAGGCCCAGGTTGTCCGCCATCGCCGGCACCTGGAGGTCCTGCTCGAGCAATCGCCCGACTACGTGGTCATGGAATACCTGCCGGGGCGGGAGTACACGGTGGACTGCTTCTCCGACCGCGAGGCGGGGCTGCTGTTCTGCGGCGGGCGCGAGCGCGTCCGGACCAAGGCCGGCATCTGCATCCACAGCCGGACCGCGGAGAACCCGGCCTTCCGGCGCCACGCCCTCGCGATCTCCGCCGTCCTCCCGCTGCACGGCGCGTGGTTCTACCAGCTCAAGGAGGACCGGGAAGGGCGGCTCAAGCTGATGGAGGTCGGGCCGCGCATCGCGGGCACGATGTCCGTGCACCGCGTGCAGGGCGTGAACTTTCCGCTGTTGAGCCTCTACGAGCAGCTGCGCGTGCCGGTCGAGATCCTCCGCAACCCGGTCGAGGTCGAGGTGGACCGCGTCCTCGTCAGCCACTACCGCCCGGTCGTCTCGTACGACACGGTCTACGTGGATCTCGACGACACGCTGATCCTGCGCGGGCGGGTCAACCTGCCCGTGGTCCGCTTCCTGTACCAGTGCGTCAACGAGGGCAAGCGCCTGGTCCTGCTGACGCGGCACGCGGGCGACCCGGAGGCGACGCTGCGCCGGCGCCGGCTCGCGGGGCTTTTCGACGAGATCGTCCGGCTGGAGGCCGCCGAGAGCAAGGCCGACTTCGTCCGGGAGCCGTCCGCGATCTTCATTGACGACAGCTTCCGCGAACGCAAGGCCGTGGGCGAACGCCGCGGAATCCCGACCTTCGACACCAGCATGCTGGAGCTGCTATTCGACGAACGAGCCTGACGCCAAGGAGAAACGCCATGTCCACCCCCAAGTTGAGCGCCTACTACGTGTCGGACGAGGAGACGCAGGGATACGCCGAGATCCTCCGCGCGCTGCGCGACTGCCCGATCCCCGACGACGAGCGGCTCAAGCATCTCCCGCTCTTCCTGAACCGCTCCCTGCTCGGGCATATTCTGTTCATGGACGAGCTGTACCGGCTGATCCTGCCGGTGCACGGGCTGATCATGGAATTCGGCGTGCGCTGGGGCCGCAACCTAGCGCTGTTCACCATGCTCCGCAGCCTGTACGAGCCGCACAACTTCTCGCGCCGGGTCGTCGGCTTCGACACGTTCGGCGGGTTCCCGTCCGTCTCGCCGAAGGACGGCTCGTCGAAGTCCATCAAGGTCGGCACACTCGCTGTCACGCCGGGCTACGAGGAGTTCCTCGCCGGCCTGCTGGGCAGCCACGAGAAGCTCGCGCCGCGCAGCCACCTGCGGAAATTCGAGCTGGTCAAGGGCGACGCGACGGAGACGCTGCCGCGCTACCTCAAGGACCACCCCGAGACGATCGTCGCGCTGGCGTACATCGACTTCGACCTCTACGAGCCGACGAAGAAATGCCTGGAGCTGATCCGCGACCGCCTGACCAAGGGCAGCGTGCTCGCCTTCGACGAGCTCGCGCTGCCCGAGTTTCCCGGCGAGACCGCGGCGTTCCAGGAGATCATCGGGTGCCGCCACGCGCGGCTGCGCCGCAGCCCGCTGGTGCCGTATCAGTCCTACCTGGTCGTCGAGTAGCCGTGGCCGGGCGCGATCCAGCGCGGGGGTTCGTGTCGCGGGCCGCGGCGGCCCTGCGCTGGGCGGGGGAGGGGGCGGCCGCGCTGGCCCGGCGGCCGTTCGAGCCGCCGCCGCCGGCCGACCGGCTGGCGATCTTCGACGACATTTTTCCCTGCCCCTTCTCCTCGTTCCGCCTCGCCGAGTTCACCGCCTGCCTCGCGGCGTTCCCGTCGGCGCAGGTATTCTCGACCGGCACGGCCCTGCGCATGCTGGGCGGGACCGCTTCGTTCCGGGACGTCCTGGCCGCGTACGCGCGCGACTACCCGGCGTACGCGCCGCGGGTCGCGAAATATCACGCGCTGAAAAACCTGCGGGGCCGCGCGGCCTACGCGGTGTTCCTCAACAACGCGCAGGCGTTCCTCGCGGCCATCGAGCGGAACCGGCTACCCTTCGCGTTCACGCTCTACCCGGGCGGCGGGTTCGCGCTGAAGCAGGCGGTGTCGGACGAGAAGCTGCGCAGGGTCTGCTCCTCGCCGTTTTTCCGGAAGGTCATCGCCACGCAGCCGGCGACCCTCGACTACCTGGTCGGCGGCGGGTTCTGCAGGCCGGAGCAGGTGGAGTTGATCTTCGGAATCGTGCTCCCGCTCAACCTGCTCGCCCGCGCCGCGCCGCCGCGGAAGCGCAAGGGCCGGGACAAGGACACGTTCGACGTCTGCTTCGTCGCGTTCAAGTACATGCCGGGCGGCGTGGACAAGGGCTACGACCTGTTCGTCGAGGCGGCGCGGATCCTCGCGGCGCGGCGCCCGGACATCCGGTTCCACATCGTCGGCCCGTACGACGCGGGCGATGCGGATGTGGCCGCGCTCGGCGACCGCATCCGGTTCTACGGGCCGCAGCCGACCGGATTCTTCCCCGCGTTCCACGCCGGCATGGACCTGCTGCTCGCGCCCGGCCCGGCGTTCGCGCGGTCGCCGGGCGAGTTCGACGGTTTCCCGCTGGGCGCGTGCATCGAGGCGGCGCTCTGCGGCGTGGCCCTGTTCAGCACCGATCCGCTCGGGCAGAACCGCTATTTCAAGGACGGCGAGGAACTGGTCGTCATCCCGCGCGACTCGGACGGCATCGTGGACCTCGTGGACCGCTATTACCGCGACTACGACCGGCTGTGCGAACTGGGCCGCGCCGGGCAGGCCGCTTGCCGCCGGTTGTACGGGTGGGAGGCGCAAATGGCGCCGCGGCTGCGGATCCTCGCGGAGTTGCTCGGCGTCGAGCCGCCGCGGCTGGACGCGGAAGCGAGAGCGGAGCTGCCGTGACGCCGAAGCCGAACATCGTGCTCGTCGGGATTGCCGGCACGCCGGACGACTTCCTGCTGTCGCCCTACGCCCTGAAGGCCTGGCTGGCCGCGAAGCCCGCGATCCGCGACGGCGCGGAGATCGAGATCCTGTCCTATCCCTTCGTCCCCGCGGGCCAGCGGGCGGAGGCGGCGGAGCGGATCCTGCGCGACGTATGCGCGCGCGAACCGCGCCTGGCCGGGTTCGCCTGCTATCTTTGGAACCGGGAGACTGTCGACCTGCTCGCGGCCGGCCTCAAGGCGCGGCGCCCGGACACGCTCGTCGCGCTCGGCGGGCCCGAGATATGCGAGGAGGAGATCCGCGCGGGGCGGTTCGACGGCGCGTCCGCGGATTTCCTCGTCTTCGGCGAGGGCGAGAAACCGTTGGAGGCGCTGGCGCTCCACCTGCTCGGCGCGCGGCCCGGACTCGACGGCGTGCGCGGCCTGGCGCGGCGGGAGGAGGGGCGGTGGGTGACGCACGGGGCCGATGCCATCGAGCGGCTCGACCAGGCGCCGTCCCCGTACCTGACCGGCGCGATCCCGGACGAACTCCTCGCGCGGCCGGGCATCCGGGCGAACGTCGAAAGCCAGCGCGGCTGCAATTTCCGCTGCGCCTACTGCTTCTACCACAAGGATTTCCGCGGCATCCGGTACCGCGATCCCGGCGCGGTGGTGGAGGAAATGGCGCTAGTGGACCGCCGGGGCATCCGGATGTGCCGGATCACGGACGCGAACTTCATTTCCGACCGCGAGCACGCGAAGACGATCCTCCGGGGCCTTGTCGAACGCCGGTTGCAACTGTCCCTGTTCGCGGAGATCCTGCCGCAGTTCGTGGACGAGGAATTGGCCGGGCTGTTTGGCGAGTTTGTCCGCTGCGCGCCCGGCAACGTGCTGATGCTGGGGATCGGCCTGCAGACCACCCACGAGGAGTCCCTGCGGGCGATCCGCCGGGCGATCCCGCTGCGCCATTTCGAGCGCGCGTTCGACCTGCTCGCCGGCCAGGGCGCGATCCTCAAGACGGACCTCATCCTCGGCCTGCCGCGCGAGACGCGGGAGAGCTACTTCCGGACGATCGAATTCATCGCGGAGAAGCTGCGCCGCGGGACGCACTTCTTGAGCCTCGCCGTGCTGCGGGTCCTGCCCGGCTCGGACATGGCGGAGATCGCGCGGCGGGAGGGACTCGTGCCCGACACGCGGGATGCCGGCCGTTTCGTGTACGAGACCCCGACGATGCCGCGGCCGCACATGCTGGAATGCCTGCGGCTCAACGCCGCGGCGTTCCGCGTGTTGAGCACCGTGCACATGACGCAGGGCCCGCGCATCCGCGACCTCTACTTCGAGGCGAAGGACCGCCTGGGCGTCCCGCACGTGCGACTGCTGCGGCGGCTCGCCCGGGATTTTTTCGACTATCTCCAGGCTCGCCGCACCGACTTCGTGAAGCCGGATTTCCCGAACGCGGAGGACTACGCGTCCAAGGACATCCGCCGGGACATTCCGGACGACTGGCTGGCGGAGCGGCTGGCCCGGCTGGGCGAGGCCGGCCTGCCGGAGACGGAGAGCTGAACGGCGATGCGCACGTGCAACTACCTGCCCCTGGGCCGGATGGCCCGCGCGGTGCGCGGCGCGTGGCGGATGCTGCTCGCGGCGGGCGGAACGCGCGAATGCCCGGCGTGCGGGCGGCGGATCCGGAGATTCCAGCCTTTCCCGAAGGAGGCGGCCGACCTGCTCGCCCGGCACCGGTTCCGGCTGCCGTGGAAATCGTCCGCCTGGGAAACCTTCAACCGGGAGGAGTACGCCTGCCCGTTCTGCGACGCGACGGACCGCGAGCGGCTCTACGCGCTGTACCTGCGGGAGCGGCTGGCGCCGGGCTTGGGGGACGGGTTGCGCCTGCTGGACATCGGGCCGTCGCGGCCGATGACCCGTTTCGTCCGCCGCCGGCTGCGCGCCGCGTACCGCTCGGCGGACCTGTGCAATCCGGAGGCGGACGACCGGGTGGATCTTGAAGACATGCGGATCTACCGGGACGGCGAGTTCGACGTGCTGCTCTGTTCCCACGTCCTTGAGCATGTCCCCGATGACCGGCGTGCGATGACCGAGCTGTTCCGCGTCCTGCGGCCGGGCAGCTGGGGGATCGTCATGACGCCCATCCCGCTGGGTGTCGAAAAGACCGACGAGGACCCGGGCGTGACCGACGTGGCGGAGCGGCTCCGCCGGTTCGGGCAGGAGGATCACATCCGGATTTACGCCGGCGCGGACTTCACGGAGCGGTTGCAAAAGGTCGGGTTCCGCGTTACAAAGCTGGGCCGCGGGCACTTCGGGCCGGAGGCCTTCGAGCGGTGCGGCCTGACGCCGCAGAGCGCGCTGTACGTGGTCGACAAACCGATGGGAGCGGGAGCATGACGGCCGACCTGGGACACATCCTCGAGTACTGGGACCGCGAAGACGTCGAGTCCATGTATGACAAGCACCTGCTCAACGCCGAGATCGAGTTGATCCGCCGGCGTCTCGCTCCGGGCTTGAAGATCCTCGACGCGGGCTGCGGGGAGGGCGAGGGCACGCTGGCCTACTCGATGCTGCCGGGCGCAAAGGTCCACGCGGTGGACTTCTCCGCGACCCGCCTGCGCAAGGCGGCGGCTTGCGTGGCCGGCCGGGACAACGTCACCTTCCAGCAGGTGGACTTCCTCAAGCCGTACCGGCTCGACCGCGACTTCGACGCCATCGTCTCCCAGCGGTTCCTCATCAACCTGCCCGCGTGGGAACTGCAGGGCCGGGTCCTGCTGGAGCTCATGGATCACCTCAAGCCCGGCGGGCGCCTGCTGATACTCGAGGGCAGCCAGCCGGGCGTCGACGAGCTCAACGGCTTCCGCGCCGCGTGCGGCCTGGAGCCGATCCCGGTCAAGTGGCACAACCTGTTCTTCGACGACGAGGTCCTGGTCGCGTTCATGCGGGAGCGCGGTCATCCGCTGGCGGAGGTGGACGGGTTGGGGGCCTACTTCCTGCTGACCCGCGGCGTGCGCCCGCTGCTGGACGCGAAGCTCGACTGGAACTGCGAGTTCAACCGCCGCGCCGCCGCGCCGGCGGTCGAGTCTGCCCTTCGGCTCGGGGCGCGCTTCTCGCGGCTCAAGCTCTGGGTGTTCCGGAAGTGAAGCCGTCCCTCCAGCCGCTGGCGATCCTCGGCGGCCGGCCCGCCTTTGCCGAGCGCCTGTACGTAGGGCGTCCGAACATCGGGGACCGCGGGCGTTTCCTGGCGCGCGTGAACGATATCCTGGACCGGCGCTGGCTGACCAACAACGGGCACTACGTCCACGAATTCGAGAAGGCCCTGGCCGGCCTGACGGGCGCGCGGCATTTCATCGCCGCCTGCAACGGGACCGTCGCGCTCGAACTGGCGGTCCGCGCGCTCGGCCTGCGCGGCGAGGTGATCCTCCCTTCGTTCACGTTCGTGGCCACCGCGCACGCCCTCCAGTGGCAGGAGATCACGCCGGTGTTCTGCGACATCGAGCCGGGTTCCCACACGCTGGACCCGGCCCGGGTCGAGGAGCGGATCACGCCCCGGACCAGCGGGATCATCGGCGTGCACCTGTGGGGCACGCCGTGCGCCGTCGAGGACCTCGCGGCCATCGCCCGCCGCCGCGACCTCCGCCTGGTCTTCGACGCCGCGCACGCCCTCGGCAGCACCCGGGGGGGGCGGCCGGTCGGCGGCTTCGGCGACGCCGAGGTCTTCAGCTTCCACGCGACGAAGTTCCTCAACACCTTCGAGGGCGGCGGGATCGCGACCAACGACGACGAGCTGGCCGCCCGCCTGCGCCTGATGAAGAACTTCGGGTTCGCGGGCTACGACGAGGTCGTGTACCTCGGCACCAACGGCAAGATGAGCGAGGTGCAGGCCGCGATGGGCCTGACTGGCGTCGAGAGCCTCGACGAGTTCATCGCCTGCAACCGGCGGAACCACGAGCGGTATCGCGCCGCGCTGGCGGGCCTGGCCGGCGTGCGGCTGCTGGAGCCGGCGCAAGGCGAGCGGCACAATTTCCAGTATGTCGTGCTCGAGATCGACGAGACCGCTGCCCTGGCGCGCGACGAACTGCTCCGCGTGCTCTGGGCGGAGAACGTCGTCGCCCGCCGCTACTTCCATCCCGGCTGCCACCGGATGGAGCCGTACCGGACGCTGTTCCCGGACGTCGCGGCCCGCCTGCCGGTGACCGAACGGATCTGCCGGCGCGTCCTGGTCCTCCCGACGGGGACGGCGATCGGCGAGGCCGAGATCGACGCGATCGGCTCGATCCTGCGCGCGGCCCTGGCGCGCGGCGCCGAGGTCCGCGCCGCCCTCGCCCGGAGCCCCGGCCCATGAGCGACCCCGGCGGGCCCCGGCCGCGCGTCAGCGTCGCGATGATCACCTTCCAGCACGAGCGCTTCATCGCCCACGCGATCGAGAGCGTGCTCATGCAGGACGCCGGCTTTCCATTCGAGCTGGTGATCGGGGACGACGCCTCGACCGACCACACGCGGGAGGTCGCCGGGGAATACGGCCGCCGCCACCCGGGCCGCGTCCGCCTGCTGACGGCGGAATCGAACCAGGGCGTGGCGCGCAACTTCGTGAAGACGCTACGGGAGTGCCGCGGGCAGTATGTAGCCCTGCTCGAAGGCGACGACTACTGGACCCGGCCCGATAAAATGAGGAAACAGGCGGATTTCCTCGACGCGCACCCGGAACATGCCGCGTGTTTTCACCCGGTCAAGGTCCGGGCCGACGGCGAGGCCGGGACGCGGCACGTGCAGCGGGTGCGCCCCCCGCGCGGCGGATACGGGCTGGAGGACCTGCTCCGCGCGAACTTCATGCACACCTGCTCCGTCATGAGCCGAAACCATCTCATTCCCGATTGGCCCGAGCCGTTCCTGGACCTCAAGATGCTCGACTGGCCCTACCACATCCTGAACGCCCTGCGCGGCACGGTCGGATTCCTGCCGGAGGCGATGGCGGTGTACCGGCTCCACGCGGCCAGCGCGTGGTCGGCCGGCCGGCTCCGGGACCGCATCGCGGAGACGCGCCGCATGCTGGAACGGGTCAACGCGCATCTCGGCGGGCGATACGACCGGGTCGTCCGCCGCTCCCTGGCGGAATGCGACTGCCAGGAGGCGATGCAGTTTGCGCGCGAGGGCAACCGGCGGGCGGCGCGCCCGCTGGCCGCGTCGTGCGTCCGCGCGTACCGGTCGGGGAACGGCCCGCCGCTCGCGGCCCTGCTCGCCCTGGGCGCGGTGATGGCCTGGCCGGCGCTGTACCGGCTGGTGCTGGCGAAGAAGCCGCTATGGAGATAGCGGCGGGCGGTCCGCGGGCCGCAGTTCGGCCAGCACCTCGATGATGTGGCGGGCGGTGGCCTCCCACGTGAATTCCGCCGCGCGCCGCGCGCCGCGCACCCGCAGGCCGTCGGCCAGAGCGCGGTCCTTCAGGATACGCTCCAGGCCTTCGGCGATGGCGCCGACGTCGGCCGGATCCACCAGCAGGGCCGCGTCGCCCGCGGCCTCCGGCATGGCGCTGGCGCGGGAGGTCAGCACCGGGCAGCCGCAGGACATCGCCTCGAGGATCGGCAGGCCGAATCCCTCGTAGAGCGACACGTACACGAACGCGTCGGCCGCCCGGTAGAGCGCCGGCAGGTCGGCGGCGGGCACGGCGCCCAGGCGCCGGAACCGGTCCCGCAGGCCCAGTCGTTCGACGGCGCGAAACACCGCGCGGTCCTTCCAGGACTTGCCGGCCGTCACCACGAAATTGTGCGGGACCCGGTCGCGGATCCGGGCGAAGGCCTCGAGCGTGCGGACGGCGTTCTTGCGCGGCGAGAGGCTGCCGCAATAGAAGAAGTAGGGGCGGTCCAGGCCGTAACGCGACCGGACGCTTCGCAGGGCCTCCTCGGCGAGCAGGCCGGGAGCGGGCGGGGAAACCCCGAGGGGCACGGCCCGGACGCGCGCGGGATCCAGCGGGAACAGGTCCAGCAAGTCCCGGCGGGTGGACTCGGAGATGGCGATGATCCGGTCGGCGCGCCGCAGGCCGCGCGGGAAGAGCGCCCGGAAGGCGAGGACGTCCAGCGGCTTGTACTCGTCGATGCTCGCGCCGCGGACCGGGTAGTAGAGCAGGTCGTAGACGATCGCGACGGTTTTCACGCCGCGGGGAAGGAAGGCGGGGACGAAGTTCTTGGCGCAGAGCAGGACGTCCACGGGCCGGCGGCGGAGCGCGAGGGGCAGGGCGACATTTTCCTGCCACAGCGTGCCGGGGCCCCGGAGCCGGTGTTCCTCCGCTCCCGGGAACGCCCCGCCGTGGCGGGCGCTGTGGTGGTAGATCACGTACCGGTTGGCGGGATCGAGGCGGGGCAGCAGGGGTATTACGTTTTCCAGGAACGTCGTAACGCCTCCCACGCGCACCGCAAGCCCCCGGGCCAGCACGCCGATTCTCATGCCGGTTTCCCCGGCGCCCGCCGCAGGCGCCCCGCGATCTCGGCGACCTCGGCCCAGCGCAGGCTGCCCGAGAGGAACGTCACGGCCGCGAAGCAGGCCGCCCACAACGCGGCGGCGGCGAGGCCGGCCGGCAGCCCGAGGCGCGAGCCGAACCCCAGGGGCCATGCCGCGGCGGCGGCCAGCGCGGGCGCCGCCAGCCGGGCGACCGGCAGGCCCTGCTTCCACCCGAGCCGGACGTGCGTCATGACCAGCGCCATGAAGCCGGCGGCGCAGAGGAACTGGGCCTGGGCGACGCCCCGGGCGCCGCCCGCGGGCCCGAGGACGCGGAAGAGGAGCGGGAACGACAGGACCAGCGCGAGGCTGCCGGCGGCGAACGGCGTGGCGCTTTTCAGGAGCATGCCCAGCCACCCGTGCTGGAACCCGATCCAGAGGAATACGACGGAGAACAGCACGAGGCCGATCGCGGGGACCGCGCCGTCGTAGGCCGCGCCCCAGACCAGCCGGACCAGCCCGCCTCCGGCGGCCGCGAACACGCCGGCCGCGGCGAGCGCGGCGACCGCGCCGAAGCGTGTGGCGATGCCCTGCCAGCGGAGGGCGCGGTCCAGGCCCTCGCGTTCATACACCCACGTGATCGAGGGAAACAGCGCGCCGCCGACGGAGACCAGCGTCATCCGGACGATATCCCCGACACGGACGGCCAGTCCCATGAAGGCGATCTGGGCGGCGTCCATGCCGGCGCCGGCCATCAGGTAGGGCGGCAGGTTCCCGTAGACGCTGACCAGGGCGTTGGAGAATCCCGCGGTGGCGACGAAGCGGCCGTACTCGGGCCAGCGGGCGCGGGGCGGCCAGCCGGCCGCCCATTGCATGGGCCCGCGGGCCAGGGCGAACGCCGCCAGCGCGTACAGGGCGTCGCCCAGCACGCAGGCGCGGGGCACCCATCGGAATCCGGCGGCCGCGTAGGCGGCCAGCACCACGGCCGGGACCAGCGACGCGTTGAGCAGGTTCAGCGCGGCGACCCGCGGCATGCGGCGCTCGCTGTACAGGACGGCATGGAAGCTCATGCCGATGACCAGCAGCAGGACGCTGGCGCCCGAGAGGACGGCCGCCTCGCCCCCGAGCGCGACGCGCGTGGACGCGGCCAGCAGGAGGCCGCTGGCCAGCGCGCCGAGGCCGGCCAGGGCCAGCCGGAACGCGAACACGAGCTTGAAGAGCCGTCCCGCGTCGGCGTCGCGGCCCTCCGCCCGCAGCGCGACGTAGTAGCGGCCCATCAGTTCGCTCGAGCCCGAGACGCACAGGATCATGGCCAGGCTGATCACGCTGCGGAAAAGGACCCACCGGCCGAAATCCTCCGCGCCGAAGAGGCGCGGCATCAGCATGGTCGTGCACAGCGAGACCAGGATGATGGCGGCCTGCCCCGCGCCGATCGCCATGGCGCCGGACACGGCGCGGAACGATTCCTCTCGAGTCGGTTCGTCCACCGGATGCTCCAGGCCGGGCATCATAGCGGAGGGGGCGGCGCATTCCAATCCCGTCGAGGCGGGCGGTGGTCAGGCGTCCCGGAACTCGGCCCGGCACAATTCCACGGCGCGGGCGTCGGGAGTGAAGTCCAGCCGGTAGGAGGGCGTCCGGGCGGTCACAGCCGTCCAGGCATCGAGGAGCTGTTCCAGGCCGTGTTCCGAGTAGAACGGCGCGACGGTGGTCGCCAGGAGGGCCGTGAGCGGCTCGTTTCCCTCGAGCCGGCGCAGGCGGTTTTCCCGCGCCTGGTTCAGGTGGACGATGGCACGGAGGGGGACGGTGGCGCTGTTGACCTGCGGATCCTCGCCGTGCCAGGGGGAGGATTCGAGCAGGACGCCCGCGGCCGAGTTGCGCAGGATGACCCGGTCGTCGTTCAGGAGGGTGGCGCCGAGGCCGCGCCAGAGGCGGGCGAGGGTGGTCTTCCCCGCGCCGGAGCGCCCGGCGAAGATCAGGCCCCGGCCCCGGTCCTCGATGCCGCAGGCGTGCACGACGCCCGCGCCGAAGTGGAGCAGGCGGTTCAGGAGGATCGTCTGATCGTACGGGTGGTTGAGGGCGTACTCGGAGGGCGCGGTCATGCGGCCGTAGAGCGGGCGGATGTCGCCCCGCGAAAAATCGGGTTGCGCGTTGACCACGGGAATCCACTGCCCGTCGGCCACGCGCTGGAGTTCGATGCCGAGCCGGCCATCGCCGGTGCGCCCGAGGCGCCAGGTTTCGCTTTGCCAGAGGAGCGCGCCCGTCTCCACGGGAGCGAGCGAGGCGTCCCGGGGGTCCAGGACGCGATACTCGGCCTGCGCGGGGCCGGAGGGCGGCCCGGCGCGGAACTTCAGGTAGGCTTCCGGCAGCCGCGGGACCAGGTCATCCCGGGCGCCGCGCAACTGGAACCGGACTCCGGCGAGGGTGAACGCCAGCGTGTTCAAGACGCGGGATCAGGAGCCGTAGTCGAAGCCCTGGCCGCCGAACTCGTCCTGGCAGGGCACGTCGTCCGGGCCGGTCTTGCAGGCGGCCATGGAGACCACGCGCTTGTCTTCGAGCTTGATCCGCTTCACGGCGGGCTTGGTGTACTTCTTCGGCGCCTGTTCGTTTTGCTTGTCCATAGGGCCTGCTCCTCTTCTTCGATTCGCTCGCGATCGTCCGAACTATCGCACAGATCGGTCGGGATGCAACCCCGGATTTCCGCTTCGCCGGCCGCGCGCCCTCGCCGGCCAAGGTAGTGCTGTCCTTTATTCCATATATAGCCATATGGCTATATATGAATATATACTAGGCTGGCTCAACGGCACGGGCCGCGTGGGGGGCGAAGGGCCGCGGAAGCGGCGGCCCGGTAGACGGTCCTATTTGCCGGCGGAGGGCCGCCGGGTCGCCCGCGCGCGGCAGACAGCGCAATAGTAGGCCGCCGGGAGCCCGGGGGCGGAGGCTTCGTGGGCGGATGTGGCGGCGCAGTTGAGGCACATCGTGCGGTCCAGGCACGAGGCGCATTCGCTGTCCGCGGGTGCCCGGCGCCGCAGGAGCTCCGCCATATGCCGGCGCCATCCGGCGACGGACCCGTCCAGCAGGTCGTAGGGATCCCGGCGCCACATGAGGCAGGGATGCAGCATCCCGCGCGGATCCACGTGGAAGGTCACCCGGCCCGCCCCGCAGCGGAAGAGCCGCGGGTCGGGGCCCCAGCCCTCCGTCTTTCCCCGCCACTCCGCGGGACTCCGGGGCTCGGCGTCGGCCTCGACCTGCCACCGCGCGGCCTCCTCGGGCGGCAGCCGCTCGGCGAACGGTTCCGTGCCCCCGTCGAGCCGCGCGTTGACGATCGCATCGTACCGGAACGGCCGGCCGAGCGATTCGGCCCAGGCCTTCATCGCGGCGAACTCGTGGACGTTGCTGCGCAGGACCATGCTCTTGAGGTACACGGGAAGGTCCCGCGCGACCAGCCGGTCAAGGCCGCGCCGGAACGCCGCGAACGAGCCCGGCCCGCCGGTGATGCGCTCGTACGTCTCCGCGGTGTGCCCGTAGATGCTGATCTCGATCCGGCGGGGCGGCTGCGCCGCGAGGAAGTCGGCGAGCCCGTCATCCACGCGCGTGGCGTTGGTGAAGAGCGTCATCAGGAAGCCGCGCCGCCGGGCATGGAGGTAGATCTCCCGGAAGTCGCGCCGCAGGAAGATCTCTCCGCCGGTGACGAGGAGGGAGAGCACGCCGGCGTCCGCCAGCGCGTCGAGCACCTTCCGCGCGCGCGCGGTGTCCATCTCGCCGTCGGCGGCGCCGGGGGCGTGGATGTAGCAGTGCCGGCAGCGCAGGTTGCAGCGCAGCGTCAGCTCGATGCTGCCGGACATCGGCAGCGTATCCTCGCCGGCCGGGCGTCGGGCTAGTTCGTCCAGGAAGTCCGCGGAGCCGATCTCGGGGATCGTGCAGTCGGAGCAGCTCATGGGCCGCCCTTCAGCCGGAGTGCGCCGATGGACAACAGTTCGTCGAGCACGCGCCGGGTGTCGGCCGCGGCCTGGGCGGGCGAGACGCCGAATTCCCGGGCGAGGGCGGCGGCGATCCCGTCCTCCGCCTGGCCGGCGCCGGCGCGGTCCCAGACGAACCGGGCCGTTTCGTTGAGGGTGAAGAGGCTGCCGAGCGTCGCCTCGGAGCGGGCGACGGGCACGAGGAGATGCTCGCCGCGGATGGTGCGCTCCACGAGGTCGGGGCTGCGGGTAAAGTGACGGCTCATGTCGATCCCTTTCTGTCCGGAAGTATACCGCGCGCGGCGTGCGTTCGCCAATCGGCGCCCTCATTCCAGCCCCAGCCGGAAGAACGAGGCGGGGGCGCCGCCCGGCGGGACCCAATCCACCCATCCATCGATATTGGTCACCAGCGCCGCGCTGTTGCTCCACCCGGCCGTCAGGTCCGCCGCGACTTGAAGCCGGTAGCGGGCTTCGCGCTCCGCCGCGAACGAGACAACGGGCCCGCTGTTCGACCATTGGATGTTCAGGGCGGGCCAGCTCGCCGGCCCGTTGAGCATCCAGGTCCAGACGGGGAGGAGGACCGGGACGCCGTTGGAGCGCGGGGTATACAGATCCGCGATGGGCGCGGAATGGTACGCCAGCCAGCCGGACCCGGTGGCCGGGGCCACCTCGGTCACCAGGCGGTGTGTCCACTCGCAGGCGGGATCGGTGGACGCCTCGGCAAGGACCTGGGTGCCCGCCACGCCCAGCGCGGTCCACGTGGCCTCCTGGAGGAGCAGGATGTCCTGGCGGTGGGTCAGGGCGATGTACCGGTTGGTCGGGGTGGGCGATGGCCACGAAAACCAAGGCGCGGCGCCCAGGCCCGTCACCCAGTCGGCCTCGTTGCCGAACAGCAGGGCGCGGCGGACCGCCTCTTTTTTTGCCAGGAACGCCGCGTGGCTCGCGCCCTGGGAGTGGCCGGCCACGATCAGGTTCGACCACGCCGCGCGACCGTCCTCCTCCACGTAGGCGCCCCAGGCTTCGGCCGGGTACTGGTTGGTGAGGTAGCGGAGCAGCGCCTCGAGGCGGCCGGCCACGCTGTTGCCGGGATCCACCTCCACCCAGGGCGAGGCATTCGTTCCGAAGAGGATCTCCTCGCGGATCCGGGCGTGGCAGTTCGTGTCGGAATCGCCGCCGCACAGGGTGGAAACGGTGTCCCCGTTCACGTACTGCAGGCCGATCGCATGGAAGCCGTTGGAGGCCGCGCGCCGCGCGAACTCCTCGTATTGCGCGGGCGAGGCTCCGGTGCCGGGCAGGAACAGGACCAGCGGGGTTCGCGATGTCGCGCCGGTCGGGATGAAGGCCGCGTGGAAGTTGTCGTAATTCGTGATGGCCGGGTTCGTATCGCTGGGGCGCACGTAGTGAACGGACTGGGCGGCGGCCGACAGGGCGGCCAGCGCCGCCGGCAGAATGGCCGTGCGCCGCGGCTTCACGCTTCAGCTCCCGGCGCAGCCGGCGCACTGACCGTTATCGTGCAGCCGGCACTCCTCGAACCTGAAGCCCTGCAGGACGGCGAACCGGACCAACCCGGCCATGTCCTTGAGGTCCATTTTCTTCATGATGTTCCGCCGGTGCGATTCCACGGTGCGCGAGCTCAACCCGAGCTGCTGCGCGACCGCGCGGCTGGTCCGGCCTTCGGCGACGAGCGCGAGGATCTGCTGCTCGCGGGCGCTTAGGACCTTCGGGAACGAGAAGGGCTCCTCGGCCGTTTCGCGCACGCGCTGCTGGTATATTTCGGTGAAATAGGTTTCGCCGGCGGCGACATGCCGGACGGCCTGGAGGAGGACCGTCAGCGGTTGGCCCTTTTCCACGTAACCCTGCAGTCCCGCGTCCACGGCGCGGCGGATGGTGTAGGCGTCGGTCAGGTCCGTCAGCGCGACGATACGGAGCGCCGGGAGGTGTTTCCGGAGGCAGGTCGCGAGTTCCGTCTCGTTGATGTGCGGGAGCCGAAGGTCCATGATCGCGACGTCGGGCCGGGTTTCGCGGCATACGGCGACCGCCCGGCAGGAGCCGCCCGCCTCGCCCACCACCGAGAGATCCCGGGCCTTGTCCAGCGTCGTCGCCAGCAATTCCCGGAACAACCGCTGCTCGTCGAGCAGCACAAGGCGCACCGGATTCATGGGAAAACCCTACTCGCGAAGGCCTGATTTGCAAGCGTTCCGTAGAAATACGCAGAAGCCGCCGATTGAATTACCACCACTCCGGGCGAGATTAGCTCCCTGGGAAAAAAAGCGTCGGGGTCAATTTGAGAACCGTATCCACAGAACCAAGCGACCGGCCAGATCGGCCGGGAGCAGGGAGGTCCGCATGAAAAAGATGATGCAGCGAATCGTGAAACCGTTGAGCCTGGCCGGCCTTCTGTGGGCAAGCGCCGGGTCCGCGCTCGCCGGGCCCGCGCCGGTGCAGACCTATTTCATTCCGTTCGACGAGTTTCAACTCTGGCGCACGATGACGAACGTCAGCGACACGACGGTCGGGACGAACCTCATCAACGTCGTCTCCATCGCGCCGGGCTCGACCAACACGATCATCTACTACGACCACTTCGAGGACGGCTACGAAAGCGACATCGCCAATCCCACGCAATCCACCACCCGCGTGTGGGGCGACAACAACACCACCAACGGCATACCGCCCGGCTTCGCGAGCGACCTCATCAACGCGGGCAGCATCCTGGTGCTGCGCAGCACGGTGAACGTGCCCCACGTCACGTCGCCGATCATCTACGACGGCGAGGACAAGATCGGGGCGACCAAGGCCGTGGCGGTCACGTACGTGGCCTGGCCGATCGACCCCGGGCCGGTGCTGGCGGACGGCGTGGACGTGTACGACACATCGCGCTACGGCACGAACTTCTACGCGCCGGTCGGCCAGAACGTCAGCTCGAACAACCACCTCTTTGAGTACAGCTCGCTCTTCGCCATGGCGGCCGAGGACGGTACCGTCGTCCGGGTCGACGTCAACGCCGACGGCACGATGGACCAGACCAACACCATCAACCAGGGGGAGAGCCTGCAGGTGCTGCGCGGAATCGTGGCGGGCGCCCGGCTGGTCTCTTCCAAGCCGGTTCAAGTGCACATGGTAACCGGCGACATCCTCTCGCACTGGGAGAGCCGGTGGTACACCCTTTATCCCCGCGAACAGTGGAGCACGGACTACTACAACCCGGTCAGCCAGACATCCTCCGGCGCGCCGGTCTACGCCTTCCTGCACAACCAGTCTGCCTCGACGATGTACATCGGTTACCAGACGCTCTCGGGCTCCGGGAACACCAACGTGCCGGCCGGCAGCGTGCGTTCCGTGCAGATCCCGAGCGGATCAGGCGCGCGTTTCTTCAGCACCAACGGCGTGCCCTTCCAGGCCGTGATCGCCGTGGACGTGGACGCCTCGACGGCCGACAGCGACTCCTACGACTGGGGCTGCACGCTGATTCCGCTCACCTCCCTCACGCCCTCCATCCTGACCGGCTACGGCGCCGGGTCGTCGGACGGGACGGGCAACGGCAGCCCTGTCTGGGTCACGGCGGTCACCAACACCACGCTCTTCATGGACCGGGACGGCAATCCGGCTACCGGCCTGTTCACTAACAATGCGGGCGGCTTCCGCTACGACGCGTCGTCCAACGTCGTGCCCTTCCGCTCGGTCCGGTTCTACGACACCAGCGGCGACAACGACCAGACCGGCATGCGCGTGTTCACCACGAACGGCGTCAAGATCGCGGGGGCCTGGGGCGAGGACGCGAGCGTGGCCGGGATCGCCAATCCCTACCTGGACGCCGGCACGACCATCCAGCCCGTCCCGAGCGCGTCGGCGGGCAAGCAGGCCTCGATCACGAACGACGCCAACGGCAACGGGCTGTTCGACCCCGGCGACGGCATCCTGTACACGCTGACGGTCAACAACGAGGGCGCCGTGCCGCTGGCATCCGCCACGGTCTTCGACGTTATTCCTTCCAACACCGCCTACGTACTCGGCAGCACCACGCTCAACGGTTCGCCCGTGCCGGACGACGCCCCTACGCCCTTCCCGCTGGACGGGTCGGGCCTGAACATCGGTTCGCTGGGCGTCGGCGCGTCGGCGGTCCTCACGTTCCGCGTGACGATCACCAATCCGTTCCCGGCGGCCGTGTCCGGCGTGATCAACACCGGCACCGTCTTCACCTCGGCGGGCGACTACCCCCTGCGCGCCGAAACACCGGTCCTGCAGGCCGACCTGGAGCTGTCCAAGCAGGTCAACAACAGCTCTCCGTTCGTGGGCAGCAACATCGTGTACACGGTGACCGTCACGAACCGCGGCCCGACCAACGCGACCGGCGTCGCCGTGGCCGACGTCCTGCCCGCGGGGTTGAGCTACGTCAGCCACAGCGGCGGCTCGTACAGCACCAACACGGGCGTCTGGACCATCGGCAGCCTGAACGTCGGCAGCACGACCTCGCTGCTGATCACCGCGCAGGTGCTCGTGCCGGGCGCGATCACCAACACCGCGCAGGTCAGCGCGGCGAACCAGCACGACCCCGACTCCACGCCGAACAACAATAACCCGGCCGAGGACGACCAGGCCTCCGTCGTGATCACCGGCCAGTCGCTGATCGACCTGGAATTGCGGAAGACGGCCAACACGCTGACCCCGAACGTCGGCGGCAACGTCACCTTCACGCTCGTCGCCACCAACCGCGGCCCGAACGGCGCCACGGGCGTGACGGTGGAGGACGTGCTGCCGGCGGGGCTGGCGTACGTCAGCCACAGCGGCGGCGCCTATGTGCCGGGCTCCGGCACGTGGACGATCGGCGCCCTGGCCGCCGGGTCGAGCACGACCCTGCAGGTCACCGCGTTGGTGACCAACTCCGGTTCCATCGTGAACTTCGCCCAGGTGCAGACCGCGAACGAAACGGACGCGGATTCGACCCCGGGCAACAACGGCGGGACCACGCCGGTCGAGGACGACGAAAGCGCCGTCACGCTGTCCGTTCCCGCGGCGATCGACCTGGAACTGGTCAAGAGCGTCAGCGACGAGACGCCGGACGTGGCCGACAGCATAGTCTACACGCTGGTGCTGACGAACAAGGGGCCGAACAACGCGACGGGGATCACGGTCAGCGACGTGCTGCCCGCGGGCCTGGGTTACGTATCGCACGTGGGGCCGGGAACCTACGCGCCGGGGACGGGCGTCTGGACGATCGGCGGGCCGATGGTGCCGGGCGCGAGCCGCATCCTGCAGATCACAGCAACGGTCGAGGCCTCGGGCGTGATCACCAACTTCGCGCAAGTCGCGACGGCGGACGAGTACGACGTGGACTCGACGCCGGGCAACGCGCCGCCGTACGTGGAGGATGACGACGGCCTCGCGGTGATCACCGTGGCGCCGGCGGCGGACCTGGAGTTGAGCAAGAATGTCAACGACAGCACGCCCAACGTGCTGGATAACGTGACGTTCACGATCGTCGTGACGAACCGCGGGCCGGATAACGCGACGGGCGTGACGGTGGAGGATGTGCTGCCGGCGGGCCTGGCGTACGTCAGCCACAGCGGCGGCGCCTACGTGCCGGGTACGGGAATTTGGACGATCGGCAACCTGAACGTCGGCAGCGTGACGAGCCTGCAGGTGACGGCGACGGTGACCAACTCGGGCTCGATCGACAATATCGCGCAGGTGGAGACGGCGAACGAGTACGACACCGACTCGACGCCGGGCAACGACGTGCCGTCCGAAGACGACCAGCACGACGCGTCGTTGACCGTCCCGGCCGCGGCGGACTTGGAATTGACGAAGGCCGTGGATGACGCGACGCCGTCCGTGGGGCAGTCCATCGTCTACACCGTGACCGTGACCAACCGCGGCCCGGACAACGCCGTCAACGTGGCCGTCCACGACGTGCTGCCGGCGGGCATGAGTTACGTAAGCCACGCAGGGCCGGGCATCTACACGCCGGGCAGCGGGGTGTGGAGCCTCGGCGGGCCGATGATTCCGGGCGCCACGCGGGTGCTGCAGGTCACCGCCCTCGTCACCGCGTCCGGCACGGTGACCAACTACGCGCAGGTCTCCGCGTCGGGCGTCTACGACGTGGATTCAACGCCGAGCAACGCGCCGCCGTTCATCGAGGATGACGACGCTTTCGTCGTGACCGTGACGCCGCCGGCGGCGGACCTGGAACTGACGAAGTCGGTGGACGACAGCACGCCGGACGTGCTGGATAACGTGACCTTTACGGTGACGGTCACCAACCGCGGCCCGGACAACGCGACGGGCGTGACGGTGGAGGACATCCTGCCCGCGGGCCTGGTCTACGTGTCGCACAGCGGTGGCGCCTATGTGCCGGGCACGGGGATCTGGACGATCGGCAACCTGAACGTCGGCAGCGTGACGAGCTTGCATGTCACGGCGACGGTGACCAACTCGGGCGCGATCGAGAACATCGCGCAGGTCCAGACGGCGAACGAGTACGACACCGACTCGACGCCGGGCAACGACAACCCGGCCGAGGACGACCAGGACAGCGCCTCGCTGCAGGTCCCGACCGCGGGCGACCTGGAGCTGACCAAGACGGTCGACAACGGCGCGCCGAACGTCGGCGGCAACATCACCTATACGATCGTCGTCACCAACCGCGGGCCGGATGCCCAGCAGGCGGTGTCCGTGCACGACGCGCTGCCCGCGGGCTTGAGCTACGTCAGCCATGCCGGCGGCCTGTACAACCCCGGCAGCGGGATCTGGAGCATCGGCAACCTGAACGCGGGGAACAGCATGGCCCTGCAGATCACGGCGACGGTCAACGCGTCCGGGATCCGCACGAATTACGCCCAGGTCTGGACCGCCCAGCACTACGACACGGACTCGACGCCGAGCAACGCGCCGCCGTTCGTCGAGGACGACGACGACCTCGCGGTGATCAACACGCCGCCCGCGGCCGACCTCGAGCTGCGCAAGGACGCGGACAACGGCAACCCGAACCTGTTCGACAGCGTGACCTTCACGGTGACGGTGACCAACCGCGGCCCGGACAACGCGACGGGCGTGACGGTGGAGGACATCCTGCCCGCGGGCCTGGGGTACGCGAGCCATACGGGCGGCGCCTACGTGCCGGGGACGGGGATCTGGACGATCGGCAACCTCGCCGTCGGCAGCGTGACGCAGCTGCAGATCACGGCGACCGTGACGAACTCCGGCCTGATCGAGAACATCGCGCAGGTCCAGACCGCGAACGAGTACGACATCGACTCGACGCCGGGCAACGACGTGCCGTCGGAAGACGACCAGGACAACGCCTTCGTGTCCGTGGGCGCGGCGGCGGACCTATCGCTGTTGAAGTCCGTGAACGACCCGGCGCCGAACGTCGGGGGCTCGATCGTGTACACGGTCGTCGTGAGCAACAGCGGTCCGGACGCGGCGAGCGGCGTGCTCGTCGAGGACCTGTTGCCGGCGGGGCTGTCGTACGTCAGCCACAGCGGCGGGACGTACACGACTAATAACGGCATCTGGAACATCGGCAACCTGGCGGTCGGCTCGACCACGACGCTGCAGGTCACGGCCGACGTGGACGCGGCAGGCGTGTTCACTAACATCGCGCAGGTCAACGACTCCGACCAGTACGACCCGGATTCGACGCCGGACAACGACGACCCGAACGAGGACGACCAGGACGACGCGGTCATTCGCACCCCGCAGGCGGACCTGGAGCTGGTCAAGAGCGTGGACGACTCCACGCCGAACGTGACGGACAACGTGACCTTCACGATCGTGGTCACCAACAAGGGCCTGGACGCGGCGACGGGGGTGACTGTGGAGGACGTGCTGCCCGCCGGCCTCGCGTACGTCAGCCACTCGGGCGGAACCTATGACACGAACACGGCGATCTGGACGATCGGCGGCCTGGCCGTCGGCAGCAGCACCTCGCTGCAGGTCACGGCGACGGTGACCAACTCGGGGATCATCGAGAACATCGCGCAGGTCGACGACGCGGACCAGTACGACCCGGATTCGACGCCGGGCAACGACGTGCCGTCCGAGGACGACCAGGACAACGCCGTGCTGAACGTGCCGCCGTCCTCCGACCTGGAATTGACGAAGGACGTGAACAACGCGACGCCCGCGGCGGGCGGCAACGTGACCTACACGATCACGGTGGTCAACCAGGGCCCGGACGACGGCGAGGGCATCTCGGTGGAGGACATCCTCCCCGCGGACGTGACATACGTGAGCCACGCGAACGGAACCTATAATCCCGGCGCCGGCATCTGGAACATCGGCGGCCTGGCCGTGGGCTCGACCACCTCGCTGACCATCACGGTGACCGTGGACATCGACGGCGCGATCACCAACGTGGCGCAGGTGGAGACCGCGGATCACTTCGACCCGGATTCGACGCCGGGCAACGAGGACGGGACGCCCTACGAGGACGACGAGGACGACGCGGTGATCACCGCCTCGCCGACGGTGGACGTGGAGCTGCGGAAGGACGTGGACCTGGCGGAGGCCGACCCGTTCGAGAACGTCACCTGGACGATCGTCGTGACCAACAAGGGGCCCAGCGACGCGACGGGGCTGAACGTGTTCGATCCGTTGCCGACCAACTGGGTCTACGTGAGCCACAGCAGCGGCGGGGCGTACGACACCAACACCCACATCTGGACGATCGGCGCGCTGCCGGCGGGCGGGAGCACGTCGCTCTCCATCGTGGCCTACGCGACGCTGGGGGTCGAGGTCGGCGGGCACGGGCCGGTGCCGCCGGGCTACACGAACATCGCCCAGGTGTGGACGCTGAACGAGCCCGACGTGGATTCGAACCCGGGCAACAGCGTGCCGTCCGAGGACGACGAGGACGACGCCTTCATCCCGGTCCGCGCGTTCTCCGACCTGGCGCTGACGAAGGGCGTGAGCGACTCGGCGCCGTATCTCGGCCAGCAGATCGCCTACACGGTGGTGGTGACGAACCAGGGGCCGCAGCCGGCGGTGGGCGTGCGGGTGGAGGACGTGCTGCCGGCGGGGCTGACCTACGTCAGCAACAGCCTGGGCGCGGCCTACAACGCGGGCTCGGGCATCTGGGAAATCGGCGCGGTCTGGCCGGGCGCGAGCACCAGCCTGACGATCTGGGCGCAGGTGAACGCGATCGGCGTGATCACCAACGTCGCGCAGGTCAACCGCAACTTCCATTATGACCTGGACTCCACGCCGGACAACGACGCGCCGTCCGAGGACGACCAGGACGACGCGATAATCGACGCGCAGCCGCTGGCGGACGTCGAGCTGGCGAAGTCCGTGGACAAGGCGCAGGCCGACCCGTTCGAGAATGTGACGTGGACGATCTCGGTGACCAACAAGGGCCCGAGCGCGGCGACGGGGCTGACGGTATTCGACGACCTGCCGACCAACTGGGTGTACGTGAGCGACAGCAGCGGCGGGGCGTACGACACCAACACCCACATCTGGACGATCGGCGCGCTGCCGGCGGGCGGGAGCACGTCGCTCTCCATCGTGGCCTACGCGACGCTGGGGGTCGAGGTCGGCGGGCACGGGCCGGTGCCGCCGGGCTACACGAACATCGCCCAGGTCTGGACGATGAACGAGGATGACGTGGACTCGACGCCGGGCAACGATGTCCCGTCCGAGGACGACCAGGACGACGCGTTCATCCCGGTCCGCGCCTTCTCCGACCTGGCCTTGACCAAGACCGTGGACGATCCGACGCCGAACGTCGGCCAGCAGATCGCCTACACGGTCGTCGTGACGAACGAGGGACCGCAGCCGGCGGTGGGCGTGCGCGTCGAGGACGTGCTGCCCGCGGGCGTGACGTACGTGAGCAACAGCCTCGACGGCGCGTACAGCGACGGCACGGGCATCTGGGACATCGGCGCCATCCTGTCAGGCGGTACGACCTCGCTGACGATCTGGGCGACGGTGGACAGCCCGGCCGTGATCACGAACATCGTGCAGGTGAACCGGAACTTCCATTACGACCCGGACTCCACGCCGGACAACGACAATCCGTCCGAGGACGACCAGGACGAGGCGGTCATCACGCCGCAGCAGGCGGACCTCGAGCTGGTCAAAGACGGCCCGGAATACGTGGTGGCGGGCGCGAACGCGACCTTCACCATCACGGTCACCAACCGCGGCCCCGACGCCGCGACCGGCCTGACCGTCGAGGATGCGCTGCCCGCGGGCTTGTCCTACGTCAGCCACTCGGGCGGCAGTTACAATGACGGCACGGATATCTGGACGATTGGCGGCCTGGCCGCGGGCAGCGTGACTTCCCTGCAGATCACCGCCACGGTGACGACCACCGGCGTGTTCGAGAACGTGGCCCAGGTGGAGACCGCCGACCAGCACGACCCGGACTCGACGCCGGGCAACGACGAGCCGGACGAGGACGACCAGGACAACGCGATCGTGACGGCCGTGCAGCCCGCCGTGCAGATCGTCAAGACCGTCGGCAACGACCCGGACGGCTGGGTGGAACTGCTGCTGCCGGGCACGAACGTGCAGTACCGGTACGAGGTGTTCAACGTCGGCGACACGTACCTGGTCGACCTCGTCGTCACGGACAACGTGATCGGCGCCATCGGCGTGATTTCGGGCCCGCTGGCCCCCGGCGCCTCGGCGGTCCTGTGGGCGACCAACCTGAACGTGACGGCCAGCGTGACGAACATCGGCGTGGTCACGGGCAATCCCTCGGACAACGACGGGCAGGACCTGCCCGGCCTGCCGGACGTGACGGACGAGGACGACGCGATGGTCCGGATCGTCCACCCGTCCATCGAGATCACCAAGCTGGCCGGCCACGCGCCGGACGGCGGCGTGCTCGACGTGACGCCCGGGACGGATGTGGTCTACACCTATATCGTCGTCAACACCGGCGACGTGCCGTTGTACGACGTCGCGGTCACGGACAACGTGATCGGCGTCATCGGAACGATCGGCACGATGCTGCCGGGCGCGACCAACACGCTCACCGCGACGAATCTGAACGTCACGGCGGACGTGATCAACATCGGCACGGTCACCGGCGACGCCAACCCGCCGGAGGAAGACGACCGCGACCTGCCGGTCGTGACCGACAACGACGACGCCGAGGTGCGCGTGGTCTTCTTCGCGATCGAGAAGGAAGACCTCCCGGATCCCGTGCTGCCGGGCGCGCCGCTCTCGTACACGCTGTGGATCGCGAACCCGTCGCCGAACCCGGTGCTGGACGTCGTGGTGACGGAGACGTACCCGGCCTTCTTCAACTACGTCGGCGCGCAGCCGCCGCCGGATTCCGGGAACAACGTCTGGAACCTCGGGACCCTCCAGCCCGGCCAGGTCGTGCCGATCGTCATCGACGGCACCGTCTCGGCCGCGGCGCCGGGCGGCGCCGTGCTGACCAACCGGATCGTGGTCGGCACGTCGAACGCGGGCACCAACTCCACGACCGAGGAAACCCGGGTCGTGACCAACCCGCCTCCGGGCGAGACGCTGATCCGGATCACCAAGCGCGACGGCGTGGATCCCGTGGCGCCCGGCGGGAGCCTGGTGTACTTCCTGCGGGTCGAGAACCTGGGCCCGATCACCGCGACCAACGTCGTGGTGACCGAGACCTACGACCCGCTGTTCAGCTTCGTCGGGTCCGGCCCCGCGCCGAGCTCCGGCAATAACGTCTGGAACCTGGGCAACCTGGCCGCCTACGCCTTCCGCGAGATCGCGGTCACGGGCACCGTGTCCGCGGCGGCGACCAACGGGACGCTGCTGGTGGACCGGGTCGTGGCGGACGCCGACAACACGCCGGAGACCAGCGACGAAGAGGTCACGCTGGTGGTGGCCCTGCCGCCGCCGGACGTCTTCAAGACCGACAACGTGGATCCCGTCGTCGCGGGCGGGATGCTGGTCTACACCGTGCGCGTGTGGAACGCCTCGACGTTCGACACGGTCTCCAACGTGGTCGTGGTCGAGACCTATGACGCCCACTTCCAGTTCGGCTCCGCGGCGCCGGCCCCGATGGCCGGGACCAGCAACATGTGGGTGCTCGGCGACCTGCCGCCGGGCTACGTGACGAACATCGTCATCACCGGGACGGTTTCGCCGTCCACGCCGCGGGACGCGACGCTGTTCAACACCGTCGAGGTGTTCAGCGACGCCGGCAGCCGCACGGTGCACGAGACGACCGACGTCATCGTGCCCGCGCTGAACCTGACCAAGCTGGCCGGGAACGCCCCGGACGGCGGCATCGAGTACACGGTCGCCGGCAGCAACGTGGTGTACGCGTACGTCGTCACCAACACCGGCGACACGCACCTGACGATCGCGGTGACGGACAACGTCATCGGCGTGATCGGCACGGTCACGGCCCTGGCGCCGAACGCGAGCGCCACGCTGTACAAGACCTCCGCCATCCCGGCGAGCGTGACGAACATCGGTTACGCCGCGGGCAATCCCGTGACCGAGGGCAACGCGGACCTGGCGGGCGCCTCGGACGTGTACGACAACGACGACGCGATCGTGCAGGTCGTGGCCCCGGCGCTGCAGCTCGTCAAGCTGGCGGGCAACGCGGCGGACGGGGCGGTGGAATACATCCTTTCCGGTGAAGACGTGGTCTACACGTATGCGGTGAGCAACGCGGGCAACACGCACTTGAGCTCGATCGTCGTGACGGACAACGTGCTGGGCGCGGTCGGCGCCATAACCGGCCCGTTGGCCCCGGGCGCGACGGCGACGCTCTACGCGACCAACCTGAACGTCGTGGCCGACGTGACCAACATCGGCGTCGCGAGCGGCGACCCGAGCTTCGGCGACGGCACGCCGATCCCGGACATCTCGAACGTGGCGGACAGCGATGACGCCGTGGTGGACGTGGTCGCCCCGGCGCTGCAACTCGTCAAGCTGGCGGGCAACGCGGCGGACGGCGCGACGGAATACATCGTGGCGGGCCAGAACGTGATCTACAGCTACGCCGTGAGCAATGCGGGCAATACGTACTTGAGCTCGATCCTGGTGACGGACGACGTGCTGGGCGTGGTCGGCGCCATCACCGGCCCGTTGGCTCCGGGCGCGACGGCGACGCTCTACGCGACCAACCTGAACGTCGTGGCCGACGTGACCAACATCGGCGTCGCGAGCGGCAATCCGACAGACGCGAACGGAAACGACCTGCCGGACATCTCGAACGTGACGGACAGCGACGACGCCGTCGTGGACGTCGTGGCCCCGGCCATTAACCTGGTCAAGCTGGCGGGTAACGCGCCCGACGGCGGCATCCTGTACGTCGCGCCGGGCGCGGAGGTGGTCTATACTTACGCCGTCAGCAACTCGGGCGATACCTTCCTGGGCAACTTGGTGGTGACGGACAATGTGATCGGCGCGGTCGGCGTCGTCGCGGGTCCGTTGGCGCCCGGCGCCACCGCGACGCTCCATGCGACCTCCGCGATCCCGGCGAGCGTGACGAACCTCGGCGTGGTCGTCGCGCAGCCCGTGAGCGCGGGCGGCACCGCGCTGCCCGATATCGGGACGGTCACCGACAGCGACGACGCGATCGTCCTCGTGGCGCAGTTGAGCATCGCCAAGGAGGACCTGCCGGATCCCGTGCATGCGGGCATGCCGCTCACGTACACCCTGTGGATCGCGAACCCGTCCGAGAACCCCGTGCAGAACGTGGTCGTGACGGAAACCTATCCGCCGCAGTTCAGCTACATATCCGCGAACCCGGCGCCGGATTCCGGCAACAACGTCTGGAACCTGGGGACGCTGCAGCCGGGCGACGTGGTGCCGATCGTGATCAGCGGCGCCGTGCTGGGCGGCACGCCGGCGGGTTCGATCCTGACGAACCGGATCACTGCGACGTCCAACGTCAGCACGGGTTCCGTCGTGGAAACCACGCTTGTGGTCGACGACCCGCCGCCGGGCGGCGCGGAGATCCGCATCACCAAGCGCGACGAGATGGATCCCGTGCAACCGGGCTCGAACCTGGTCTACACGATCCGGGTCGAAAACTTCGGGCCGGGCATCGCGACGAACGTGTTCGTGATCGAGACCTACGATCCGCTGTTCACCTTCGTCGGGTCGGGCCCGGCGCCGAGCTCCGGGAACAACGTGTGGAGCCTGGGCAACCTGGCGCCCGACGACTTCCGCGAGATCACGGTGACCGGCTGGGTGTCCTTCGCGGCGACGGACGGCACGCTGCTGACCAACGTCGCCCGGGCCATCTCGGACAACACCGAGCCGAGCGAGGACGACGAGACCACGCTGGTCTCGACGCGGCCGCCGCCGGAGCTCTTCAAGACCGACGGCCCGGATCCCGTGTTCTCCGGCGGCATCCTGACCTACACGATCACCGTGCAAAACGCGTCGGCCCTCGTGGTCTCCAACGTGACGGTGGTGGAAGCCTATGACGCGCGGTTCCAGTTCCAGTCCGCCGTGCCGGCGCCGGAACCCGGCACCAGCAATGTCTGGATCCTGGGCGATCTGGGGCCGGTGAGCACGGCGGCTATCGTGATCACGGGCATCGTGGCCCCGGACGCCGCCCACGGCGCGCTGCTGTTCAACACCGTCGAAGTGTTCAGCGACTCCGGCAGCCGCACGGTGCACGAGACGACCGACGTCCTCGCGCCGCGGACGCTGCAGGGCGCGTTCTACGTGGATTGCAACGAGACCGGAGTGTTCGAGGAGGACAAGGAGCGCATCCAGGGCGTCAACGTTCACCTGTACCGCGACGCGAACGCCAACAGCATCTTGGACGGCGATCCGCTCGTGGACTCGGCGGTGACGGACACGAACGGGGGCTTCGCCTTCTCCAACCTGTGGGACGGCACCTGGTTCGTGGGGTGGGAGACCAACGCCGCCATCCTGGTGGGCGCGACGCAGACCGACGGCGGGAACCCGGATGTGGTGGTCATCGCCGGCGCGGACGCGGCCGGCATCAACCAGGGCTTTGTCCCGGCGGTGCCCCTGCGCTCCGTGAGCGGCTACCTGTGGGTGGACCTCAACGCCAACGGGCAGCCGGACGAGAACCTGGCGCTGCAGGGCCTCAACGGCGTCCAGGTGTTCCTGCATCCCGTGGTCGGCGGCGTGACCAATCCCGCGATCGCCAACACCTTCACGGTGACGGACGGACTGGGGAACCAGGGCTGGTACGAGTTCAACGGCCTGCCTCTGGGTGAATACGCGGTGGTGATCAACCTTGCCACCGTCCCACCGGAATATTTGCCGGACGCAGCGTCCCAGGGCGGCGAGATCGACGAGGAGTGCAACATCACCGTGGGCCTGCCGTTCGTCGGCCGACCGACGCCGGTGACGCTGGCCGGCCTGACCGCGGCGCGCGGCGAGGGGGGTGTTCGGGTGGCGTGGGAAACGGCCACGGAGCTGAACAACCTCGGGTTCCACGTCTACCGGTCCGACTCGGTTGGCGGCGAGAAGGTGCGCCTGACCTCGGGCCTGATCGCGGGCGTGGGGACGGGCGACGGGCGGTCGTACGAGTTCGTGGATGCGGGGGCTGACCCGGCAGCGACGCTGTACTACTGGGTCGAGGACGTGAGCACGGACTTCCAAACCGAGCAACACGGCCCGGCCGTGGTATACGGCGAACCCGGCGCGGGCGGGAGCGACAGCCCGGCGCTGGCCTCGTTCGAATTGGAGGAACAGCCGGCGCTGTACCGGGTGCGGTATGAGGCGCTGAAGGCGGCGGGCGTGGCGATCGACTCGATCGACCCGGCGACGCTGAAGGTGCTGGTCGACGGCGAGGAAGTGGCCGTGTTCGTGAGCGCGTGGCGCGGCCCGATGAAGGCCGGGGACTATATCCTGTTCTACGCGGAGGAAGGCGCGGCGGAAATCCGGACGGGCGCGGACGCCCTGCGGATGGACGAGGTCTACGCGGGACCCGCGGACGAAAGCGGGGACGTGTGGTACGGAGTGGCGACGGAGGAGGGTACGCTGGCGTTCGAGACGCAGGCGGACATCCGGCGGTACCTGCTGATCGGATTCGCGGACGAACAGGCGCAGGTGCTGGACGTGACCGACGCGGCGCGGCCGAAGCTGCTGTACGGATTCAGCTGGCTGCAGGTGAGCGGGCAGTCGGGGGCCTACCTCGGCTACGATAGCGGGACTCCGGCCCGCCTCCTGGCCGTCGACGCGAGCGCCGTCCGCGAAGTGGAAAAACTCCTCCAGCCGTAGTATGTTACAAAAAGTATGAGGGCGTTGAGGGCCGACCCCATACGGTCGGCCCTCTTTTTTAGACCATGAGCACCGGGATGGCCAGATGGGCGGGCGCGGGATTGATGCTGGGCGTGGCCCTCGTGTGCGCGCAGGAACCGAAGCTCGCGCGGACGATCGGCGCCCCGGCTCCGGCTCAATGGGAAATCCCCGACGATCCCGCCGCCGAGGCTCCGGTCGAGTGCCGGGTCCGCATTTCGGGATTCGAACTTCACCCCGCGGAGCACGGCGAAGTCATCGCGTTGCCCGGCCAGGTGCCGGGCTGGAGCCAGGCCGGAGCGCCGGACCTGCCGGCCGTGGCGAGCGGGTTCAGGGGCCATCCGCAGGTTCGCCTGGCCGTCCGCTTTCTCCGGTCCGAGTTCGAGGACGTCCCGGATGTGGACGTGGCCCCGGTGCCGTCGGCGCGCGCGGGGGAATTCGACCAGCCTTATGAAAAGCCCGTGCTGACCTATTCCCGGTCGCCCAACGCGTACGCGGCGGACGCGTGGTGGCCCGAAACGCTCGTCTCGCTGCAGGAGGCCATGGGGGGCACGCAGAAGCACGTCCGCGTGGAGTGCCGGCCTTTTCAGTACAACGCGGCGCGAAAGACCCTCCGGTTTCACCGGCAAATCGAGTTTGCGCTGGAAGTGAAACGTGACTGATTCGCGGTCAGCGGTTGCGGCGGCGCTGCTGGGCCTGGCCACGACGGGCCTGGCCGGCCTGCTGCCGCCCATGACCGGCGCGCCGGGCGATTTTGCCCAGCGCCGTGCCGGCGCCGAGGTCGCGGCCGTTCACCGCATCCCCGTGACCAACGAGGGCCTCTACCGCATCGACTACCCCGCGCTGGTGGCGGCTGGATTCACCAATCCCGTCGGCAACGCGCTCCGAATGTACTGCCAGACCCAGGAGGTGGCGCTGTATGTCTCCTCGCCCGGCGCGCTCTCCGCGTCGGACTACGTCCTGTTCTACGGCTGGGGGCACGACGGCTACTACACGATCACGAATGTGTACTGGCTGGGCGAGGGCGGCTCCGGCCTGCGCATGGGCGTCGCGGACGCCGCGCCGCTGGCCGGGGGCACAGAGGTCACCGCCACCTGGAAGCAAGTCCGGTTCAACCGGGACATCCTGTTCGGGCGCAATACCCGGCCGACGGACACGAATTTCGATCACTGGGCGTACGGCCAAATCAACACGTCGTCGCTCCTTCAGGCGACGGTGTCCACGGACGGGCGGGCGCCGGAAGGAATGGCGCAACTGGACGCCATCCTGGTCGGCGTCACCGCGGCGGCGGCCGATCCCGACCACCGGACCCGCGTCCGCGTCAACGCGCGTGTGGCGACCACGAACTTCACGTACGATGCCGACGGGCGATATTTCGGCAGCTGCATCTTTTCCAACAGCTGGCTGTCGAACGGCCTGACCACCGTGGATTTCATTCAGATCCCATCCGGCGTCCCCGACGATCGGGCGGTACTGGAGGAATTCACCGTCGGCTATACCCGTCTGCTCGCGGCCACGGGGGGCGTGTTGAGCTTTGCCGGGCGGCCGGGCACCAACAACTTCACGGTCACCCGCCTCGCCAGCAACGAGTCGGCCTGGGCCCTGGATGTGACGGCGCCGGCGGCCCCGGTTTTGCTGACCAACATGGCCGTTTCCGACGTGGCGGGCGGGCGGACGATCCGCTTCGGCGCCGTCACCGCGGGGTCCAACCTGTACTATGTCTGTTCCACCTCCGCGGTCCGGGGCGTGACCGGGATCGAGCGGGTGATGTTCCGCAACCTGGCCGACACGAACCGGCAGGCGGACTTCATCGCCGTCTGCCCGTACGAATTCAGGGACGGGACCTACAGGCTCCTCGAGCATCGCTACCTGACGGGCCTGAAGGTGGCCGTCGCGCCGGTCTCGGACATCTACAACGAGTTCAGCTACGGCATCAAGGACGCGGACGCCGTCAAGCAGTTCATCGGCTACGCCTTCCACCACTGGCGCGCCCCGGAGCCCGGCTACGTGCTTTTCGTGGGGGACGGGAGCTACGACCCGAAGAACAACAAGGGCGTCGTGACCAACTTCGACTGGGTGCCCGTGCATCTCGGCCCGAGCGCCTACGACTGGTCGGCGCAGGATTCCTGGTTTGCCGCCGTCAACGGGAACGACTTCCTGGCGGATGTCGGCCTGGGCCGGCTCCCGGTGTCCGGCGCCACCGATTTGACGGGGATCGTGGCGAAGATCGTCGCGTACGACGGCCTTGCCGCGACGAACTCCTGGAGGAAAAAAGCGCTCCTGGTCGCGGATGCCAACGACGGCATCAACGATTTCGACGCGGACAGCGACAGCGTGGTGGACCCGCACCTGCTCTCCAATGGGTTCTCGAGGACCAAGGCGTACCGGGACAGTATGACGGCCCCCCAGGTGCTCGGCTCCATCACCAACAGCATCAACGGGAAGGTTCTCCTGGTTTCGTACTTCGGGCACGGCGCTCCCGATTACTGGTCGGCAGACCAGTTTTTTGTCAACGCCGACGTGAATGGGCTGAACAACTCGGTGTGGCCGTTGTTCCTGATGCTGACCTGCCGCAACGGCATGTTCGATGACGCGGCCAAGTACACCATTTCGGAATCCCTACTCCGGCGCCCGAATCGCGGGGCCATCGCCTGCGCGGCGGCCAGCGGGTTGTCCGTCCCGGCCGCGGCCAACTACTTCGCCGATGGCTTTACCGCGTCCCTGGTCAACACCCAGCAGCAGGCCCGGGTGGGAGACCTGATGAACGCGGGCTTCCTGAATTTGTGGACGGTTTCCCCCAACCAGCCGGAACTGCTGTTCTACAGTATCATCGGAGACCCGGCGCAGGTGGTGAATCCCTGACGGACGCAAACCATGAACTTCGGGAGGAACAATCGAGCATGGCGGCTGGCGGTGGCCGGTTGCCTCTTTGCCTGCCGCGTCCTGGCCGACGACCATGGCGATGCCGCCGTTGCCGCAACAGCCCTGGTTCCCGACGGCGGCGCGGTCGCCGGCGTCATTAACGATGACGTCGACAAGGACTGGTTTTCCTTCAGCACGCTGCCGTGGGTCGGCTACTCGATCACGGTGGCCACGGGCACGCTGTGGGACAGCGAGGCGGATCTCTATGCATCCGACGGCGCTACCTGCCAGCGCGCGACCAACTCGGCCGGATGGGCGACGCCGCTGACCGTGGCCTGGAGCAATTCCGGCGCGAGGACGAAACGGCACCTCGAGATCGGCGGCTTCGCGGAGTTCACGACGGGCACGTATTCGGTGGCGGTCGCACGTCTGAACTGGGTGGATGCCGATGGCGATGGGATGTTCGATCCCTGGGAAGTGGAGATGCTCGGGAGCACCAACCAGCCGGCCGGTGGCGACCCGGATAACGACGGGTTTCCGAATATCGACGAGTACTACCTGCAAACCGATCCGGACGACGCGGATTCGGGCTTGTTCGTGGTTCGGTTGACCCCGGCGGCCACCGGGACCGTCGTGCGCTGGGATGCCGCGCAGAACGGGACCTACCGCCTGTGGTCGAGCACCAACCTTTCGAGCGCGGCGCCGGGTTGGACCTTCTTTGGCGAGAAGACGAAGTTCGACGCGTCGCCGGCCTGGGACGAACTCGTGGATCCGGCCGCCACCAACGCTCGACGCCAATTCTACCGGGTCGAGTTCACCTACTGATTGGCCCCTGTTTTCCGCAATGAAATAGACATCGGAATAAAGTATACAATGCCTATTGAAATAGTGGTGTATCTGTTGTACTTTTAAGCAGGAGAATGAAATGAAAGCATTTCAAAACATCATTGAAACGGTGGGCCGGACGCCCCTTGTGAAGCTGCAGCGGCTTTCCGAGGAGACGGGCGCGGAAATCTTCATCAAGATGGAATCCCACAACCCGATGGGCAGCGTGAAGGATCGTATCGGCGTGGCGATGATCAACGAGGCCGAGAAGGCCGGGCTGATCAAGGCGAACACCGTGATCGTCGAGCCCACAAGCGGCAACACGGGCATCGCGCTGGCCTTCGTCGCGGCGGCCCGGAAGTACAAGCTCGTTCTGACGATGCCCGAGTCGATGAGCCTTGAGCGGCGCGCGATGCTGCGCGCCCTCGGCGCGGACCTGATGCTGACCCCGGCGGAGCAGGGTATGCGGGGCGCGATCGCCAAAGCCAGCGAGTTGGTGGAGAAAACGCCGGGCGCCTGGATGCCGCAGCAGTTTGAAAACCCGGCCAACCCCGCTATCCATGAGGCGACCACGGGCCCGGAGATCTGGGAGTCGAGCGGCGGGAAGATCGATGCGATCGTCGCCGGCGTCGGGACCGGTGGCACGATCACCGGCGTGGCGCGGTTCCTCCGGAAGCAGAACCCGGCCTTTCAAGCCTTTGCCGTGGAGCCGGCTGATTCGCCGGTCATCAGCGGCGGCAAGCCTGGCCCGCACAAGATCCAGGGCATCGGCGCGGGCTTCGTGCCGAAGAACCTGGACACCTCGCTCCTGGCCGGCGTGGTGACGGTGACCAACGACGAGGCCTTCGAGTGGGGCCGCCGTCTTGCGCGCGAGGAAGGGATCTTCGCGGGCATCAGCAGCGGGGCCAACGTGTGCGCCGTGGCCAAGGCGGTCAAACAGCACGGCCTGGCCGGAAAGCGTGTCGTTACGATTGCCTGCAGCTTCGGGGAGCGCTATCTTTCCACGGCGTTGTACAAGGACCTGGCGGCGGGCTGATCCTCATGAATGTTACCGTGGAATATACCGGGGTGCTGGATATCAAGACCGTCCCAAGCGGCGGCGTGCTGGAGCTGCCGCCGGGCGCCACGGTGTCGGCCCTGCTGGAGCGGTTGGGGATCGATCCGGCGCACCGCAAGTACATCACGCCTCTCGTAAACAACGCCAAAGCAAAGAATTCCACGACCTTGGTGGAGGGGGACCGGATCTACCTGCTGCTGCCCGTCGGCGGAGGCTGATTACCCGACGATTCGCGCGCCGAGCGGTTCGCCGCGGATGCTCATGAGCTGGTAGCTGTATTTCGCGCACAGCGCCTTGGGCGGTTCCTTCGCGCAGACCATGACGATGCCCGCGTTGTCGCCGGCCACCGAGCCCGCGCCGCAGACCTTGGCCGCGGCGCCTAGTTTCTCGACGTCCGCCACGAACTCGCCTACGCGAGAGGGCACGACCCCAATGGCGTCGAGCAGCCGCTGGTTCTCGCGGACGCAGGACTGGATGTCCTTGAGGTTGTTCGTGACGACGGCCTTTTCCATGCTGCGCGTGACCGCCTCGAAGTCATCCCAGATCCGGCTGTTCGCGTGCCGCGCCCGCACCTGGGCCACGCATTCGCCCGTGGTGGTGGCCGGCGTCCCGGTATTGACCAGGTGGATCGGCATTCGCGGCAGGGGCAGGGCCTCGGCCTGGCCTTCCTGGAACCGCGCGCACCCGCCGTTCAGTGAGATATACGTGTCCACGCCGCTGGCATGGCCGTGCTGGAGGTTCTCGGCTTCGAGGCTGTAGGCCTGGTACCACTCGGGGCGGAACTCGACGCGGAAGTAGTGGCCGATGCTCCGCAGCACGCTCAACACCGTCGCCGCCGACGAGCCCATGCCGCAGCCGATCGGGATGTTGGAGTGCAACTGAATCTTCATCCCGCCGGCCACCTTCAGGTGCAGCGCGTCGAGGATGGTGATGAAGGCGTACTGGAAAAGCTCGATGGGCTTGTGCAGCACGTCGCGGATGCCGAGCTGGCCGTCCAGGAACATCCGGTAGTTCTTCGCCATCCGGCCTTTCAGGTCGCGCAGGGCGCGCACGGTGAAGGATTCCATCTGCTGCAGATCCTGGAGATCGATCGCGACCGTGTCGCCGGCTTCCGCGGACGGGACCACGACGGCCTGGGCGCAGCGGTCCACGGCCATGGCGATGGCCGGTCGGCCATACACCACGGCATGCTCGCCGCTCAAGATCAGTTTCCCAGGCGCGATGGCCTTCATGCTATCCTTTCGTACAACCGTTTATGCTGGCTGACCCCCGCAAGCCGGTACGGCCCCGTGCGGTATTGGGCGAACGCATGGTCACCGCCGTCCGTCGGGAAGCCCAGTTGGAAGATATCCTCGTATTGCCGATACGTCAATGCCGTCCTTCCGTCCAGCATCGCCCGATGTGCCGTCGTGAAAAGGTGTTGGCGATAGTCCGGCTGCGCGACGCCGCTAAAATACTCGCCCATGCAGCCCGACCCGTAGCTGAACAGGCCGATCCGCTGGCCGGACAGGTCCTCGGCGGCGTGGTCGAGCAGCGAGGTCAGCCCCTCGTACAGCGAGGCCGAATACGTATTGCCCGTGATCCGGTTGTACCGCAGCGAATCGCCGATCTCGGTCTCCAGTTCCTCGCCGGTCAGTTCCTTGAGCGCCGCGAACTTGGCGAGCCGGATGTGCGCCTTCTCGGCCATGCGCGTGAAAGGCAGGTGGTAGCAGTAGCGGGCGATGTCGTGGAACTTCCGGCCGGTGAGCGCGGCGTACTGCTTCCAGCATTCCTCCAGCGCGGCCAGGTAGATGCGCATGGAGTACTTGCCGTCCACGAGCGCCTCGTCGCGGTAGTTGGGCCGCCAGAAATCCATCACGTCCTCGGCGTACAGCCCCGTCTCCGGGTCCAGCGCCAGGACGCGCGGGTTGACGGTCACCAGCATGGCGACTGCGCCGGCGCCCTGCGTCGGCTCGCCGGGGCTGCGCAGATCGTAGCGCGCGATGTCCGAGCCGACGATCAGCGCCTTGATCCCCGGCCGTGCCGCGACGGCCGCGGCCGCCAGGTGCAGGCCCGCCGTGGCGCCGTAGCAGGCCTGCTTCAGCTCGACGGCCCGGCAGCGCGCCGGCAGCTTGAGCAGCCCGTGCAGGAACATCGCCGCCGCCTTGGATTGGTCGATCCCGCTCTCCGTGGCGAACAAGAGGAGCTCGATGTTCTCCCGCCCCACCTTTTCCAGGATCGGGTGCGCCGCGCTGGCGGCCATGGTGACGATGTCCTCGTCCGGCGGCGGGATGGCCATCTTCTCCTGGCCGATGCCGATCGTGAACTTGTCCGGGTCCACGCCCCGCTCCTGGGCCAGCACGTTCAGGCCCAGGAAGTACTGCGGCGTGTAGAAGCTGATGAGATCGATGCCGACATTCATGACGAGAAGCAGTCTAACCCCGATGTGACCGTGTCGGCAAGCGCTGCCATGCAGGCGGCCACATCCGGGCCCATAGTTCTTCAGACACATGGCCCGCGCGGATGTTCACACGATTCGCGTGACGCGCGGCGCGGATGCGATATAGTACTCCCGTTTTTTCGCGAAGGAGCCGAACGATGACGGGCACGAAGAAGATCGCATGGGCGGACGAAATTGCGCTGCCGCGGGGCTTCCGGGCCTCGGGCGTGGCCGCGGGGCTGAAGAAGGATAGCCGGAAGGACATGGCGTTGATCGTCTCCGACCGGCCCGCGGCCGTGGCCGCGACGTTCACCACCAACCAGGTCCAGGCCGCGACGGTCAAGCTTTGCCGGGCCCGGCTCGCGTGCCGGACCGGCCGCGGCGTGATCGTCAACAGCGGCAACGCCAACGCCTGCACCGGCGCCCAGGGCCTGAAGGACGCGGAGCGGATGGCGCAACTGACCGGCGAATTGGCGGGGATCCCGCCGGAGCAGGTCTTCGTCAGCTCCACCGGCCGGATCGGCGTGCAGCTGCCGATGGACAAGATCGAGGCGGGCATCCGGGCCGCCGTGCCCGCGCTCTCCGCCGAGGGCGGGACCGACGCCTCGCTCGCGATCATGACCACCGACACGCGGCCGAAGCGGGTCACCGCGCGGTTGGACGTGGACGGCAAGCCCGTGATTCTTTCCGCCCTGGCCAAGGGCTCGGGGATGATCGAGCCGAACATGGCCACGATGCTGGCGTACATCCTGACCGACGCGGCGGTCGAGGCCGGGGCGCTCCAGTCCTGCCTGTCCGCGGCCGTCGAGCAGAGCTTCAACCGGATCACCGTCGACGGCGACCGGAGCACGAACGACACGGTGCTCTTCTTCGCCAACGGCGCGGCGGGCAACCGGCCGCTGGACGCCGCCCACCCGGACTGGAAGACCTTCGAGCATGCCGTGCGGGAGTTGACCCTGAAGCTCGCGCTGAAGATGGTCGAGGACGGGGAAGGCGTCTCGAAGGTGGTCACCGTCAGGGTGCTCGGCGCGAAGACGGCGCAGGACGCCGAGTGGGCGGCGCGGTCGGTCGCGAACTCGCTGCTCGTGAAGACGTCGTGGGCGGGCGAATATCCAAACTGGGGCCGGGTGATGGACGCGCTGGGCTATTCCCGGGCGCGGGTCGAGGAGGACAAGGTGGATATCACGTACGACCAGCTCCCGGCCTGCCGGGGCGGGCTGTACGCCGGCACGACGATCGACGACCTGAAGCGGATCGTGCGGCAGAAGGCGTTCACGCTGACGATCCACCTGAACCTCGGCGCCGGCGAGACGGTGGTTTATACGTGCAACTGCACCGAGGAATACGTGCGGATCAACATGTAGGAGCGGGGCGGCCATGCAAAAAGTCATCGAGAAAGCGGATGTCCTGATCGAGGCGCTGCCGTACATCCAGCGATTCCGCGGCGACACGGTGGTCGTGAAGTTCGGCGGGAGCGCGATGGAGGAGCAGGCGCAGGTGGAGACCGTGCTCAAGGATATCGCGTTCATGGAGTGCGTCGGGATGCGGCCGGTGGTCGTCCACGGCGGCGGCAAGGCGATCAGCCAGCGCATGAAGGACGTCGGCCTGCGACCCGTGTTCGTCAAGGGCCTGCGGGTCACCGACGCGGCCTCGATCGAGGTCGTGGAGCAGGTGTTGAACAACGAGGTCAACCCGTCCATCGTCCGCACGCTGGAGGAGTTCGGCTGCAAGGCCCGCGGGATCCACGGCGAGCACATCCTGTCGGTCATCAAGCACGCCGGCCAGGACAAGGACACGGGCGAGGCGCTGGACTGGGGCTTCGTCGGCGACGTCGCCGGCGTGGATATCGAGCCGGTCAAGGCCTACCTCCACGCCGACATCGTCCCGGTGATCACGCCGCTCGGGCGCGGGCCCGACGGCAAGCTCTACAACATCAACGCGGACGAGGCCGCGGCGGCGATCGCGGAGAAGATGGCGGCGCGCAAGCTGGTGTTCCTCTCCGACGTGCCCGGCGTGCTGATGAACCCGGAGGACCCGGAGTCCATCGTGTCCACGCTCAAGCTGACCGAGGTGGAGGACCTCATCAAGCGCGGCGTGATCAGCGGCGGGATGCTGCCGAAGATCGGCGGCGCGCTCAAGGCCCTCAAGGCCGGCGTGCGCAAGACGCACATCATCGACGCCGCCCTGCCGCACTCGCTGCTGCTGGAGCTCTTCACCGACAAGGGCGTCGGCACCGAGATCCTGCAATGAGACACCGCCAATTAACGCTAATGAGGAGGAGGGTCTGCTCCGGCCATTCGCGTTAATGGGCGTTAATTCGCGGTTGCAATTAGTCGGTGAAAGTTGTTCCGTATCCCCGCCATGAATACACAAGAAATCGCCGAACTTCACAAGCAGTACGTCATGCCGACCTACGCGCCGGGCCTCGCGCTCGTGCGGGGCAAGGGCACGCGGGTCTGGGACGCCGAGGGCAACGAATATCTCGACTTCCTCGGCGGCATCGCGGTCAACGTGCTGGGCCACGCCCACCCGAAGCTGGTCAAGGCCATCCGGCAGCAGGCCGCCCGGCTGATGCACGTCTCGAATCTTTATTTCAACGAGAACCAGCCTCGCCTCGCCAAGGCGCTGTCCGAGCGGTCGCTCGGCGGCAAGTGCTTCTTCTGCAACTCGGGCGCGGAGGCCAACGAGGGCCTGTTCAAGCTCGCCCGGCTCTGGGGCCACGCACAGGGGCGGCACGAGATCGTCGCCATGACCAACTCGTTCCACGGCCGGACGCTCGCCACCGTGGCCGCGACGGGCCAGACGAAGTACCAGAAGGGCTTCGAGCCCATGCCGGCGGGCTTTGTCCACGCCGAGTACAACAACCTCGACGCCGTCCGGGCCGCCGTGACGGACAAGACCGTCGCCATCCTCGTCGAGGCGGTCCAGGGCGAGGGCGGCGTCGTGCCCGCGAAGCCGGAATTCCTGGCCGGGCTGCGGGCTCTGTGCGACGAGCGGAACCTGCTGCTGCTCTGCGACGAGGTCCAGTGTGGCGTCGGCCGGACGGGCAAGTGGTTCGGGTTCCAGGCCTACGGGATCCAGCCGGACGCCTTCTCCGTGGCCAAGGGCCTCGCGGGCGGCTTCCCGATCGGCGCGATCGTCGCCGGGCCGAAGCTGTCGGACGTCTTCCAGCCGGGCAACCACGCCAGCACGTTCGGCGGCAATCCGCTGGCGTGCGCCGCGGCGCTTTCGGTCATCGAGGCCATCGAGGAGGAGAAGCTCCTCGATCACGCCGCCGCGATGGGCGAGCTGTTCATGGCCCAACTCCGGAAAATCGCGAAGAAGTTCAAGTTCATCATGGAGGTCCGGGGACTCGGCCTGATGATCGGCATGGTCCTCGACCGGCCCGCCAAGCCGCTCGAAGTGCTGCTGCGGGAGAAAGGCCTGATTGCCATCGCCACGCACGACACGGTGATCCGGTTCCTGCCGCCGCTGAACATCACGGCGGGCCAGGTGCGGAAGGCCGCGCGCATCGTCAAGGCCGCCTGCGCGGAGTGGACGGCCCGGGGATTGGCCTGAAGAGTGGCCCAATAACGGCTCGCGGGGACGCTCGCCCTCCATTATATTTTTCGCATTCCGCTGGAGGGCGAGCCTCCGGCGAACCGACATTCAGCAGGAGCAAGCCATGAAAATCGTACTCGCATATTCCGGCGGGCTGGACACGTCCGTCATCCTGAAGTGGCTTTCGGAGACCTACCGGGCCGAGATCGTCGCCTTCGCGGCGGATATCGGGCAGGAGGAGGAGCTCAAGGGCCTGCGGCAGAAGGCGCTGAAGACCGGCGCGAGCAAGATCTACATCGACGACCTGCAGGCGGAGTTCGCGCGCGATTTCATCTTCCCCATGTTCCGCGCCGGGGCAATGTACGAGAACCAGTATTTTCTCGGGACCTCCATTGCGCGGCCGCTGATCGCCAAGCGCATGGTCGAGATCGCGAAGAAGGAAAAGGCCCAGGCCATCGCCCACGGCGCGACGGGCAAGGGCAACGACCAGGTCCGCTTCGAGCTGACCGCCGCCGCGCTGGCGCCGGACCTGCAGGTCATCGCCCCGTGGCGCGAGGACCGGTTCCGCGACCGGTTCCCCGGCCGCACGGAGATGATCCGCTACTGCGAGGAGCACGCCATCCCCGTGCAGGCCACGGCGAAGAAACCGTACTCGACCGACCGGAACCTGCTCCACATCTCCTACGAGGCCGGCATCCTGGAAGACCCGTGGCTGGACGCCTTTGCGCCCGCGAACAAGGGCATGTTCCGCCTCTCCGTCTCGCCGGAGGACGCGCCGGACAAGCCGGAGCTCGTTACGCTGGATTTTGTGCGCGGCGACTGCGTCGCGGTGAACGGGAAGAAGCTCGACCCGCTGGGTGTGATGCGGACCCTGAACCGGCTGGGCGGCAAGCACGGGGTGGGGCGGGTGGACCTCGTGGAGAACCGCTTCGTCGGCATGAAAAGCCGGGGCGTCTACGAGACGCCCGGCGGCGCGATCCTGCATTTCGCGCACCGGCAGGTCGAGACGCTGACGATGGACCGCGAGGTGATGCACCTGCGCGATTCGCTGATCCCGAAATATTCCGAGCTGGTCTACTACGGCTTCTGGTTCGCGCCCGAGCGGCTCGCCCTCCAGGCGCTGGTCGAGGAGAGCCAGAAGAACGTCACCGGCACGGTCCGGGTGCGCCTGTACAAGGGCGGCCTGTACGTCGCCGGTCGCAAGAGCCCGGTCAGCCTCTACAACCCGCAGATCGCGACCATGGACGCCGACCCCACCCGCGCCTACCACCAGGGCGACGCGACGGGGTTCATCCGGCTCAACGCGCTGCGGCTGAAGGTTGCGGCCCGCAGAGCGCGCAGATAGGCGCGGCTGCCGTTTGAATTGGCCAAGTCGCGTGCACTCGCGTACAGTCGCGCTTCAGCATGAATGCTTTTCCCATGGTTCGCGGGCGGTTGATGGCCGAGGGGGTGCCGGTGGAGGCGCTGGCGCGTCGCTACGGGACGCCGCTTTACGTCTACAGCCAATCTCATCTCGCATCCCGATTCGCGGCGCTGGCGGAGGCCATGGCGCCGGTTGACCCGCTGATCTGCTACTCGGTCAAGGTCAACACCAACGCGGCCGTGATCGGGACGTTCGCGGGGCTCGGCGCGGGGGCGGACGTGGTCTCCGGCGGCGAGCTGTACCGCGCGCGCCGGGCGGGCGTGCCGCCGTCGCGCATCGTCTTCGCGGGCGTCGGCAAGACCCGCGAGGAGATCGAGTACGCCTTGCGGGCGAACATCCTGTTCTTCACCGTGGAGTCCGAGCCGGAGTTGGACCGGATCGCGGAGTGCGCCCGGCGCCTGGGCCGGAAGGCCCGCATCGCCCTGCGCGCGAACCCGGACGTGGACCCGGAGACGCACCACTACATCAGCACGGGCAAGGCCGAGAACAAGTTCGGCCTGGACCTCCGTCGCATCGAGCGGGCGTACCGCCGCGCGGCGGCGCACCCGTCGCTGGAGATCGCCGGGTTGCACATGCACATCGGTTCGCAGATCCTGAATCCCGCGCCGTACGGGCGCGCGCTGGAGCGGGTGGCCGGGCTCTGCCGCCGGCTGCGCGCCCGCTACCCGACGTTTCGCTACCTGGACCTCGGCGGCGGGCTGGGCATCCAGTACCGGCCCGACCAGCATCCGCTGGATCCGGCGCGGTTCGCGAAGATCGTCCTGCCGTTCATGCAGGCGTCGGGCCTGCGGATCGTCCTGGAGCCGGGCCGGTTCCTCGTCGGTAACGCGGGGATCCTGGTGACGCGGGTCCAGTATGTGAAGAGCGGGCCGTCGAAGAAGTTCATCATCGTGGACGCCGGGATGAACGACCTGATCCGTCCGCCCCTGTACCAGGCCCACCACGAGATCGTCTCCGTCCGCGCGACGCGCGGGGCGGTCTTCGGCGACGTCGTCGGCCCGATTTGCGAGTCGGCGGATTTCCTGGCGCAGGACCGGCGGCTACCCGCCGTCCGCGAGGGCGACCTGCTGGCCGTCATGAGCGCGGGGGCCTACGGGTTCGCCATGGCTTCGAACTACAACAGCCGCGGCCGCCCGGCCGAGGTGCTGGTGCAGGGCCGCCGCCACGCCCTTGTCCGCCGCCGGGAACGCCGGGAGGACCTGGTGCGCGGGGAGGTCGCCCCGCGCTGGTCGTGAACAAGGCCGGGTTCCACCCGCGCCTGTCCCCGTTAACCCGTGCAGCCCGGCGGCACCTGGTAGAGGCCTTTTGAAATCTTCACCAGGTCCTTGAGGCTCCGCGCGGACAGCCGGTCGGGCGTGGCCTGTTCCGGCGACAGGCCCAGGTCTTCCGGCGTTTTCACCACGCCCGCGCGGCGAAGGCGGTCGGCCTGGTCCGCATGGATCGTCCTTCCGACGGGCGTGTCGCCCGCTACGGCGGCGACGGCGAGCCGGCGCGATTCGAGGTCCGGGGTCTTGTCGAGATAGGCGATCCCGCGCTCGGTGACGATGTGCGTGACCTGTTCGCCCGCGATCATCACCGGCGGGAACGCAAAGACGCCCTGCCGGTGCAGCTCCAGCGCGTCGAGCTGCTCGACGAACACGGGGATCTGTTTCTTCTCGCTGACCGTCGGCGTCATCTGCACGACCAGTTTGCGCCCTTGGAACAGGCCGCTCTCCCAGCGGCCGGCCTTCGCCACGGCCGGCGGATAATTCCGGCGGCCCGGCGGCGACCCGCCCAGGTTCGGCGCGCCGCCGAAGCCCGCGATCATCCCCTTGATCGCGGTCGAGCTGTTGCCGTCGCGGTCGATCTGCAGCGTCGCGCCAATGAAAAGATCAATCGCGTAGAGCCCGGCGATGTGCGCGAAGCAGCGGTTCGAGCGCAGGTGGCCGTCCGGGCCGACGGAAAAGACGTCGCTGCGCGCCTGCACGTACTTTTCCATGCCCGGCTCGCCGCCGAAGGAGAAGACGTGCTCGACGAAGCCCTTCTCGATCGCGGGGATCAGCGTGGGGTGGGGGTTGAGCACCCAGTGCGTGCAGCACTTGCCCTTCAGGCCGAGTTCCTTCCCGTACGTCGGCAGCAGCAGCTCGATCGCCGCGGTCGCGTAGCCGAGCCCGTGGTTCAGCGCGCGCACGCCGTATTCCGCGTAGATGCCTTTGAGGGACATCATGGCCATCAGGATCTGCTGGGGCGTGATCTTCGCCGGGTCGCGGGTGAAGAGCGGCTGCAGGTGGTAGTCCTCGCCCGTGACGATGATGAAGTCCACCCAGCCCGCGGGGATGTCCACGCGCGGCAGGCGCTGGAGCTGCTTCTTCACCTGCACGATGACGACGCCGGTCTTGAAATGGGTGGCCTCGGCGATGAGCGCGGTGTCCTCGGTGTTGAACCCGGTGAACAGGTTGCCTTCCTCGTCGCAGGCCTCGGCGACGAGCAGGGCGACCTGGGGGCAGAGGTCCACGACATAGCGCCCGTAGAGCTCAAGGTAGGTGTGGATCGCGCCGATCTTCACCTTTTTCTCGGCGGCGAGTTGGTAGAGCGCCTTCGACTGCGGCCCGGAGTAGGCGAAGTCCAGCCGCGAGGCGAGGCCCTTGCGGAACAGCTCGATGTGCTCCGGCAGGGCGACGGTGGACTGAATCATGTGCAGGTCGCGGACGCGGCGCGGGTCGAGCTGGAGCAGCGCGCGCGCCAGGAAGTCGGCCTGTTTCTGGTTGTCGCCTTCGATGCAGACCCGGTCTCCGCGCTTCAGCACGGCGCCGAGCAGCGCGTCGGCCATCTCTTTCGGCACCCTTTTCCCGCGCGCGAACCGGCGGCCCCGGCGGATCCGCTCCGCGTATTCCTTTTTCCGGCGATCGAAGTTCATGGCTTCCTCCGGGGCTTGTGGACGCTGTAGCGGCGCGCCGGCTCGAACTGGCTGCGGGCCGTCCGCGAGAGAAGATTCCCATAGGACGGCACGTTGCGGTCCTCGAGGTGGTCGAAGTGCATGGGCGTGTCGGACCCGATCCCGAGCCGCTTGAGCGGGTCCGGGTCGAGCTCGGAGTAGATGATCTCCTCCGTGCCGCGGGCCAGGGCGAGGGTCTGGGCGATGGGCGAGACGATCATGCTGTGCCCGAAGTAGTGCGTGCCCGAGGCGTCGGAGCCCACGGCGTTGACGGCCAGCATGTAAACGTGGTTGTCGTACGCCCGCATCTTGTTGGTCATCTCCCAGATGTCGAAGGCGCGCAGCAGGGCCGAGGGCCGGGCGATGATCTGCGCGCCCTTGATGGCGAGGATGCGCGAGACCTCGGGGAAGTCGCCGTCGTAGCAGATCATCATGCCGACCGCGCCGAACTCCGTCGGGATGACGGGATAGTTCACGCCGGGCGTCGTCCAGCCGCCGGCGCCGAGGCGCTCGGCCGGGAAGGGATGGGTCTTGCGGTACACGCCGGCGACGTCGCCCCGGGCGTCGATCAGGAAGGCGCTGTTGTAGATGGTGTGGCGCTTGCGCCCGCGCTCGTAGGTGGGCAGGACGCAGTAGGCACGCTCCTCGCGGCAGACCTTCCGGATCGGCGCCAGGATGGTGTCGATCCGCGGAGGCAGCAGGACGTGGAACGCGTCCAGCGGCAGGTTGGGATGGAACCCCGTGGTGATGCTCTCCGGGAATGCGACGAGTTTCGCGCCGGTCTCCCGGACCGCCCGGCGGAACCAGGCGATCACCTTCTCGAGGTTGTACAGGATGTCGTTCGGGCGGGGCGCGATCTGCACGCCCGCGACGACGACCCGCTTGACCCGGTTTTTCAGCGACGCGCTCTTCCTGCTGGCCATGGCTGCCATCCTTTCCGATTCGGCAAAACGCGGGAATTGTTCCCAAACGGCCGGATTTGTCAGCACAAATGTGCGGGCGGTTTTTTGCTTTCCCGCCGCCGGGGCCTGCGCTACACCTGCGGACACGGAGAATCGACCATGAATCCATTAAGCGCGCTGATCTGGGCCGGGTTCGTCGCCGGGGCGGTCTCGGGCGTGAGCACCACGGTCACCCCGCCCCCGCCGGACTATCGCCTCCAAACCGGGCGTTTCGGCCTGGCGGCGGCCCCGGTCGGCGATTTCGTGTTCGCGGCCGGCGGCTGGGCCGACGACGGGATCTGCGACGACATCGAAGGCCTCGACCCGCGCAAGGATCTCGCGCTGTACATGGCGCCCTCCATCTCCCCGCGCTTCTTCTACAGCGCCGCCGCGTACGACGGCCGGATGATCCTCGTGGGCGGCCTGACCGAGGAGCGCGCCATCACGGGCGAGGTCGAGGAATTCACTCCGGAGGGCCAGGGTGAGGTCGGTCCACTGCCGCCCTTGCCCCTGCCGGTGGCGCGCGCGGGCGTCGCGGTGTCCGGCGACCGGATGTACGTCATCGGCGGCGAGACGCCCGAGCGCAGCCGGACCGGGAAGGCGCAGATCTACGATTTCAAGACGAAGGCCTGGTCCGAGGGCGCGGAGTTGCCCGTCGCCCGCGAGGGCGTCGTGGTGGAGAAGGCCGGGAAGATCTACGCGCCCGGCGGGTACGACGGCGGCAAGGCCATCGCCGCTTTCCAGGTCTATGACGTCGCCGCCGACCGCTGGGAGCGTTTGAAGGATCTGCCCGTCAAGATGAGCGCGCACAGCGCGGTGATCGCGGACGATACGCTCTACACGTTCGGCGACTACGAGGTGATGAACCGGACCGCCGCCTGCGACCTCAAGACCGGCGAGTGGGCCCTGATCGACGTCGGCTACCGCTCGAGCCGGCACAACGCCGCCGTCCTGTGGAGCAACGAGGTGCTGGTCATCGGCGGCAACGTCTCGTCCGGCGGGCCGTACCTGGACTACATCCAGCGGTTCCCGGTCGAGAAGCTGGCCGCCGCGCCGCGCCGCCCGTGGACGGCGGAGAACGAGCCGAAGGCCGAGCCGCCGCCGGCCGTCGCCGCCGAGGAAGAGGACGATGAGGAAGAGGCCGCGCCCGCCCCGGTCCCGTCTTCGAAGGGCCCGGCGCCGTCGGCCTTTGAGCTCTCCGGCAAGCCCGCGCCCGATTTCGAACTGGAACTGCTCGACGGTTCGACTTTCCGCCTGGCCGACCAGAAGGACAAGGTGGTCGTGCTCGATTTCTGGGCAACGTGGTGCCCGCCGTGCCGGAAGACGCTGCCGCACATGGGCGAACTGGCCGCCGCGTACGCGGGTCAGGCGGTCGTCTTCCTCGGCGTCAGCCGGGACCGGCCGGGTGACAAGGACAAGATCGCGCCCCTGCTGGCCGAGCACAAGGTCCCGTATCCGACCGGCCTGGACCTGCAGGGGCTCGGTCTCGACTATTCCGTGGCCGCCATCCCGTGCGTGGTGCTCATCGGCCGCGACGGTCGGGTGCAGGGGCGCCAGGTCGGGGCCTGGGACGAGGGCCCGGCGGAGTTGCGGAAGGCCATCGATATGCTGCTGGCCGGCAAGGAACTCCCGAGCGGCAAAGCCCCGCCCCGGGCGGCGCAGAAAGCGGCCCCCCCTGCCCGGACGGCGCGGCCCAGGCCACTCGAGGAGTCGTCGGAACTGGACCCGGCCTTCTTCACGCTCAAGTGGCGGCGCGACATCCCGCCCCTGCAGCAGGAATCAGCCCGTCCGACGCGCCTGGATGTCCATGTGCCGCCCCGCCGGCTGGCCGTCGTCTCGGAGGAGTCGTTGCACGTGCTGAATCCGGCGGACGGCGAACCGCTCCGGGTTATTCCTCTGCCCGCCGAGGCGATGGAGCCCGACGCGATGGACCGTCGTCCTTTGCTCGTGTACCTGCAGGACGGATCCAACGCCGTGGTGGCGGCTCTGAAGACGAAGTACGAAGTGACCGAGCGGAGCGAAACCAGCCGGTCCTATCGCACCGTGGAAACCAGCGTGGTGGGTTTTTCCGATGACGGCGGCGTCCTGTGGACGAACACGCTGGAGCAGGGCATGGGCGCCCTGCAGGTCCTGGCCCTGCCGGTCGCGGCCGATCGCGACTATCTCGTCGTGGCCACGTGGAACCAGCTCCTGCTGCTGAACCCGAAGGGCGAAGTGAAGCTCGACCAGCCCGTCGGTTTCCGGGAGCATTGGTCGATCAGGCCGGGGGCGGACGGGAAGTACGAGGTCGTCGTGCGCGGCGAAGACGTGGCGGCGTACGAGTGGAACCTCCGGGCGGGCGATTGACGTCCGGCGGAAAACCGCTAGGGTAGCCTCCATGCCCGATACAACCATTGCCGAATTGCTCCGGCGCGCCGCGCGCCCGTTGCTCTCCTTCGAGTTCTTTCCGCCGAAGGACGAAAAGGGCCTGGACACGCTGCGGAAGGCCGCCGGACAGCTCGTCGCCGCGCGCCCGGATTTCGTGACGGTGACCTACGGTGCGGGCGGTTCGACCCGCGAGCGGACGCTGGAGGTGTGCGAACTGCTGCGCGGGATGGGCTTCGCCGTCGTCATGCCGCACCTCACCTGCGTCGGCTCCAGCCGCGCGGAACTCTTGGAATACGCCGATGAGTTGCACCGTCGAGGCTATCGCAACATCATGACCCTGCGCGGCGATCCGCCGAAGGGCGAGACCGTTTTCCGCGTGGCGAAGGACGGCCTGGCGCACGCCTCCGACCTCGTGGCGCTGCTCAAGGGCCGGCATGCCGATTTCTGCTGCGGGGTCGCGGGCTACCCGGAAAAGCATCCGGAGGCTGCCAGTCTGCCGGCGGATATCGCGAACATGAAGGCCAAGCTGGCCGCCGGCGGGGATTTCATCACCACGCAGTTGTTCTTCGAGAACCGTTTTTACGCCGACTACGTCCGGCGGTGCCGGGAAGCGGGCGTTACGCAGCCGATCCTCCCGGGGATCATGCCGGCGCTGTCGCACCGGCAGATCCAGCGGTTCACGGCGGTCTGCGGCGCGACTTTTCCCGGCCCGCTGGCCACGCGGCTCGCCGCGGCCGCGGATGATGCGGCCGCCGCGCAGGTCGGCATGGCCTGGGCGCAGGAGCAGGTCGAGCAGTTGCTCCGAGACGGCGTGCCGGGGATACATCTCTACGTCCTCAACCGGGCGCACGCCGCGCCGCTGATAGCCTCCCTTCGCCGCGCCGGGTAGGGGCCTTCGCTTGCCGAGGACTGCCCGGGCTTGACGTGAGGGGCGTGGCTCCGGTACCGTCCTCCCGGTTCTTTGTTGAAACTGTGCGCGGGAAAAGCGAACGGAAGTCCGTGCGAATCGGACGCGGTCGCGCCGCTGTAACCGGCTACAAACCCCACAAGCCACGGGAGGCAACAACTCCTTCCGGAAGGCGGGGCGAGGCCTGAAGCCGGGAGCCAGAAGACGAGTTTTTCCCGTTGCCCATATGCCCCCGCACGAGGGGCAGAAAGGCGTCCGTGAGAAAGTCCCTTGTTCGTTTCCTGACCACCGGTCTGGCGACCGGTCTGCCTGTGGTCGCCCCCGCCCTGAACGCGGATTTCGAGGATCATCCGCTCCCGGCGCAATCCGCATGGAACGGCTCCGATCTCTCCGGCGGCGTCACCAGCCGGACCGTTTTTTTCAGGAACCGCTACGATCCCGCGTGGGGCAACTGGAGCGGGTTCGCGCTCTCCAACGTCAACGACACCAACACGGCCGGGTGGCTCAACCAGTACGCCGTCTTTGCCGGGACGGGTCTCGGGGGAGCGGGCACGTATGCCGTGGCCTACGACGACACGTACGGCGAGGAGGCGGACATCATCACGCTCCCGTTGCCCGCCTGGGTGCGCGGCTTCTACGTCAACAACACCACGTACGCCGCCCTGACCATGCGCGATGGCGACGAGTACGGTTTTTCCAAGAAGTTCGGCGGAGCGACGGGCGACGACCCGGACTGGTTCCGGCTCACCGTCACCGGCCGCGACCTCGACGGGCAGGTGGTCGGCGTCACGAATCACTACCTGGCCGACTACCGGTTCACGAACAACGCGCAGGACTTTATCCAGTCCGCGTGGCAATGGGTCGACCTCTCGTCGTTCGGGGCGGAGGTCGCCACGCTGCATTTTTCCCTGTCGTCCAGCGACACGGGCGCGTGGGGGATGAACACGCCAGCCTATTTCGCGCTCGACGGCCTGGTCTTCACCTACGCGCCGGCGGCGGGGGAGTGCTCTTCGGCCGCCGTGGCGTGGACGGAGCGGCGCATTGTGACATGGGCGACCGGTTGGACCCAGTACAATGCGGGACCCGGCTGTGATCCGTCATGGCAGACGCCGGGGAATGCCATGGGGCCGTCGGACGTGGAAGAGACGAACGGCATCGTCTGCCTTGGAGACGGGGGTTCCATCACCATGACGTTCGATGTCCCGCTGGCCGACGGTCCGGGCCCGGATTTTGCCGTGTTCGAGAACGCGTTGAACGATTTCTTCCTCGAGTTGGCCTGGGTCGAGGTGTCAAGCGACGGGAACCACTTTTCCCGTTTTCCGAATCAGACGCTGGCGACCAACACCGTGCCGTTCTGGGGCGGGGAGGTTCAGTCCACGAATATCGCCGGGCTGGCCGGCCAGTACCGGCGCCAATACGGCACGCCGTTCGATTTGCGACAGTTGGCCGGCGTATCCCCGCTCCTGGATGTCATGGATGTCCGCCACGTTCGGCTCGTGGACATCGTCGGCGACGGCTCTTGCAGCGACTCCTTCGGGCGGGCCATTTATGACCCGTATCCCACCGAGGGTTCTGCGGGATTCGACTTGGATGCCGTGGGCGTCATCAACTACCGCATGGATTGCGAGCCGGCTTCGGCCGACAGGGGCCGTTTTGCCTGCCAGGCCTTCACCAACTGGCTCTATGAATTGCAGGCTTCCGGGGATCTGGCGGGAGACGGGTGGACGACCGTTCTATCGGTCACTGGCCGCAATGAGCGGGTCGAGCTGGACGATCCCGCTCCTCCGGCATCCGGCCGGTTCTATCGTTTGCGGAGGACGCTGCTGCCGTGACGGCGTGCGCCCCATGGGGGGCCCGCGCTCCCGCGGGCCGAGCGGAGTTTTCCAATGATTGGAAAAACCGCAAACCTTCTTTTCCAAACATTGGAAAACCCGGGTTTTCCCTGGTCGAGCTGCTCGTGGTGGTGGCGATCCTCTTCGTGCTGGCGGCGGCCCTGGTCCCATGGGTGATTCGAAGTATCGAGGCCGGCCGCCGGGCGCAGTGCGGATCGAACCTGCGGCAGTTATTCGTCGCCAACGCGGCCTACGCGGCGGAGAACGGAAGTTACGTGGCGGCGGCGCCGGACATCATGGGGCCGAACCGCCGGCGCTGGCACGGGGTGCGGTCGTCCGGTTCGGGCGCGTTTGAAGGCTCGTTGGGCCCGCTGGCGCGGTTCCTGGAGGATGGGCGGGCCCGGCGCTGCCCCTCCTTTCCGGACTACCGGCGGGACGCGGCGGCCAACGCCTTCGAGTCGGCGTGCGGCGGGTATGGATACAACGATCGCGGGGTCGGTTCGCGGGTATATCTTCTGGGATACGGCTCGGCGGCGATGCAGCAGGGGATGTTTCCCGGGGCAATTCGGAATCCGGCGCGGACGGTGATGTTCGCCGACGCGGCCTTCGGTCAGCCGTACAATGACCCGCGATGGTTCATCGAGTACTCCTTCGCCGAGGCGTATTATTTTGTCGGCCGCACGCCCGCGCAACTGTATGGCCCCTCGCGGCCGTCCGTTCACTTCCGTCACGGCGGGCGGGCCGGCGTGGTCTGGTGCGACGGACACGTCACGTGGGAGACGCAAGCGCTGGGCAATCCTGCCTCCGGCCTCGGCTGGTTCGGACCGGCCGACAACTCGTTGTTTGATCCGCTGTAGCGGGCGGTCCTCGCGGCGAGGAGCCCCGATTCGTTGAACAGGCCAGGTATCACAGTTTATAAACTGTGATATTATGGCCGCGGGATAGCGCGATTTCGTTAGGAAATATTGATGATTGACGCGTGTATCACAGTTTATAAACTGTGATACATGAACTCCATCGAATTGAGTCCGACGCTTTGGCGCACATGCCGCGTCCTGGCCGGCCCCACGCGTCTGCGCATGTTCGGCCGGTTGTGCCGCGATCCCCATCAATCGGTTGGCGAAGTGGCGGCGGCCCTGAAGATCGGCCGCAGCCGCGCCAGCCAGGAACTGCGACGGCTTCAGGCCCGGGGCCTCCTGAAGGCAACCCGCCATGGGCGTTGGGTCCGCTATGCCCCGGCGGCCGATCCCCGCGTGCCGTCCGCCAAACCGATCGTGCAGGCGTTGCGGACCGCCCTGGCCCGCTCCCGCCCGGGCGCGGATGCCGAGTGCCTGCGCATCGCGTCCGCGCTGACCCATCCGAGGCGCTTGCGGATCGCACAGGCCCTTCTCGTCCAACCCCTCGACTTCTCTCGCTTGGTGACCGAGACCCGGATGCCGCGCATTTCGCTGTCGCGCCATCTGCGCCACCTCCGCGCGCGGGGACTCGTTGTCCGAAAGCAGGGCGTGTATCATTTCATTGCCGATCCGCATCCCCTGGCGCGATGCCTGCTGGGATTGCTGGCGGAGACGCCTCAGCGGTAGCTGTGCCGCGGGACGGCCAAACCCCATGAAAGTATGCGTGGATATCCAGGCGGCCGTGGCCCAGCGGGCCGGAGTGGGTCGCTATACGAAGTCCCTGGTGGAGCACCTTGGCCTGCAGGCCGGGGACGACGCGCTGTCACTTTTCTTTTTTGATTTCAAGGGGCGGGGGGACCCGTTTCCCGTGCCGAACGCGACCCGGCAGGCCGTTCGCTGGTGCCCCGGGATGCTGGTTCAGCAGGCGTGGAAGCGACTCGACTGGCCCCCCTTCGACTGGTTCGCCGGGCGGGCCGACGTGTATCACTTTCCCAATTTCATCGTCCCGCCGCTGGCGCGAGGGAAGGCCGTGGTGACGATTCACGACCTCGCCTTCCAGCGGTTCCCGGAGACCACCGAGCGACGCAACCTGGACTACCTGACGGCGCAAATAGGGAAGACCGTCCAGCGGGCCGACGCCATCATCGCGGTCTCCAACTTCGTGGCCCACGAAATCCATGAGAGACTCGGAGTTCCCGAGTCGCGGATTTTTGCCATTCCATCCGGAATGTCCTCCGCCTGGGCGGCGCCCTGCGCCGATTCCGTGGCCGCGACGCAGCGCGAACTCGGACTCGACCGCCCGTACCTGCTGACCGTTGGGACGCTCGAACCCCGGAAGAATATCGGATTTCTGGTCGAAGTGTTTGAACGGATGAAGTTCGACGGCGACCTGGTGATCGCCGGGGCAATGGGCTGGAAATACGAACCGATCCTCGATCGCATCCGGCGATCGACCCGCGCGCCGCGCATCCGGCACCTGCGCTACGTGACGGAAAAGCACCTAGCCGCCCTCTATGCCGGCGCGGAGCTGTTTGTCTTCCCCTCGCTGTACGAAGGCTTCGGCTTTACTCCGCTGGAGGCCATGGCCTGCGGTGTTCCCGTCGTGGCGGCCACCACGGGCTCGCTGCCCGAGGTCCTCGGCGAGGCGGCCGAACTGGTCGCCGGATACGACGCCGGGGAGTGGACCGCGCGCGCGGATCGACTGCTGACCGACACGGCCCGCCGCGCGGAACTCAAGGAGCGCGGGTTCCGGCAGGCGCGCCGGTTCAGTTGGGACGAGACCGCCCGGCGCACCTGGCAGGTGTACCGCGGACTGTAGCCTTTTCTTTACCGGGCTTTTTCTGTATGTCGAGGGCCGGTGATTTATGCGAATTGGACTGGACGCGCGGTGGATTTTCCCGGAGTTGAGCGGGATCGGGACCTACACGACGGAACTGATCCGCGAGTTCGCCCGCCTGGAGACCGGGCACGAGTTCGTGCTCTTCTTCCGCGATCCGGCGATCCGCGACCGGGTGTGGCGAGTCGCCGGCTTGGACGGGCATCCGCGCTTTCGAGCGCAAATGATCCCGTGGGGCGTGTTCTCCCCGTGGAGCCAGTTGCGGCTGCCCGCCGTCCTCCGACGGCTTGCGCTCGATGTCTTCCATTCCCCCAATTACATGATCCCGTTCCGGGCTTTCCCCCGCGGCCGCGCGCACGCGGTGCAGTGCGTCGCCACCGTCCACGACCTGATTCCGCTTCTGTTCCCGGAACACACGCCCAGGGCTCTCAAAACCCGCCTGTTTCCGCTGTTCCGGAGGGTCATGTTCGAGGTCGGCGCGCGGGCGGACGCCATCCTGACGGTCAGCGAAGCGTCCCGGGCGGACATCCTGCGCAGCCTGCGCATCCCGGGCGAGCGGGAGGCGCGGGTGCGTGTCGTGTACAATGGCGTGGCCCCGGAATACCGCCCTGCGCTCCGCCGGCCCGCTCCGCACAAAACCATCCTCTATGTCGGCCGGTTCGATCCTTATAAAAATGTCGAGGGGCTGCTGGAGGCCTTTGCCCGGCTCCGCTCGCGCGGGGGGCCCGCTGCGCGGCTGAAGATCGTCGGCGCGCCGGATCCGCGCTATCCGGAAGCGCCGCGCCGGGCGCGGGAGTTGGGGCTGGAGGGCCTGGTCGAGTGGGCCGGCTACACAGGCGGGGCGGACCTCGTGGACGCATACCAGCAGGCGGACGTCTTCGTTCTGCTGTCGCGCTACGAGGGCTTCGGCCTGACCTTGCTGGAGGCGATGGCCTGTGGCGCGCCGGCGGTGTGCAGCAACATCGGCGCCCTTCGCGAGGTTGCCGGTGAAGCGGCGCTCTTCGTGGATGGCGCTGATCCCGAGGCCGCGGCGGACGCGCTGGGGCGGGTGCTCGAGGATCGGGGCGTTGCGGCGGAGTTGAGCCGCAAGGGCTTGGCGCGCGCGCGGGAGTTCACCTGGGCGCGCGCGGCCGCCGAGATTCTCCGGGTCTACGAGGAGGTCGCCCGGTCGTGAACGCGATCCCGCCCGTGGCCTTCCCGTCCGGCTGGCGCGACCTGCGCGTCGTGCTCTGCCACGACTGGCTCAACGGCATGCGCGGGGGCGAGCGGGTGCTGGAATGGTTGTGCCGGGGCTTCCCGGGCGCGCCCGTTTACACGTTGCTCTGCAAGCCGGACGCGATTTCCGCGGACATCCGAGCGCACCCCCTTCGCGCGAGCTGGCTGCAGCGCGTGCCCGGCATCCAACGATGGTACCGGTATTTCCTGCCGCTTTTTCCGGGCGCCATCGAACGGCTGCGCGCGCCTGACGCCGACTTGCTCATCAGCACGAGCCATTGCGTGGCCAAGGGCCTGGTCCCTCCGCCCGGGGCGAGGCACCTGTGCTATTGTTTCACGCCCATGCGGTATGCGTGGGTCTTTTACGAGGAGTATTTCGGCAGCAATCCGCTGAAGAAAAGGATCCTGGCGCCGCGCCTGGCGAAACTGCGCGAGTGGGACCGCCGGGCGTCGGATCGCGTGGATCGTTTCGTCACCTTAAGCCGGCACGTCCAGGACCGCATCCGCCGCTTCTACGGCCGCGAATCGGCCGTCGTCTACCCGCCCGTGGACACCGGGTTTTTCACGCCGGCGGCCGTCGAGCCCGGCGGCTTCGACCTGGTCGTTTCCGCCCTGGTCCCGTACAAGTGCCTCGACCTGGCCGTGCGCGCGTACACGTGGCTGGAATACCCGCTGAAGATTGTCGGTACGGGCACGGAGTACGACCGCTTGCGCCGGCTGGCCGGGCCGTCCGTCCAGTTCCTGGGCTGGCGGTCGGACGAAGAAATCCGCGACCTGTACCGGCGCTGCCGCTTCCTGGTGTTCCCGGGCGAGGAGGATTTCGGCATCGTCCCGGTAGAGGCCCAGGCCTGCGGCCGGCCGGTCGTCGCCTTCGCGCGCGGGGGCGTGCTGGAAACCGTCCGCGAAAATGTCACGGGCGTCTTTTTCAAGGAGCAGACCGACCAGGCGCTGCTGGCCGCCATCGAGGTTGCCGCCGCCCGCCGCTGGGATCCGGCCGCGATCCGCGCTCACGCGGAGCAGTTCGGGGTCCAGGCGTTCGTCGACGGCATGGCCCGTGAAATAGGCCTCTGCATGGACCGCCGGGCGGGGTGATCCATGGCCGCTCCCGATAGGCCGGTTTCGCGGCGAGGCCTGGTGCTGTGGGGCATGCTGGCCTACCTCTGGGGGGCGGTCGTGCACCTGCGCCTGGGGGCGTACCGGCCCGGCCTGATCTGGGGCGACTCTGGAGACGGCCTGTTCGCGGTCTGGGTCCTGCGGCACGGCGCGGACTGGCTGCGCGGCGCGGCGCCGCTCGCGGACGGCCGTATCTTCTGGCCAAGCCACGCGCTCTCCGCCTTCTGGTCCGAGTTATACCTGCTGATGGCGCCGGTCTTCATGCTGCTGGAGAAACTGACCGCCAGTTCCTTCGCGGCCGCCTACGCCCTCGGGGTTCTGCTGTCCGTGGTGGCCTTTTTTGCGTGCCTCTTTTTCGTCGAGCAGGTGCTGGCCACCGCGCGGGACCCGGATCGCCCGCCGGTCCCGGGCTGGGTGCCGCCGCTGGTCGCCTACCTGGCTTGGTTCTCGATCGGCCTTCTCCAGATATTCAAGATCCAGGTGCTCCCTTCGTTCTGGCTGCTGGTCATGACCGGCGGCATGCTGGCCTGGCGCCGGACCGGCCTCGCGCGCTGGATGCTGCTCGTCTGGGCGTCGCTGGCGGCCGTCTTCCTTTCCTCTTCCTACTTCGCCGCCGCGGGCGTGCTGCTGTTCGCCGCGTGGGCCTGGGTCGAATGGTTCCGCGATCCCCGCGTGTGGTGGCGCGTGTTCCTCAAGCTCTGGCCCGCGCTGCTCGCGGGCGCCGCCGCGATGGGCGCCGTGGCGCTGATAATGTCGCGGCCGGGCGTGCAGCGGTATTCGCCCGAATACATCCACAGTATGGCCGTCGGCTGGCTGGACCTGGTCCGGCCGCGCGACGGATTGGTCAGCGCCGGGTGGCTCCGCGCCCTCACCGGCGCGGCGGAAAACCCGTCGAACATCGGCGCGTTTCTCGGCTGGGGCTGGATCGTGGCGGCGGCGGCCTGGCTGGCCCGCGCACGCCGCGAAGTCTGGTCTTTCCTGAAACAGGCCCTCCGCTCGCGATGGTTCGTGGCGCTGGCCCTGGTCCTGCTGGCGGGGCGGCTGAAGATCCGGGAAGCCCGCGCGCTGCTGGCGATCCCCGGCTTCCTGGCCGTGGCGCTCGCGCTGCTGGTCTCCGCCGCGGCCGTGGGTCGTCACGGCCGGGATAAGCCCCGCCTTTACGCGATGGGCCTCCTGGCCCTGTTCGCCGTGCTCCTGTTCGGCCTGTCCTTCGGCCCGGCCGGGTGGTACGTCGGCCACCCTCTTCACCCCTCCGTGTGGTCGGCGCTCCGCCTGACCATTCCCGGCGTCGCCGCCATGCGGGCGATCGACCGGATGGCCGTGGTCGCGGTGGTCTTCGCCTGGGGCTGGCTGCTCGCGACGCTGGTCCGCGAATGGGATGGATCGCCGCGGCCGCGCGTGCGGTTCTGGTTCGTGGCCCTCCTCCTGCCCGCCGCGCTGCAGGCGGCGGACATGCTGCCCGCCCGCGCCCGGGCGACGGTTCAGGACGAGGGGGCCATCACGCCCACGCTGGAGGAGCGCCTTTTCTGGGCGGACAAGACCGGCGTCGCCGCCGTCTTCCCGGCGAGCCCGCTGTACCGGAACACGCTGCCGATGCTCTACTTCCAGAACTTCCCGGGGATCATCCTGGTCAACGGCTACTCGGCGCGGTCCACGGACCTGATGGACGGCCTCGCGCGGGCCGGCCCCGTTGTGGGGGAGGGCTCGCTCAAGCAGGTCGCCGCCTGCGAGCGGGCGGGGGTAGACTGGATCGTGCTCCGCCGCGCGGATATTCCGGAAACCCGGATCGATGCCCTGCGGCAAAGCGGTCGGCGCCTGGCGCTGGACGGAGAGCGCTTTGCGGTGTTCGAAGCGTTACAGGAGTAACCGCGCCGGCTACACGCCGAGCACGTCGCGCATGGAGTACAGGCCCGGGGCCCGGCCCGCGAGCCACGCCGCCGCGCGCAGCGCGCCGCGCGCGAACGCCTCGCGGCTCGTCGCGCGGTGCGAGAGCTCGATGCACTCCCCGTCCGCCGCGAACAGGACCGTGTGGTCGCCCACGATGTCCCCGCCGCGCACGGCGTGGAACCCGATCTGCTCCGCCGGCCGTTCGCCGACGAGTCCGCTGCGCCCGTCCACGGCGGTCTTTTTCAGATCCCAACCGTACCCGGCCGCCGCGGCCTCGCCGAGGCCGATGGCCGTGCCGCTCGGCGAGTCCTTCTTCTTCCGGTGGTGCCGCTCGATGATCTCGATGTCGTAGCCCTTGCCCTTGAGCGACTCCGCAGCCTTGCGGACCAGGGCGAACAGGAGGTTCACGCCCAGGCTCATGTTGGGCGAGACGACGACGGGGATCTTCCGCGCCGCCTCTTGAACGGCTTTCTTCTCCTCGGCGCCCAGGCCCGTGGTGCCGATGACCAGGCCCTTGCCCGCGGCCGCGACGCGCGGGGCGTTGCCCGCGGTGCCGTGGTGCGCGCTGAAATCGACGACCGCGTCGCAGGCCGGCAGCAGGGCCGCCAGGTCGGACGTGATCAGGACCCCCGCCTCGCTGACCCCGGCGGCAAGACCCGCGTCCTTGTCGCGGTCGGGGCAATCCCAGAGATCCACGGCGCCGGAAAGCTTCAGCCCCGGCTCCGCGCCCGCCTGCAGCAGGCGGATCATGATCTTGCCCATCCGGCCGCCCGCGCCCACGATGACCACGTTGCTCATAGTGCCTCGGAGTTTGTTAACCACAGAGGACACAGAGGTCGCGGAGGGGATGTCCTCCGTGCCCTCTGCGTCCTCCGCGGTTCAATCCTTCTTCACAGCAGCTTCAACTGTTTCAAGGTGTCCCGCAGCGTCGCCTTGACCTTGTCCGACATCTCGCACAGGGGCAGGCGGTAGGTCTCCTCGCACTGGCCCATCATGGCCAGGGCGGCCTTGACCGGGATGGGGTTCGTGTCGAGGAACAGGTCCGTGAACAGCCGGTAGTACTGCCGGTGCAGCCGGCGCGCGGTCTCCCAGTCGCCCCGGAGCGCGGCGTGGACCATGTCCGCGACGGCCTTCGGCGCGACGTTGGAGGCCACGCTGATCACGCCGTGGCCGCCCACGACCATCATGGGCAGGGTGAGCGAGTCGTCCCCGGAGAGGAGGGCCAGGCCGCAGCGGCCCGCGATCTGGCTGACGCGGTCCACGCTGCCGCCCGCCTCCTTGATGGCGACGATCTTCGGGTGCCTCGCCAGTTCGACGACGGTATCCACCGGGATCTCGCGGCCGGTGCGGCCGGGGATGTTGTAGAGCACCGTCGGCAGGCCGAGGTCGGCCACGGCGGAGAAGTGGCGGACCAGTCCCTGCGTGTTGGGCTTGTTGTAGTAGGGGGTCACCTGGAGCGTCCCGTCGGCGCCCGCGCCGATGGCGTGCCGGGTCAGCTCCAGCGCCTCGGCGGTGGAGTTGGCGCCCGTGCCCGCGATGACCTTGATGCGGCCGGCGCAGACCTCGATGCAGGTCTCGATGACCTTCTCGTGCTCCGGGAAGTCGAGCGTCGGGGACTCGCCGGTCGTGCCGACCGGGACGATCCCGTCCACGCCGCCGGCGACCTGGCGCTCGATCAGGTCGCGCAGCTTCCCGTAATCCACGCCTCCGTCGCGTCCAAACGGCGTAATGATGGCTGTATAGGCGCCTTCAAACATAACGTCCTCGCTGGTTGTCCGTCCGCGGCAGGCGGTCCCTCCGCCGCCGGGGGTTGGTATAGTAGCAGGGGCACGGGCCCCGGCAAGCGCGGAAAAGCCGGCCTATCCCGGGATGGACAAGCGGGAGGCGAGAGGCTAATGTGTCCGATTGCCGCCGGGATTCCCTTGTGAAGTCCCTCGGCCGGAGAGAACAATGAAGATCATCGAGTCCATCAACCGCGACGTCCTGAAGAAATCCGTGCAGCGCGCCCGGGAACGAGGTGTGATCCTGCCGACGTTCGCGCAGCAGAAGAATCCGAGCTTCGTGCCGCAGAAGATCGTGGACAAGCTCAAGGGCATCGGGCTGTGGGACATCAACCCGCTGAACCTGTTCCGCATCACATGGAAGAACGAGCCGAAGGCGAAGGGCGGCGGGTTCGGCGAGGGCAACTGGGTCGAGTTCCCGCCCGAACTGACCGGCGTGCCGGCGAAGATCGTCGGGCTGGCGGGCAAGTTCTTCCCGACGGGCGCGCACAAGGTGGGCGCGGCGTACGGCTGCCTCGTGCCGCGCCTGGTCTCCGGCAACTTCGACCCGACGACGCAGAAGGCCGTCTGGCCGTCCACGGGCAACTACTGCCGCGGCGGCGCGTACGATTGCGCGCTGCTGGCCTGCCCCGCCGTGGCGATCCTGCCGGAGGGCATGAGCCGCGAGCGCTTCGAGTGGCTCAAGGAGATCGGCACGGACGAGATCATCGCGACGCCGGGCACCGAGTCGAACGTGAAGGAGATCTACGACAAGTGCTGGGAACTGCGCCGCGAGCGCGGAAACAAGATCGTGATCTTCAACCAGTTCGAGGAGTTCGGCAACTCGATCTGGCACTACAATATGACCGGCGGCGTGATCGAGGAGATCTACCAGAAGCACTACCGCACCGACCGCAGCCGCCTGGCGGCGTACATCAGCGCGACGGGCTCGGCGGGGACGATCGCCGCGGGCGATTTTCTGCGCACGAAGCATCCCTTCCTGCGCGTGGTCGCGACCGAGGCGCTCCAGTGCCCGACGCTCTACCAGTACGGGTTCGGCGCGCACCGGATCGAGGGCATCGGCGACAAGCACGTGCCGTGGATCCACAACGTCCGCAACACCGACGCCGTGGCCGCGATCGACGACGAGCAGGTCATGCAACTGCTGCGCCTGTTCAACGAGCCGGCCGGCCTGAAGTTCCTGGAGCAGCGCGGCGTGAAGCGCGAGGTGCTGGACCGCCTATCGTGGCTCGGCATCTCGTGCATCTGCAACCTGGTCGCCGCCATCAAGACGGCCCGCTACTTCGACATGGGCCCGAACGACGTGATCTTCACGCCGTTGACGGATTCCATGGATCTCTACACGTCCCGCAAGCAGGAGATGGAGGCGCAGCACGGGAAGTACGATGCGGTCAAGGCGGCGGTCCACTACGCCCGTTACCTGGAGGGTTGCGGCGTGGACTTCTTCCGCGAGCTGACTTACTTCGACCGCAAGGCGCTGCACAACTTCAAGTACTTCACCTGGGTCGAGCAGCAGGGCAAGGACTCCGACGAACTGCGCCGCCTCTGGGACGAGGACTTCTGGAAGGAGCTCTTCTCCCAGGCCCAGGTGGATGAGTGGGACCGACTGATCACCGAGTTCAACGACGCCACGGGCGTGCTCAAGGCCCTGTAGGATTCACCGCGAATCAGCGCGAATGCACGCGAAGTAAGGAAGGAAAGCCGTATTCGCGTTAATTCGCGTTAATTCGCGGCCCCATTCCGGTTGCCTTTCCCGGCGAATCGCGTAGAGTGGCCCGCCTTTCATGAGTGTCGCCATCAGAAATATCGGCATCATCGCCCACGTGGACCACGGTAAGACCACGCTGGTGGACTGCCTGCTGCGCCAGGCTGGGACCTTCCGCGACAACGAGGAGCTCGTCGAGCGGGTCATGGACTCGATGGACCTCGAGCGCGAAAAGGGGATCACCATCAAGGCCAAGAACGCCTCGATCGAGTGGGGCGGGGCGACGATCAACATCGTGGACACGCCCGGCCACGCGGACTTCGGCGGCGAGGTGGAGCGCATCCTGACCATGGTGGACGGCGTGCTGCTGCTCGTGGACGCCGCCGAGGGCACGCAGGCCCAGACGCGCTTCGTCCTTCGCAAGGCGATCGAGCAGGGGCTGGCCGTGGTCGTCGTGCTCAACAAGGTGGACCGGCCGAACGCGAACGTGGCGCGCGTGCACGACCAGGTGCTGGAGCTCCTGCTGGAACTGCACGCCAGCGAGGCCCAGTTCCACGCGCCGTTCCTCTTCGCCAGCGCGCGCGACGGCTACGCGGTGCGCGACCTGGCGGACGAACACAAGGACATGACCCCGCTGTTCGAGACCATCTTGAGCCATATTCCCGCTCCGAAGGCCGACCCGGACGCCCCGTTCCGCATGGTGATCAGCAACCTCGACTGGAGCGACTACATCGGGCGCATCGCCATCGGAAAGGTGCTGGCCGGCTCCGCGAGGATGGGCGATTCGCTGGTGTGCATCCACAAGGACGGGAAACGCGAGCGCGCGACGATCACGCGGGTGATGACGTTCCGCGGCGTGAAGACCTCCGAGTCCGCCGTCGCCGTCGCGGGCTCGATCGTCGGCCTGGCCGGCTTCGAGGACGCGCACATCGGGGAGACGGTCTGCGACTCCGAGGAGCGCGAGCCGGAGCCGGTCCGGCAGATCGACCCGCCGACCATCCAGATGCAGTTCGGCGTCAACGACAGCCCGCTCTCCGGGCGCGAGGGCCGCTACCTGACCGCCCGGCACCTGAAGGAGCGGCTGGTCAAGGAGACGCGCCTGAATGTGTCCATCGAGATCTACGACACGGACCAGCCGAATTTCTTCGGCATCCGCGCGCGCGGCGCGCTGCAGATCGCGATCCTCGCGGAGACCATGCGGCGCGAGGGCTACGAACTGCTCGTGTCGCGCCCGGAGGTGATCTACCGCGAGGAGGGCGGCGTCCGGCAGGAGCCCTACGAGACCCTGTGGATCGAGACGCCCGACGACATCCTCGGCGACCTGCTGCAGCATCTGGCCGGGCGGCGGGCCCTGGTGACGAAAATGGAGCACCACCCGCACGGGGTGCAGATCGAGGCCGAGGCGCCGACGCGGGGGCTGATCGGGCTCGAGAGCGCGCTGGCCAACCTGACCAGCGGGCGCGCGGTGATGAGCCGGCTGTTCCGGGGGTACGGGCCGGTAACGGGCGATATCCGCGCGCGCGGCGCGGGGGTGCTGGTGTCCATGGAGGGCGGCGTGGCGACCTCGTACGCGCTGGACACGCTGCAGTTGCGCGGCCGGATGTTCATCGGGCCGGGCGACGAGGTGTACGAGGGGATGATCGTCGGCGACAGCGCCCGCAGCGGCGACCTGCCGGTGAATCCCACGCGGACCAAGCACCTGACGAACATCCGCGCGGCGGGCAAGGACGACGCGATCATCCTGGAGCCGCCCGTCGAGCTGACGATCGAGAAGGCCATCGAGTTCATCGCCCCGGACGAATACGTCGAAGTCACGCCGGGGCACATCCGGCTGCGCAAGAAAATCCTCAACTCCATCCAGCGCAAGCGCGCCGGCCGGACCTCCGGCGAATAATACTTGTCTCCCGCCCCGTTCTTTTCTATAGGGGGGGCGTCGGCGTCTTCAGGAGGGATGCCGACAAGGAGGCGAGCATGAGAGCCGTTTTCGCATTCACGCTGGTGGTGTGTTCGGTCCTGGCCGGCATCCCGGCCGCATCTGCCACGCTCTATTTCGAGCAGAACAGCGGGCAATTTGCCGCCGACTGGCTCTTCGTCAGCCGCTCCGGCGATTCGGGCATTGGCCTCTCGCGCGGCGGGATGACGTTGACGCTCCCCAGCGGCCGGCAGGTGGTCGTGGCCTTCGCGGGGGCGTCGGCCGCGGCGCGGGTGGAGGGACGGGCGCCCGACGGCGGGGTGATGAACTACTTCATCGGGGACCGGCGGATGACCGGAATTCCGCGCTTTGCCCGGGTACGGTACTCGGGCGTGTTTCCCGGCGTGGACGTGGAGTACTACGGGGAGGCCGGCCGCCTGGAATACGACGTGATCGTGCACCCGGGGGCGGACCTGCGGAGCGTCCAACTCCGGTATGAGGGGGCCGAGCGTATCGCGATCGCGGCGGACGGCGCGCTGCGGGTGACGATGCCGTGGGGCGAGTTGGTCGAGACGCCGCCCCGGGCTTACCAGGTCGTGAGCGGGCGGCGGCAGGCTGTCGAGGCCGCGTTCGAGGTGGCGGGGGATGGCGTGGTGGGATTCCGGGCGGGCGCCCACGACCCGGCGCTCGACCTCGTGATCGATCCGACGCTGCTCTACTCCTCCTACATCGGCGGCACGGACGTGGATTCCGCGCACGCGATTGCGGTGGGCGCCGACGAGCACATGTACGTGGCGGGCCGGACGGCCTCGAGCAACACGTTTCCCGTCTCGCCGTGGACGCCGGTACACGGCGGCGGCCACGACGTATTCGTTACCAAGCTGACGCCCGGCGGCAGCAACGTGGTGTTTTCCACCTTCATCGGCGGAAGCGGGGACGACATGGCGTTCGGATTGGTTCTGGATTCCAACGACGGCCCGTGCGTGGTCGGCATGACCGACTCGACTGACTTTCCGCTGCGGTCCGCCCGGCAGGCGGCGCTGGGCGGCGGTCTGGATGCCTTCGTGCTGCAGCTGGGCCCGTCCGGCAGCAACCTGGTGTTTTCGACGTACCTGGGCGGCGAGACCAACGACGGCGCGTTTTCCGTGGCGCTGGACGGCGAGGGTCGCCTCTACATGGCCGGCGTGACGGAATCCACGAATTTCCCGGTGCGCAACGCCTACCAGCCGAACCTCAACGTCAGCGGGGAGGGCGGCATGACGCAGGACGTCTTCCTGGTCAAGTGGCGGGGCACGAATATCGAGTACTCGACCTACCTGGGCGGGAACAGCTATGACGGGTTCAACGAGGCCCTGCTCGTGCCGCAGTTCGGGCGCATGGGGCTCGCCGTGGATACCGGGCACTGCGCGTACATCGCCAGTTGCACGGTTTCCACGAACTTCCCGGTGACGGCGAACGCGTTCCAGAAAACCAACGAATCCTTCTTTGCGGTGGCAGGCATCAACTTGTACATGGATGCCTTCCTGACCAAGTTCGCTAGCAACGGCCTGGCGCTCGAGTACTCCACGCTGCTGGGCGGCTACGAAAACGAGCACGGCCACGATGTCATCATTTTGTCCAACGGCGTTGCGTGCGTCGTGGGCGAGACGGGCGCGACGAATTTTCCCGTGACGCTCGGCGCGCTGAAGCCGGCCCACGTCACGGCGGAAGTGGCCTGGGACGGATTCCTGACGGTCGTCGACACCGCCGTGGGCACGCAGTTGGTCTACTCGACCTACTTCGGCGCGGACGACGGCAACGACCAGCCGTGGGCGGTTCGTCGCGACGCGGACAGCAACCTGTGGCTCGTGGGCTACACGGATTCCACGAATTTCCCGGTCACGAACGCCGTGCAGGCAACGATCGCCGGCGAGCCCGATTTCATGGGCGATTATCCCTATGATGTGTTTGCGGCCAAGCTGGCGCCGGCCGCGACGTCCATCGTGTTCGCGACGTACCTGGGCGGCGTTGGAAAGGACTACGGGTACGGGCTGGCGCTGGACGCTCACGGCGTGGCCTATCTCTGCGGCATGACGCAGTCCACCAACTTCCCCGTCCTGGGCGCGCTCCAGCCGAACCACAATCTGGGCTCCGATGTCAACCAGGCCGACGGTTTCGTCGCCATGATGGCCTGGCCGCTGCCGGTGCCGCTGCTCCGGTTCACCGAGGCCGCGGGGCGGGTGGACCTGGCCGCGCAGGGATATCCCAGCGTGCTCTACCGGGTCGAAGCGGTCGGGCATATATCCGATCAGGCCGACTGGCAGCCGCCCAATCCCTACACGAACTGGATCAAGGCCGAGGACGCGAGGACGACGCTGGTCTGGACCAATCTCATCATTCCCACCGATACCGTGGAAGTGGTCCGCTTCTACCGCGTAGCCGCCACCAATGCGCCATAATCCGCCGCGATGGTTTCTCGTCGGGAAGTGGCTTCCGCTGCCTTTCCATCCCCGCATGGATTGACAGCCCCGGGTGGCATCGGGTAAGTTGCGCCGTGTAATGCGGTAAAGAAAGGAATGTATCGAGCCTGAATGAAGGATGAGAGTCTGTCCCCCCTGGACACCATGCGCCACAGCGCGGCGCATGTCATGGCGGCGGCGGTTTGCCGCCTGTTTGAAAACGTCCAGCTCGACATCGGTCCCGCCACCGACGACGGTTTCTACTACGACTTCGATCTCCCGCACCGCCTCGCGCCCGAGGATTTTACCCGGATCGAGGAGGAGATGCGGAAGATCATCGCGGAAAACCACCCCTTTGAGCGGCTCGAGGTCTCGCGCGCCGAGGCGGAACAGCTGATCCGGGAGAAGGGCCAGCGCTACAAGATCGAGCGCCTTGCGGACATCCCCGAGGGCCAGCCGATCACGTTCTTCCGGAGCGGCGACTTCATCGATCTTTGCCGCGGCCCGCATTTGCCCTCCACCGGCGGGATCCAGGCCATCAAGCTGCTCTCCGTCGCGGGCTCGTACTACCGCGGCCGCGAGACCAACCCGATGCTCCAGCGCCTGTACGGCACGGCGTTCGAGACGCAGAAGGACCTGGATTTCTACCTGAAGCAGATCGAGGAGGCCAAACGCCGCGACCATCGCGTCCTCGGCCGCGACCTGGACCTGTTCAGCATGCAGGAGGCGGTCGGGCCTGGCCTGATCCACTGGCACCCGCGCGGGGCGCGCATCCGGTCGATCATCGAGGAGTTCTGGCGGCAGGAGCACTTCAAAAACGGCTACGACCTGCTCTACACGCCGCACATCGGGCGCAGCAACCTGTGGGAGACCTCCGGGCACCTCGGGTTCTACCGCGAGAGCATGTACGCGCCGATGAAGATCGACGAGGTCGAGTACTTCATCAAGCCGATGAACTGCCCGTTCCACATCCAGATCTACAAGACGCACAAGCGCTCGTACCGCGACCTGCCGCTGCGCTGGGCGGAACTGGGCACGGTCTACCGCTACGAGAAGGCCGGCGTCCTCGCCGGGCTCTTCCGCGTCCGCGGCTTCACCCAGGACGACGCGCACATCTACTGCACGCCGGAGCAGGTCGAGGACGAGGTCCTGCGGGCGATGCATTTCGCCATCCGCATGTGGAAAACCTTCGGGTTCTCCTCGATGTCCGCGTATCTCTCCACGCGCCCGGACAAGGCCGTCGGCGAGCCGGAGCGCTGGGAGCAGGCGACCCGCTCGCTGGAGCAGGCCCTGAAGGAGGCCGGCATCCCGTACGAGGTGGACCCCGGCGGCGGGGCCTTCTACGGTCCGAAGATCGACATGCGCGTCAAGGACGCCATTGGCCGCGAGTGGCAGATGAGCACGATCCAGTTCGACTTCAACCTGCCGGAGCGGTTCGACATGGCCTTCACGGGCGCGGACGGCAAGGACCACCGGCCGTACATGGTCCACCGCGCGCTCTTCGGCAGCATCGAGCGGTTCTTCGGCATCCTGACGGAGCACTACGCCGGGGCGTTCCCGTTCTGGCTGGCGCCCGAGCAGGCGCGCGTGCTGCCGCTGACCGACAAGCAGGCGGAGTACGCCCGTTCGGTGGCCGCCGCGCTGCGCGACGCGGGCTTCCGCGTCGGCCTGGACGAGCGGCCGGAGAAGCTGGGCGCGCGCATCCGCGACGCGCAACTGATGAAGATCCCCTACATGCTGGTCGCCGGCGGCCGCGAGGCCGAGGCGAAGACCGTCGCGGTGCGGAGCCGGACGGAGGGGGACCGCGGGGCGGTGGACCTGCCCGCGCTGATCACGATGTGGAAGGCCGAGGAGGACCGCCGGGGCCTGGCCCCGGGGTGAGCGAAGCACAGGCGCGGAGAAACAACCAGGGGCCCGGCGGGGCCCCGTAAACGCAGGAGGAAGTTATTCAGACATTCGTTCGCGTGAACAACCGGATCCGGGTGCCCGAGGTGCGGTGCATCGGGCCGGACGGACAGCAGATCGGCGTCATCACGACCCGCGATGCCCTCGAACGGGCGTCCCGGGAGGGCATGGACCTGGTGGAGATCTCGCCCAACGCGCAGCCGCCCGTCTGCCGGATCATGGACTACGGCAAGTTCAAGTACGAGCAGGAGAAGAAGGACAAGCAGGCGCGCCGCCACCAGTCGGCGACCCGGGTCAAGGAAGTCCAGTTCCACCCGAACGTCGGCGACCACGACTACCAGACCAAGGTGCGCCACACCCGCGAGTTCCTCCAGGAGGGCCACCGCGTGAAGATCGGCCTGTTCTTCCGCGGCCGCGAGCGCGCCCACGAGGAGATCGGATTCGCGGTGATGAACCGGGTCCTGAAGGATTGCCAGGACATCGGCACACCGGAGCAGATGCCCCGCTTCATCGGCCGGGCCATCTTCATGCTCCTGTGCCCGAAGCCCGGGGCGAAGCCCAAGGCCGCGGAGGCCAAGCCGGCGCCCGCGGCGCTGGAGACTGCGCCTGCGCAATAACGCTGGACTCCCGGATCGATCTGGCGTATAAACGCGCCCTTTCCCGCCCGGAAGCGCAGGGATCAAGGATCCGTGCGGCGGGCGGATGAAATACAGAGGGTATCATGGCCGGAAAATATAAAACCAGGAAGGCCGTCTCGAAGCGGTTCCACAAGACCGCGGGCGGCGTCATCAAGCACGCGTGCGGCAGCCGCAGCCATCTGCTCGGCCACAAGAGCCGCAAGCGCAAGCGCCAGTTGCGCGCCGGCAGCACCGTGTCGAGCGCCGACTACGGCCGGATCAGCCGCGGCCTGCCCCTCTAAGGAGAACGACTATGTCCAGAGCCACCAACGCGCCGGCCTCGCGCCGGAGAAGGAAACGCCGCCTCGGTTTAGCCAAGGGGTTTTACGGCGGTCGCAGCAAGCGGTTCCGCATGGCCACCGAGGCCGTGGACCGCGCCATGGTCCAGGCCACCAAGCACCGCAAGCTCCGCAAGCGCGAGTTCCGCAACCTGTGGGTCGTGCGCCTGAACGCGGCGTGCCGCGAGTTGGGCCTGTCCTACAGCCGTTTCATGGAGGGCGTCACGAAGGCCGGCATCCGGCTGAATCGCAAGATGCTCTCCGAGATCGCCATCCACGACCCGGACGGCTTCGCGTCCATCGTGGACCTGGCGAAAAAGAAACTGGCCTGATCCCGCCGCCGGGTTGCGGCCCGAGCTTCTTCAGGGCGCCGCGAGGTCCGGAGACCGGTCTTTCGGAATCCGGTAGGTTCCCAGGATCTGCGGCCCGGTCTGCTCCGATTGCTCCCGGTCGAGCACGAGTTTCTGGCCCCACTCGTTTTCCAGCACGACGAAGGGGCCGCTGCCCTTTTCAATCAGCTCGATCAGGTGCTTCAGGTTCCGGACCTTCTCGCCGTCGACCTTGTCGACGGTCCACGACGAAACGTTGTGGTAGCCCTCGTTGACGTCGGCGGCCAGGACGCGCAGCGCGAGCACGACCTCGTCCTGTTCCGGGGTCACCAGGTTGAAGCCCAGCCGGGCGACGAGGTCCCGCGGGGCCTTCTCGTACCAGTTGCCGCCCCACGACTGCAGCAGGTTGACCGTCAGCGGGCTGAACACGATGCCGCCGTAAATGTAGTAGGTGGGCAGGATGTCGTATTCCTCGAACGGGATGATCCAGTCCTGCTCCATGCGGCTGGTCAGCCGCACCTGCACCGGCAGCGCCTCCCCGTCCCGCAGGATGTCGAGGTTGGCCGTCTCGCCGACCTGGTGCTGCTGGATCCAGTAGGACACGCTCGTCCGCTCACGGGGGCGGAACTCGACCGTGCCGTCGTTGGCGATCGCGTGCCCGTCCACGGAGAGCAGCACGTCGCCCTCCTTCAGCAGGCCCTCGGCCGGCGAGCCGTGCGCGATGCGCAGGATCAGCACGCCCGTGCGGTCGTCCGGCAGCTGGTGCTTCTTGCGCAGGCCGGGATTCTCCATGTCCTCCAGGATGAGCCCCAGGCTGGGGATCCCGCCGCGCTGCCCGTCCTCCAGGTCCTTGAGGAGATGCTGGATGACCGGCACGGGCACGAGGTACCCGATGTTGTCGGCCTGCCGCATCGCCTGCATGGCCACGCCCACGATCCGGCCGCCGACGATCGCGGGCCCGCCGCTGTTGCCCGGGTTGATCGCGGCGTCGATCTGCACGGACAGCAGGTTGCAGGAGCTGTGCGTGTAGTTCTGGTGCTCGATGCGCGAGACGACGCCCTTCGTGATGCTCAACGTGTCGCCGCCCATCGGGAATCCATAGACCAGCACCTCCTGCTGCGTCTGCGGCAGCTCGCCGAACTCCAGCGGCTCGACCCCCTCGAAAAACGAGGGGTCGTCCACGGCCAGCAGCGCCAGGTCCGCGTCGTGGGCGACGGCCGCGACGCGGGCGACGTAGCGCTTGGCCTCGCCGTTGCGCCGGACCTGGATGAACGTCTGGTCGCCGACGACGTGCGCGTTGGTCAGGATCCGCTTGCCCGGCACCACGCAGCCGGAGCCGGTGGTGGAGAACGGCCCGCGCATGCTCCACGGGTTGAAGTAGTCCGGCGAGTTGTGGACCGTGTAGATCTTCACGATCGAGTCGCGCACGTCGCGGGCGGCGGCGGAGGCGGCGAACACGAGGCATAACAGGAGGCGGAGGCAACGCTTCATGGGGGTCCTTATCGGGTTTCTGGTTTAGTCCGCGGATCGCGCGTCGACGTTCATTATGGCGCGGCCGGCGGTTTTTTCCAATGTTTGGAAAAAAATACTGCAATTTTTCCAAACATTGGAAAAAATGGGTCCGAATTTTCCAAACATTGGAAAAACGGAGCGAGCCGCATGACGATCGAGGAAATCAGGAAGATCCGGGACGAGGCGCTGGCCGAGGCGGACGCCGCCGCGGACGCGGCCTCCGTCGAGGCGGCGCGCATCAAGTATCTCGGGCGGAAAGGGCTCCTTCCCAAGATCATGGAGAGCCTCAAGGACCTGGCCCCGGCCGACCGGCCGGAAGCGGGCAAGCTCTCCAACGAGTTGAAGAACGGCCTGGCCGCCCGGCTCGAGGCGCGCAAGCAGGCGCTGGGGCAGGCGGCCCCCGCGCGCGCGGCCGGGCTGGACTGGTCGCTGCCCGGCCGGTGGCGCGGGCTGGGCTCGCGGCATCCGGTCAGCCTCGTCATCGCGCGCGCGGCGGACATCTTCCGCTCCCTCGGCTTCACCGTCGCCGACGGGCCGGACATCGAGACCGAGTACTACAACTTCGACGCGCTCAACACGCCGGGCGACCACCCGGCGCGGGATTCGCAGGACACGTTCTATTTTTCCTCCGGCCAGCCCGCCACGGCGGGCAAGCTGCTGCGCACGCAGACCTCGCCCGTGCAGATCCGGGTGATGGAGAAGCAGAAGCCGCCCGTCCGGATCATCGCGCCGGGCCGCTGCTACCGGCGCGACACGACCGACGCGACGCACAGCGCGAACTTCCACCAGATCGAGGGGCTGTACGTGGACCGGAATGTCTCGCTGGCCGACCTCAAGGGCGACCTGACGCACTTCGCGCGCCAGATGATGGGCGCCGACGTGCGCATCCGGTTCCGGCCGCATTTCTTCCCGTTCACCGAGCCGAGCGTCGAGTACGATTTCTCGTGCCACGTCTGCGGCGGCAAGGGCTGCCGCGTCTGCAAGGACAGCGGCTGGATCGAGATCTCCGGCGCGGGCATGGTCAATCCCAAGGTCTTCCGCGCGGTCGGCTACGACCCGGACGAGGTCACCGGCTACGCCTTCGGCATGGGCGTCGAGCGCATCGCCATGATCCTCTACGGCATCCCGGACATCCGGATGCTCTACGACAACGACGCCCGGTTCCTGGCGCAGTTCTGATTCGCTTTGTCTTGACGCGTCTTCCCGGCGGGGGGATAAAAAAAGAGGGGAGGGTGCCGGGCGCATGCGAAACGTCATCCGCTGGCTTGCCATCGCCGGATTCTGCGCGGCTGTTCTGTCCCCCGCCTTCGCCGCCCGGCTGACCCTGCAGCACGACCTCCACGGCTATGCCGGCGCGAGCGACACGTGGCTGGACGAGAGCGCGACGCACGACAATTACGGCGGCGACTCCAAGCTGACGGTGAAATACAACAGCGGGCCCAAGTCGGATGGCGCCCTGGTCCGGTTTGCCCTGCCGGCCGTGCCGTGCGACGCGGTGACCTCCGCCGTCCTGGGCCTGTTCTACCTCGAAGCGGGCAGTATGAGCTCGGGGAACGCCATGGGCTTGAAACCCTATCGCGTGAACGCGGGCCGGAACTGGTTTGAGAACACGCGAAACGGCCAGTCGGGCGAGGGGGCCAGTTGGCGCTACTTCGGCCGGGACGAAGTGGAGACGAACCAGTGGACGGCCGAGGACGGCGGGTGGCAGGATAAAACCGATGACGGCAACAGCAGCAACCTGATCAAGAAGGCGGGGGGCGAGGTGCCGGGCGCCATCGAGCCGACCAACTGGGTGCCGTTCGACGTTCGGCGCAGCGTGACCAACTGGCTGGGTGGCGCGCCGAACAACGGGCTCATTTTGTTCTCGTGCAGCTTCGAGGGGAGCGGGTACATCGTGAACGGCCTCTTTGCCGCCCGCGAAACAAACCACGCGGCGATCCGGCCGAAATTGAGCCTCCAGTACCAGGGCGCGCAGATCGTGTGGACGGGCCGGGTCAGCGGCGCGTGGGACACGGCGGCGACGAACTGGTCGGTTGGCGGCTGGCCCGGGCAGTACGACAATGGGGATCACGTCCGCTTCACCGACGCGGCGGTCCAGACCAACATCGCGGTGGCCGCCGGCCTCGCGCCGGCCTCGGTGACGGTCAGCAACGCGGTCCGGCCGTTCGCGTTCTCCGGCGGCCCGCTCGGCGGGACCGGCCTGGTGCTCAAAACCGGGGCGGGGATGCTGACGCTGGCCGCGAGCAATTCGTACAGCGGTCCGACCCGCGTCGAGGCCGGGATACTGGTCGCGGCCAGCAACGGGGCCCTGGGCTCGGTGGCGGCGGGAACGGGCGTGAGCAGCGGCGCGGTCCTGCGATTGCAGGGTAGCGTGTTCTACACGGCTTCCGAACCGTTGGACCTGGCGGGGACCGTGGCGGGATACACGGGCAGCAACACCTGGGCCGGACCGATATCGCTGGCGGGCCCGGCCGTCTTCGCGGCGAGTTCGTTTGCGACGTTACACCTGTCCGGCTCGATAGGCGGGGCGGAAGGCGTGGCGATCTCCGGAGGCGGCGTGGTCTCCATCGGCGGGGCGGGGAGCAGCAGCTACGCTGGCACCACCACCGTCCATTCGGGGACCTTGAATCTCGGGCGCAGCGCCGGACCGGCCGTCCCGGGCGCCCTGGTGGTCGGCGGGGAGGAGGCGGCGACCGTGCGGGTGGGGTGGATGAACCAGTTGGCGGCGACGAATCCCGTCCGGGTGCAGGAATACGGCGTCCTGGACCTGAACAGTTTCGGGCTGTTCAACCCGCTCGGGCAACTCCGTTGGCGGGGCGGTTCCGTCAGCTCGGGCAACGGCCCCATGAATCTGGTCACCGACGTGGTCGCGGAAGCCTCCGCCTTATCGGCGGGCCTGGCGGGCATCGTGAGCCTGGGCGCGACCGACCGGGTGTTCCTAGTGGAAAACGGCGCGGCGGAGAACGACATGGTGGTCTCCGCGATGCTGGGGGGAGGCGGGATCCGCAAGACGGGGGGAGGCCGCCTTTGGCTGGGTGGCGGCACGTTCGAATCTCCCGTTCGGGTGGCGGAGGGAGAGGTCGTTGCCGGAGCGGACCAGGCCCTGGGGCTGGGGCCGGTGTTCCTGGGCGAGGGAAGCGCCTTGGGCGTGGGGCTGTACTTTGGCGGGAACGGCCGGTTGACCAACCGCCTGGAGGTGACAGCCGGCGCGCGGATTTTGGGCACGCTGCCCGGCGTGGCGACGGGCACGTGGGCGGGGCCCATGGTCGTGGAGGGGGCGTTGACACTTCAAGCTGCCGCAGCGAGCCGCCTTGTAATCGAGCGGGGCTTGGAGGGTGCTGCGGGGGCGGTGACGGTAACAGGCGGCGGCGTGGTGGAACTGCATGGCGCCGGGACCTATCCCGGCGGGACGGTCGTGGCGGGTGGCGCCATGTGGGCGTGTCACGGAGGGAGTTCGGCCGTCGGAGCGGGGGCGGTGCAGGTGCAAGCCGGCGGCGCGCTGGGTGGGACGGGCGTCGTCCATGGCCCCGTGACGCTGGCCCCGGGCGCCACTTTGAATCCCGGTTGCTCGGCCGGCACGTTGGCCGTCAGCAACCTGGTTTCCCTCGAAGACGGCAGCCGGTTCGTGGTGGAGGCGGAAGCGCTGGCGTACGACGCCCTGGACCTCCGCCGCGGTGGCGCGGTCGCCCTGGCGCCGGCCGCGCAACTGCTCGTGCCGGGCCCGCTGCCGGGGACAGACGCCTGCGTCATCGTTCGCGGAGCAACGCAGGTCAACGGGATCTTTTCGGGGCTGCCTTCCGGGACCGCCCTGCCCCCGCCCAACGAGGATTGGTATATTCATTACAAGCCGACGGGCATCTACCTCGGCCGGAACGCCGCACCGCTCTGGTATTTCCGCGGCTATGCCAACGAAGGGGCGGCGATGTTGAGCTGGCGGACGCCGGTCGAGCTGGGCGTGCTGGGCTACGACCTCTATCGCGACGAGGGCGGGTCGTGGGTGAAGGTCAACGGCGACCCGATCCCGCCGCGGGACCCGAATGGCGCGGCGTACACTTTCGAGGATCCGCTGATGGGGCCGGGCATGACCGGGCGTTACCGGCTGGTCGAGCTGTACGATGGGGGATTGTCGAACGAACTGGTGGACTGTGCGCGCGAGTTCACGGAGCTGGCCTTCACGGCGGGCCCGAGGGAGACCGATGGCGGGCTGGAGCTTCGCTGGCGGAGCCGGGAGGATGAGGCGTACTGGCTGGAGCGGTCATCCGACCCTGCGCAGGACTATGTCCCGGTGGCCGGCCCCCTGCCGGCCACGCCGGGGGAAAACACGTACACCAATCCCGTCTCCGACACGCGCGGCTTCTATCGCGCGGTGCTCATGCCCTAGCGGCGCCCGCGCCGCGGGGGGCGCCGTTTTCATCAAGCCTTGTTCCGGTCCAGCGCGTCGCGGACAGCCTGCGCGAGGCCGCGCTGGGTGAAGGGCTTGGTCAGGAACTGGGCGCCCGTGATGCGGATCAGGCGCTCGGCGGTCTTCGGCGTGAACCCGGACACGAGCAGCACGGGGATGCCCGGCTTGATCCGGTGGATCTCCCGGTACACGTCCTCGCCGTTGACGTAGGGCATCACGACGTCGAGCACGACCAGGTCGATCTCCGCGTGGCGCTGCCTGAAATACTCGATGGCCTCCTCGCCGCCCGGCGCGCCGTGGACGGAATAGCCGGCGCGTTGGAGAATGCGCTGGGCGATGCTCAAGGCCAGCGGATCGTCGTCCACCGCCAGGATGCGCTCGGTCCCTCCGGGACCCGGGCCTTCGTCCGGCCCCGGGCCCGATACGGCGGCCGACGGGGTGTCGGCGGTGGGCAGGTGCAGCTCGAAGCACGCGCCCAGGCCCGGCTCCGAGTGGAGCGTCACCCATCCGCCCATCGCGCGCACGGCATGGCGCACCACGGTCAGGCCCATCCCCGTCGCGGCCTTGCGCGTCGTGAAGAACGGTTCAAACACCCGGTCCTGGATCTCGGGCGGGATGCCCGGTCCCGTGTCTGACACCGAGATCACCAGGTAATGCCCCGGCCGCTGCTCGGGCCGGGACTGGATGTCCTGGTCCGACAGCCGGGCCTCCGCCAGCCCGAGGGTCAGTTTCCCGCCTTCCGGCATCGCGTCTCGTGCGTTCAGGCACAGGTTCAGCAGCGCCCGGTCCAGCGTGGCCCGGTCCGCGCGGACGCGGGGCAGCGTCTCCCGTTCGGGCATGGACAGGGTGATGTTGCGGGGCAGGGCCTTTTTCTGGAGCGCCACGATGTCGCCCAGGACGTCGTGGATGTCCACGTCCTCCAGCACGGGCGTCGAGTGCCGGGCGACGGCGAGCAGCCGCGCGGTCAGGTCGTTGGCGGCCTGGGCGGCCTGCTGGATGCGCGCCACGTCGGCCTGGAGGTCGGAGCTGGGCATCTGGTCCCGCAGCAGCGAGGCGTAGGCCATGATGATGGTCAGGAGGTTCTTGAACTCGTGGGCGATGCCGCCGGACAGGTGCTCGACCAGTTCCATCTGCTGCGCTTGCATCACCTGCTTCACCAGCAGCCGCTCCCGCGCCACGTCGCGGGCGACGAACACGTACCCCAGCGTCCGTTCCTTCGCGTCCAGCAATCGTTCCGCCCGGATGTCCAGCAGCCGTTCGGCGCCCCGGGGAGGATGGCCCGTGGCCTCGCCGCTCCACCGGCCCTCGCGCTCGAGGGCGTTCAGCACGCTGTCGAAGGACGGGCCGCCGTCCGGTTTCAGAAGGGCGGACAACTCGCCGAGCGTGGCCGGCGCGCGGCCCAGCAGGCCGGCGATCGAAGGAGTGGAGAAAACAACCCGGCCCCCGGCATCCGCCACGAGCAGGCCGTCGCTGATATAATCCAGCGCTTCAAGGCGCTCTGGACTTGATTCAAAGGTCATGGTGCAGCGAGCGCGTGCACCAGTAAACCCGGCGGCTGGAGAAAAGTCAATGGGCCGCCGAGGCGGAGGCCGATGCGCGCTTGCGAAGGAGCAGCGGTTTGCCGTATTTTCACGGGCGAGCGGCGAACGCCGCCGGATCGGAGGCCCAGATGTGCGGCATCGTGGGATATGTCGGTCGCCGTGACGCCGTCCCGCTGCTGGTGGACGGCCTGAAGCGCCTCGAGTACCGGGGCTACGACTCCGCCGGCATCGCGGTGATGGAGAAGGGCCGGCTCGAGATCCGCAAGTGCGTGGGCCGGCTGTCCGCGCTCGAGGAGAAGCTGGCCCGCCAGCCCGTCGCCGGCGCCCCCGGCATCGGCCACACGCGCTGGGCCACGCACGGCGAGCCCTCCGAGATCAACTCGCACCCGCACACAGACTCGACCGGCCGCATCGCGGTCGTCCACAACGGCATCATCGAGAATTTCGAGTCGCTGCGCCATGACCTTGAAAAGAAGGGGCACCCGTTCCGATCCGAGACGGACACCGAGGTCGTCCCGCACCTGATCGAGCAGGAGCTGAAGGACGGCGCCCGGGACCTGCCCGAGGCGATCCGCCGCGCCCTGGCCAAGGCGCGCGGCGCGTACGCGCTGGGCATCGTCTCGCTCGACGACCCGGACACGATCTACGCGGCCCGCCTGGGCAGCCCGCTGATCGTCGGCGTCGGCGACGACGGGCAGTTCATCGCCAGCGACGTGCCCGCGATCCTCAACCAGACCCGCAAGGTCATCTACCTCGACGACGGCGAGCTCGCCATCCTGAAGGCCGGCGGCGTGCGCGTGATGAAGCTCGACGGCACCGAGGTCAAGCCGGACATCCGCGAGGTCAAGCTCCAGGCCGAGGCCGCCGAGCGGGCCGGCTTCGAGACGTTCATGCGCAAGGAGATCCACGAGCAGCCGCGCGTCCTGCGCTCGTTGCTGGACAAGCACACGAAGGACGCCGCCGCGGTCGCCCTCCAGGACGTCGGATTCGACGACGCCCAGTGGAAGGCCGTCCGGCGCATCATGATCATCAGTTGCGGCACGGCCTACTACGCCGGCAGCTACGGTCGGCTGATCATCGAGGCGCTGACCGGCCTGCCGGTGGAGATCGAGTTGGGCAGCGAGTTCCGCTACCGGGACGCCAAGCTCTCGCCCGACATGCTCGTCGTGTCCGTGTCGCAGTCCGGCGAGACGGCCGACACGCTGGCCTCGATCCGCAAGGCCCGCCGGGCGGGCTGCAAGGCGCTGGCCATCTGCAACACGCCGGGCAGCAGCCTGGCGCGGGAAAGCGACGTCGTCTTTCACACGGAGGCGGGCCCCGAGATCGGCGTGGCCTCGACCAAGGCCTACACGGCCCAGCTCATGGCGTTTGCCCTGCTGGCCATCCACCTCGGCCGCCTGCGCGGGGAACTGACGGCGGAGCAGGAGCGGGAACTCGTGCGCGACCTGCACGCCGTGCCCGACGCGATCCACTACGTCCTCGCGCGCGGCGAGGAAATCCGCGCGATCGCCCAGAAACACGGCGACGGGCCCAGTGCCCTGTACCTTGGCCGGAAGTTCAACTACCCGACGGCCCTCGAAGGCGCCCTGAAGAACAAGGAAATCTCTTACCAGCACGCCGAGGGCTACGCGGCGGGCGAGATGAAGCATGGGCCCATTGCGCTGATCAACGAATACCTGCCCGTCGTCTGCCTCTGCACGAAGACCCGTGACGAGGTCTACGAGAAGATGATCTCCAACATGAAGGAGGTCGAGGCCCGGCACGGCCGGATCATCGCCGTCGCCAGCAACGGCGACGAGAGCGTTCTGAAGCTCGCCGAGGACATCATCTTCGTGCCGCAGGTCCGGGACGAATTCTCGCCGATGGTCAACGTCGTGGCGCTGCAACTGCTCGCCTACTTCGCCGCGCAGGCGCGCGGCACCGATATCGACAAGCCCCGCAACCTCGCCAAGAGCGTGACGGTCGAGTAGCGCATCCAGCTTGTATGCAGCGAGTTGTGCCTACATAGGCATGTTCTTACAAGCCGGCCGAAAAGGCTTGTGCGCCGTTGGGGCCCCGGCTATCCTGCCTTCATTCAGCAGGGGGGGGCGGTTTCACGAGGAGCGAATGTGCCGAGGCACATAAGAGCGTGGAGGCGTTCCAGCTCGTTCACGCCGCGGTTGATTTCGGTCCGGCCTTTTTTATGCGCAGCGATTCTCTTTCTGGCCCTCACCTCCCGCGCCCAGTGGCGGACCCAGTCCGTTGATTTGAATCCCGGCTGGAATGCCGTCTACCTGGAAGTCCAGCCCGACCCGCGGCTGCTCGACGAGGTGTTCGCCGGCCGCGCGGTGGAGGGCGTGTGGAAGTGGGACCGTCGGTTCAGCCATATCGAGTACGTGACGGACCCGTGCGTCCTGGAGCCCGAGGACCCGCACTGGCTGGTCTGGCTGCCGCCAGAGGATTCGCGCCGATTTCTCTCGCGCCTGTTCGAGTTGCAGGGCGGGCAGGCTTACCTGGTCAAGATCCCGACCAACGCGGCGGGCTACTCGCTGCCGGTCAAGGGGCGCGTGATCATCCCCGTGACGGATTGGTTCGCCCACGGCCTGAACCTGGTGGGCTTTCCGGTGCACACAACGTATCCGCCGACGTTCGCGGATTTCTTCAGGTTCACGGACGAGATTGACACGACCCGGGGAGTGAACAACCAGCTTTTCAGCATCAACAGCGCGGGGCGGGGCATGACGATCGTGCAGCCGAACCGGGAGACCATCGCGGCGGGCCGGTCGTACTGGGTGGGCTGCGACAGCGATCCGAAATACCCGGGACCGCTGGTCGTCGAGCCGTCGAGGGTAGGGGCGGTGGACTTCGGGTCGCACGTGGTCCAGCAGGAGTTGACGATCCGGAACCTGGGTCCGACCGCCATGACGGTGCGCGTGACGCAGGAGGCGTCGGAGGAGGAATCGGAGGGCTTCCCGGAACTGGCGGGGGCGGTGCCGCTCTCTTACATGGTCCGCAATGCGAGCAGTCAATGGGAGTGGATCGAGTTCCCGGTGGGCGGCCTGTCGGAGGTCGTGGCGGCGGGCGGGGCCTGGACGATCTACCTGGGTGTGCGTCGGCAGGATTTCGTGGCGTACGCGCCGGTGGGGACGAACGGGGCGCTGTACCAGAGCATCCTGAATGTGGAGGACACGGCCCTATCGTTGCGGGTCCGGGTGCCGGTGATCGCCGAGAAGCCGGCGGGGCTGATGGGGGCGGAGTTAAGCGACCATCACGAGAGCGAGGGCCTGTGGGTGGGCCAGGCGACGCTCGACCGGGTCAATGCGCCGGCCTATACGAACGGATTGCTGCCCACTCCGGCGCCGCTGACCGTGCGGCTGATCGTGCACGTGGACGCCTACGGCCGCTCGCGCCTACTCCAGCAAGCGGTCCTGGTGTGGGACGGCAGCCTGACCAACGCGCCGCACACGAATGGGACGTATGCGTTGTTCGTGAACGACGCCGAAATGCCGGCGGATGCCGAGGAGGCCTATCGGATCAGTTCGACCGCCTTCCCGCTCATGCCGCCCCTCCTGTTGGACGGCGACTTCACCAACGTGTTGACCGGCACGGTGACGGTGGACTTTGACGACCCGACCAATCCCTTCCTGCACCGGTATCACCCGATGCACGACAACAAGAACTGGGACTTCGAATCGTACACGAACGCCGTCGAGACCCGCACGATCGCGCGGGACGTCACGCTGGATTTCGAGGAGTCTCCGACCAACCTCGTGCATCACCCGTACTGGGGCGTAGACCAGATCCTCGGGACCTATCGCGAGACGATGACGGGCCTGCGGGCGCAGCCGATCCATGTGGAGGGGGATTTCTGGATGGAGCGGATTAGTACGATCAATGAACTGCAATGAAACGATGACCATGAAGGTAGGGCGCGTTGGCTCAACGCGCCGAACAGCGGCGGCTTGAGCCAAGCCGCCCTACCTATCTGAATTTAAAAAGCAGGAAAAAGGAAGTGAGCATGAAAACACGTCTGAATGCCCAATGGCTGTTGGTGATCCTTCTTTATTCATCCTTCATCCTTCATCCTTCCGCGTTCTCCGCCGACGTGCCCCCGATCATCAACTATCAGGGTCTGCTGACGGACAACCTGGGCAACGCGGTCACCGCGGGCTATTATGAGATTGAGTTCCGCGTCTGGGACAGCCCGAACCTGACGGGCGCGGGGCACCTGATCTGGGGCCGGTCATTCCCTCTGCACGTGATGAGCAACGGGACGTTCAACATCCTCTTGAGCAATGACGGCGGGGCGATCACGAACCCGGTGTCGCCGGTGACCAACGACCTCCGCGGGTCCTTCGAGAGCACGGACCGTTACCTGGGCCTGACCATCACGCACAACCCGCTGGGCGCGGTGGGTTCGCCGGCGGAGATCAGCCCGCGCCAGCGGCTGGTCAGCGCGCCGTTTGCCTTTCACGCGCAGCACGCGACGGAGACGCCGGGGACGATCCCGATCGGGGGCATCATTGCCTGGTCCGGCGCCGTCACCAACGTCCCGGACAGTTGGGCGTTGTGCGATGGCGGCACCTATTCAGGCCAGGTCACGCCGGACCTGCGCAACCGGTTCATCCTGGGGGCGGGCGGCGTGTACGCCAGGGGGGACGCGGGCGGCACGAACCAGGTGACGCTGACGATAGACGAGATCCCTTCGCATTCGCACGGCGGCATCCGCGACAAGGGGGAAAACAGCGCTTACCATGCCACGGAAACCGGCGGCTATTTCTGGAAGCATGACAATTGGAAGAACACTGACAACACCGGCGGCGGCCATCCCCACGAGAACATGCCGCCGTATTATGCGCTGTGCTACATCATGCGGGTGAGGTGAAGGAAAGGATGAAGGCGGAAGGTTGAAAGCGGAAGGCGGAAGGATGAAGGCGGAACGAAGAAAAGCGCGCTTTTCTTCACGGTTCATCCTTCATCCTTCTCTTCGCATCCTTCATCGTTCATCCTTCATCCTTCTCTTCGCCTCCTTCCTCCTTCATCCCTCATCCTTCTCTTTCGCTTCCGGCTACAACCTCGACACGCTCTACCAGAACCGCTGGTTCGAACCGAGCCCCGCGGGCGGGCCGTATACCAATTATTTCGGCGCGTGGCCGGGGGGAACCGTCTCGAACGCCTCGACGGCGATCTATAACGGGCACGCCATGGGCAACACCAACGCCGTGTCGCCCTCCAACGCTTCCTACCGCCTGGCTTCGTCCGCGTTCGGGCAGCCCGTGGAGGGGATCAAGGCGGACGTCGCGCTGGGCGACGTGATTCCTTCGCCGCCGGGGGCGAACACGAACGTGCCGCCGGCCAATTTCGTCGCCGTCCAGGTCGGCGGCAACAGCGCGGCCTACTATGAGAGCACGGACCCGCCCCACGCCGCGTTCTGGTCGCCCTCGACCAAGCAGGTCATCGCGGCCCAGCCGGACAGCGTGGCCGTCGCATGGGTCATGACCAATCACACGACAAATGTCGTCGCGACCTACGTGGGCGCGGTGCCGTCCAGCCGACCCGCCCGCATTTTCTGGACGGAGAGCCCGTACGACGCGCCAAGGATCAATCTGAACGGGCTCTTCCCGGTGATCCATTACAGCAAGACCGTGCCGGCCCCGGTATACCACGTGGTCACCAACGTCAACGGCGGCGTGACGAACATCACCTCCAACGTCGTCAGCGGCGTCTGGATAGACGGCCAGAAGCAGATGCACGCCAAGGACACGTCGGGGATGTTCATCCTCGAGTATTACCAGGCGGGCACGTACAAGGACGAAGTCCAGCCGGACGGCATCGAGGTGGTGCAGGTGCTCGAGCCGGACCTCCAGGTGATCTGGGCCGACATCGGCAGCCGCCTGCTGCCCGCCGACTCGTACTGGGCCCAGGTGGACGGCAACGGCGGGATCATTCCGCTGGTCCAGGTCGGATTGAACGAGACGGCCTACATGGTGGACCAGGTCGGGCCGAAGGACAACTGGGTGTTCTCCATCAAGAAGACCGTGTACGAGCCCTGGTCGCTGGAGATCTACTGGCAGCACCGGGGGCTTATGGGCGTGTTGTGGCCCTACGAGAAGGACTGGTACTCGTGCGACTGGCCGCTGCACCCGCAGCTTTATGTCTTCGGCTCGTCCACCCAGGACGCCGCCGCGGTGCTCATCCCGGACGGCCTGACCGCGGCGCTGATGGAGTACATGGACCCGGCCTTCCACGCGGAGATTTCAACCAGCGGGCGCTCCTTCAGCGCCAGCGAGCCGGGCCGGTGCCTGCTGAAGTACACGACGCACGACGACATCTGGTTCGAGGTGGTCCAGACTGTTTCGCACACCAACTCGACCTACTTCGATCTGGACCCGAACGACTGGACGATCGGCGACGAACTGACCCCCGGCCCCGAGGAGGCCCACGCGCTGGCCTTCGACGGCACGGACGACTATGTCAGCCTGGGCACGAGCTGGGTCAACGGGCGGAGCGACTGGACGCTGGCCCTGTGGTTCAATCCCGGCGCCGCCGCGCCCGGCGTCCTGTATTCCGAGGGCGGGTCCGGGGGCGTCACGTTCGACGTCGTCCTCCAGGCCAACCGCGCCCTCTCGGTGGGGTTCTGGAACAAGTATCACCTCACTAACCACTGGGTGAGCCTCGTTACGCCCACGAATACGGTGCGATCGAACGCGTGGCAGTATCTGGCCGTGACCTTATCGGGCGCGGATGATTCCAACGGGACGGCGCGCCTCTACCTCGACGACCGGTCCTGGGAGGCCACGAATGTCTGGATCGTCAACTTCGACGGCAGTCAACTCGGCCTCATGGCCGCCTCGCCGACCTCGCATGGCATCACCAATTTTTTCCGCGGTCGGCTGGACGAGGTACGGATCTGGAGCGAGGCGTTGTCCACCGGGGCCATCCGGAGCAACCAGTACGACACGTCTGACGGATACTCGGGGACGCAGTTGGCGAACTACTCCTTCGACGAGGGCGAAGGGGCGGTCATCCACAACTGGGCGGGCGGCTATCATGGCACGGCCGTCAACGGTCCGCTCTGGTGCTACGGACAGGTCACGCCTGGGGCGGACTACGCCAGTTTCCCGGGCTACGTTCATGTCCCGGAGGGGGACCGCTACAACGTCCATCGCTACGACTATCCCACCGAGGCCAACCCGGGCGCCGAGTCCTATGTCTTCGCGGTCAACACGAATTTCCTCGAGGTTTGGTGGGCCAACCGGAGCCGGCAGGACGGCATGCCGGCGCTGTACTACCCGTCGCACGTCACGCGCTACCGCAACCTGTGGCCGACGAATGCCCCGCACATCGTGATTGCCAGCGGTTTGGGGAGCCAGGGCGACCAGCTCGTGCCCGCGACCAACGCGCTGGATTTCAACGGCACGTCGGACTACGCGCGGGCGCCGACCAATCCCCCGGCCCTGGGCATGGAAGGGGCGGTCACGGTCGAGGCGTGGGTGCAACTGGATGCCGCCGGCGATCGGAAGATCGTGGCCAAGACGGATTCGGGGCCGCTCTGGAAGGGCTTGGTCCTGGGCGTGAAGAGCAACGCCTGCTTCCCCGAGCTCTGGGACGCCGCCAGCAATCACTACTCCTGCCTGGCCGGTTCCGTGCCGACGGGAGCCTGGACGCACATCGCCTTCACGTACGAGACCGGGCAGTACTTCCGGGCGTATGTCAACGGCGACTTGATGCACCAGGAGACGGCGGGCGGGCCCATCAGCGGGTCCACGTCGACCGTATTCATTGGGCGTTCGTCGTGGGAAACGCCGTATTACGTGGACGGCCGGATCGGCGAGGTGCGGATCTGGAGCGTCGCCCGGTCGGCGTCGGACATCCGCGGGGCGATGTACACCCGGCTGCGGGGCACGGAGTCGGGCCTGGTCTTGTACTATCCTTTCGAGCCGGGCGAGTCGGACGCCGTGCTCTATGACGAAGGGACCAACGCGCTGGACGCGACGATCAGCGGCGCCGACTGGGTCGCCTTGGGCCGGCCGGTGGCTGCCGCGGAATCCTTCGTCTTTGGCTCTCCCTCGATTTACAGCCAGAACACGCCCGGCCAGCCCGGGTATAATCCCAACGAGGAACATGCGATGATGCTGGGCGGGGTCGCCTACGCCCTGCGGAACGACCTGAACTCCGACCTCTACTCAAAGCCCTTCGTGCTGGTGGACTACCTCGATCCGAACACCGCCCGGCCCGCGATGAAGGCCTTCGAGGTTGTGCGCAGCAACACGTATTACCGATTCGAAAGGAGTGTCACGGCCGGCCTGCCGATCGTGCCGCTCATGCCCCTGGCCGCGCTGCCGCCGTGCACGAACACGACCAGCGATACCATGCCCCCGGCCTGGCGCGACCGCAAGCTGGAATGGTGGGCGCGGTCCGCAGGCGACGACGGCGGACCCAGCAACGCCATCCTGCGTTTCTATTACCCGATCCAGCCGACCTTCTACTTCCCGGGCAAGGCGACCAACGCGCAGCCCGCGCTGGACGCGGAGATCCCCTGGCTCCCCGATCCCTCGAGCCAGAACGGCGCGGCGGGGACGCCCGTGCCTGTCACGTACGCCGTCACCTGGCCGGACGACGTGCCGGAACTGAAGATCGCCCAGACGCTGACCCAGCCGACCCACGGGCTGCCGGACCTCTGGGACCAGTTGAGCATCGAGGTCGTCTACCAGCAGTCCCTGCAGACCAACGCGGGCTCGTGCGTGACGCTGTTCGATCCCGTCGCCGCCCAGGGCGCGGCGCTGAGCAACGACGTGGTCGAGGCTATGATTGAGAGCGGCCTGGCGACGCGGGACCTGGTGAGCGACCGGGTGCGGTTCCCCGGGCTCACGCCTTCGCTGTACGGCCGGGTCTACTACGATCCGGATCGGGGCACCAACGGCCCGCTGGTCCTGGAGGGACAGTACGTGACGCCGCTGACGGGCGACGGCTACCTCCTGCTGAACGTGCTGGAGGATTACGAACGGAACCAGGCGAAGAGCGCCGCCGTGGGCCTGGAGCCGGCGGACAAGGCCGCGTGGGACGCCGCGGTGGACAGCCTGCCGGTGAACGTCATCCAGATCCAGCCGAACACGCCCTTCGTCAACGGGGCCCTCTACGCGGGCTTGAGCAATGGGGCGGGCTACGTGACCCTGGCCTTCAACAACAGTACGAACGGCCACCAGGTGCCGACGGCTCTGCCCGTCAGCCTGAGCATCCTCCAGGTCGTGCCCGAGCTCTACAACGGCATGCTCCAGGTGATCGAGCCTGAGGATCCGCTTGACGAGCAGCTCTCCCTGCGCGCCAGCCCGGACTTCGCGGGGTGCCTCGAGGATTACGAATTTCAGTGGCGCTGGGAGGAACCCGAGGGGGGGCTGATCCCCAACACGAACTTCCCGCGATGGAACGCATACGGGGCGGACACCGTCGAGGCCACCAACGAGATCACCATCGCGGGCGCCAGCTCGTTCACCCTGGCGGATCACTACTTCGCCCTGCGGTACCGGCGGACGGGGGGCAGCGGGGTGACCGGCACGAACTGGAGCGAATGGACCTACAGCCTGGCCCCCGGCTGGATCCAGCGCGTGTTGAACGGGATCAACCCGTTCACCCAGTGCCTGGAGGACATGATCGAGAACGCCGTGGACGTCCGCTCGACGATGATCAGCCTGGCCGGCCCGCCGTACGAGGGCGACATTGCCCTGAACCTGGCGGCGGCCTGCGAGGCCGGGCTCATCCCCGTCTACCGCACCGTGCTCAACCGCGCCGAGGACTTCAGCATCCGGGCAGGAGTCAGCGACCAGGCGGACAACGAAGCCCTGCTCTTTGCCGCGAGCCGGCTGCACGACCTGTACATGCTGCTGGGCCACGAGGCCTACGCCGACGCCCAGGACCCGACGATCTCCTTCCCCCGCGAGCTGTACGAGGACGAGCACGGCGCGGAGGCCACAGGCCTTTTCTGTTTCATGAACCAGGTTCCGAACCTGCTGGAGGAGGAGCTGGCGCTGCTGCGCGGCCGCGACGACACCCTCGAGCCGCTGGTCACCATTGGGCCGGTTTACAACCGGTTGATCTGGAACTTCACCAAGGGGATCAACGGCGGCGAGCCCGCCTACGCCTACAATTACAACATCCGCGGCACGCCGACCAACACGATCGGCGCGATCACCGCCGAGGACGCCAAGCGCCTCTACCCGCAGGGCCACGGCGACGCCTGGGGCCACTATTTGAGCGCCCTGTCCGGCTACTACGAACTGCTCTCGAACACCAATTTTGTCTGGCAGACCAAGCCCGGGGCGACGTTATTGGGCAACGCGACTGTCAGCAGCGATTTCTTCGACGAGCAGAAGTTCGCCGAGGCCGCCGCGGCCAAGGCCCGGACCGGCGTGGAGATCGTCAACCGCGCGTACCGCCTGGCCTACGAGGAGGATGCGACCGTCCGCTGGGCGGGCTACCGGGATTCCAACACGAACCGCGAATGGGGCCTCGCCGGCTGGGCCAGCCGCACCGGCCAGGGCGTGCTCTACGATTGGACCGTGGCTAACTCGCTCCTGCTGGACCACCTGACGAATATGACCCAGGTCGGCGGCGCGAACGAGCCGCCCGAAGGCATCCAGAAGATCGATCGGAGCACCGTGCCCGAATTATGCGAGATCGCTTCGGCCGCGGACGAGGTACAGCGGCAGCTCGACCATGCCGACTACGGGATGAATCCCCTGGGCCTCGACCGGGACACCGTGTCCTTCGACATCAGTCCCACGGAGATTGACGAGGGCCAAACGCACTTCGAGCAGATTTACGACCGGGCCCTCCAAGTCTTGTACAATGCCTGCGTGGCCTTCGACTACGGCCGCAACATCACGCTCAAGTTGCGCGAGCAGTTTGATTCGGTCTACGAGCTTCAGGAGCAACTGGCCGAGAACGAGAGGGATTTCCACAACCAGCTCATCGAGATCTACGGGTATCCCTACCCGGACGACGTCGGGCCCGGCGGGACCTATCCGCAGGGCTACGCGGGCCCGGATCTCGTCAACTGGCAGATCCTCGACCTGGAAGACCTGCGGACCGACGCGCCGACCGGCCAGCCGTTCCGGGTGGACCTCTACAATTACGTGTTCAATTCCGGCAACGAGTTCAGCGGGACGAACTACTCGGACTACTCGAACCTGGCCGCCACCAACAACTTCACCACCAGCGTCGTGGGGACCATAACCGTCTACATCAGCGACAGCGGGCTGAAAGTCAAGCCGCCGGCCTGGACGAGCCGCCGCCCCGCGCAGGGGGAGTTGCAGATGGCGCTGTCGGAGATGGTCCAGGGCTGGTACGCGCTGCAGGCGAAGAAGGCGGAATACAACCAGACCCTGTACGAGCTGAAGGTGGAGCTGCTGCACCGCCAGGCCGACTACACCCGGTATCCCGGCGAATGGTCCAACAGCGTCGAGAACGCGGAGCGCAAGAAGGAAACGGCCCGGGTCGTCGAGGGGCTGGAGATCACCTCTTCCCTGTTGGATATCGTCGCCAGCTGCTTGAGCGACGTCCAGTACATGCTCGCCGGGCTGATCCCCGACCAGTACGACGGCCTGATCGGTCCGTTCCCGCACCTCGGCGTGAACAATCACTGGTCGTCCGCGGACAAGGTGGCCATCGCGCTCAGTGTGTACGTCCGGCGCCTGGCCATCGTGGCCATGCAGGCCGGCGTGACCGGCCGCGAGAAGTTGCAGGAACGCTGGGACGCCGATCTCGAGAAACTGATTTCCAACAATGAGTACCAGGACATCCTGCACTGGGCGACGTGGGAGACCCAGGCCAAATTGAAGGAACAGTTCGTCAAGCAGGCGGAAATCATGGAGCAGGTCCAGGCCCTGAACCAGCAGGTCGAGGAGGTGCGGAAGCTCCTGACCCAGGGCCAGCTCCTCCTGACCCAGCGGGCCCAGGTGCGCTCGCGGGCCGCGCAGCGCATCCAGATGAACCGCTACCAGGACATCGCGTTCCGGATCTTCCGCGACGACGCGTTGCGGCGGTACAAGGACTCGTTCGACCTTGCCGCGCGCTACGTCTACATGGCCGCGAAGGCTTACGACTACGAGACGGGCCTGCTGGACTCCGACACGCGGCTCACGCCTGGCCGCCGGTTCATCGAGGATATCGTGCGGGCGCGGCTCCCCGGCCGCTTCTACGTCTGGCTGGGCACGCCCGAGACCGGCATTGACGAGGGCGAACCCGGCCTGGCCGACATCATGGCGCGGATGAAAGCGGATTGGGAGGTGGTCGAAGGGCGGTTCGGTTTCAACAATCCCGACACGGAGACCAGCCGCTTCTCCTTGCGGACCGAGCTCTTCCGCATCTCGGCCTCGTCCAACAGCGACGGGACCTGGGCGCAGGTGCTGGAGGACCACAGGGTGGATGATCTGCGCGAGCTGCAGGAGTTCAAGCGGTACTGCATCCCGTTCTCCGATTCGACCAACACCGAGCCGGCCCTGGTCATCCCGTTCTCGACCCTCATCGTGGCCGGCAAGAACTACTTCGGCCACAACCTCGCCGGAGGCGACAACGCCTACGACCCGACGCGCCAGGCGACGAAGATCCGGTCGGCCGGCATTTGGTTCACGGGGTACAACGTCACGTTCAACACCAACACCGCGGGCAATGGCCTGGCCAACGAGCCCCGGGTTTATCTGATTCCGACGGGCGAGGACGTCATGCGCTCGCCGACGCGCGAGGGGCTGGAAACGAGGAACTGGAAGGTGCTGGACCAGGCCCTGCCGCTGCCCTACGACGTCGGCGGCATGAACATAGACAACCCGGATTACCAGCCGATCATAGACTCGCTGACCGAACCGCTGGCCCAGATCCGGCGGTTCGCGGCGCTGCGCGCGTACCACGACCGCGGCCAGTTCGACGAGGCGGAGACGCACAACAACGGGCGGCTGATCGGCCGCTCGGTCTGGAACACCCAGTGGCTGCTGATCATCCCGGGCCGGACCCTGCTGGCCGACCCGGAGGAGGGCATCCAGCGGTTCATCCACGGGGCGAAGGTCAACAACGTGCGCGACGGCAACGGGATCAAGGACATCAAGATCTTCTTCCAGACGTATTCCATCGCCGGTGAATGAAGAGAACGATTAAGCTTAACGATAAACGCTAAATGGAAGAAGGATGAGCGTGGAAAAGCCGATGGATTTGAAGGGCCGTTTGAGGGACTACGCGCTGTGGATAATCAGGCCGTACTGTTCGCTGTCCAAGAGAGATGATGTCGCGGTGGTTTTGGGGCGGCAGGTGTTAAGAAGCGGGACATCGCCGGGTGCGCAGCACCGGGAGGCTTGTCGCGCCAAGTCAACGGCCGAGTTTATCAGCAAGATGGAAGGTGGGTTACAGGAGTTGGAGGAGACTGAATACTGGCTGGACTTGCTGGAAGGCAGTCAGCGTTTGTCCGGCGATACGGTCGCCCCCCTGATGCGCGAAACACGGGAACTGAACGCCATTTTCACGGCATCCATCAAGACCGCCAAACGCCGAAAGCGTGAACAAGATGAAAGCGCGTAGTCTTTCTTTAGCGTTTATCATTTATCATTTATCGTTCTCTTCCTTCGCCGGCATGCCGCAGCCGATGGTGGTGTATTACGGCCAGGCGAAGGACGACTTCGGGTGGCCATACACGCGCGACGCGACGGTGATCCTGCGGAGCGGGACGAACGATGTCGCGCTCCACAGCATCGACGGCTCGCTCACGCCGGGCATCAACTTCGCGCTGTACGCGCCGCTGGACGACGGGCGGGACACGAACCGCTACGTGCGCAACGCGGTGCGGACGGGAGAGGTAGTGACGATCGTGGTCCGGGACGCGTGGGGAGAACGGACGCTGCTGGAGACCAACTCCATCCCCGCCGTGACGACGCCGGGCGACCTGATCTGCGTGAACGTCACCGCGGGCTCCGATTCCGACGGGGACGGCCTGCCGGACGAGTGGGAGCAGTGGCTGGTGGATCTCTCCACGAACCCGGCGATCACGTCGGTGGCGGACATCCATGCGGAGGACGACTTCGACGGAGACGGCGTGCCGAACGGGGAGGAGTACCGGGCGGGGACGTTCGCGTTCCTGGATTACGACTACTTCTTCATCGAGCGCTCGCGGCTGTCGGCCCAGGGCTGGTGGCTGATCCAGTTCTTGAGCGTGCCGGGCAAGGTGTACCGGCTCTACGAGGCCTACCAGGTGCCGACCTATCCGGGCGACGCGTGGTCGCCGGGCGTGTATTCCACCACCGATGCCGGCGCGCTGGGGGCGGGCGTCATCGAGGGCGACGGCGGCTGGACCTCGCTGTATATCCCCGTGACCAACTCGCCCCGCGCCTACAAGATGCACGTGGAATGACGTCCTTCTTTCACAGGGCCGCGCTCCTGATGGCCGTGCTTTCCCTGGCCGCCGGCGCCGCGCATGCCGACCTGGTGGCGTCCGACAACGCCGACAACGACCCGTATCCGTCCGGCTGGAACCCAGGAGACAACGCCGGCTCGGGCTTTACGGCATGGGTCAGCCTGCAGGCCGGATCGCCCGGTTCGATGTACGTGGAAAACCTGGCGCCTCTGGACGGTTTGTATTCGTGGGGCTTGAGCGGCACCTATGCCGTCGGGCGCGGCCTCTCCAACAGCCTCGCCGCCGGCCAGTGGAATATCCTGGCCAGCCATGGGTCGGACGTCGGCTCGTTCTGCGGCTTCAACCTGCGCACCTCGACGGACGACTCCGCGTTCGACACGGATGAAATTCTGCGCTTCGGGATCAACTACGGGGAGGAATTCGACGCGACGCGCATCTACTTCTCCACCAACGGCGGCGCGGACTATGCGTACATCGACCTGGGCGACGCCGACCTGCGGGATTCCGACCTGGAGTACAATGTCTCGTGGTCCACCGTCAGCGGCTCGTTCACGCTCGGGGTGCGGAACGGCGAGGACTACGAAGAGGTGACGGCGGATCTGCCCTCGGATGCTGCGGTGGCCATGTTCGGGGCAGGGATTTTCGAGGCCAGCCTCGATGAGCGCATGACCTTCGACGATTACGGCGTCGAGGCCATTCCCGAGCCCGGCGCGCTGGTGACCCTGGTCCTGGGCTGCGGGTTTATTCAGTGGTTCATGTACCGGCGCCTGCGCAGGGCGGCGCGGTTGCTCCCGTTCTAGCCATTTTTTGCTTCATCCTTCCGCCTTCATCCTTCATTCTTGTCCCATGTCGCGATTCATCATCCACGGCCAGCGGAAGCTGTCCGGCGAATACCGGCCGGTGGGCAACAAGAACGCCGTGCTGCCGATGCTGGCCGCCGCCCTGCTGACGGACGAGCCCGTGACGCTCCGCAACGTTCCCGACATCCGCGACGTCGAGGTGATGCTGGCGCTCCTGGAGGGGCTCGGCGTCGAGGTGGCGCGGGAGGGCGACCGGGTGACGCTGCGGGCGGGCTCGATCCGGCGCCGGCGGCTGGACCCCGACCTCTGCCGCCGGGTGCGCGCGTCCATCCTCCTGGCGGCGCCCCTCGCGGCGCGGCACGGGAGCTGTGTCTTGCCCCCGCCCGGCGGCGATATCATCGGCCGCCGGCGCCTGGACACGCACTTCAACGGCCTGCGCGCGCTGGGCATCGCCGTCGAGGGCGGGGCCCACTACACGCTGCGCCGCCGTCAGCTCCGCGGCGCGGATTTTCTCCTCGACGAGGCCAGCGTGACGGCGACGGAAAACCTGCTCATGGCCGCCGTGCTGGCCGAGGGCGAGACCACGCTCTTCAACGCCGCCTGCGAACCGCACGTGACGGACCTCGGCGCGCTGCTGGTCCGCATGGGCGCCCGGATCGAGGGCCTGGGCACCAATTGCCTGCGCATCCAGGGCGTGAAGACGCTTCACGGCGCGGAGCACGCCGTCGGGCCGGACCTTATCGAGGTCGGCAGCTTTCTTGCCGCCGCGGCGGCCACCCGGGGGGAGTTGAGAATAACCGCGCCGGGCAACCTCCGCGACTTGGCCGTGATTCTCCGGGTATTCGCCCGGCTTGGCGTGGAGACGATCGCGGAAGCCGGCGACCTGCTTTTGCCGGCCCGGCAGAAACGGAGGGTGCAACGCGACCTGGGCCGCGCGATCCCGAAGATCGAGGACGGGCCCTGGCCGCAGTTCCCCTCCGACCTCATGAGCGTGGCCATTGTCCTGGCGACGCAGGCGAAGGGCACGGTCCTGTTCTTCGAGAAGATGTTCGAGAGCCGGATGTACTTCGTGGACCGCCTGATCGAGATGGGGGCGGACATCATTCCCTGCGACCCGCACCGCGTCGTCGTCAGCGGCCCCTGCCGGCTGCACGGCACCCGCCTCGCCACGCCCGACATCCGCGCGGGCATGTCCCTGCTCATCGCCGCCCTCTGCGCGAAGGGCCGGGGCGTCGTCGACCAGGCCGAGGTCATCGACCGCGGCTACGAGCGCATCGACGAGCGCCTTCGCGCCCTCGGCGCGGATATCGTCCGGGAAGGATGAACTCGCGATGAGCAAGGCCCTGGTTCCCATCGAACACATCGAGAGGAAGATAGTTCTGCTACGCGGACAGAAGGTGATGTTGAGCAATCACTAGGCTGAACTATATGGAGTTTCGCGCAAGGCACTGGTGCAAGCCGTCAAGAGAAATGCGGAAAGGTTTCCGGATGACTTTATGTTTCAGCTTGCACAGCAAGAAGGTGCAATCTTGAAGTCACAATTTGTGACTTCAAGTTGGGGTGGGGTTCGGCGGGCGAGGCCCTATGCCTTCACGGAGCAGGGCGTGGCCATGCTCTCCTCCGTGCTTCACAGTTCCCGCGCCATCCAGGTGAACATCGCGATCATGCGCGCCTTTGTCCGGCTGCGGCAGATGCTCTCCGCGCACGCGGACCTGGCCCGGAAGCTGGCGGAACTGGAAGGGAAGTACGACAAGCCGTTCCGCGTCGTCTTCGACGCTCTGCGCGAGTTGATGAATCCGGCGCCTCCGCCGCACAAGCCGATCGGTTTTCAGGTCCGGGCCCCGCGCGCCCGGTACCGGGCCTGTCCGGCCCGTTCGCTGTCGTAACAAAATGCTTCACGGGTGTGAAGAATAATGTTGCACTTGACCGAAGAGGAATAGAGAGGAGCAACCGTGATCGATCAAGTCATCGTCGTGGCGTACCTGGTGGTCGTACTGGTCCTGGGGCTGTGGGCGGGGCGGGGCATCCGGACGTTGCAGGCCTTCGCCGTCGTGAACCGCAGTTACTCCTCCTGGGTCATCTTCGCCACCCTGGCGGCGACGTTCATAGGGGGCGGGTTCACCAGCGGGAACGCGGCCAAGGTCTTCCTCTTCGGCATCGCCAACATCGTCGCCCTGTGGGGCTTCAGCTTCAAGGAACTGCTCATCGCGGCCTTCGTCGCGCCGCGCAGCGGGGCGTTCCGGAACTGCATCTCGGTGGGCGGCATCATGCGGCGCCAGTACGGGAGGACAGGGCAGGTCATCACCGGGCTGCTCGGGATCATGGTCTGCGCCGGGATCACAGGGGCGCAGGTGGGCGCCATGGGTACGGTCTTCCATACCTTCGTCGGCACGTCGCGCGAGTGGGGCATCGCCATCGGCTGCGGCATCGTGATCGCCTATTCCACGTTCGGGGGCATGAATTCCGTCGTGGTCACGGATATCCTGCAGTTCATACTCCTCGCCATCAGCATGCCGCTGGCGCTGTGGCTCGGCATCCGGCATGTGGGCGGAACGGAAGCGCTGGTCCAGGCGGTGCCCGCCGGGCACCTGTCGCTCTTCTCGCACATGACGCCGGTCGCGCTCGCGTCGCTGTTCCTGTCGTTCGTGCTCGGCGAAACCCTGGTGCCGCCCTATGTCCAACGCCTGCTGATCGGGAAAAATCCGCGGGCGGTGGCGGAAGGCTCCCTGTTCGCGGGCTTGTTCTCGATCCCGTTCTTCGCGGTGACCGGGATGCTCGGCCTCGTGGCCGTGGCCATCCAGCCGGACCTGGACTCCAACCAGGCCATGCCGTTCGTCGTCAACACGCTGCTCCCGGTCGGCCTCAAAGGGCTCGTGATCGCCGGCCTCATTTCCATCGTAATGTCCTCGGCGGACTCCTTCCTCAACGCGGCGGCGGTGGCGTTGATCGGCGATGTCATCAACCCGCTTCGGCGACAGGAGCTTTCGGACCGCCAGGGCCTGTGGGTGGCCAAGATCGCGACGCTGCTCGTGGGATTGGGCGCCGTGCTCTTCGCGATGAAGATCGAGAATGTGCTCGATATCCTGCTCTTCACGTATAACTTCTGGGCGCCGGTCGTCCTCGTGCCGCTCGTGGCGACGATCCTGGGCGTGAAGGCCAACCGGAAGACCTTCCTGGTCGGCGCCTTCTGCGGGGTCGTCGCGCTTTCCATCTGGCACTGGCTGCTCAAGGATCCGCAGGGGATCGACGGCCTAGTGATCGGCGTTGCGGCCAACCTGGTCGCGTTCAGCGCGATGCACCGGATCGACGTGCTGACGGGGCCGGAAGACTGACGGCCTCGTCAGGCGTTTCCGGCGATGGGCAGGTGGATGCGGAAAAGGCTGCCCCGGCCGGGCGCGCTGTCGACGGACACCCGGCCCCCGTGCCGTTCTACAATCTTCCTCACGAGGCTCAAGCCCAGCCCCGTGCCCTCGGTGTCGCCCGCCGACTTCAGGCGGGTGAAGGGCTGGAACAACCGCTTCTGGTCCTCGGGGTCGATGCCCGGCCCGTTGTCCCGGACCTGGAAAAACGCCGAGCCGTCCTCCATGCCGGTGGCTACGGCGATGCGGCCGCCGTGCGGCGTGTACTTGATGGCGTTGGCGACCAGGTTGCTCATGGCCTGCCGGAGCAGAACCAGATCGCCCGCCACGGGCGGGACGACGGTGACGGGGGAGAACTCCAGCCGCTGGGATCGAGACGCGGCGGTTTCGCGGAGCGGCCGGAGCGCTTCGTTGGCCACGGCGTTCAGGTCCACGGGCTGCCGGACCAGTTCGCCCTCCTCGGTCACGCGCTCGTAGTCCAGGATGCCGCTCACGAGATCGCGCATGCGCATCAACGCCTTGCGGACCTCCTCGAGCAGGGCGAAGTGCTCCCGCGGCAGGGCGGGGGAGCCGGTGAGGGCGAGGTCGAGGTACCCTATGGCCGGGCTCAACGGTTGCCGCAGGTCATGGGCGGCCATGCGGCGGAGGGCGTCCTTGAATTCGTTCAGCTCCCGCAGCGAGGCCATCAGGCGCGAGTTCTGGATGGCAATGGCCGCCATGCCGGCGAGTTCCTTCATCCACTCCACTTCCTCGTCCGAAAAGCCGCGCGTCCGGCGCGAGAGGGCGTACAGCACGCCGAGGACCTCGTCGCCCTGGCGGACCGGCACGCCGGCGTAAGCCCCGATCCCGTTTTCCGGGATGATGGGGTTGGCCGTGAAGGGATCCTTCCGGGTGTCGGGCACGAGGCAGGGCTGCCCGTGGTCCACGATCCAGCGCGTGGCCCCGCCGCTCTGCCGGACGCGGGTCGCCACGGTGCCGCCGATGCGCGTGGTGGAGGCGCCGGTCTCGAACTGCCTGCGCCGGGCGTCCCACAGGACCAGGCTGGCGTCCTCGCAGTCCAGGAGCAGGCGGGTGTGCCGGATCACGCCCTCGAGAACGTCCGTCAACTCCAGCCGCGCGTTGATGTCCAGGCTGACGCGCAGCAGCGCTTCGTAGATGTTCTCCGGCCTGTCCGGTCCCGTCATATCCCGCTCCCGCGGACCGGCGGGCTTTCGCCGCCGGGTTCAGGCCTTGCTCTTGGCGAAGAACGCGTACTTCTGGGGGTCGCCCATGAAGCACAGGCCCATCGTCTCGCCCTTGACGTCGTCGTAGCGGATGCCCCGCAGCTCGAGCGCGACCTTCTCCGCTGTCAGCGGCAGCGACTTGATCCGCAGCCCCGTGGCGTCCTCGATGGCGTTGGCGACGATCGGCGCGGACGGGATCATCGTATGCTCGCCCACGCCGCGTGCCCCGAACGGGCCGTCCGGCTGCGGGGTCTCGATGATGATCGGCACGATGGCGTCCGGGAGGTCCAGCGCGGTCGGGATCTTGTAGTCGGTGAAGTTCGGGTTCAGCAGCTTGCCCGCGGGCGAGTAGCGGATATCCTCGTAGAGCGCCGTCGCCAGCCCCTGCAGCATCCCGCCGACCACCTGTCCCTTGACCAGGTCCGGGTTGATCGCCTGCCCGACGTCCACGGCCAGCACGACCTTCCGGACGCGCATCTTGCCCGTTTCCTTGTCCACCTCCAGCACGATGCCCGCCGCGCCGACGGTATAGTGGACGTTCGGGTGGCCGCCCTGGCTGGTCTCCGGGTCGCCCGTGGCGGACGTGAATTCCGGCATGAACATCCCGCTGGCCAGGATCGGCCCGCCGAGGAAATTGCCGCGCGGCGTCTGGATGCCGTTGATGACGAAATCCTTGAAGGCCAGCGCGAAATCCGGCTTCGCGCGGCACTTCACGCGCTCGTCCTCGAGGTACAAGTCCTCCTTCGCGAACCCGTGCACGCGGTGGACGACCTCGATCATCTTCGCGCGGGCCTCCTCCGCGGCCGCCTTGACGGCGTTGCCGCAGCCCCAGGTCACGTGCGAGCCGACGGTCTGCCACTCGTAGGCGTTGCGGTCGGTGTCCGGCGTCTCGACCCGGATCTTCTCCGGCGGCACGGTGAGCACCTCGGCGGCGATCTGCGCCATGACCGTCAGGTAGCCCTGGCCTATCTCCATGCCCGAGACGCTGATGTTGACCGAGCCGTCCTCGCTGAACTTCAGGAACGCCGCCGACGCGGCGTTGGGCGGCATCGCGGGCGCCTTCCAGAAACACGCGAACCCCTTGCCGATGACCTTGTTGGGCGCCGCGGCCTCCTCCTTCTTGCCCCACTCGATCTCCGCGGCGGTTTTGTCAATCGCGTCGACCAGCGCGCACGGGTTCATGTGCGCGCCGTAGGGCAGGGTGTCGCCCTCGCGGATCGCGTTGCGCCGCCGGAACTCGACGGGGTCCAGCCCGATCATCTTCGCGATCCGGTTGATGTGCGACTCGAGCCCGAACATGAACTCCGAGTAGCCGAACCCGCGGTACGGCCCGCCCGGGGGCAGGTTGGTGTACACGCACACGGAATCGATCTTCACGTTCGGCACGCGGTACGGGCCGGTGGCGGAGAGGCCGACCGCGTTCACGACGTTCGCGCCGTACTCGACGTACGCGCCCGCGTCCCAGTGCAGGGTGTGCTCGATCGCCGTGATCGAGCCGTCCTTCTTCACGCCCATCTTGATGCGCGCGATGACGCCCTGGCGCTGGTAGGTGTTGTAGAACTCCTGCTCGCGCGTCCAGCGGACCTTGACCGGCGCGCCCTTGACCGCCAGGGCCAGGGCCGCGGCGATGATCTCCATGGAGACGCCCGCCTTGCCGCCGAACCCGCCGCCGACGTACGGCGTGATGACCCGGATGTCCTGGTGCTTCAGCCCGAGCGGCGCCAGGGCCGCGGCGAAGACGTGCCGCTGCGTGTGCGGCGACTGCGAACTCGACCACAGGGTCAGCCGGCCGGACAGGTCGCACTGGCCGACGATGACGTGCGGCTCGATCGCGCAGTGCGCGTAGCGCGGCACCGTGTACGTGTCCTCGAGGACCGTGTCTGCCTCGCGGAACCCGGCCTCGATGTCGCCCTTCCGCGTCTTGCGCCAGTGCGCGATGTTCGTGTCCGGCACCGGGAAGAACCACGCGCAGTGGCCATAGTTCTTCAGGTCGGGGTGGACCAGCAGCGCGTCTTCCTTCAGCGCCTCCTTCAGGTCCAGCACGAAGGGCAGGGGCTCGTAGGTCACCTTGACCAGACGCGCGGCGCGCTTCGCCGTCACGGGATCGCGCGCGATCACCGCGGCGACCTGCTCGCCGACGAACCGGACGCGGTCGCGGGCGAAGATGAACCGGTCCTGCATGTACAGGCCGAACGTGTACGGGAAGTCCTTGCCGGTCACGACCTTGACGACGCCGGGCACCTTCCGGGCCCGCGAAACGTCGATCTTCTTGATGATCGCGTGGGCGTGCGGGCTCTCGACGATCTCGGCGTGCAGGAGGTTGGGGCCGAAGTCCAGATCGTCCGCGTACGGCGCCGCGCCTGTGACCTTCTCCCTCTCGTCGATGCGCGTGGCGGATTGTCCGACGAATTTCATGGCGTTGCCTCCTCGTCAGCGATTAGCGGATTTCCTGGCCGCGGGCTTGCGGGCCCTCGCCGTGCCTTGACGTCCTGCCTCCACCGCCGACTCGATGATCGCCTCGTACCCGGTGCAGCGGCAAAGGTTTCCGGAGATCGCCTCCTGCACCTCGTGCGCCGTCGGTTTCGGGTTCTTCTCCAGCAGCGCGGTGGCGGCCAGGACGATCCCGGGCGCGCAGAACCCGCACTGGAACGCATTGTGCCGGATGAAGGATTCCTGCAGCGGGGTGGGGCCGTCCCGCCCGACGCCCTCCAGCGTCGTGATCTCCTGCCCCTCGACCTCGACGGCGAGGATCAGGCAGCTCCGGACGGGCTTGCCGTCGAGCAGGATCGTGCACGCGCCGCAATCGCCGCGTTCGCAGCCGACCTTCGGGCTCTTGACGCCGAGCTTGTCCCGCAGGACGTCCAGCAGCACCTCGTGCGGCGCGACGGCCACGGTCCGGGACTCGCCGTTCAGGGTGAAGGTGATCTTCTTCATGGCGTGTCCTCCTCCATCACGTTGATCCCGTAGGCCGGACCCCTGCCGGCGAGCCGGGCGGCCGCGGTCTTCAGGGCCCGCCGGACCATGACCTCGACCATCAGCGAGCGATACTCCTTCGTCGAGCGGATGTCCGTGATCGGGACGATCTCCTCGACGGCGAGTTTGCCCGCCTCTTCCAGAAGCCCGGCCGACAGCTTCTGTCCCTTCAACAGGGCCTCCGTCCGGGGACCGCGCACGGCGATCGGCGCGACGGCGCCGAACGCCAGCCGGTATTCCCGGCCCGAGAAGGCCAGCACGGCGACGCTGGCCTGGGCCAGGTCCTCGCCCCGGTAGCGTTTCAATTTCACGAAGCAGCCGGCGGCCTTCTTCGCGGGGAGGGGGACCGTCACCGACGTGACGATCTCGCCCGGCCGGATCGCGGTCTTGCGGGGACCCAGAAACCACTGGCCGATGGGTACCCGGCGTTTGCCGTTCGGGCCGCGCACGTGAACCACCGCGTTGTAGACTTGAAGCACGGGCCCCGCGTCGCAGCAGGGAACCGCCGAGCAGATGTTCCCGACCACCGTCGCGCGGTTGCGCACGCCGTTCGAGGCCACCATCCCGGCCATCTCGCGCAGCAGCGGAAAATGTTGCGCCACGAGTTCGGACTCCAGCACGTCCGAGAACGTCGCCAGCGCGCCGAGGACCAGGGCGCGGTTCTTGAACCCGATGCCCTTGAGCTCTTCGAACCCCTTGATATCCACCAGCAGATCCGGGGCGACGAGTGAGTCGCGGAGCCAGCCGACGAGGTCCGTCCCGCCCGCCAGCACCCGGGCGTCGCGCCCGCGCTTGGCCAACAGCTTGATCGCCTTCGACAGCGTCTTCGGCTTCCGGTAATCGAATTCACACGCGATAGACATTACAGCCTCCGGATGTTAACCGCGAATTGACGCGAAGTAACGCTAATGATATCCGGAAATTCGCGTTAATTAGCGTTGATTCGCGGCTTCTCGTTTTCCTTTTCCTGGCGGTCTATTTCGGCGGCGCGAGCGCGATGATCCGGCACTGCGCCGATTCCATCTCGATGCCCCTGATGGGGTAGCAGTTGATCCACACCCGCTGGTTGCTGACCTTGTCGATCTCGCCGCCCAGGTTCTCCGCGTGAACGAGCTTCTTCGGGAACAGCTTGAGGTGCATGATCTGGTAGTACTTCTTCGGCGGGAACATTTCGTCCCAGGCCTTGCCGTAGGTGTCCTTGAGCTTCTGCTCCGCCTCGGCGAAGCGGGCGGGATGCCAGGTGCGGATGATGGTGTTCATCGGGTGATCCGCGCTGCCGCAGTCCACGCCGATCCACTTGATCTTCATCTTCAGGCACCACTCCGCGAAGCCCGGGCCGGGGCCGGGATGGCAGACGAAGTAGCGCAGTTCGTCGGACTGCGGCTGGTCCCAGGCATAGCGGTGGTAGCCCGTGTTGATGATCAGGATGTCGCCCTTGCGGATGTCCGCGCGCTTCATCAGCAGCTCGGGCGAGTAGAGGTCGTAGTCGCCGACGTCCTTCGAGATGTCCACGACGGCCGCGGGCCCGCACCACTCCTGGATCGGCACGGCGCCGATGGACCGCCCGCTGGCGTGGAAGTGGATCTCGCCGTCCATGTGGGTTCCGACGTGGTTGGACATGGTGATGATCTGCCCGTTGGCGCCCTGGCCCATGTGGGCGCCGGCGATGCGCTTGAAGTACTGGATGCCCAGCGGCATGTAGCTGGGCCAGGGGGGCGTGTGGATGCTCAACCGCTGGGTCAGGTCGTAGACCCGGGCGTTATTCATCAGCTTGAAGAAGGCATCGGTATTCATCGGGTGGTTCCTCCGTGGTTGTTCTGCGGGCCGATCATGGCGGGTATTCAACACCTTTCAGGCCGGTTCGACAACAAGGATGTTGCGGGGAGGGCCGGGGTGGAAAAGCGTTGACTCCTCCGCGGAGTGCGGCCACGCTTTCTTGAGGAACAGGAGGGCTTGCCGTGAAGATACAGCTCCTTATCCTCGCTTCCGTGATTCTGCTATGGTCGGCGGCCCGGGCGCGCCCGGAGCCCCCCGCGGACGTTCAACTCGTTCAGATCGGGCGCGGCTTTGCCACGACCGCCGAACGGCGCCCCGGCGATGCCGTCCGCATCCGGGTGAAGGAAAAAGGCGACGGGATGAAGGACGCCATCGTGCTCTCCCGTTTCACCCCGGCCCAGGTCAAGCTGACGCGCGGCTCGGAGGCCGGCGTGGAGCTCAAACGCTGGCCCAAAGCCGAAGTCGAGGCCGGCCAGGTACTGGTCTATACGTTGGAGGAAGCCGCGCACATCGGCGTGGAACTGCAGGGCTCGACCAACAGCCGCATGGAGGCCGTCCGCCGCGGCGACTCTTTCGAGCTGACGTTCACCTCCATCACCGAGCGCTGGGTGCTGGAAGTGAAATTCACCTCGCCCGAGTTTTGAAGTGGCCGGTGTGCCCAGTCGCATACCTAGACCCTCTAGGTATCCGCTCCCGAACGGGTAACGCGCGTTTTTTCCCTTGGGGCCGGCGCCGCGGCCGCCCGGCCGCGCCGGGTTTTTTCCGGACCTTGGAAAACGCCGCTACAGCGTCCGGGCGAAGCCTTCAAAGGCCTTCTTGAAGGGCTCCAGCGGGGCGTTGAGCACGCCCGCGCCGACCTGGCCGACCCCCGCTTCCTTGTGGGCCACGCCCGTGTCGATGAACGGCAGGATGTTCTTTTCGACCACCTTGACCACGTCGATGCCCGTCGGCGTGCCGCGGAAGTTGAGCGAGGGGATCTGGTAGACGTTGTTCTCCGCCGCCGTGATCTCGTACATCTGCCGCGTGTAGTTCAGCGCGTCGTTCGCCGTGCCGCCGACGAACTGCACGATCGCCGGCGCCGCCGCGATGGCGAAGCCGCCCAGCCCGTTGGTCTCCGTGATCGCGCTGTCCCCGATGTCGGGGTTGGCGTCCGCCTTGGTGTAGCCGGGGAAGTAGAGCGCGTCCGGCACGTCCGCCGGTCCCGTGAACCACGCGTCGCCCGTGCCGGCGAGCTGCACGCCGAAGTCCGTGCCGTTGCGCGCCATGACGACGGCGACGCTGCTGCCGGGGACGTTCCGCCCGGCGTCCAGGCCCGCCTTGCTCGCGGGCATGGACAGGTTCAGGAAGAAGTGGTCGTTCTTGTTGATGAACTCCAGCACGTCGGCGGTGGTCTGGGGATCCCGGCCCGTCGTCACGATCGCCGGGGCCAGCGCCCGGTAGAGCAGCGAGGTCGCCGCGCGGTTGCGGTTGTGCACCTCGTCGCCCATGTGCAGGGCCTGCGCGATCAGGTTCTTCAGGTCGATCCGCCCGAGCTTGGCAACGGCCTTCTTGAGCGCCGGGTACAGGACCTCTTCCATCCACTTCAGCCGCTTGATCACGTCCTCGCCGTAGGCCCCGTAGCGCAGGACCTTGCCGAGGCCCTCGTTCAGGGTGCAGTAGGCCGTATTGCCGTGCTCCTCGTTCTTCACCAGGAACACGGGCATGGAGGCGGACACGATGCCGGCCATCGGGCCGACGGCGTGGTGCTCGTGGCAGGGCGCGTATTCGATCGCGCCCGAGGCGGCGAGTTGAGCCGCCTCGGCCGGGGACTTCGCGCGGCCCTCGTACATCAGCGCGCACATGATCCCGCCCCGCATCGGGCCGCACATCCGGTCCCACGTGATCGGCGGCCCGGAGTGCAGGATCAGGTTGGGCTTCATCCCGGGGATGACATCCAGCGCCTTCTCGAGCCCGACGAGGACGGGCTGGGCGGCCAGGATCTTGGCCGTGACCTTCTTGTTGGCCTCCTCGATGCGGGCGCGGTGGGCGCGCACGGCCCGGAGCAGCGCCGGCTCGACGTCCACCGGCGGCTTCCAGTCCACCTGCACCGCCGGTACGCCGACGGAATCCAGGGCTTCCTTGAACGAGGCCAGGCCGAGGTTGACGACTTTCAGATCGCTGCGGAACAGGTCGTTGATTTTCATGGGGATCTCCGGAGGGAACTACGAAACACGCGAAACGCGCGAAAGGGGTTGGTGGACGAAACGCTCGTGTTCGATTTTGGGGAAGTGGCCGAAGTTGACGAGCAGGGCCAATTGTTTGCCTGTGGATTTTAGGTAATTGATGGCCTGCGCCCGGTGCTCATCCGTCAACTGCTTCACGGCTTTAATCTCAACAATAATGTCATCGAAACAGGCGAAATCCGGTTCATAGACCTGTTTCAGTTTCCGGCCCTTGTACTCCAGTCCAAGACGCGGCTGTTCGACAAAAGGGATTTCCTGATCCGCGAGTTCCAAGGCCAGGCATTCCTGGAAAACAGCTTCTAGAAATCCGTTCCCTTTCTCTTTGTAAACCTCGAAACACGCCCCAATAATGCGATAGCTTTCATCTTTGAACAGTATCGTTGTCTTCATTTTCGCGCCTTTCGCGTGTTTCGTAGTTCCCTCTTCTCCGGGCTCACAGGGTGGCTACGATGAAGCCTGCCATGAAACACGCGGCGGCGTTGCTCGGCAGGACGATGGCCCCGGCCTGCTCCAGCGCCTCGATGACATGCGGCCGGTTCTGCGGATCGCGGTCCGTCCCGGTCACCGAACAGACGACCGCGACTTTCTTCGCCGCCTCGCGGACCACCGGCGCCAGCTCCGAGGCGGGGTCCATGTGCGCGCCGAAGCCCAGCACGACATCCAGCAGGATGACCGCCGTCTCCGGGTCGGCGGCCTCGGCCTCGATGCGCTTGTTGCGCAGCGAGAAGTCGATCATGGGGTGGGGGCGGCCGACGGTGAACTCGTCCTCGCCGTAGTCCACCATCGCGTGGCCCTCGCTCTTCAGCGAGTCCTTCAGCTTCGCCGCGCCGGCGGTCGGGGCGTTGGAGAACACGCCGGATAGACCGAGCTTGCGGAAAATGACCTGGGCTTCGGCGCAGAACGTGCCGCCGCTGAACAGCCCGCGCACGCGCTTCCGCCCTTTCAGCCGGGCGGCCAGTTTTTTCGCGGCGTTCTTCATTTCGAGGTCGCGGGACTCGACCTGGCGCCGGGCCTCCTCGTAGGACTCGCCCTTGGCGCGCGCGAGGACCGTTAGGGCGGCCTCCTCGAGCGTGTGCGGGCCCCCCGAGGTCTCGTCGCCCAGGAACATGGAAACGACAGGCTTCTTGATGCCCTTCACGGCCGTTTCGATGGCCTTGAGCACGTCGGGGTGCGGCGGCTTGGAAACGAGAAGAATCGCCTTGGTCTTCTCGTCGGCCGCCAGGGCCTTGAGGCCCTCGATGAACATGATGCCGCCGACGTCCTTCTTCACGTCGCGCCCGCCGGTGCCGAGGGCCTGAGAGATCCCGCCGCCCTCGTTCGCGATCAGGCAGGTCACCTCCTGCAGGCCGGTGCCGGCCGCGGCCACGACGCCGATCGGGCCGCGCGGCACGATGTTGGCGAAGGCCAGCGGCGCGCCGTTGATGATCGCCGTCCCGCAGTCGGGCCCCATAACCAGCAGGCCATGGTCCCGCCCGAATTTCTTCAGCGCTACTTCGGTCTCCAGCGAGACGTTGTCGGAGAACAGCATCACGTGCAGCCCGCGCTCGAGGGCCTCCTGCGCCACGTCGCCGGCGTAGCGGCCGGCGACGGAGATGATCGCCAGGTTGGCCCCGGGCAGCGCCTCCACGGCGCCCTCCAGGCTCGAGGGGCGCACGGCCTCGCCGCCCGCCGACTTTTTCTTCGTCGCCTCCTTCAGCTCCTTCTCGACCGCGGCCATGGCCTTTTCCACGGCGGCCTCGGCCTCCGCCTTGACGGCGATCAGCAGGTCGGTGTCGCCCGAAGCGTCGAAGTCGGAAAGGTACAGTCCCGACGCGCCGAGGATCCCCTTGTTGGTCTGCGTGCCCATGACCACGGCGGCGTCCGTGACGCCGTCGAGGGCGGCCACGGCCTTGCCGACGCGCATCAGGGTGATGGAGTCGTAGTAGCTTCCCTTCTTGATCTTACCTCGAACCATCATGGGCCTCTCCTGTTGGGCGTTGGTTGTTGAAAGTTGGAACCTTTGTGCACCGCCAGCACCAGCCCTGTCAAGATATCCGCGCCCGAGGTTTCGCCGTGGGCCAGGACGCGGTTGGCGGCGGCGCGCACGGTTTCTGCCTCGGCGCCTCCCAGCGCCGTGAGCAGGTTTTTCATGGGCTCATTCACCCGCCCCTCGGCGGCGAGGGCGAGGAAGGACTCGGACAGAACGTTTCCTCCCGGGAGGGACGGCTTCCACGCCGTCCAAGGCCGCGGTGGAACCCGGCCCTCCCGGAGGCGCCACCCGATCAGAGCCCCCGCGAGCAGGTCGTCCCCGGCCGGCGTAAGGCCGAACCCGCAACCGCGGAGCAGCCGCACCCCCGGCGTCGGATCTTCACCGAAGAGCTTCGACGCGCCCGCCTGAATTTGCCGGATCATGTTTTGCTCAAAGCCGTCTCCAAAATTTCGGATGCGGGACGCGTCCAGCAGGAAGGCGAGGCTTTTCGGGTGGGCCGCGGCGCGCACACGATTGACCAGGACTTCGACCATCGCCGGCTCCGGCGGGATTCCCGGAAGGGCGGAGTCATAGCGCGGGCCGAGGGAATAACGCCGGCCGCCGAGGAGCAGGGCGTCGGGTTCAACGGTGAGCGAATCGTCCTTTGGGAGCTCGCCGTCGACCACGATGCTGATCGGGCCGGACCCGACGGATCGGTCGGATAAGACGACCAGGCGCGTTGGGCTGGTGAAATTCGCCGCGCGCCGGAACCGGGAGTGGAGGCGGTACGCGCCCGCCTCCACCCGGTCCCCGGCGCTTACAACCTTCATGCGGCGGTGAAGACCATGCCGAGGTTCTTGCCGAACTCGCTCGAGCGGACGGTCTCGATATTTATCCGGACGGCCATGCCGGTCTTGGGCTTGGGGATTCTCACCTGGCCGGTGACCCGGATGCCGTTCTCGAGCTCCACGATCCCCAGCGTCAGTTGCGCGACGTTGAAGTCCGCGGGCAGGGTGGAGAGGTCGGTATAGGTCAGCAGCTTGCCCTTCTTCGGCAGGGGCACGGGATCGAACCCGTGCGGCTCGTTGGCCTTGCACTTCTTGCAGACCATGCGGAAGGGGTAGTGAAGCTGGCCGCACTTCCGGCACTTATAACCGTAGACCTGAAGTTCCATGGATCAGTCCTCCCTCTTGAAGACGAGGCTGACGACGTTGTTGCCGAAGCCGCCGAAGTTGGTCGTGAGACCGATCTTCGCGTTCTTCACCTGCCGCTTCTTCGCCTCGCCGCGCAGCTGCGTGACGATTTCGTGGGCCTGGCCGATGCCGGTCGCCCCGACGGGGTGGCCTTTGCCCTTGAGCCCGCCGGACGGGTTGATCGGGATCTTCCCGCCGAGCGCGGTCTCGCCGCGCTCGAGGGCGAGGTGGCCCTCGCCCTTCTTGAAGAAACCGACCTCCTCGCTTTCGGCGATCTCGAGGATCGTGAAGGCGTCGTGCAACTCCGCCACGCTCACGTCGGAGGGCTTGATCCCGGCCATCTTCATGGCCTGCGCGGCGGCGCCGCGCACGGCTAGCAGGTCGGTCGGGTTCTCGCGCTCGTGGACGCAGTGCGTGTCCGTCGCCTGGCCGACGCCGGCGAGCCGGACAAGCGGCCGCTTGACCTTGCGCGCGACCTCCTCGCAGGCGAGGATGACGCACGCGCCGCCGTCGGAGACCGGGCACATGTCGAAGAACCGCAGCGGGTCGGCGACGATCGGGTTGTTGGTCAGCGCCTCCGGCGAGTCGAGGATGCCCTCGATCGTGATCGGCTGGTGGAGGTGGGCGAACGGATTGAGCATGGCGTTGGCGTGGTTCTTGACCGCGACCATCGCCAGGTGGCGGCTGGTGACGCCGTACTTCTCCATGTAGAGGCGCGTGAACATCCCGGCGAGCGAAGGCAGGGTGACGCCGTAGATGTATTCCGCCAGCGGGTGGGTGAGCGTGGCGACGAAGTCCGTGGCCTCGAGGTTATTCACCTCGCGCATGCGCTCCGCCCCGGCGACCATGACCGTGTCGCACAGGCCCGACGCGACGGCCATGAAGCCGGTCTTGATGGCGGACGAGCCGGAGGCCGGCCCGTTCTCGATGGTCTCCGCGCCGATCGGCGTCAGGCTCAACGTGTCCACGACGGCGCTGGCCAGCGCCGTCTGGCCGTTAACCCGGCCGCCGCCCATGTTGGAGACGTAGAGGTGATCAATCTTCGGGTTCCCCGCGTCCTGGAGAGCCATCATGGCCGGGTAGGCCGCGATCTCGGAGATGGGAAACTCCAGCCGGGAGAAGCTGGTGATGCCGACGCCGACGACGTAGACGTTGCGCATGGTCACACCTTCCCTTCCGGTTCGCCCAGCTTGGCCAGCCTCTGGCGGCTCAACAGCAGCGCCGATGCCGTGGGATCGTTCATGGATCGTGTCGCGCCCAGAAGATCCGCGGGCGGCTTGGGCGGGTTGGACGGCGGCAGGATGGCTGCCTGGGCCTTCTTCAGCAGCGCCTCCGGCACGGGGCGGCGTCCGACGACGAGCGTGTCGCGCGCGGCGTCGAACAGCGGCTTGGTCAGCGCCCACGACGGCACGCCGCCGAGCTCGTGCGCCACGTTGAACCGCTTCTCGAGGTGGTACTCGATCATCCAGCGGCGGAATCCGATGGGCGACTCGGCGACGATCAGCACCTCCTTGTGGCCGAGGATGTCCATGTGGTATTCCATCTTCGCCGCGAACGCGTGCGCGCCGACGCGCAGCCCGCGCCGCAGGGCGAGGGTGTGGTAGGACACGCCGACGTCCTTGTTGAGAGAGCGGCCGTTGACGATGGCCGCCAACTCGCCGTTGATCTGGGCGATCAGGACGTACTCGTCCTGCACGCGGTGCCGGTAGTAGCCCAGCAGCTCCGCGTAGACGCGGACGGCGACGATGTCGTAGTAGTCGCGCTCGACGTGGATCAGCGGCTCGACATGCGGCAGGAGATCGGGGATCTCCTCGCGGCTGACCTGGCGAACGACCATGTCCTCCCCGCTGGCCACCTTCATGAACTTGGGCGGGAAGGGCGGGAGCGGAGCATCCACGGGACGCAGGATTTTTTCCAGTTCTACCGCCATATTTCCTCCGGGGTGTGCGGGCGATTCAACTCGCCCTTGTCAAGGCACCTTAACGCCGCCGCCTCCCGGGGCGCAAGCAGGAAGGCGATAAATGTGTATTGCACTTCGGGCGAGCGAGGAGTACGGCTTTTACCTTTTCACGGAGGAGTGGAAATGAGCGGTCGGGAGTGGATGTTCATGGTGTTCCAGGTGATCGGGGGGATGAGCCTCTTCATCTTCGGGATGCACGTGATGACCCGGGGGCTGCGGGCGGCGGCCGGGGAGGCCCTGCGGGTGATCCTGGCGCGGACCGGCCGCAGCCGTGTCCAGGGCCTCGTGCTGGGCACCCTGGTCGGCTTCCTGGCCCACAGCGGCGCGGCCACGACGATGGTCGCCGGCTTCGTCAACGCCGGGCTGATGGGCCTGGCGGAGTCCGTGCCGCCCATGCTCGGGGCCAACGTCGGCACGGCGCTCTCCATGCAGCTGATCTCCTTTCACATCGGCGCCTACTGCTGGATGGCCATCGGCATCGGGTTCATCTTGAGCATGGTCGCGCCGGGCGAGCGCGCCCGGGAGTCGGGCAACGCCCTGCTGGGCTTCGGGCTGCTGTTCCTGGGCATGACGACGATCAGCGAGGCCATCGCGCCGCACAAGGACATGCTGGCGCCCTGGCTGGCGCACATCCACGGCGAGACGTGGACGGGTCGGTTGATCGGCGTGGCGATCTCGGCGGCGCTGACGGCGGCGGTCACCAGCAGCGGGGCCATCATCGGGCTCTGCTTCGCGCTGATCGGCGCCGGCGTGTTCACGCAGTTCGACCAGGTCTTTCCCATCGTGCTGGGCTCGCACATCGGCACCTGCATCGTCGCGCTCACCGCGAGCGCGGCCATGAACGTCGAGGCGCGCCGCTCGGCCCTCGGGCACCTCGTGTTCAACCTGTTCAACGTCGCGCTGGCGCTGCTGGCCTATCCCCTCGTGCGGGCGGCGGTCCTGTGGAGCGCCGACGGCCTGACGCGCCAGGCCGCGAACCTGCACCTGTTCGTGATGACCGCGGTTTCGTTGATCGTGCTGCCGGCGAGCAAGCCGGTCGCCGGCCTGCTCCGCCGGCTGTGGCCGTCGAGCGAACCGCCGCCGGAGCCCAGCCACCTGGATGTCGAACTGCTGGAGAAACCCGAGCAGGCGCTGTGCGCTTCGATCCGGGAACTCCGCCGCATGGCCGCCCTGTGCGTGCGCTGCATGGATACGAACGGGGTCGTCATGCTGAAGGGCTGCCGCACCAGCCTGCGCCGCCTCTACGCCGACGAGGAGGTCATCAACGAGGTCAAGAAGGCCATGTACCGCTACCTCGGCCACCTGACCGACCGCTATCTCTCCCGCCGCCAGACCCTTTTCCTGCAGCACGTCGGGCGGTGCATGAAGGACCTCGAGCGCATCGGCGACCACCTGACCGCCATCGCCGACATTTCCATCGAGCGGTGGAAGCACCCGGAGGCCATGGTGCCCGAGCCGATGTTCCGCGTGTGGTTCGACCTGTTCTGCGCGGCGAAGGAAGTGCTGGTGATGACCGAGCAGTCGCTCAACCCGGACCTCGACGATTTCCAGGGCCGCGCGCTCTCCATCCTGGAGGCCCGCGACCGCTACGTCATCATGAGCATGGATGCCAAGGCGGAGTTCGCCGGGGCCGCCGAGGCCAAGACCATCACGCCGCTCGGCGGGTACTACTTGAGCCGCTACATGGCCGACCTGGACCGGCTCGTGCGCCATGCCAAGTCCGTCGCCTTCGCCGAGCGGCAGCCCGACTTCCGCGTCAAGCGGACCAAGCTCGACCGGGAGGCGAAACCCGCGGGCGCCTATGAGCCGCCCACCCCGGTGAAGGCCGAGGATTACCTCGCCCGGCTTCAGCGGATGGACTGGCTCAGCGACAGCGAGCCGGCGCTGCCGGAGGAAAAGAGGCCCGCGCCGGGGGGCGGCCCTGGCTGAATCAGTCCCGCCGCCGCGGCAGGACGCACTCGAAGAGGGCCCCGGGGGCGCCGGGATTGACGAGCGCCAGCTGCCCGTCGTGGGCGGCGGCGATGTCCGCGGCAAGCGCCAGCCCCAGGCCGGCCCGACCCGGCCGGCCGCCGGGGACGCTGGCGAAACGCTCAAAAATGCGTTCGGCGAACTCGGTCGGTATGCCGGGCCCGTCATCCCGCACGGCCAGCGCGGCCGAGTCCCCCCGCCGTTCCGCGCTCAACCGGACCGTCCCGCCCGGCGCGGCGTGGCGTATGGCGTTGTCCAGCAGATTCCCCAGCAGCTCGACCAGCAACTCCTCGCTGCCCGTCACGAGCAGGCCGGGTTTCGCGCGGACCTCCAGCGACAGGCCGCGCTCCTGGCAGAGGGGGAGGTAGATGCTTTTCACCTTCTCGATGACCTCGGCGAGGTCCACCGGCGCGAACTGCGCGCGCAAGGCGCCGGACTCCAGCCGCGACAGCTGCAGCAGCTGGTCCACGATCCGGGTCAGGCGCTCCAGTTCGGACAGCATGGTCTCCACGGTCTCCCGGTACTGGGCGGTGTCGCGCGGCTGGGTCAGCGCCACTTCGCCCAGGCTGCGGATCGCGGCGATGGGCGTGCGCAGCTGGTGCGAGGCGTCGCCGCTGAACCGGCGCAGGCGCTGCACCGCGGCCTCGTAGCGGTTGAACGCGGCGTTGATCGTGTCCGCCAGGTGGTATGTTTCGTCGTCGGGCATCAGGGCGGTTTCGATGCGTTCCGAGAAGCGGCCGGCCCGGATGCGGTCCGCCGTCGCGGCGATCGTGCGCACCGGGGCGATCACCCGGCCCGAGATCCACCAGGCCACCAGGACCAGCGGCAGGAGCAGCAGGAGGTCCAGGATCGTCGCCCGCAGCACTTCCTCGAAGCCCTCGGCCAGCGGTTCGGCCGGGTTTTGCAGCCAGCCGACGTATTCGACGAGCGCGTAGATGACGGACTGGGCGGCGATGAAAAAGAAGAGCAGGGCAAGAAGATAGAGGAACACGCGGCTGCGCAGGCGGAGTCTCACGGCGCGTCTCCCGCCAGCATGAACCCCACGCCGCGCACGGTGCGGATCAGCTTCTCCTCGCGGCCCCGGTCGATCTTGTCGCGAAGATGGGATAGGTGGACGTCGATGACGTTGTCCAGCGGCGTCAGGCGCCGGTTCACCTTCCAGATGTCCCGCGCGAGCATGTCCCGGGACACGGGATGCCCGGCCCACTGGGCCAGGTAGGCCAGCACGTCGAACTCCCGCGCGGTCAGCTCCACCAGGCGCCCGGCCCGCCGCACCTCGCGGTGCCGGCGGTCCACTTCCAGGTCCGACACCCGCGCGACATCGGCAGCCGATTCCCGCGCCGCGGTGCGCAGCCGGGCCCGGACCCGGGCCAGCAGCTCCGAAAACGAAAAGGGCTTGGCCAGGTAATCGTCCGCGCCCTCCTCCAGGCCGATCACGCGGTCGGCGATCGCGTCGCGCGCGGTCAGGATGATGACCGGCTGCCGGTGTCCGTTCCGGCGAAGCTGGCGGAGCCACTCCACGCCGTCGCCGTCCGGCAGCGAGAGATCGAGAATCAGCAGGGCGGGGGGCAGGCCCGCCATGGCGGCGGTGGCCTCGGCGAGAAGCCTGACGGTTCGCACCTCGAACCCGGCCTCGCCCAGCCCGCGCGCGAGGCTTTCGGACACCCGGGGGTCGTCCTCGATCACGAGGAGCCCGGAAGGCGCGGGATCGGCGCTGGATTTATCACGCTCCATCTTAAGCAATCTTAAGACAAATCCGGTGGAATGCCAGCGACATCCGGAGGAAGGTGCTGTCCAACCGAGCATGAGCACCTTCTTTCACACCTGGGAAAAACTGTTCGAAACCGGCCGCCGGCTGCGCGACGCGCTGCGCGAGCAGCAGGAGTGCATCCGCGAGGTCTACGCGCGCCTGGCCCCGTACCTGGCCACGCCGGCGGATACGCCCGCCGGCTACGCCGTGCGGCCCGGCGCCATCCCCGGCTCGTTCTACGGCTGGCGAAAGAACATCTTCTCGACGCTCTTCCACTCCGTCTACCACCTCCTGGGCGTCCCGGCGCCGCGGCGCATGCTGTACGGGAAGATGATCCACTTGTTCCGCGTCTGGGTGACGTCCGCCGACAACCTGCTGGACGACGAGGACAAGGTGGTTGTCCCGCTCGAGATGCCGGGCTCGTCGCGGGTCATGCGGCAGGTGGTGGCCCTGATGGCCGCCGACCGGGTCCTCGCCGAGCTGCTGGCCGAGGCGGCCGCGTCGGGGCTGATCGAGGCGGAGCAGGGCGCGCTCCTGGCGCGGGAATCGCTGCGCCGCCTGCTGCCCAGCGCGGCGCAGGAGGCTACGGAGGAGGGCGGCATCGGCGAGCGGCCGCCGCCCGAGCACGTGCTCGGGGTGATCCACCGGCTCAAGACGGGCCTGCTGTTCAACGTCGCGTTCCTCGGGCCGGACCTCCTGGAGCCGGACCTCGCCGCCGGGCGGCGGCAGGACCTGAAGGAGGCCCTGATGCAGTTCGGGCTGGGCTGCCAGCTGCTCGACGACGTGCGCGACCTCGCGCGCGACCTGATCGAGGGCCGGCACAATTACGTCCTGTCCGTGCTCGCGCACACCGAGCCCGCTGCGCTCGCGGACCTGCGCGCCGCGGCGCGCGACGTGTCCGACCGGCTGTACCTGCGCGTCCCGCACGCCGCGCTGCCGGCGGTCCGGCGCGGGCTGGGCCTGATGCGCGGCGGGCTGCGGACGCTGGGCGAGGCCGGCCTCGGCTTCGGCGGCGCCGAGGCGGACTCGATGGCCCGCTCGATGCTGGCCGTCCTGGACCTGGAGGGGCTGCCGCATGCGTAAGAAGAAACAGCATCCGCGGTCCGCGTGCGCCCGGCGCACCGCCGGCGTCACGCTGGACCACGCCGCGCCCTGGTACGACTGGCTGGCCCCGCTGATGACGCTGGGCCTGGAGGCTCGGCTCCAGCGCCGCGTGGTCGCGGGCCTGCGGACGGACCGGCCGATGGCCGCGCTCGACGTCGGCTGCGGGACCGGCACGCTGACGCGCCAGCTCCACGCGGCGATACCGGCCGGCCCGGGCCGGCGCGTCGTCGGGCTCGACGCCGCCGAGGCGATGATCGCCGTCGCGCGGCGCAAGGCGGCCGGCCGCGAGGGCCTGGAATTCCAGGCCGCGCTGGCCGAGGAACTGCCCCACGCCGACGGGACGTTCGACCGCGCGATCTCGACGTTTTTCTTCCATCACCTGAACTACGACCTGAAGCGGCGCGCCCTGGCGGAGCTGTGGCGGATCCTCCGGCCGGGCGGGCAGGCCGCCATCCTGGACGTGGACATCCCGTATTCCTGGTTCGGCCGCCTCTGCGCGTATTCCGGCTACTGGCTGTTCCGCCAGCCGGAGATCAAGGAGAACATCACCGGTCGCCTGCGCGAGGCGCTGGACGCTGGCCCGTTCCGCGGGCACTGGCGCATTGCGTCCCGGCACTCCGGCTATTTGAGCCTGTTCGAACTGAAGAAACCCGAAACCAAGAAGGAGACCACATGAAGAGAGTCCTGATGATCCTGGCGGCCGCCATCCTGGCGGGGGGCATGGCGGGCGCCTCGACGCCCGACGACCCGATCGGCGCCGCGGTGGAGAAGTACTTCGCCGGGACCTTCGCCGGCCTCAAGGCCGTGGCGGACCAGAAACCCACGGAGGACACCCTGCGCCGCGTCATGAAACCGCTGGCGGAGAAGACGGACGGCTTCTTCGGCGGCACGCTGATCGACACCGACTTTGTCATCCGCGAGGTGTACTTCAAGCGCGATTTCCTGGCGCGCGGCTTCGATCTCAAGAAGGTCGAGCAGTTGGACTACTTCTGGGAGCTCATGCGCAAGGCACCGGCTCCGCAGTTGAGCGAGCCGGGCCACGGCAACATCATGCAGCCGCGCCTGATCGCGATGCGCTATCCCGTGATCACCGACGGCCGGCTGGAATCGGTGGTCAGCATCATGGTCCGTACCGGGGCGTTCCTGGAGGCGACCGGGCTCGACCGCTGCCGCGGCTACCGGATCTTCTGCCGCGGCGTCCTGGCCGAGGAAGAGGATGGCGACCGGAAGGGCGACTGGAAGTCCGTGACGCTCGCCCTGCCGTCCACGGAATGGCGGATTGAGTACCTGCCCTGAACGGAGGACGGCCATGCACATGCTGATCGCGGGGGCGGGCGGGGTCCTCGGGCGCGAACTCGCGCGGCAGGCCCTGGCGCGCGGGGACCGGGTGAGGGCGCTGGTCCTTGCCCGCCGGGAACTGGACGGGATCGAGCATCCGCTCCTCGAAATCCGGGAGGCGGATGTCACCCGGCCGGAGACGTTGCGCGGCGTCTGCGAGGGCGCGGACCGGGTCATCTCGTGCGTCGGCATCACCCGGCTCAAGGGGCGCATGACGCACGAGGACGTGGACTATCGCGGCAACCTGAACCTCCTGCGCGAGGCCGAGAAGAGCCGCGTCGGCAAGTTCGGCTTCATCTCGCCCGCGGGCACGCCCGAGGGGCATCGCGAAGCGCCGCTGTTGGCGGCCAAGCATCGCTTCGAAACGGCCCTGCGCGCGTCCGCCGTGCCGTGGGTGATCTTCCGGTCCGGGGGCTTCTTCTCCGACCTGGCCGAAATGAAGAAGATGGCCGCGCGCGGCCCGCTCTTTGTCATTGGCCGCGGCACGGAGAAGAGCACGCCGATCCACGTCGCGGACCTCGCGGAGATCATGCTGGCCGATATGGAGACGACCTGGAACGCTGTTGTCGAGGCCGGCGGGCCGGAACACTTGAGCTGGCTGGACATCTGCCGGACCTGCTTCGAGGCGCAGAACCGACCTCCGAAGATCATCCGCGTGCCGGCGGGGCTCTGCCGGGCGACGCTGGCCGTGCTCCGGCCTTTTTCCCCGCGGCGCCACGCGATGGGCCAGCTGTTGCTGTTCATGTCCACGCGCGATGTCTGCACCCCGCCGCGCGGGCGCCTGAAGCTGCGCGAGTACCTGCGAAGCTTGGACGGCCGGGCCACGGCTTAAGAAATCTTAAGGATTGTTGGATGGCAGGAGTTGGTCGCGCCGACCTACGCTGGTCATGAGTATCGGCGTTGAACGACCTGCACTCATGACGTTTCCTCGTCACAACTTGCGGCCTTGGAAGAGGGGCTTCGTGTTTCTGCTCCTGGGGGTGGTCGCCGCGCCCGGAGCGGGCGTCGCGAGCGGGCCCTGGGCGGGGTGGTCGCAGCGGCCCAAGGAAGAGAAAGCGGAACTGCTCAACACGCTCGTCATCGGCGGGATGGGCGTGTACGGCCTGCTGTTCTGGGGATACGGCGGGCACACGTTTCAATTCGTCGACGAGGGCTGGTTTCAGCAGGACAGCATCCACGGCGGGGCCGACAAGCTGGGCCACGCGTTCAGCACGTACGTGGGCGCGATGAGCTTCAGCGCGGTGTATGAGAATTGGGGCTACGACGCCCACGCGGCGTCGCGCCTGGGCGCCCTGTCGGGCTTCGCCACGTTTTTCATGATCGAGTTCGGGGACGCCTTCAGCCGCCACGGCTTTTCCCTGCAGGACCTCGCGGCGGACGCGGCGGGCGCGCTGTGGGGGTACGCCCGCCGGGAGTGTCCGGCGCTGCGCCGACTGGTGGATTTCCGGGTCTCGTACTTCCCGTCGTGGGGTTCCCTCCACGGCCATACCTCGGACTACATCAGCGATTACTCCGGCTTCACGTATCTCCTGGCCTTCCAGGGCAGCGGGGTGGACGCCCTGTCGTCGACCTGGCTGAAGTATCTCGAGCTCCACGCCGGCTATTACACGCGAGGCTACGAGGTCCAGGACTGGTGCCACTACGGCGAGCCGCACCGGGTCGTGTACGCGGGCGTCGGCTTGAACCTGTCGGACCTGGTCGAGAAGACCGGATGGCGCAAGACCGCGACCTTCCTGGAATTCTACCAGCCGCCGTGGACGGAACTTTCAACGAGTTACAACCTGGACCGGTGATGAACGACGCGCCTCCAGCCTCCCCGCCGGGTCGGTCGATTCGCCGCCTGCTCGTTTTTTTTGTCCTGCTGTTCCTGGCCTCCGCCGTCTACCGCCCGCTGTGGGAGCCGGACGAAGGGCGGTACACGGCCGCCGCGCTGGAGATGCTGCGCGCCGGCGACTGGTGGCGGCCGGCACTCAACCCGGAGCAGCCGCATTTTTCAAAGCCTCCCGTCATTTACTGGTCCCTGATGCCGGGCCTCTCGTGGTTCGGGCGCCGGGAATGGGCCGCGCGCCTGCCCAACATGGCGGCGTGGATCGCGGTCCTTGCGCTGCTGGCCGAGGCCGGGCGCCGCTTCCGTCCCGGAGCCGGCGGGATCCCCGCGCTGGTCTTCGCCAGTTCGGCGTTCCCTTTCGTCGCGTTTTCCTTCGTGACGCCCGATATCCTCCTGTCGCTCTTCGAGTTGATCGCCGCGACGGGATTCCTGTTCGCGCGCTACCGGCCGGGCAAGCAGGATTCCCGGTTCTGGCTGACGCTCGCCTACGCGGCGCTGGGCGCGGGGTTCCTGACCAAGGGCCCGCCCGTCCTGCTGCCCTGGATCGCGTGGGGGATCACCGCGGCGCTCCTGCGCGACCGGGCGGCCCGGCAGCAGGCGGCGTGGTGGCCCGGCGTGATCGTGTTTCTCCTCCTGGGATGCGCCTGGTACGTGGCCGCCATCGCGTACGAGCCCCGGCTCCTTTCCTTCTTCCTGCGCGGGGAGGTCGTGGACCGGATCTTCACCTCCGCCCATGGGCGCAATCCGCAGTGGTACAAGGGATTCGTGATGTACGGCGGCATTCTGGCCGTCGGGTTTCTCCCCTGGGCGCCGTGGGCCCTGCGCGCGTTGCGCGGGCGATCGGACGGGTGGTTCCAGCGCCTGAAAGAAACCGAGCCCTGGTCCCTGTATTTTGCGGTCTGGTTGGCCCTCGGCCTGGCAGTCTTCCTGCTGGTCCCCTCGCGCCTGCCGCTCTACATCCTTCCCCTGGCCGCCCCCGTGGCCTGGCTGCTGGCCCGGTCGCTCCCGGAATCCGCGCTGCTTCGGACGGGGACGCGCCGGGCGCTGGCCGCCTGGGGCCTGGCGATGCTCCTCGGCGTTGTCGCAGCCAGCCATTCGGAATCCAAGGCGGGCTCCCGCGGCCTGGCCCGGTTCCTGCAGCAGGAGAATCTCCTGCCCGCGGAGGAAATCGTCTTCGTCGAATCGCGGCCCTATTACGGGCTCGTGTTTTACACCGGCGCGGAGGTCGAGCGGTGCGATCTCGTCGAGCCTCGCCCCCTGCCCGGCGCGCCGTTCCTGTCGTTCGAGACCGTCCTGGAGGAAATCCAGCGCGAGCAGGAGGCTCGCTTGTGGATCGTGAAAGGAACGAAATACGAGAGCTTCAAGAAGAAACTCGTTGGGCGGGCGGTGATCGTGGCGGACACGGGGCCGGCCTACCGGGATTTCTGCTTCGTCAAAACGGAGACCGCGCCGGGTTCGGCGCGGGCATTCATGCCGGGGCCGCCCGCCGCGGGCAGCCCGGTCGTCCTCGGAACCGTTGCAGCCATGAAGGAGAGCCCATGAGTAGTTATATTTCGGAACTGGCGCAGCCGATGGTGATCGTCGGGTACCTGGGCCAGGCCCTGTTTTTCTCCCGCTTCCTGGTCCAGTGGATCGCCTCCGAGCGGCTGAAGCGGTCGATCGTGCCGGTCGTGTTCTGGTATCTTTCCCTCGGCGGCGGCGCGCTGCTGCTGGCCTATGCGCTCTGGCGAAAGGACCAGGTCATCGTCCTGGGCCAGCTGGTCGGGGTTTTTGTTTATGTCCGAAACCTCATGCTTATCCGCCGGCACAAAGAGCCGGCCATCCCCGTCCAGCCCGCGTAGGCCGGCCATGTCCCGCCCCGCCTTTGCGCAGTTGCTGCTGCTGGCCGCCTTCCTCTGGGGCGGCGAGATGGTCCGCCGCGACCTGTGGACGCCGGACGAGGTGCGCTACGCGTACGTCGCGGGCGAGATGCGCGACGGCGGCCACTGGCTGGTCCCGCACCGGAGCGGCGAGGTCTACGCGCACAAGCCCCCGCTGCTCTTCTGGCTGAACAACGCGATGGCCTGGCTCACCGGCCTGCCCATCGGGCGCGTGACCTCGCGCCTGCCCGGCTTCCTCGCGGGCCTAGCCACGCTCTGGCTGACCGCGCGGCTCGCTGAACGCTGGCGCGGGCCGGCGGCGGCCTGGCCCGCCGTGCTGGTGCTGTGCACGAATTACCTCTTCTGGCACGAGACCGGGTTCGGCCGGATCGACGGCCTGCTGCTCGGCCTGACCACGGCGGCGATCTACCTGCTGGTTCGCAACGACGACGCGCCGGGCCTCTGGCGGCCGGCCCTGGCCTACGCCTGCATGGGCCTAGCCATCCTGGCGAAGGGGCCCGTCGGGTTCATCGTGCCCGCCGGCGCCTACGCGGCCCTGCGCTGGGCGGCCGGGGAGGGGCGGAGCCTGAAGAAAAGCCATTGGCTCTGGGGGCCGTTCATCACCCTGGCGTTCCCCGCCGCCTGGCTCGGCCTGGTCTGGTGGCAGGGCGCGCCGGACGGCTACTTCCGCGCGGTGCTGTACCAGCAGAATATCGCGCGCGCCGTCGGCGAACTGGGCCACGAGCAGCCCTGGCACTATTTCCTCACCACCTTCCCCGTGGACCTGCTGCCGTGGACGCTGCTCCTCCCGGCCGCGTGCCTTGCGCTGGCCCGCGATCCCGAGGCGAAGGAATTCCGCCGCCGCCTCGCGGGCTGGATCCTGTTCGTGATCGCCTTCTTTACGTTAAGCACCAGCAAGCGTCACATCTACATCCTGGGCGCTTTCCCTGCGGCGGCGATTCTGCTGGGCGGCGCGTGGGACGCCATGGCGCGCGCGCCCGGGCGGTGGGTCAAGGCCGGCGTCTTCGCCTTCCTGGGCGTTTATGTTGTCGGCGGCATCGGCTGCCTGGCCGCCGGCTTGTTCGCGCGGCTCCCGATCCCGGCCGCCGTTCTCTGGCCCGCGGGCCTTGCGGCCCTGGGCGGCGCGGCCTGGATGATCGCCGAACTGCGCCGGCGCGGCATCGCGCTCCGCCTGTTCTACGGGATCGCCGCGGCCATGCTGCTGATCCAGTGGGGTATCGGCACGTGGGTCTATCCCGCCATCAACCCGCTCAAGACCCCCACCTCGCTCGCCGCCGAGGCGGCGGCAAAAATCGCGCCGGGGCATCCCCTGCTGATCTACCAGTACAACGGCGAGATCTTCGCCTACTACGCCCGGCGGCCCGGACGCGTGTTCTACTCGGTCGCCGAAATGGAGGCCGCCATGCGCCGCGAGGGGCGCGGTATCGCCGTCTTCCTGGAGAAGGACTGGGAATCGGTTCGGAAAGACCTGCGCGTCCCGGGAACCGCCCGGCCGTTCCAGTCGGGCAGCAAGGAAATGATCCAGTACGACTACGCCGCCGCGTCGCCGGCGCCCGCCGGCCCTCCCTGAACAGCGCCGGCCCGTTACGGCAGGGGGTTCATCCGGCGGAGGATGAACGGCCGGGGATGGATGTTCACCCCGTCCGGCGCCGGGGGGAAGATCGGCGTCAGTTGCAGCCGGTTGTCGTCCAGGAACTCGAAGCGCATGCTCGCCGCCACGCCCGGCGCGCGCACGTCCGTCAGGTTCATCTCGCCGCCGGGCAGTTCCATGCCATTGATGTTGATCGAATCCACGGTGAAGATGCTGAAATCGGGCCGCGTGCCGATGTCGAGGATCAGCTCGCTCGCGCTGACGGAGTAGGGGGCCTGGAAGCCGCCCGTGTAGGTGATGACGATCTTGTCGGCCCCGCCGGAAAGTTTGCGCTTGGTGATGGCCACCACGGTCCTGAAGGCCGAGATCGTCAGCGTGTGCGACGCGCCCGGCGCGAACTCGTAGCGGATGGGCCCCTCGATGCTCGTGCACTCCCCGTTAATGGGCTCGAGGACGGAGGTCATGTAGTCCTTCAGGCTGTCCATCTCCGTCACCCACGCGCCCGCCATCCGGTCGTCCGGCTGGACGGCGTGCAGGGGCCCTCCGAGTGCCCAGCCAGCGCCCAGAACCAGTGCCGCGCCCGCCGCAAGGAGCCAAAACCGGTGGATCTTCATGATATTTCCTTTCCTGCGTCGTTCCTTGAACAGGATCACGGGAAGAAGCCTACAGGAAGGAACCGCGAAATACACGAAAGACACGAAAGGGGCCAAGGCCCCGATCCTCTTTAGCGTATTTCATGTCTTTCGTGGTTAATGCTTCCACACCCGGAAGTACGCCCGGGGCATGTCGCCCGTCGCGGGAATCTGGATCGCCGGCTCCGTCGCCGCGCTGGTCGAGAGGTTGATCCATTCCGGCGGCGCGAGATCCAGCGTCCGCTGCAGGATGTAGTAATGCCCGGCCTCGCCCTGCACCTGGAGCGTCCAGCCGGCCGGCTCGCCTCCCGTGCTCTGAATCTCCGGCGGCGGGCCGGACGGGGTCTCGTTCATCACGGCCTGGATCGCCGCCGCGTCGAGCGAGGTGTTGTAGATCCGGACGTCGTCCAGGAGGCCGTGCAGGGGCGCGTAGGCGTTCGGCGGGTTGGCGCCCAGCCAGATCTCGACCGACGGCGCCGCCGTGATCTCCCCGCTCTTCGCCGCGCTGCCGACCTCCGCGCCGTCCAGGAACAACCGCAGCGCGCTCCCGTCGTACGTCATCGCCGCGTGATGCCACGCGTCGAGCGCCAGGCTGCCGCTGGACGCGATCAGCGTCGTCGTGCTGCCGCCGGTCTTCAGCCGCGCGCGCAGCCGCCGGTCCGCGCCGACCGTGGTCAGCGAGAGCATCCAGGTGTGATCCTGCTCCGCGCTGCCGACGGCCTTGGACACGAGCCGCGGGTCGTTGTCGACAGTGGCCGGGTCGAGCCGGACCCACGCGCAGATGGTCAGCGCCGTGCCTGCGACGTCCCACGCGCCCACGTTGACGCGGTCGTCCGCGCCGTCGAAGGCGAGCGCGTTGTCCTTCGTGCCCGCCGTCCATGCCGCGCCGGAGACGAGACCCGTGCGCCCGCTGCCGCTGGAATCCATCGTGACCGTCCCGAACCGCTCGTCCAGCCGCCAATGCGCCACCGCGCCGTATTGCAGGAGGACGAACGACGCCTCGGCGATTGCGCTAGGGGCCAGCCCGTTGCGGAACGCCCGCGTCTTGACGGTCGCCGAGTTCGTCAATTCGATCGCGCCGCCGTAGGCCGCGTCCGATTCGTCCGGGTCCGAGCCGTCGAGCGTGAAGCGGATCACGACGCCCGTCGTCGCGCAGGCGATGGTCACCGACTGCGTGCCCAGGAACGACCCGCCCGGCGGCGCGATCGTCGGGGTCAGGACTTGCGGCCCGGTGAACGCCGCCGAGGCGATCGCGCTCGGGACGTGGCCCGTCTTGAACCCGCGGGCCTTGAGCGTCACGGAGGTTGTCACCGACAGCGCGTTGGTGTAGAGCGCCGAGGGGCCGGGCTGGTTCGTCGGGGTCGAGCCGTCGGTCGTGCACCAGATCTCCGCGCCGGCCGTGGCGCAGGTGAGCGTGACGGAGAGCGGCTCGTCGAAGGCCCCGCCGTTCGGCGCGATGACCGGCCGGGCTACGGTCGGCTCGCCGGAGGGCGAGTCGTTCCGCCAGACGTGCAGCTTCGTGTAGTCGTCGTACGCGATGCTGACGAGGTCCGGGTCGCCGTCGCCGTCGAGATCGAACGCCCGTGCGCCGAGATGGCTCTCGCGGCCGGAGCCGACCTCGTGGACGGCGAACGAGCCCGCGCCGTCATTTTCCCATACCTGGATCTTTTCCGTGCCGCGGTGCTCGGCGAGGGAGAGGTCCGTGTCGCCGTCCCAGTCGAAATCCGCGGCGTCCAGGCTGTTCATCGTGTACTGCGTTGCGATCGTCCGGCGCGTCCAGCCGGCGTTGGTCGGGCCGGCGGCGGGCTGCTCCCACCAGCAGGCCAGCGCGTCCGCCGCCGCGCCGGAATTCTCCTCCGTGGCGGCGATGTCCGGCCGGCCGTCGCCGTTGAGGTCCGCGATCGCGCAGCGGTCGGGCCAGTCGGCCTCGGGGAACGAGCCGACGGTGAACACGGGCCAGTTCCCGGAGCCGTCGCCCGGGTTCCGCGCCCACAGGACCGTCTTGCTGCCGCCGCTGGTGAAGGCGATGTCGAGGTCCGTGTCGCCGTCCACGTCCGCGACGCCGATCCCCTCGTCGGAATCGTTCGCGCAGACTTGGACGCGCGGCCAGGAGCCCGTGCCGGGCGAGACCGGGATCTCGAAATAGTAAATCCCCTGCATCGTCGAGATCACGATTTCCTCGCGGCCGCCGGCGACGAACTGCGCGAGCCGGTAGCCCTGGAAGCCCTCGGCGTGGTCGCTGTGCGGGACGTCGCCGAAAAGCACCGGCGCGGCCCAGCCCGTCGCGCCCGCGTCCGCCGCCTCGATCCAGTAGAGATCAATCCGGTTCCCGCCCGCGTTGTCCTGCAGGCCGAGCAGGTCCGCCCGGTCATCGCCGTCCACGTTCGCGGCCAGGAAGAGATGCCCGCCGCCGAACGCCGTCGCGCGCGTCCACGCGCCGGTCATCGCGCCGCCGGGATTCCGGTAGACGTACGGGCCGCTGGAAAGGTCGAGGTCGCCGTCGCCGTCCGCATCCATGGCGTCGAGGCCGAACGTGCGCACGTGATTGGCGCCGGCCTCGATGTAGCACCAGAAGTCCAGGCTCGGCGGGCCGCCGGCGTTGTTGCGGTAGATCCAGGTCGGGGCCGAGTTCCAGTTGTAGATGCCGACGATGTCCGGGTCGCCGTCGTTGTCGATGTCGCCCGTCTCCGCGCTGTAGCTGCCGTCGGACTGGATGACATGTTCGCTCCAGGCCAGGCCTGCGCCGCCGTTCAGCATCAGTTTCAGGCCGCGGTGCGTGGAACTGGCCATGCCGCCGACAAGCAGGTCGTCGTCGCCGTCGAGGTCCCAATCCGTGGCCTGCAGGTTATGACAATAATCCACGACCACGACCGCGCGCCCAGTCCACGTCCCGTCCACGAGCGGGGTGGGCGAGCGATACCACGTCACCGCGTAGCCCGCGCGCTCGGACTGGGAGAACGCGACGTCGTTCGACCCGTCGCCGTCGAAATCGCCGACGACGACCTTGCACGAGTTGGCCGTCCAGTCGCCGGTCTGGTTGAACCAGGCGGCGTCCACGGTCCTGTTCGTGTAGCACGCCGCGATGCGGCAGGCGGCGGGGGAGTCGGGCGTCGGGAACCAGAAGCCGTTCAGGATGAGGTCCGGGTCGCCGTCGTTGTCCAGGTCGCCGGCCTCCATGCCCTCGTGCGAGGCGTGGCTGATCAGCACCTCCGTCCACGTGCCGCCGGCCTCCTGCAGCCAGAGCTGGGTCCGGCTGTCCATGCGCATCGCGACGTCCGGGCGGTCGTCCCGGTCGAAATCCGCGACGACGATGTCCTTCACATATTCGAGGCTGTTGCCGATCGGACGCTGGGCCCAGTTCGTACCGCCGCCGAGGTTCTCGTACCAGACCGCGATCCCGGCCCCGTCGGAGGACGGGCTGTCGCCGAGCCGCGTGATCACGTCGAGGTCGTTGTCGCCGTCGAGGTCCGCGGTCTTGAAATCGTCCGCGCGGGGATAGCTGTACGTGCCGGTGATGGAAACGAGGACGGAGCGCGTCCAGTCCGGGGCCATGAACACCTGGAGGCTGGTCTGGCCCTCCTGGACGGCGATCACGTCGTTGAGTCCGTCGCCGTTGACGTCGCCGACGTCGCGCTCGTAGGCGAAGTAGGTGTCATCCAGGATCACCTCCTGGAAATTCAGCTCCGCCCGGGCCCCGCAGGCCAGCCCCGCCCCCATCGCCGCGAGGATCATCCATCGCTTCATCACCAGCAAGATACACAGTGGCGCAAAAAAGGTAGAGCCGGCCTTATGCCGGCTATCAGGAGCCCGCCTCGATTTTTTCGGTGCACGTGCAAACGGCTGAAAGAGGCGTACATTGCCTTGATGAATACAGCCCCTCATTACCGGGCCATTCTGCACGCCGTCCAGGAGCCTATTCTCGTCATCGACCGGCAGATGCGGATCGTGGAGGCGAACGAGGCGGCGCAGAAGGTCTTTTCCAAGGGATCCGCTCCGCTGACGGGGTGTGCGTGCCACCGGGCCACCCACGGGTTGCTCCAGCCCTGCTCGGAAACCGGGCTGCATTGCCCCGTGATCGAGGTCTTCGAGACCGGGCGGTTCGTGCGCGCCGTGCATCGGCACCAGCGGGTGGATGGCGGCGTGGTCTGGGAGGAAATCCTCGCCTCGCCGCTGCGGAACGAGCAGGGCGAGATCGTGGCCGTGGTCGAGGAACTGCGCGACCTGACCGAGGCGCTTCAGCACCGGAGCCTGATCAAGGAATTGCAGGCGCAGGTCAGGCGGCTCGAGGGCATCCTGCCCATCTGCGGGCATTGCAAGAAAATCCGGAACAAGTCCGGCGCCTGGGAGGAGATCGAGGTTTACGTCCGCGACCGCACCGACGCCGATTTCTCCCACAGCATCTGCCCCGATTGCCTCACGAAGCATTACGCGGCATTCAAGGCTTGAGCCGCCACCAGAGCCCTGTGCATTCGGGCAGGATGACGCCGCGCTCGCTCTCGACGATCTCCGCCGCCGTTTCGTCGCCGAAGAAAAACCGGGCCAACTGCACGCCCTCGGCCCGATCGCGGAACCGGTAGTCGGTCCGGATCCAGGCGCGCTGGAATCCCTCCGTATTAAGGAAAGAGAAGTACGCCGCCAGGGGATCGGGAGGATGCGGCGTGGTGAAGCCGGTCCCGAGGGTCTCGATCAGGATCACCCGGCCGCCCGGGCGCAGCACGCGTTCCATCTCCGCCAGCGCGCGGCGCAGTTCCGGCTCCGGGTTCCCCGTCGCGATGTAGCACAGGCTCCAGCCCGCGATCGCCACGTCGGCCGACGCGTCTTCCGCCGGGACTCGCCGCGAGTCCGCCGCGGCGACGCTCCAGTTTCCCAGCCCCATCTTCCGCAGCCGGGCGGCGGCGACCTCCAGCATGGCGGGCGAGAGGTCGTACGCCCGGATGGATTTCGCGAGCGGCGCCAGCAGGCACGTGACCCGGCCCGTGCCCGCGCCGAAATCCACCACGTCCATGCCGCGAAACGGAATGATCTTTTCCAGTGACGAGAGCAGGTTCCCCTCGTGGTCCTCGCGGGACACCAGTTCCTCGTATTCCCCCGCGCGGCAGCGGTAGATCTCGTCGTGGTCGGGCATGGGGCGCATCGTACGGGCGGCATGGCGTCACGTCCAGCCGTGAACATCGGAGGCCGGCCGGCTCACCACGGCGGGCGATTCCCCGCCCCGTCTCCAGGTTTTCACTCTCTCATCCTCTTTCTCTTTCTCCCACTCCTTCTCGAACACGTGAGATCAGCAAAGGAAAGGGCGAGAAGGAGAAGGAGCGGGAGAAGGAGAAAGAGGTTGGACCTGAACCCTTTCTCCTTGCCTCCCGCCCCGGGGGGGGTATCTTGAACTTTATAGTTCTGCCGGGAGGCTATCGTGAACCGCGTCGTCCGCCGCTTCTTCCGGGTGATCCGACTCGGGCCGTAGGCTGTCCGGGCGGGATTTGTTCTGGCCGTGAACCCGCGGGGCGGGTTAACATTTCATCCCGTGGCGCCGGGTGGGCCCATCGCTCCGTTGCCGCGCCGAAAGCGTGGTGAACTTCGGGCCTGCCCCGCCGTGGTTGCGGTGGGCCCTTAGCTCAGTTGGTCAGAGCAGGGGACTCATAATCCTCTGGTCGCAGGTTCGAGTCCTGCAGGGCCCACCACAACCAGTTGCAGATTCATCTTTCCCTCTTTCTCTTGCTCCATCTCGAACTCGCTCCAGGGCGAATGAAAAGGGGAGAAGGGTAGAGAAAAAGAAGGAGAAGGAGGGCGAGAAGAAGATGCGCGGAGTGATCAGGCCGGTTCCACCCGGTTCCGCTGCACGCCGAGGCCTTCAATGCCGACCTCGACCTCGTCGCCGGGGCGGAGCAGGACCGGGGGCTGGCGCGCGGAGCCGATCCCGCCAGGCGTGCCCGTGGAGAGCACGTCGCCGGGCTCGAGCGTCATCGCGGCGCTTGCGTAGGCGATCAGGTGCGCGATCCGGAAGATCATGTCCGACGCCCGCGCGTCCTGGACGACCTGCCCGCGGATCTTCGAGGTCAGCCGCAGGGCGTACGGGTCGGGCACCTCGTCGGCCGTAACGAGGAACGGGCCGAGCGGGCAGAAGGTGTCCCGGCTCTTCGCGCGGAACCACTGGCCGTCGGCGCGCTGCGCCGCGCGGTCGGTGACGTCGTCGAGGATCGTGTAACCCGCGACGCAGGACATCGACTCGTCTTCGGAAATGTTTCGCGCCGTCTTCCCGATGACGGCGGCGAGCTCGACCTCGACGTCCACCTCGGCGTCGGCGGGGATGCGGATCGGATCGTTTGGCCCGGCGAGCGAGGTCGCGGCCTTGGCGAAGAGGATCGGGCGGTCGGGCGTCTTCGAGTCGAACTCGGCGATGTGGTCGCGGTAGTTCTTGCCGAGGCAGATGATCTTGCCGGGGCGCGCGACGGGCGGACCGAGCCGGACGCCTTCCGTGGGAACGATCTTCCGGTTTTTCTCCGCGAGCAGGCCGCGCAGGCGCTCCAGGCCCCAGCGCGAGAAGAAATGGGCGTCGTAGTCCTCGATGTCGAAGGCCATCGCGCGGACGTCGAGAATCCCGGCCTGTTCCTTGCCGGGGGCGTCCTCCAGCCACACGCCAGGGCGTTCCGCGCCGGGGGGGCCGAATCGCACAAGTTTCATGAGGGTTCCTCCCGGCGCGGCTTCGAGACCGCCTGCCCGTCGGGCCCGAGCGCGGCGCGCGACGAGCCGGCCTCCGCGAGCACCTGGTCGGCCGTGCGGAAATGGCACTTCGCGATGTCGAGCAGGAGCGGCGCCCCCTTCGACTTCACCAGCTGCACGGCGACGGCGCGGACGGCGTCCGACGCGCCCTTGGGGATGGTGACGTTGAGCTGCTGACCGAGCTGCTGCAGCGCGCGCACGAAGCCGGCGCGCGCGACGATGGAGGCGGCGGCGACGGCGGGATCGGACTCCGCGCGCGGGCGCTGCTCGAGTTTTATTTTCCGGCCCTTCTTCATAAGGGCCTGTTCGATCTGGCGCTTCGGGCCGAACTGGTCGGCGACGGCGCGCGGGCAATCCGGCACACGCTCCAGAACATTCTCGATCGCGCGCGCGTGGCCCCAGGCGAGGATGCGGTTCACGTTGCCCATGCTCGCGTAGAGGCGGTTGTAGGCGCGGGGGCCGATGGCGACGAGGGCGAATCGGCCGCCGACGGCCCGGCGGATGGCCTCGTCGAGGTCGAGGGCCTTGCGCTCGCTGGTGATGGTCTTGCTGTCCCGGACATTCATGTCGCGGAAAAGGCGGACCAGGCGCTCGTCGACGTAGACCGCCGAGATGACCAGGGGCCCGAAGAAGTCGCCCTTGCCGCTCTCGTCGACGCCGATGTGGGGCTGGAAGACCTCGGGCTGGCGGACCTCCTCGTAGCCCAGCCGGGCCTCGCCCAGCACCTGGGGTTCCAGGACGAATTCCACCCAGTCGCGGGCGCCCTTGCCTTGGACAAGGCATTTCCCGCTCTTGTACAAGGAGATACGGCAATCCGGTCCTTCCGCGGCGACCAGGGCGTGGGGGATGGTCAGGGGCCGGTAATTGCCGGTCCGGAGCAGTCCGGAGAGCGTTTGCTGTTGTTCCGGTCCAAGCACAATGGTAAAAGAATGCTGGTCGGTCATGGCGGGCACTGTATCAGAGCGGGCGGGCGGCTGGCAACTGGATGGCGGCCGGTGAAAAAAACGCTTTGACGAAAAGATACCTGTTGACGATTCCGGGGGGGGTAGGGTAGCTTTCTGACATACGCGAGTGTCCAGAGTTTAAAGGGAAGGGGAGATTCCGCTTTTCGGGATAAGGGTATTTACGTATCACGACCAAGCTGGAGGAAGGGCGAATGAAAAAAATCGGAATGACCGTGCTGACGGCGATGGTGGGATTGGCCTTGCTGGCCCCGATGGGCATGGCGGCGGAGAAGAAATCGAAGAAGGCCAAGAAGGAAAGCAAGCCGGCCGAGGAAGCGCCGGCGGTGGCCCAGGTCACACAGGCCGAACTGGCGCAGATGATGGTCAAGATCCTCGGGCTTGCCCGGTTCCTCCCGGTGGCGCCCAGCGACCAGCAGTGCTACGCGGTCCTGCTGGACAACAGTATTTCCCCGGCCGAGGGCTGGGCGGGCACAAAGGTGGTGACGAAGGCGGACTTGGCGCGCGTCATCGTGCAGGCCCTCAAGAAGCAGGGCGAGATCGAGAACCCGGACGATCCGAAGGAATGGATCGACTACCTCAAGAGCCTCGGCGTCCCGATGGATTCCGTGGGCGAGGCCGTCTCCTACCTCGAGCCGCTGCCGGAGCCGGTGGCCACGCACGTGGTTTCCGCGAGCGTCGATCCGCTGGTCAAGCGGCATCGCTTCAATCCCGTGGATGAAATGCAGTACGGCGTGGACATGGATTACGTGGTTCGCGTGTTCAGCCAGTTTGAATTCGAGAACGGCGAGTTCCGTCCGCTGACGCCCGATTGAGGCCGGCGCACGCAAGGCAACCATTCCTGATTATGAGGAGGCGAGCGAGCATGAAACGAACAGCGTGGGTATTCATCGCGGTGGGTTTGATGATGGTGTGCGGCGAGGTCGCCCAGGCCTTGGAAGGCGTCAAGCCTTACCAGGTCATCAACCGTTTGCGCCTGGAGTACGATGACAACATCTACCAGGAAGAGACGGACAAGAACGACAGCATCAAGATCATCGAGGAAATCGAGATCATGCTCAACTACCGGCTCGAGCAGAGCTTCTTGAGCCTGCGCTACCGGCCGTCGTTCGTCTGGTGGAGCGACCGGGAGCCGGATGACACCGATCTCAACCACGAGTTCGATCTCATCGCGAACCACACGTTCACCCCGCGGCTGGCCTTGAGCCTCGTGGACACCTTCCGCCGGGGCGAGCAGCCCGAGCTGACGGACCGCGACGTGGTGGTGCGCGAGAAGGACGACTTCATCTACAACACGGCCAACGGCACGTTGAGCTACATGTTCCGGCCCCAGACCCGCCTGGACGTCGCCGGCCGCTACATCCTGATGCGCTACGACGAGGACGCGGTCTCGGACACCGACGACTTCGACCTGCTGGTCGGCGGCCTGACGCTCCGGCACCAGCTCGTGCAGGAGACGGCGGTGCTCGGCGAGCTGCGCATCGAGGACGTGGACTACGAGGGCCCGGACCGCGGCTCGGCTACGCTCTCGGCCGGCGCGGGCGTGGAGCACTCCTTCAGCCAGAACCTTCTCGGCATGCTGCACGGCGGCTACCAGAACAAGGAATATAACGACAACGACCTGGGCAGCGATTCCTCGCCCTACGCGGACCTGGCGCTGACCTACCTGCCGACGCCGGCCACCCGGCTCTCGCTGGGCGGCGGGTACTCCCTGTTCGAGACCGACGTCTATCCCTTCGCCAACCAGACCCGCGCCCGCGTGTACGCCAGCCTGGCGCACGACTTCACGGCCCGGATCTCGTTCTACTTGAGCGGCGCCTACAGCGACAGCGAGTATGACGCCGAGGACTCGATCGAGGCCGACACGGTGACGGATGGCAACGAGCAGCTCGTGCTGGTCAGCGCGCGCGCCACCTACCAGCTCAACCGGTCGAACTGGCTCGAGGCCGGCTGGCAGTACCAGGATTTCACCTCTGATCTCGAGAACACCGCGGGCGACAGCCTGCGGGAATCGTATGATCGCAACCGCCTGCACCTGGGCTGGAAGCTCCAATTCTGATTCGTCGGGCGCATGGTGCCGGGTAGGGGATTGTAGAAGACTCAAGGCGCTGGCAGGGCGGTAGGCCTTGCCGGCGCCGTTTTTCAGAGAGCATGCCCATGGAACAGCCGAAGGAAGAACAACTGCATTTTCTCGACTACTGGCGGGTCATCCGGTCGAGAAAAGAGATCATCCTCGCCGTGACGCTCCTCGTGGTCCTCACCGGCGTGGCGTTCACCCTGATGCTGCCCAAGACCTTCATGGCCGACGCCCGCATCCTCGTGCGGGAGGACTCGCTCGACGTCGACGTCTTCGAGCGCCAGGCCATTCTCGGGTACAACCCCGTCTTCATGCGCACCCAATACGAGATGATCCAGTCCCGGCAGATCCTGTACCAGGTCATCAACAACCTCAACTTGCAGCAGGTCTGGGGCGAGGAGATCAACGAGGACGGGGCCGCCCTCGACCGCGAAAACACCTACCGCATCTTGAGCCGCAGCGTGAAGGTCGAGCAGTTCCGCGAGACCAGCATGATCACCATCCAGGTGTATCGCGAGAGTTCCGAGGAGGCCGCCCAGATCGCCAACGAGATCGCCTCCGTCTACCGCGATTTCCGGCTCTCCAGCAAGCGGCGCGAAATCAAGCGGGCGGTCGAGGCCCTGGAGCAGGAACTGAAGAAACAGCAGGACAAGGTGGACCTCGCCGAGCAGGAGGTCGAGCGCATCCGCTCGGAACTCGGCCTTTCCATCATGGGGCCGGCCGGGCAGGGCTTCCGCGCCGACAAGCTGCGCCTGCAGCAACTGGAGGCCGACCGCATCGGCGCCCGCGTCGAGATGCTCGTGCGCAAGGCGCGCCTGGACCAGCTGGAATCGTTGACCGGCGAGGAGCTGATGTCCGCCTCCGCCTACATGGTACAGGACCAGGTGTTGTCCACCATCCGCGCGCAGCTCATCGATTCCGAGGTCAGCCTGAAGATCATGCTGGAGAGCTACGGGCCCAACCACCCGGAGGTCAAGCGGCTCCAGGCGGGCGTGGACGAGCTCAAGAAAAAGCTGGCGACCGCGCTCAACGGGCTCAAGAAAGGCCTGCGGGCCGAGTACGAGGTCGCCCTCTCCAAGTTCAACGCCCTCGAGACGGAACTGCAGCAGGCCCGCAAGGCGGACATCGAGACCGAGCGCGAGAGCTACCTGCCCTTCCAGCGGGCCGAGCGCGAGATGCTGGTCCAGCGGGAGATTCTCAACGCGCTGCGCGCTCGCGTGGCCCAGCAGGGCATCGAGATGGAAGTGCCGCGCACGCCCGTGGAACTCGTCGACCCGGCCGAGGCGCCCTCCCGTCCCGTCAGCCCCAACCTCATCCTCAACCTGCTCTTGAGCTTGGTCCTCGGCCTCGGCGCGGGCATCAGCCTGGCGTACTTCATCGAGTACCTCGACACCTCCGTCAAGACCGTGGACGACGTGGAGCACTACTTGAGCCTGCCGGTCCTCGGCGTGATCCCGCAGAAGGTCCGCCCGCTGACGGAGGAGGGGCCGGACAGCCCGCACGCGGAGGTCTACCGCGTGCTCAAGACCAACATGCAGTTCGCCAACAAGGGCGTCTCCGGCGGCGCGTACGCGCTCGTCAGCGGCGGCGTCGGCGAAGGCAAATCCACCACACTCTTCAACCTGGCCTACGTCTGCGCCCAGCTCGGCGAGAAAGTCCTGGTCGTCGACTCCGACCTGCGCCGCCCCGTCCAGCACACCTTCCTGAAGGCCTCCAACCGCTTCGGCCTGACCAACGTGCTGATGCGGGACGTGCCGATCGAGGAAACCATCAAGACCACGAGCATCCCGAACCTGCATTTCCTGCCGAGCGGCAAGCTGCCCCGCTCGTCCTTCGGCCTGCTGGACTCCCAGCGGATGCGCGAGCTGATCAAGAACCTCAAGGCCCGCTACGACTACGTCTTCTTCGATTCGCCGCCGATCATGGGCGTGACGGACGCCTCCATCCTGGCCAGCGAGGTCGACGGGGTCATGCTCGTGGTCCAGTACCGCAAGTATCCCCGGCAGATTTCCCTGCGCGCCAAGCGCATGCTGGAGAACGTGGGCGGCAACGTGCTGGGCGTGATCCTGAACAACATCAATATCTTGCGGGATGATTATTACTACTATTATCATTCCTACTATTCACACTACGAGCCGTCGGAGGAGGCCAGGCCGGAGGAGCCCGGCGCCTCGGCTTCCTCGAAGAAAGACGCGCTCTAAACAGGAACCCGGACCGTGAAACGCGTTATACTTCCGATCGCCCTGTGCGTGCTCGTGGCCGCCGGCGGCTGCGCCCGGTGGCGCAAGACGCCCGGAGAAGTCGTGCTGCCCTCGGGGGCCCGGATGCCCCCGGCCACGGCGTCCGCCGCCGCCCCGGCGCCCGCGCCGGATGCAGCCGCGGTCTCGACGGCGCCCGCGCCGTCCGCCGTCGTTCCCCCGCCGCCCGCGGCGGAGCCGAAGCGCCGCTGGTGGCAGCGCAAGCCCAAGACGGCTCCTGCGCCGTCCGCGGCCCCCGCGGTGACGGCCGTGACGCCGCCCCCGGCGGCGCCGAACGCCGCCCCGGCCGCGAGCCAGCCGAAGAGCTCGTGGTGGGGCCGCCAGCCCAAGGAATCGCCGGTGTCGGCCACGGCGACCCAGAAACCCGTCCGGGTCTACCGTATGAAGGTGGGGGATCCCATCGTCATTGCCCTGCGCGGGATCCCCGGCTATCCGGGCGGTCAGCAGAACATCGAGGGCGTGCTGGACGAGAACGGCTGCATCAACCTGCCCTTCCTCAATGTCGTGCAGGCGTCGGGCAAGACGCCCTCGGAACTGGAGCGCGAAATCCGCGACCGGTACATCAACGAGGGCTACTACCGCGACCTCGGCGTGAATATCATCATCCCCAGCCAGAGCTACTTCGTGCGCGGCGAGGTGCGCGGGGCCGGCCGCTTCCAGCTGATGGGCGGCACCACCATCCTCCAGGCCATCGCCTCCGCCGGCGGGTACACCGAGTTCGCTAATCCCCGGCGCGTGGAACTGCTGCGCGGCGAGCAGCGGTTCGTCGTCAATATGCGCGAGATCGAGAAGTATCCGGCGCGAGATAAGGAACTCGAATCGGGAGATGTGATCATTGTGCCCCGCAGCGCGTTCTGACCAGTCCGTCTTCCCGGACGACGGGCGCGGGGAGCGGCGCCGGCACCGGAGCGCGCTCCCCATCTCTCGGCGCCAGTCCCTGTACGAATGGACGGCCCTGGCGCTGCTCTTGGCCGGCCCGCTCGTCGGCGCGGTCCTGTTCGGCGCCGTGCGGCTCTGGTCCATCGGCCCCCTCCTGCTGCTGGCCTGGCTCGGGATCGCCCTGTTCCTGGCCCGGCCGCTCCTGCGCCCCGAACTGCAGCTGCTCCAGGTCCCGCCGGGCGGGGCGCTGTGGCTGGTCGTGTTCCTGTTCTCGGCGGCGCTGATCCCGTTGGCCAAGGTCCCGTACGAGGCCCGGATCGAAATGCTCAAGGTCGGCGGCTATGTCGGGGCTTACTGGGCATGGACCGAGCTCGCGGCCCGGCGCAGCCGGTGGCGGATCGTGATCGGGCTCGCGCTGTTCCTCGTCACCCTGATCGGCTGGTACGCGATCATCCAGTACGCGCACGGGTCGAACATGGTGCTGAACCTCGAGCGGCCGGAACAGTACGGCATGCGCGCGAGCGGCACCTACTTCTGCCCGAATCATTTCGCGAACCTGATCGCGATCGTCCTCCCGTTCGCCCTCGCGCTGCTGGCGCTGCCGTCCGCGGGGCTGCCGCTGCGCCTGCTGGCGGGTTATACGCTGCTGCTGCTCCTGCCCGTCCTGTACCTCACCCAGTCCCGCAGCGGCTGGCTGGGCGCGGCGGCGGGCCTGGGATTGGCCGCGCTGCTCATGGCCCTCCGGCACAGCGTCAAGCGGTTCGTCACGATGCTGGTCGTCCTGCCGCTGCTGGCCGTCGCCCTCGGCGCGGCGCTGTGGACGGCCTCGCCGATGGTCCGCGAACGGGTGCGCGGCGCCATGATCCACGATCCCGACGCCGCGGTGCAGGCGCGGCTGGACGTCTGGCGCGACACGGTCCCGATGATCCGCGAGAAGCCCTGGCTGGGCCACGGGCCGGGCAGTTACCGGTGGGTCTATCCCCGGTTCCGCACGCACGACATGCCCCTCCTGATCAACTACGCCCACAACGATTACCTCCACTTCCTGGCCGACTACGGGATCGTGGGCTTCCTGCTCTTCGGCGGCGCGGTGGTCGCAACGCTGGCCGCCTTCCTCCGCGTCCTGCGGCGCGTGGAGCGCGACAAGGACGCCTATTTCATCGCCGCGCTCTGCGGCAGCGCGGCCGCGGCCGCCGTGCACGCGGTCTTCGATTTCAACCTCCACATCTACTCCAACAACCAGATGCTGGTCCTGCTGGCCGGCGTGACGGCCTCCGGCCTCTTCGCCTCCGGGCTCCGGCGGCCCGCGGTCGTCCGCGGGGCCGGGGCGTGGGCGGTCTGGGGCGGCGGCCTGGTTATCGTGCTGCTCCTGTTCCTGGTGACGCTCCGCACCGGCGCGTCCTACGGGCTCCACCATTTCGGCGAGGCGCGCCGGGAGAAGTTCGAGATGGAACCCGCCCAGCGGCTGCTGGGACAGGCGCGCGCGGTGGACCGCGCCAACTGGCGCCCGTGGTTGAGCCTCGGCCACCTCCACCGGACCCGGGCCTTCTGGGCCCTGGACCCGGAGGACAAGGCGCGCGAGGCCGCGCTGGCCTTCGAATGCTACGAGGGCGCCGCCGCGCGCAATCCCCTGGACATGATGGTCCGCTTCGGCATCGCCCGGACCTACAGCGCCCAGGGCCAACCGGAACAGGCGCTCGAAATCCTCCGGGACATCAATCGCATGGACCGCAACAACATGTTCTTCATGCCCCAGTTGGGCCTCCAGCTGCGGAACATGGGCCGGGACGAGGAGGCGCTGGCGGTATTCCGCGAGGCGGCCAACCGCTGGTCCAACGAGATGATCGCGATCAACATCCGGCTCCTCGAGCGCCGGTTGGCCGCGCGCCAGGCGGCCCCCTTGTCGCCCTGACGCCCTTGCGGATCGGCCGGCGCGATCCTATATTGCCCCATGTCCAACCCGTTCCAGCGTTCGCGCGGCGCGTTTTCCCTGACCGAGTTGCTCGTCCTGGTGGCCATCGCGGGGATCCTGGCCGCGCTGCTCGTGCCGGCCCTCTCCCGCTCGAGGGCGCGGGCCCGCCAGCTGCGCTGCATGGGAAACGTCCGGCAGGTCGCGCAGGGCCTCCTCGTGGTCGCCTCGGGCGAGATGCCCCGGAAGCTTCCGTACGCAACGGACTTCGGTAGCCTGGGCGGAAAGACGGGACGGCAGGCGGCCCTGGGCGGACGCGCCCTCGCCGAGGAACGCCCCCTGCACCAGGTCCTGCCCGATCCGGAAGTGTTCCGGTGCCCGGCGGACCGGGGGGACGCGGTGCTCGGCGTCGATAGCGTCTTCGATGCCGTCGGCTCCAGCTATCTCTATCCCGTGAAGAGCGTGGACGGCATCGCGGCGGCCGCGGATGAACCGGTCACCGGCTTTCCGTTCCCCGAACGCAAGATCATCGTGTTCGAGCCCCCGCTGCTCCTGGACCGGCCCCTCCGCGACCGGCGCACCGGCTGGCACGACGCGCGGAGGGTCTCCGTGGCCGGGTTCCTGGACGGGCACGCGCAGATGGTGGAGTCGGCCGGCTACACGAACGGCGACCCGGCCCACGCGTATTATTGAGTCCGGCCGGCTCTTTTTTTTCATGGCGCCGGAGCCGCGCTTTCTCCATCATGGCGGGGATCGAGATGGCCTCCAGGGATCCATATGCCGGGACGGATGTGCATCGTTTTCACGCCACCCGGCGGCGTCTGAAGAAGATCACGCTGGTCCTCCTGATGATCGGACTGATCAGCCTGGTCATCGGCGCCGGCCTCCTGCTCTACGGCCTGCTCATCGCCCGGCTGTCGGCGCGCGGCCGCATGGTGATCATGGCGGAGATCTACCTGGGGATCGGAGGCTTCGCGCTCCTGGCGAGGATTCTCCTGGAAGCGGTGCGCGACCGCCATTTCCGGCACAAGCGGCCGGGGGCGGGCCGGGAGGGCATGGCGCTCGTCCTGGTCCTGCTGGTCCTCGCCCTCGTCTCCGCGCTCGTGATCGAGGCCCAGGTTTCCTCGCGCGCGGCGCTGCGGCGCGAGCGGGAGGCCTTGCTCCGGACCCGGCTGGAACTGGCGGCCGCCGACGCCGCCCGCCTGGCGCTCCAGCGCCTGGCCGACGATCCCGACCTGGCCGTGGATTCGACCAACGAGGAGTGGGCGGCCTCCTCGGAGGTCATGGATCCCGCCGGCCTGACGACCTGGACCTGGGTGGAGGACGAAAACCGCTTCTTCGACCTCAACAACCTCGCCCTCCCGGCCCGCCCCTCGTGGCGGCCGGCCGCCGAAATCGTCATGGACCTGCTGACCCTCTGCGGCGATTTCGAGCCGGTCGGCAAGGCCGACGCCCTGGGAGACTGGCTTGACGACAATGCCGAGGGGGCGTGGGAAACCGGGTTCTACCGGGAACTCAAGCCGCCCTACGCCGCCGCCAACCGGATACTCCTGTCGTGGCCCGAACTGCTCCTCGTGCGCGGATTCTCCCGCGACCTCTTCGCCCGGAAACCCCGCTACGGGCTTCGCGGGGCTTTCCAGGCCGACCTGGTGGACCAGGTGACCGTCATCCCCGCCGCGCGCGAGGCCCCGGTGCCCGTCAATCTCAACACGGCGGGCGAGGATGTGCTCCGGGGCGTGCTCGGGATCCAGCGGGACGAAATGGTCCGCCTGATCCTGACCCGGCGGGCCCGGGCGCCCTTGCGGTCCGTCGAAACGGCCCTGGTGATGCTGGACAAGGATGCGCGGGCCGCCGTGGCGCCCTATCTCGATGTCCGGAGTCACTTCTTCAGGGTGGATGTGCGCGCGGACGCGGAGGGCCAGGCCGTCCGGCTTCGGGTCATCGCGCGCCGGCTGAAGGACGGGCGCATCGAAGTCGTGCAATGGTGCCCGGGAGGGGAGACGGGATGAGCGGCCCGATCCTGCCTGCGCGCGTCTGCCTGGCCGCGGATCTCTTTGCGGGCGGCCTCCGCGTCGGCCGATCCGAGTGCGCCCGGCGCGGGTTGCGTCACGAGGCCGTGCTCGATCTCGCGGTGGAGGATCCCGCCCCGGTCAAGGCGAAGGTAGCCAAACTGGAGGCGCGCGGCGGATGCGTCTGGGCGGCCGCGCTGCCGATCCACGAGAGCCTCACGCGATGGCTCAAGGCGCCGCTGGCGTCGGAAGCCAAGGCGCGAAGAGTCCTGCCGTCGCTGCTCGACATCCAGCTCCCGTTCTCCATCGAGGAGTGCGTGCATCTCTTCCCGTGGATCCGGCCTTCCGGGCGGGGCGAGGTCGAGGCCCTCGCGGTGGCGGCCCGCACGTCGGATCTGCGGCGCCGCCTGGAATCGCTCGCGGCCCTCGGCATCTCGCCGGTGGTGCTCGATCACGAGGGGCTGGCGCTGTGGAGCCAGAGCCTCCGGGAGGAGCCGCCCCGGGGCGGGGGCTGGCGCGTCGTGGCCGCGCTCTACCCCGATCACCTCGCCCTCGTCCTCGGCCAGACGGACGGCCGGGAGCCCGGGGAAAGCCGGTTTGCCGGCGCGCACAGCCTGCGCCCGGTCGAGGCCTTGTGGCAGGGGGCCGGGAACGCCTCGGCGGAGCCCGCCGTGCAGCGCGTGATCGGCCGCGTGCGCCAGATACTCCAAGCGCAGGCGGCCTCGTCGTCCATCGAGTGGCTCTGGACCGGGCCGGGCGCGGCGGATGCCGCCCTGACCGAGGACCTGCAGCACCATCTCGGGGCGCTCGGGAGCTTCGCGTTCCACTCCCATGCCCGGCCGGAGTCCTTCCTCGTGCGCGCCCTGGCGACGCGCGCGCTGCGGGGAGGCGCGTGGCCGTGCAATTTCCGGATCGGATCCCTGGCCCATCCCACCGTGGAACGCCACCTCGTCCGTCGATCCCGGGGCGCCTCGGCGGCGCTAGCGGCCGCGGGCCTCGTCCTCTGCGGACTCGGCCTGGCCTGGCCCTCCGTGCTCGAAGCCCGCAAGAACGGGGTCCAGTCCGAGCTGGAATCCCTCGCCGGCCGGCTGGCGCCCGGGCTGCGCCTGCCCTATGGGCAGGAACTGCGCAGCGTCCGCCAGGCCTTGCAGGATCGGGCCGCCCTCTACCGGCCTTTCCTCGACGCCTTCGAGCCGTCCGCGGCGGAACTCCTGCTCGAAGTCCTGCAGACCGCCCGGGCCGCCGGGCTCACGCTGGATTCGCTGGGGTTCAGCGGGGACAGCGTCACGGCCCGCGGCGCCGGCGCGGACTGGGACCGGTGCGAGCAGTTGGCCGGGCCTTTCCGCGCGCGCGGCCTGCGCGTGGTCCTCGAGCGTCAGGACGCCGGGTTGGATGAGAAGGTGCACTTCACCCTCAAGGGAGGCAACGCCCCGTGAAGCGCGAAGCGGTCATCCGCGGCGCGGCGGCGGGCCTGTTTGTGCTGGGTATTCTGCTGGCGGCCCGCGCGGCGTGGCAAACGGAACCGGTCGCCGCGCAGATCCGCGCCAAGCTGGCCGATCTCGAGCAGATGCGTTCGCTGCAGGCGGGCAGCGCCCGCGAGGAGCAGGCCGTCGCTTTCTTCGAGGGCATGGCGGATCATCGGCCCGCGCCGCTGCGCGAGCTGGCCGGCCGCTTGTTTCCCGGGTTCCCTTCGGCCGTGCAGACCGGCGAGGACCGGCCTGCGGCGTCGGGCTGGACGATCCGCGCCGCGGAAATCAGCCTCGACCCGGTCTCGTTCGCGGATATCAGCCGCTTGCTTCTTGAACTGCGCGGCGACGGAACCCGTCCGCCCTGGCAGTTGACCGACTGCCAGATCAAGGCCTCCGAGCAGGGCGCCGGGCAGGGCCGCGTCGTTCTGGGCGTGCAGGCGCTGGAGAAATGACAGAGTGCGAAGGTTTGTGAACAACGGAATGCAGAAAGCCGAATATGGAGCCGTAGTTTCCAGGTTTTTTTCCACCCCTGACCCCTGAACCCTCCTCCATGTCCCCCCGCAAGAAAAGCACGGCCTCGACCTCCGACATCGTGATCTTCATTGCCGTGCTGATCGCGATCGTGGTGGTAGGGTGGCTGTTCTGGAAGGGGGTGCAGCGCGCCCGCCACGGCCGGGAGACATCGGCCATTGCCCCGGACCAGTTGCCGCCCGGCGCCCGGGTGATTTCCGGCGCCAAGAGGGCCGCCGTATCGCCGGTTCGGCCGCTTCCTCCCGGCGCGCCGCGCCCGACCGTGAAGATGGATTTTTCAAAACCGGCGCCGGCGCTCCCGACCGCCCCGACATCCGCGCCGCCCGCCGCGGCGGAGATCCCCCTCGAAATGGAGACCGGCGCGCTGCCGCGCGCGCTGTCGGCCCCGCCGGCGCCCGCGATCCCGGATTCAGCCGCCGGTTGGCAGACCGCGCGGCTGGCGCCGCTGGCGGATACCTGTATCCAGGCCCACCTGGGGACCTCGCCCGACCGGAACGGCGGCCGCCTGGGCGAACTGCCCGTGAAGGGCAACGAGAGCTTCTTCCTGGCCCGGTATGACCTCTCCGCGATCCGTGGCTGGACGATCCGGCGGGCCTCGTGGCATGCGCGGGTGCGGAGCGGCCAGCCCCATACGCTCGGGTTCACCCTGGTGCGCGCCCCGTGGGAGGAAGGCTCGCACACGCTGTCGGATTCGCCCTCGGGCGGCGCGACGTTCCGGTGGGCGCATTTCAACCGCAACCCATGGCGGGCGGACCGGCCTCCGTTTACCCACCTGCTCCGGGGCCAGCCCGGCTACCTCTTTTCCGTCGCCCGGCCGCTCGCGCCGCCCTCGGCCGACAATCCATGGATCGAAGTTCCGGTCAATCCGATCCTGCTCCAGGCGATGGCCGCGGGCCTGGCGGACAGCCTCGCCGTCAGCGACGAGAAAGGACAGCTCGCCGGCGCGTTCGCCGTCGCCAGCCGGGAAATGCCGGACGAGGCGCACTTCATCGAGGTCGAAGGCGCTCCGCTGGATTTTGTCCCGCCCTCGTCGCCCGCCGCGTTCGTCGCGCATGCCCACGCGGCCTTGAGCCGCCTCAAGACCGCCGGCATGGTGCTGCGGTGGTCCGCGCCGGGGGACGACGGGAGTTCCGGGCGCGCGTTCAGCTATGACGTGCGCTTCGTGCCCGCGCCGGCCACGTTTGAAAAGGCGACCTCCGCGCCGCCGCACCTCGTCCCATGGCCCGCCCCGGCGGGTTCGGCTGAACAGATGGTGATCGAAGGACTCAAGCCGGACACCGTGTACGCCTTTTTCCTGCGCGCGGTGGACGAGGCGGGGGCCGCCGGGCCCGTGACCCAGGTCCTGGCCCGGACGGCGTCGGCTCTCGCGATCCCCGCGTTCGAGAGCCCCGCGGCTTTCGAAGACGGCTCCATTGAGATAGCCGGCGGGGCGGTGGCCCTGCGCGTGCTCGCCGAGACGGACGGGCTGGACCCGTCCAGCGGGACCGTGCTGGATTCTCCGCCGGACCTGGCCGGGGTGGGCCGGGATGAGTCATTCGTGTGGGAGCGTGGAAGCCGCACGATCCATCTCCAGGCCGCCGCGGGAGAGACCGTCGGCCTCCAGGTGATGTTCAGCCGGCTCAAGCCGGAATTCCCTGCGCTGTCGGTGCAGTTCGCCCCGTTCGAGACCTCCGGCGGGCCGGCGGCCGGACTCGGATTCCGGTTCTACGAGGCGGGCTTCACGCACTATCCCACCCGTCGCTCGCCGCTGGCCTGGCACGTGGACCAACTGGTCCCGTTGGAGGGGCGGTTCGATCCGGCCAAGTCGTCCGTGGCCGGGCGCATGCCCGACCAGGCCCATTTTGCCCTCTTCGCCGAGTTGCCCGTGCCGGCGGACACGCCGCCGGGCCTGTACCGCGGCGGCCTGCTGCTGGCGGACGGAAAGAACCCCGCGGCGAACGTGCTGGTGCTGCTCCGGGTGCTCCCGGTCGTCCTGCCGTCCGCGCCGCGCTTCGCCGTCGAGTTCCAGGTCCCGCCGATCGTGGCGCGGCAGCACCACGGCCAGGAGTTGACCTCGCGCCCGCAGGCGCTGGAGATCGAGAACCGCTACCATGCCCTGGCGCGCGAGCACCGCGGCGTGCTGGCCGTGCGGCCATACCTGACCCAGGGCGCCGCGGCCCCCTGGCTCTGTCCCGCCCTGGCCTCGACGGGGTCCGCCGCGCAGACCTGGTCCGCCTGGGACGCCCAGTTCGGTCCGCTGCTCTCCGGCCGGCTGTTCGCGACCTCCAGCCTTCCCGTGCTCCCGCTCTCCCATCTCTGGCTCCCCGTCTTCGAGAGCTGGCCGACGCCGCTGGCCGCGGGATTGACCTGCGACGACGCGCTGACTGCGCGGCCCGACGGCCTGCCGATTTTCTCGGGCGAGCCGGCGCAGCTTCGCGAGTGCCTGTCGCCCGCCTATCGCGAGGCCTGGTCCAACGCGCTGGCGCGCTACACCGCGCACCTCCGGGATCGCGGCTGGACGGCCACCGCCCTCCACGTCTGGCTGGTCAACCTGCCCACCAATACCTACCGCGGCAAGCCGCCGCCCTGGTCGCTCGGCCAGCCGGCGTGCCGCGACGATTTCCTCGCGCTGGAGATGTACGCGCGGATGATCCCGCCCTCCGCCGCGCCGCCCGTGGCCTTCCGCGTCACCGTGCCCGACGCCGCCGCGCTGGCGGGCTACGGCTGGGATCTTTTCCGTCTGCTCTCGGTCAGCGACCGCAACACCGCGGCCTGGGAGTTGCTCCGCCGCCGGGCGCAATCCTCCGGCGCGACGCTCTGGGCCCAGAACGACTTCATCCCGCTCAACGAAACGCCCCTGGCCACGATCGCCGGGGTCCTGCGCTCGTTCCTCAAGGGCGCCGACGGGTGGGCCATCCGCGAAACCACGGCGCCCGGCGACGATCCCGCCGCCGGCGTCGCGCAGGCGCTGATCCACGCCGGCCGGCTGTGCGGACGGACCGAACCGCTGGCCTCGCTCCGCCTCAAGGCTGTGCGGCGGCTGCAGCAGGATATCGACACCCTGCTGCTGCTCCAGGACAAGATGGGCTGGACCCGCGAGCAGCTCGCCGATTTCGTCGCGGCGGTCGAGCCGGACATCGGGGATCCGTTCAAGATGACCGGCGCGCACCTGGCCCGCCTGCGGCTGGCCGTGCAGGCAGCCCTGGCCCCCTGACCGGGCGCCGGACACTCTGCCGGGACGCGCGATTCCCTGCTTTTGCCCCGCCCGCCGTTCTGCTAATCTATCTACATGGATTCTTCCGGGCCCATGTTCCGAGTCCTGCTCGTGGACGACCATGCCGTCGTGCGTCACGGCCTGGCGGCGCTGCTGGCGGGCGAGCCCGACCTTGCCGTGTGCGGCGAAGCCGGGACCGTGGCGGAGGCGTTGGCCGCCGCGGACTCGCTCCGGCCGGACGTCGCGATCGTGGACATCACCCTCAAGGACGAGAACGGGCTGGACTTCGTCCGCGAGGCCCGCCGGCGCGGACTCGTCTTTCCGATGCTGGTGCTCTCCATGCACGACGAGGCGACCCACGCCGAAAAGGCGCTGCGCGCCGGCGCCCAGGGCTACGTGATGAAGGAGCAGGGCGACGAATGCCTGCTCGCCGCCTTGCACGCCGTGCTGAAAGGGGAGACCTACTTGAGCGACGCGGCCCGCGCGCGCATGCTCCAGGACTACCTGCACAAGGACGGCGCGGCGAAGCCCGAGACGGGCATCGAGAGCCTCACCGACCGCGAGCGTGAAATCTTCGAGTGCCTCGGCCGCGGAATGACCACGCGGCGCATCGCGGAAAAGTATTCCATCAGCGAACGCACCGTCGAAGTGCACCGCGCCCACATCAAGCGCAAACTCGGTTGCGAAGACGCGGCGCAACTTCTCCGCGAAGCCGTGCGATGGGTCGAAGACCAGTCCGCGTAGGTAGCGCGCGCGTTTTCGGCCCATCGACGCCGGGGTCGGGAGTCCTCCTTTCAGACCGCGGATAAACCGCCTTCAGCCGACGACAGCACAGTCGTGGACGGGAAAAAACGGCAGACGCGGCGGGAAGGCGATGAAAAAGTAATGCAACATATTTATTATAAGCAAATTACAAAGAAGCGTTTTTTTATGTATAAGTATTGACACGTATGGGGGCTGCGGGTAATCTCTTATCCAGAAACGTAGAGAGGCTTTCTAAAGGTAGAACGTCTGAAAAAAGTTAACGTTGCCGTGCTTTTTTCTGGACAGCCATCGTGAAGGGTGCATAATCGGCAACAATTGGAGACACCAATGAAGAAGCTCATCATCGTAACGCTGGTCGTACTCAGCGTCGCAGCCGTGGCCTTCGGCCAACAGGTATTGAGCCGCAACGCGGTGGGATATCAGCAGGTAACGCTTCCCAAGGGCCAGTTGTCCTTGGTCCGGCATGACTTCGAAGAACTGGATACGCCGCTGACCGTTTCCAATGTGTTTGCCTCTCTGCCTCAAAATTCCAAGGTTTATCTTTGGAAAGCGGACCAGAGCGGGTATCAGACCTATACGAAGGCCTTTGGCGTGGGTTGGACGGGTGCCACGAATGAGCTCGAGCGTGGCCGAGCCTTCTGGGTTCAGATCCCCGCGACGGCTGCCTCAAATAATTATCAGGCATTCCTGATGGGCGAAGTGCCGGATCGCTTCACGGCCACAAATACGACCATCCCTGTAGCCGCTGGGTTTACGCTTTCCGGCTATTCGTATCCGGTAGATCAGTACTGGACCAACATGTCCATCGCGAAGATGGCGCCCAATAATTCCAAGATCCATGTTTGGAACGGCAGCGGCTATGTAACGTATACCAAGGCGTTTGGCGTGGGTTGGTCGGCGGCGACTAACTTGGTCATCACGCCGGGTATGGGATTCTGGCTGCAGTGGGCCGCGGCTACGAACTGGAACGAAGTCAAGCCGTACACTTGGCCGTAATGTGTGTTGTAACCGGTCGCAAAAAGAACATTGGGAAGGAAACATAAATGAAAAAGATGATGATTGTTCTGCTGGTCTGCCTTATGGCGTCAGCGGGAGTCGTGGTTGCGGACATCAGCATCAATTTGACCTGCGCGACAGGCGCCATGCTGATTCATAACGGAACGGCCTATCCGGGTGATGCCTTGGCGGCTGGGTCCATGATCCAGTTGATTTGGAGCCTCGCCAACGCGTATACGACCAGCGGGCTTCCCGAGTCACAGACGGATGCGCAGGGGAACACGATTGTTCAACCGACTCTCTATGCGGCTAATACCTATCTCCTCTGGACAGGGTATATCCCGGGGTCTTCTTGGGGCACAGACTTGGACGGCACATACGATTACGACAATGCGGACGTTGGCGGCAACAATGTTAACGCCGGCTATGTGTATGCCCGCGTGTTCGACTCGGCGAGTCCCGTCGAAGGTTCGTGGTATGCCAGCAGCCTGATTTATAATACGGCAGGCTTCGCTCAAGCGACCAACGTTCCGAAGCCGACTCCTGACCAGGTTGAAATGGCGGACGGTCCCGGCTCGACCTTCGATCCGGATGCCGGCGGTTATTACCTGCCCCTCAATCAGGGCCAGGTTGTTCCCGAGCCGACGACGCTGGCGCTGGCGCTGGCGGGCGTGGGCCTGCTGGTGTATCGCCGGCTTCGTAAATAATCGAAGCACAGCGGTTTGATTGCGCGCGCCCCGGGCTCGTCCCGGGGCGCCGTGTTTTCAGCAGGGCGCGTGGGCTCAACGCGCCTAAAAGCGGCCGCTTCAGCGACTCCGCCCGTTTTCCTTCCTGGTTGAATTCCCGTCCCCATTTCCCTACTATGCCGCCCATGCAAGATTTCCATGAAAAATGGCTGGAGCGCGGCTCGCGGTGGTTCGGGCCCGCGCTGTTTGTCCTGTCCCTGTCGGTCTACCTTTGGACCCTGTGCCCCGGCGTCTTCCCGGGAGACCCGGCGCGCCAGGTGGCCATGCATGCAGGCCTGGATCCGTTCCCGCCCATGGCGAATCCCGTGTGGGGCCGCGCGGTCAAACTCTTCGCCCTTTTCCCTTTCGCCGGGCTGCTCCGTCGTCTGAATATTTTCAGCGCGCTGTGCGGCGCGGGCTCCGTGTGGCTGGTCTACAGCCTGCTCTCGCGGGTCCGCCATGACCGCACGGCGGAGGAGTGGGAAGCCCGCGTGCCGCCCGCCGCGCCCCAGGCGTTCTCGGGCCTGCTCGCGGGCCTGGTCCTGGCCTTCTGCGCCCCGTTCTGGTTCGTGTCCACGCGGGCGCATCCGGCGGCCTTCGACGTGTTCCTCCTGCTGTTCAGCGCCTGGATCCTCTTGCGTTTCACCGCGGACAGGACGCCGGCGCTGATGTACCTGTTCGCCTTCCTGTACGGACTCGGCATCACCGAGTTCGCGACGTTCATCGTCTGGGCGCCGGTCTTCGGATTGTGGCTGCTCGCGGCCATGTGGCGGGCCGGCCAGCTGCGCCTCGGACCGGTCCTGCGCATGGCGGGCTGCTGGGTGGCCGGCCTGCTCATGTACGGCGTCGCCGCGGCCGAGTACCGGCTCCATCCCGCCTACGAGTGGCGCGCCTTCACATCCGTCTTCCAGGTGCTGTGGTGGATGTGGCGCGAGCAGTACCTGGCTATCCGCTTCAGCGTGCCGCAGGTCGGCTGGATGCTGATCTTCATGACCATGCTCTTCCCGGCCCTGGTGGTCGCCATCCCGAAGAAGGCGATGACCCGCACCGCCGTCTGGAGCTCCAACCTGCTGCACCTGCTGTTCACCCTCGTCGGCCTGCTGGTGCTGTTCAACATCCAGGTCTCCCCGTGGGCCCTTTTCAACGTGAACCCTCTGCTGGTGACTCCCTACGTGCTGATGGCCCTCTGGTTCGGTTACCTGGGAGGGTACTGGCTCGTGTACTTCTCGCCGTTCAGCTCGTTTTCCTCGCACCGGTCCATCCTCCGCCGGGCGGGCCGGTTCCTGATGGTGCCGCTGGCGCTGGGGCTGACGGCGTTGGCGGCGGTCCGGAACGCCCGCGATGCGGATGGCCGCGCCGGCGCCGCGGTACGGCGGTTTGCCGACGAAGTCGTGGACGGCCTGGGGGGGCGCGCATGGCTGATCTCCAACGGCGTCATGGACGACATGCTGCGCATCGCGGCGCGGCAGCGCGGCGTCCCGCTGCGGGTGCTCAACCTGGGCTGGGGCCGCCAGAGCGCTTACCTGAACTACACGGCTTCGCTCTTCAAGGAGCCCCGCCTGCAGGGCCTCGCGGTCCTGGGCTTATCCCCGCTGATGCAGGAGTGGCTGGGTCGAACCCCGGGAGTGGCCGGGGAGGCCGCCATACTGGCCACGCCGGACATCTGGACGCTGGCCGGTTTGACTCCCATGCCTGCCCGCCTGGTCTACGAGGGCGTGACCAACGCTGCCGGGCTCGATATAGCTGCCTACTTCGAGGCGCAAACCCTTTTCTGGAAATCCTACGGGACGGCGCTGCAGGCCGACATGGCCTCCGGCAACTCCGTTCTTCTGCCGTGGGCGAACTGGTCGCTGGGCCACCTTAGCAAGATGGCCAACAATACCGGCGTGCTGATGGAGGATCTCGGCCGGAACAAAGAGGCCTTCTCGGCCTACCAGGCCTCGCTGGAGTTGAGCACGAATAACATCAGCGCGCTGCTCAACAGCGCGGCGCTCGCGCAGCGCGAAGGCCTGCCCGAGGCCGGGGAGTTGGAGGGCATCCTCTACAAGCTGGCGCGGCGCATGAAAAGGCGTCCGCCCCTGTGGTCCCTCTCCGCCATGTACGGCACCGTCCGCACGCCCGAGGTGTTCGCAAAGCGGGGCATGGCCTGGGCGATGAGCGGCAAAACCGACCTGGCGGTGGCCGAACTGCGCAAGGCGGCGGCGGCCGGCGCCCCGCGGGCGCAGATCGAACTGGCCCTTGCCCAAGTGGCCGCCATGCAGCAGCAGAGCGAACAGAGCGAGAACCACTACGAATCCGTTCTGGCCGAGCACCCGGATAACGTGCCGGCCCTGCTGGGTATGGCCCGGCTGGCCCTGCGGCGCGGGGCGTGGGATGAGGCCTCCGAGTTTCTCCGGAAAGCCAGGGAACACAATGCCCCCGAATCGGTTTTGGTGCCCGACGAGGCGCTGCTGGATGCCATGTCCGGCCGGGTGGGCGAGGCCCGGACAAAGCTGCTGGCCCTGGTGGCCAAGGAGAATCCGCCCACCCAGGCTTGGATGCTGCTTTCTCTGCTGGCGTTGGGAGACGGCGACGAGGAGCTTCTTGCTCGCGGCCTGACCGCCCTTCAGTCCGCGGCCCGGCAGACGCCTACGGTCCGGCTGGCACTGGCCCAGATCGCCCTCATGCGCCGCGACGCCGCCACGGCCCGGCGTCAGTTGGAGGAACTGCTCCAGGTCGAACGGGATTTTGTCCCGGCGCTGGAAATGCTGATCCAGCTCGACCTTCGCGAGGGGAACCGGCCCGATATGGAGGAGCGCGTGGAGCGGTTGCTGACGATCGATACCCGCAACGCGCTGGGCAATCACATGCTGGGGCTGATCCAGTTCGCCCGCGGCCAGTACGACATGGCGGAATCCTCCTTCCGCACCAGCCTGGCGGGCCGGCGCTCGGATGCCGTGCTGAACGACCTGGCGTGGATCCTCCAGATGCGTGGGCGGCACGAGGAATCGCTGAAGTTCGCGCGGGAGGCGCTAACCCTGAATCCGCAGAATGCCACCGCCTGGGATACCGTGGGCGTCGTGCTCCTGCATCTGCAGAAGCCCGAGGAGGCCCAGGAGGCGATCCAGCAGGCCCTGGCGCTGCAGCCGACCAATCCGCACATGATCCTGCACATGGCCGAGGTCTACGAACGGCGGGGGATGAACGCGGAAGCGTCGCAGTTGGCCGAGCCGCTGATGGCCCGCGCGGCGGAAATGAGCCCGGACGCCTTCGACCAGCTTCGCCGCCTGATGGCCCGCCTGCGCGGAACCGGCGGGGCGGAATAACCAGCGCCGGACCTACGGCGACGGCGGGCTCTTCCAGAACCCGGGTTTGAAGAGGAGGAGTCGGCCGTGGCCGGACAGGACCCCGGCGGTCTTCAGGCGCCGGAGCAACCGGGACACCGTCTCGGGCGTCGCGCCGATGGCCGCGGCGAGGGCCTTGCGCGGAATGGTCAGCTCGACGCGGTCGGCCGCGCCGTACTGCTCCCGAAGAAACTGCCGGAATCGCTCCTCCACGGTCTGCGTGGCCATCTGCCGCAGGCGATCGGCCAGGTAGCGCTGCTTCCGCATCAGCATGGCGATGAAGTCGTTCCGGAAATCCGCGTCCGCCAGCAGGCGCTGGACATCGCGGCGCAGGATCTTCAGCAGCAGGGCATCGGTCAGCGCGACGGCCGTCACGGGATAGCGCGCCTCTTCGAAGAGGACGACCTCGGCGAACGTCTCGCCGGGCTGGACGACCTTGATGACGATCTCGCGCCCGTCCGGAGCGGTCTTATGCAACTGCACCCGCCCGCGCGCGACTACGTAGAAGGCTTCGCCGCGCACCCCTTCCGCGAAAAGCACCCCGCGCCTTCGCACCTCGACCGGGAGGCCGGCCTCCGCCAAGGCCCGCCGATGGCTGGGCGCCAGGTTGCCGAACAGGCTCGTCTGGGCCAGGAGATAGCGCGGATTCACGGGGCGCCGCCCAGCAGCGCGAGGCTTAATGCCGGCACGTAGGTGATGAGCAGCAGCACGGCGAGAAGGATGCCGATGAACGACAGGGAGGCCGCGGCCAGCTTGAGCAGCGGCCGTTCAAAGCGGATGGCCGCGATGAACAGGTTCATGCCGACCGGCGGCGTGCTGTAGCCGATCGCCAGGTTGGCCAGGAAGATGACGCCCAGGTGCACCGGGTTCACTCCGAACTGGAGCCCGAGGGGGATCAGCATCGGCACGAACACGATGATGGCGGTGTAGATGTCCATCAGGCATCCGACGATGAGCAGGAAGACGTTCAGGGCGATGAGAAAGACGACGGGATGGTGGAAGGTGCGGCCGGCCCAGTCGACCAGCCGGGCGGGCGCCTCCTGGTCCACGAGGAAATTCGTGATGGCCATGCCCAGGCCCAAGATCACGAGGACGCCGCCCACGAGCATCGTGCTGTCGCGGATGACACCCGCCAGCCGTTTCAGGGAAACCTCCCGCTGGATGACGGTTTCGACCAGCAGGGTATAGGCGGCGGTCAGGACCGCGGCCTCGCTGACCGCGATTTTGCCGCTGTAGATGCCGCCGAGCACGACGACGGGGAGAGGCGCCTCCCAGCGGGCCGCCCAGAGCGCCCGGGCCAGCGCGCGCGCGCTGAAGGGCTGCCGGGGCACGCGCCGGCCCAGGCCGGTCGCGATCCCATACAGGCCGAGCGCGGCCAAGGTCAGCACGCCGGGCAGCAGCGCGGCCAGGAAGAGCCGGTCGATGGTAACCTCGGAGGCGATGGGGTTGGCGATGACCGCGAAGAGGATCAGCGGCAGGCTGGGGGCGAACAGGACCCCCATGTTGCCCCCGCTCGTGACCAGTCCGAGCGAGAAGCGATCTCCGTATCCTTCCTCCTGGAGGGCGGGCAGCAGGAGGCCGCCCAGCGCGACGATGGTGACGCCGGACGCGCCCGTGAAAGCCGTCAGCAGCGTGCAGGCGATCAGGCTGACCAGGGCCAGGCCGCCGGGCATCCAGCCGAACGCGGCGCGGGAGAGGTCGAGCAGGCGCTCCGAGGCGCGGCTGGCGGCGAGGACGTAGCCCGCGAGCGCGAACAGGGGCAGGGCGCGCAGCAGGGGCATGGTGGCCAGCCGGGCCAGTTCGGAGATAACGATGGAAGGATCGAGCTGGATGGAGTGATAGGCGCCGAGCGCGATCGTCCCGAAAATGGCGAACAGGGGCGCGCCGAGCAGGGCGGCCGCGACGATGAGCCAGCCGATCATGGCGCGGTCTCCGGGGCGGGCCGCGCCGCCGGCCCGGCGGCCTGGAACAGGAACCGGAGGGCCATGAGGCCGAAGGCTGCCGGCACGATCAGGTAGTATATCCAGGCGGGGACATCCAGGATGCGCGTCGTTTCCATCTCCTTCTGGAACTGGCAGAAACGGGCCCCCGCCGCGGCGAGCCATCCGCACGCCGCCGCGGCAAACAGCGCGGTGATCCGTCCGATGGCCCCGCGGAGGCGGGGAGGGCAGAAATGGCCGACTAGGTCGATGACGATATGACGCCGTGCGCCGGTGGCCGCGAGGGCCCCGAGCATGGTCAGCCAGAGCAGCCCCATGCCGAGCAGGGGCTCGGCCCACAGGAACCCGGTGTGGAAGAAATTGCGCAGGACGATCTGTGCGGCGGACAGGATCACCAGCGCGGAGACGAGCACGGCCAGCAGGAAGGTCTCCGCCGCGGCGACGGCCCGGCCCGCCCGTTCCCGGGCCCGCGTTCCATTACGGGGCATGGGCCCCGGTCCCCTGCGCCGCGCGGAACGATTCCAGGCTCCGGCGAACCTGGTCGGCGGCCTCCGTGGAGAAGAGGCGGCCCTCGACCTTTTTCATGCCTTCGCGGCTGACGGCATAAAACTCCTGGAGCGCGTCCGGCGGGGAGGTGAGCGTCTCGATGCCCTGGCCGGCGAGGACCCGAAGCGCCTCGGCGTCGCTGCGCCGGACCTGCTCGGTCAGTTCGCGCGTCCGCCGGAGGAAGATATCCTGAATAACGGTCCGGTGCGCCTCGGGGACGTTGTTCCAGGCCCGCTCGGCCAGGAACACGCCGCCGAACGAGTAGACCAGGCGCAGGTCGTTGCGGTATCGCACCCGCGTATGCCATTGCATGGCGACGGCGGCCAGGGGCGGGGAGTAGATGGTCTGGATCAGCCCGGTTTGCAGGGCGGTGAGCACGTCGGCGACGGTCACAGGGATGCCGTTGACCTTGCCCGCGGCAAACAGTTCGCTCAACATCTCCTCGCCGGGCGTCAGCCAGGGCTTGGCCGCGCGCAGGTCGGCCATCGTCCGCACGGGTTTTGTGCTCAACAGGTAACTGAAGCCGACCTCGGTCCAACCCAGGGCCACGTACCCGTTGGCCCGGCACTGCTCCTCGAGATGGGGCTGCAGGGCGGCGAACACCGCGTCGACTTCCTCGTAGGTGTTGAAGATCAGGGGGAACATCAGGGCGCGCGCATCGGGACATATCCGGCCGATGCCGAACCCGATGAACGCGCCGCCGTCCACCTGGCCCACCTTGACCTTGAACAGGACATCCTTTTCCTCGCCCAGGACGCCGGCGGGAAAGACCTTGAGGGCCACCTCTCCCTTCGTGGCCTCGAGGACCTCCTGGCGGGCCTTGTCGAAGGCCTGCATCCAGGCGCTGCCCTCCGGCGCCAGCGTGGCGAACTTGAGCGTGACTTTCGGTTGGGCCACGGCCGGCAGGACAAGGCCGGCCGCCAGACAGGTCAGGAGCGCGAAACATTTTTTCATGTCAGAAGAACTCCTCCACGCGATCGAGCAGGGCCTGGGCGCGCAGGCGGGCGACCGCATTCATCAGCCGGTATTCGGCCGGATCCTCCCGGGGGGCGAGGACCTCGCGGAGCGTCGATTCGAACAGGGCCCGGTCGAACGCGTAACGGGCATAATACTCGGCGTAGGTGACCTTGGCGATCAGGTAGTCCGGTCCCGCCAGCTCGAACACCCGCTGAAAGTGCCCCTGCGCCTTCTCCATGTCGCGCCCGGCCCCGAGCGGCTGGACGGCATAGTACAGGCCAAAAAAGAGGTGCGCGCTGCCCTTCCGGTAGTCCGGTTCCAGCTCGAGCACGCGCTGCATGAGGGCGACGGCGCGGCCGAGTTGGGCGAGGGCTTCGACCGAGTCCGAACTCGCCAGTATCCAGTTGATCCAGGCGGTGCCGGTCGTGAACAACGCGGGGACATCGCGCCGGCGGAAAGTGCGGACGGCGGCCTCGAAGTCCATCAGGGGCGCGCGTTCGGCGGCGCGGAACTTGCGGTTGCGGCGCAGCACGTCTAGCCCGTAGTCGCGCGCCCGAGCGTGGAAGGCCTTGGCGCGCTCGCGGTCGGCCTGGTCCAGGAACGCCATGGCGTAGGAGGTGTTGGCCTCGGCCGCCGCCAGCAGGATGCGCGGCTGCCGGGAGCCGGAGTCGGCGAGGCCGTCCAGCAACAGCAGGTAGGCGGGCGCGCCCTCGCGCACGAGTTCGACATCCGATTGCTGCTGGAGCGAGGCGGCCAGATCCTCCGCCATGGGCGCCATGGCCCGGCCCACGCCGCTGCGGACCAGGGCGCAGCCGGGGCCGGCCGCGCCCAGGGCCAGGACAAGGAGAAGCGCGCGCGAGTTCATAGGGGATAAAATATCGTATCTGCCGCGCCCCGCAAGGTAAATGGCGACCGGCGTCGCCTGGTCCGAAGGCATTGATCAAGGGTGGTTTGCCCGAACTCTCCGGCAGGATTACCGAGCCTGCCGGGAAAAGCGAAACTATTGACTTGGGTCAAGACGACGCCGGGCGGAATGCGGTAGAATGGGGCGTACATTCAACACAGGAGAAACATCATGTTCTGCTATCAATGCGAGCAAACGGCCAAGGGAACCGGCTGCACGTCGTTCGGCGTATGCGGCAAGGATCCGGACACCGCCGCGCTGCTGGACCTGCTGGTGCACGCGCAGAAGGGCATCAGCCAGTATGCCCATCGCGCCCGGCAACTCGGCGCGCGCGATCACGAGGTGGACGTGTTCGCGCTCGAGTCGCTCTTCACGACGGTCACCAACGTCAATTTCGATCCGCGCCGCATCGAAGTCATGCTCCGCCGGGCCGCGCTCCTCAAGGACCGGGCCCGGGCCCTGTACGAGAAGGCGTGCGCCGCCGGGGGCGTGGCGGCGGAGAAGTTGAGCGGACCGGCCGCCTGGCAGCCGGCGGCCGACCTCGACGGGCTGATCCGGCAGGGCGAGCAGGTCTCCGTCGAGGGCCGCATGGCGGTTCGCGGCGCGGACATCACCGGCTTGCAGGAGCTGCTGATGTACGGGCTGAAGGGCATGGCGGCGTACGCCGACCATGCGCTGATCCTCGGCAAGGAGGACGAGTCGGTATACGCCTTCATGCATGAGGCGCTGGATTTCCTGACGCAGGAGGCGCCCACGGTGGATCAACTCCTGGGCATGAACTTGCGCTGCGGCGAAGTCAATCTGACCGTCATGGGGCTGCTGGACGCCGCGAACACGGGCGCCTATGGGCATCCCGTCCCGACACCGGTGCGGATCACGCCCGTCAAGGGCAAGGCCATCCTGGTTTCCGGTCACGATCTCAAGGACCTGGAGGAATTGCTGAAGCAGACGGAAGGGACCGGAGTCCACGTGTACACCCACGGCGAGATGCTGCCGGCCCACGGCTATCCCGGCCTGAAGAAGTACCGCCACCTCGTCGGCAACTACGGCGGGGCGTGGCAGGATCAGCGGAAGGAATTCGATGCCTTCCCCGGCGCGATATTGATGACCACCAACTGCATCCAGAAACCGAAAGAGAGCTATGCCGGCCGCCTTTTCACCAGCGGACTGGTGGCCTGGCCGGGCGTCCGGCACCTGGCGCGGCGCGACTTCGGGCCGCTGATCGAGGCCGCGCGGTCGGCGCCCGGGTTCGCGGCGGATGAGCCGGAAAAGACCATCCTGGTAGGCTTCGGCCACCACGCGGTGCTGGGCGTGGCGGATCAGGTGATCGGGGCGGTGAAGAAGGGCGACATCCGGCACTTCTTCCTCATCGGCGGCTGCGACGGGGCCAAGCCGGGTCGTGATTACTACACGGAGTTTGCCCAAGCGGTTCCCAAGGACTGCGTGATCCTGACGCTCGCGTGCGGTAAGTACCGCTTCAACAAGCTGGATTTCGGCACGGTCGCCGGCCTGCCCCGCTTGCTGGATGTGGGGCAATGCAACGATGCCTACTCGGCCATCAAGATCGCCTCCGCGCTGGCGGGCGCGTTCGGGTGTGGCGTCAACGATCTCCCGCTGTCGCTGATCCTGTCCTGGTATGAGCAGAAGGCCGTTTGCATTCTGCTGACCCTGCTGCACCTGGGCATCCGGAACATCCGGCTTGGACCCAGCCTGCCTGCCTTCCTGACGCCGCCCGTGATCAAGGTGCTGGTGGAGAAGTTCGGCATTCAGCCCGTGGGCGCGGTGGAGAAGGACCTGGCGACGGCGCTGGGCAGCGCGGCCTGACATGAAGCGGAAGATCATCACCATCGACGAAGCCCTCTGCAACGGGTGCGGCGCGTGCGTGACGGCCTGCGCGGAGGGGGCGCTGCGGATCGTGGATGGGAAGGCGCGCCTGGTCCGGGAGCAGTATTGCGATGGATTCGGCGACTGCGTGGGGGAGTGTCCGACCGGCGCGCTCAAAATCGTTGAGGCGGAAGCGGCCGAGTACGACGAGGCGGCTACTCGTCGGCACGTCGCGCAGTCGGGCGGCGCGGCGGCGGTCCGGGCTTTTGATGCCGCCGCCTCCCGGCATGAGCCGCGCGAGCATACGGCGAGGCCGGGAGGTTGTCCGGGGATGGCGGTCCGGGATTTTCCGGAGGGGCGCCGGCCGGCGTCCGCCGTCGCCGGACATGCCGGGCTGCCCCCGCAGGTGAATGCCTCCGAGTTGCGCCAATGGCCGGTCCAGATGCACCTGGTGCCGCCCGGGGCGCCCTTTTTCAAGGGCAGGGAACTGGTGATCATGAGCACCTGCGCGCCGCTGGCCTCGGCCGACATGCACTGGCGGTTCCTGCGCGGGCGATCGGTGGTGGTGGGATGTCCTAAACTTGACCGGACCGAGGGCTACGTGGAAAAGCTCGCGTCGATCTTGTCCGAGCCGAGCATCCCCCGCGTGCTGGTCGTGCGGATGGAGGTGCCGTGTTGCGGGAAGTTGACGAACCTGGTGCAGGAGGCCGTGCGGAACACGGGGCGCGGGGATCTGTCCATGGATGAGGTGATCGTTTCGTTGGAAGGGAATGTGACGCAGGGGCATGGCGGCTGAAGCCGGCCCTCGCCATACTTTACAAAGTGTGGCCGCATAGTACTCATCGGAAAAAGCGCGAAATACACCTGTAAATAAAGGATATTACTCATCCCCCCTGCGCCACACCTTGCAAAGTGTGGCGCAGGGGTGTCTGACCATCGAGTTATCCGGTTCTATTTGGTTCGCAGGAAGCTGAAGTTGGAAAAGCGCAGGGCCGGGCTACCGCTCTCCTGGCGAATCAGGTGGCCCTGCGGATTCATGGATAGCATGACGTGCGTGCCCTTGAGGTTCAGATCCTCGAACCCGGCATGAGCCAATTCCGCGCGTGCCCGGTCAAGGAGCGCCGTGAACTCGTCCGCGTCGATCAGGCCGTCCTCCAAGGCCCGGAGCAGGTCCACGCCCCGGCAATACTCGACATCGCGCGTGGCCAGCAACTCGTCGGACCCGTTCCAAAAGCCCCAGACGGTAATGTAATTGTGGTCCGTCCGAAGGGCGGGATCGCCCGCCGGGGTCAGAATCCCGCGGTGCGACACGTAGCGGCTGGGGTCCAGCGTGTAGGCGTCGGGCGCCGCCTCTTGCCCCGTCATGTAGATGGCTCGCGGATAGGTGGTGGCGAGACCCCGCCGCCCTAACTCCAGCGCCAGCGCGAATTCCTCGAAGGGGCTGTTGTATCCGTGCTCCGTGATCCGTACGCGGGCTTCCGAGGAGGCCTCCGGATCCGGCCGTTCCCCGACACGGGACACCTTCCAGACCAGATTGATCAGATCCTTGCTGCGGGTATAGAACGTCTGCGCCGTTTTCGACAGCGCCCGCCGCGGCGTGCGGCGCCATCGCTCGGGCAGGAAGTAGTCAAACAGGGAGGGGTCGCAACCGACGATCCAAAGCCGGCCCTGCGTGCTCTCGGAATGCCCGTACACGTAGTCGACTCCCATCACGCGGCAGGGCGTGAGATGCCCCGGGAATGTCTTGCCGGCCGAGTCGTTGAAGCGGTTCTTCTGGTGCTGGAGATAGGCGGCCCGCCGCGAGGCGGTGACTTCCTGCTCCCGCTCGGGCGTGCGCTCGAGCAGTTCGAAGTCCACCAGCGCGTACGCGATTTCGCCTCCCGGCGTGCGCAGGAGACTGCCGTCCGGACGGGGACGGACGATGAAGTGCTCCGGCTTGGTGTCCAGCACCCGGAAGCCTTTCCGGTGCAGGTCGTTCGTCACGCGGTCGGTGAAGGCGATGAGTTCCTGCCTCCGCTGCCGGGCATCCGGCAGGATCCGTTCAAAGGCCTCCGTGGCGTTGACGCCCTTGATCCACTCGTAAATCAGGATGTACTGGCGATAGATGTCCAGCTCGACGTCGCGGTACTTGGCCTTCTTCTGGTCCATTCGGGAAAGCGAGCGGCCGGTCTGCCATAGCTTCAGCTTTTTCGCCGGCACGTAAATGCCCAGCGGCTTATGCGTCCGGACCATGCCTTGCGTGGAACGGGCCCGCATCTCCATCACCAGGGAAAATTCCTCGTACGGGCTGTTGAATTCCGCCTCGACGAACTTGCTCAGCGTGAACGTGTCCATCGGCACCTCCTCGCCGACGCGGCACCACTTGACGACCAGGTCCTTCGAGCAGCCGCGGATCGGGCGGGTGCGGACCCGGTAGACCGTCCCGGTCCCGATCAGCTTCTCGCGGTTCCGCTCGAACCAGGCCATGTCGTACCAGTTCTCCGGCAACAGGTGCTCGCGGAAGGGCGCGCCATGCCGGGTGAGATAGAGATCGCCCTGGTCGCCGGTGCGCACGTGCAGATAATCCACGCCCAGCAGGTTCAGGGAGGCCGCGGGCAGGGAGGCGGAAGTCATGAAGAGAGGCGCACCCACTCCTTGGGGGCGAAGTTGGCGGCGAAGGTCCACACGGAAGCCCGGCAGTCCGTCACGCGGAAGACGCCGAGCAGCCCATATCCGTGTTCCTTGATCCACGGCTTCATGAAGTCGCGGCGCTCGACGATCTCCTCCTTGAGCGCCTGGTCTTCGACCACCTGCGCCCGCCCCCGGATGCGCACCTGGATCCCGGCCTGCAGGTCGTTGAAGCAGATCTCCACGGCGGGATTAGCCTGGATTTCCCGGAACACATCCTTGCCCGTGCCGGTGTGGAAGAGCACGCCGGATTCGTCCGCCCGGTACATCATCATGCCCCGCACGCGGGGCTCGCCGTTCTCCACGGTGGCCAGATGGCAAGTCTGCACCCGGTTTGCAAAGTCCAAAATCTGTTGGCGATTCATGAGGTTCTCCCGCCGTTCACTTTGCCAGAGGGCGGGCCCGCGTTCCAGAACGAAAGCGGCCTGTTTGAGCTTGCGGCCGGCCGTCCCCGCGGGGAAACTGGCGGCAGCGACATGAACGGCCTGCCACACCGGAGCCCTGCCGTGCGGGGATCGCGGCGCGCCGCGGCGGCGCTGCTGCTCCTGCCCGGCCTGCTTGGCCCCGGTTGCTCGACCTACCATCGGTACCGGGCCCGCTTCATGGAGCCGGATTATCTGGTGACGCGCGAGTTCTTCACCGAGGCGCCCCGCCACGTGGCGCTGCTCCCCTTTGCCGCGCGCTCGGGCCGGGCGCGCGACGCCGCCAACGCCCAGGTCTGCCGACGGGCTTTCTACCAGCACTTGAGCCTGCGCTCCTTCGAGGAGACGGACCTGCGCGACGTGGATCGCGAATTGCTGGACCCGAAGGATCCCGAGACCCGAACCCGCGTGCGCAAGTTTGCCGACGCGCTGCGCAGGCTGGATGTCCTGGGCATGAGCAGCCTGCTGGACATGGAGTTGCTCTTCCGCGAAAACGAGGCCCTGTACCGGGAGCACTACCGCCGGCTCGTCGACGACATCGTGCGCAAGGAGCTCAAGGCGGACTCCTACGTCGTCGGCATCAGCCGGAGCTACGGGCGGCTGTACCTGGTGGTCGCGTCTTCCATCGCCCTCTCCACGCGGCTCGAACTCCGATCGGTGAAGGACGACGCCCTCCTGTGGAGGGCCCAGGCCCAGCGCCGGAACACAGCGTTCCCCCTCACGCTGAATCCGTTCGATATCCCCTTCCTCCTGGTGGACATCTGGAAGAACTCGAAGGGCGGGGCGCTGGATTTGCTGGCGTATGAGGTGTTCGGCTCGGTAACCGCGACCATCCCTCCCGTGAGCAAGTCGGTCGAGCCGTACATCGAGGCGCTCCAGCCCCGCACGCTGGTATACCGCGCGCCGACCCTCTGGCGTTTCCGGCGGTCCGGCTGGGTGGACGGGGGGACGCGGTGGCCCCTGCTCCTGGAAAAACGGGGCTGGTTCGAGTGCCGGGGCCAAGACGGACAGTCCTTCTGGATTTTCCGCCGCGACGGACGGCGCGTGGACCGGAAAGGAAAACCGATTATCGAGCCGCCCGTCCCCGCGCTATAAATCAGCCAGGACCGCCAACGCCGCTTCCACGGTCGGCTTGATCAGCGTCGGCTCTCCGGCGGCCTTGCGCGCCGCGCCGGCGTCCTTCAGGCCGTTCCCGGTGATCAGGCAGACCACTTTTTCCTCGGGCTGGATCCGGCCGGACATCGCCAGGCGGCGCGTGACCGCCCAGGCGCAGGCGGCGGCGGGCTCCGCGAAGACGCCGGCGCCGCGCGCCAGTTCCGGAATGGCGGAGAGGATCTCCTCGTCGGGCACGGTGCAGACCTCGCCGCCGGACTCGATCACGGCGCGCACGGCCGCCAGCCCGTCCCGCGGCGCGTCCACGCTGATGGAATCGGCGAGGGTCGTGGCCTTGACCGGTTCCACCGCGACCCGTTTCCAGTCCACGGCAGCGCCGCGGGGATGATCCTGCCGCACGTTCTGGACGGCCCGGGTGACCGCGTCGCTTTTCTCGGACTGGGCGCAATCGATCTTCGGGAGGCGATCGATGAGCCCGACGGCATGCAGGTCCTTCATGCCCTTCCAGATGCCGCTAAGGATGTTCCCATCGCCCGTGGCCACCACGACGCGGTCGGGGGCGTGCCAGCCGAGCTGCTCGCAGATCTCGAAGCTGCACGTCTTCTTGCCCTCCCGGGTGAAAGGATTGTGCCCGGTGTTGCGGTTGAACCAGCCGCGCTCGGCGCACACCTTCATGCAGAGATCGAACGCGTCGTCGTAGGTGCCGCGGACGGCCATCACGCGCGCCCCGAAGACCAGCAACTGGGCTATCTTGGCCGGTGGCGCCTTCTCGGGCACGAAGATCACGCAGGGCATGCCGACGCTGGCGGCGAGGCAGGCCATGGAACTGCCGGCGTTGCCCGTGCTGGCCCCGGCGATCACCCTGGCGCCGGTCTCGCGCGCCCGGACCAAGGCCACCGCGCCCGCGCGGTCCTTGAACGACGCGCTCGGGTTGAGGCCGTCGTCCTTGAGATACAGATGCTTCAGGCCCAGGGGCGTTCCCAGGCGGGGCGCCGGGTATAGGGGGGTCCAGCCGATGCGCAGGGGCGACGCCAGCCCCGGGCGCTCCAGGGGGAGCAGGGGGGCATAGCGGAACAGGTCCGGCCGGCCGAACGTGACTAGGCGCTCTTTCCCGACGCGATTCTTCAGGCCGTCGTAGTCATAGGTGACGGTCAGGTTGCCGCCGCAGGCGGGGCAGGTAAAGCCCTTGAAGCTCGACGGCTGCGTCGCCGCGCAGGCGATGCATTCGAAACCGGTGAAGAACATGGGCCCCCTCCGTTCAGGGCACGATTCGCGTGCCGGTTTTGCCGCGGATGGCGTCTTCGAGAAGGTGCGGCTGGGTGATGATGACCTCGCGCCCGCCGTCTTCCAGGTAGGAGATGGCCGCCTCGATTTTCGGGCCCATGCTGCCCGCCGGGAACTGGCCGTCCTTGAGATGCCGCCGGGCCTCGGCCAGGGTCATGCGGTCGAGGTAGCGCTGGGTCGGCTTGCCGAAGTCGAGGGCCACCTTGTCCACGCCGGTGGAGATCACGAACAGGTCGGCCTTGAGATGGCGCGCGAGGAGGCTCGATGCGGCGTCCTTATCGATCACCGCCGCGCAGCCCTGCAGGTCGCCGTCCGGGAGACGGATCACGGGGATCCCCCCGCCGCCCACGGCCACCACGATCACGTCGTTCTCCAGCAGCGTGCGGATGACGCCTTCCTCGACGATCTCCAGGGGCTTGGGCGAGGGCACCACGCGCCGCCAACCGCGCCCGGCGTCCTCCTTCACGGCCCAACCGTCTTTCTCCTGGTGCTGGAAGGCGTCCTCTTTCGTGAAGAAGGGGCCGATTGGCTTCGTCGGATTCTGGAAAGCCGGGTCGTCCTTGTCCACCACCACCTGGGTCACGACGGACACGATGGAATGACGCACGCCCTGGCGATGGAGTTCATTCATCAGCGTCTGCTCGACCTGGTACCCGATGGCCCCCTGCGTGTCCGCCACGCAGCTTTCGAGGGGGACCTGGTGCAACTGGGTCCTTGCGATCTCCGAGCGCATCAGGATGAAACCCACCTGCGGTCCGTTGCCGTGGGTGATGGCCACGCGGTAGCCCTCGTTCACCAGGGCGGCGATGTGGTGGCTGGTCTCGCCGGCGGCGAGGTACTGATCCAGCACCGTCATGTGCTTGGCGTCCTTGATCAGCGAGTTGCCGCCGATGGCGATGACAACCAGGGGTTTGGGCATGGCGCCGTCCTACCCGATGAGGCGGGGGCGTCCGCCCTTCGCCAGTTTCTCCAGCACGCCCGCCGGGTCCTTGAAGCGGGAGGTCAGGATCATCGCCGCGATGGCGAACGGCTTCCAGCCGGCCTCCTTGTAGGTCTGGATGCGGTAGCGGTCGAAGACGCTGTCCTGCACCTCGCCCTGCTTGCAGGAGACCCCGGAGATATCGGCCGGCAGGCAGTGCAGGTAGATCGCCGCGCCGTTCTTGGTCAGCTTCATCTTCTGCTCCGTGCATTCCCAGCCGGTGAACCTGGCGTTGTTGGCCAGGCATTCCTTCTCGAGCTGCTTCAGGCCGTCGCGGTCGTTGCCGCGGAGCAGCTCGGTGCGGCGCTGCATGACGCGGAACGGCGCCCAGGACTTCGGGTAGACGATGTCCGCGTTGCGGAAGGCCTCGTCCATCGAGGCGCCCGTCGTGAACGTCCCGCCGGTCGCGCCGGCGTTCTTGCGGGCCAGCTCCACGACGTCCGGGATCAGGTCATAGCCCTCGGGATGGGCCAGCGACACATGCATGCCGAACCGGGTCATCAGGCCGATGATGCCCTGCGGCACGGAGAGCGGCTTGCCATAGCTCGGCGAGTAGGCCCAGGTCATCGCGATCTTGCGCCCGCGCAGGTTCTCGAGCGAGCCGAAGTATTCCTTGAGCCACATCAGGTCCGCCATGGCCTGCGTGGGATGATCCACGTCGCACTGGAGGTTGACGACGGCCGGCCGCTGGTGGAGGACGCCGCTCTTGAAGCCGTCGTCCAGCGCGGCGGCCACCTCGAGCATGTAGGTGTGGCCGGCGCCGAGGAACATGTCGTCGCGGATGCCGATGGCCTCCGTGAGGAACGAGATCATGTTGGCCGTTTCGCGGACGGTCTCGCCGTGCGCGATCTGCGACTTGCCCTCGTCGAGGTCCTGCACCGTCAGGCCGAGCAGGTTCGACGCGGAAGCGAAGGAAAAGCGCGTGCGCGTGGACTGGTCGCGGAAGAGGGAGACGGCCAGGCCCGAATCGAAACAGCGGGCCGAGCCGTTCTGGCGATACAGGCCGCGCAGGGCCTCGGCCACGGCCATGATCAGCTCCAGTTCGGCGATGGACTTGTCCCACGTCAGCAGGAAGTCCTTGCCGAAGAGGCTGGCGTTCAGGCGGCGGATGATTTCGATCTGCTTGGAAACGTCGCTCATGTGTTCTCCTGTTCCATGCCGGGGCGGGAGTCCGGCTGTCTCATGCGGTGGGTTATGGTAGCAAAACACAGGGCCAGTTCAAGCCCCCTAAAAACAGAAGAGATGGCGGGAGGCCCGCCATCTCTTCCGCTTTCAATGCGCTGTTCGTCGACGCTTACTTGCCGAGAATGGCCACCTTGGCCGCCTTGGCGACGCGGAACTTCACGACCTTCTTCGCCGGGATCTGGATCTGCTCGCCCGTGGCCGGGTTGCGGCCGATGCGAGCGGCGCGGTTGACCAGCACGAGCTTCCCGATGCCGGGAATCGTGAACGAGTTCTTCGCTTCCTTGTACGCCAGCTTCGCCAGCTCGTCGAAGAACGCCGCCACCTGCTTCTTGGCCAGGCCCGTCTTCCCCGCCAACGCCGCCTGAATCGCCGATTTCGTCAATGCCATCGCTGTCTCCTTCGTTGATGTTGTTGTTCTGCTACTGCTACATATTCGCGGTGCATTGTGCCCCGCTTCGGCCGGAAAACAAGCGTTTTTTTCGATTTTTTCGAGACAAGTTTCCCTTTACATCGCCAACCCCTCGCGCACTTCGCGGACCTTCCCGTCGCCGTCGACCTGGCGGATCAGTTCGAGGGCAAAGGCGAGGCAGGTGCCGGCGGACTGGCTGGTCGTGATGCGTCCGTCCACGACCACGGGCTCCGTCATGTAACGGGCTCGGGTCAGCCGGGAGGCGAGGCTGGGATGGCACGTGGCCTTCCGGCCGTCCAGGACGCCGGCTTGCTGCAGGACCAGGGGAGCGGCGCATACCGCCGCGAGACGCTTGCCGGCGTCGTTGAACCCCTTTACCGCCGCCAGCACCCTCGCGTCCTGCGCCAGCCGCTGGGTGCCCGGCCCTCCGCCCGGCAGCACCAGCAGATCAAATTCCGCCCAATTCGTTTCGTCCCATTCCGCGTCCGGGAGCAGGATTACGCCGCGGGAGCCGCGGACCGGCCCCGGCTGGAGCCCCACGCCCGTAACCGCCCAGCCGGCCCGCCGGAGGACATCAATGATTATCACGGCCTCCATCTCCTCGCAGCCTTCCGCCAGCGGAACCAGAACCCTTGTCATAGCTTTTCTCCTTGCCCTTATTATGGTAGAAAGCGCCTACTAACCAACAAAGAAACCGTCTTTCCATGCGCGCGAGAGATACCTTCGATGTCGGGTGCGGCATCCTGGCCGGAGTGGCCGACGGGATGGCTTTTTTCGCCGGCTTCCTTCTGGCCGTGTGGATCCGGTTCGACAGCGGCTGGATCCCGCTGATCGGCGAGGGGCTGCCGCCCCGCATGATGTACGTCTATGGCGGGGGCGTGGCGACGCTCCTCTGCCTGTTCATTTTCCGTTCGCTGGAGCTCTACCGCCGGCCGCAGTCCGGGCGCTTCGAGGACAAGATCCCGCGGATCGTCCGGGCCTCCGGTTGGGCCATCCTCCTGGCCACGGCCCTGGCCTTCATCATCCGCACGGACCCGCCGTTCTCTCGCGCCGTGACGATCCTGGCCTTTTTCACGGCCACCTTTCTCGTGCTCCTGGAGCGGTACCTCTTGTTCCGCCTGGAGCTCCACTGGGCGCGCCACCGCGAGGAGATCAACCGCGTCATCGTGATCGGCACGGATGCCGTGGCGGCCCATCTCAAGGAGGCGCTGAAGAAGGAGCCGCGGCTGCGGTGCCGGGTCACGGGTTTCCTGACGACCGGCGAGGACCCTTCCGACCCGGCCATCCCGCCCGACCTCATCCTGGGCGGCGCGGAGGACCTCGAAAAGTTCATCGAGCGGGGCGAGGTGGACCAGGTGATCCTCGCCGATACGTCACTGTCGCACCGGCGCATGACGGAGATCATCCTGCACTGCGAGCGGGGGCTGGTTCATTTCCAGCTGGTGCCCGACCTGTTTGCCGTGCTGACGAGCCGCGTGCAGGTCCAGCACGTGGGCGATGTGCCGCTGTTGAGCGTGCGCAAGTGGCCGCTGGACTACTTCTGGAACCGGGCCTTCAAGCGCAGCGAGGACATCCTGGGGAGCCTGGTGGGGCTGGTGATTTCCGCGCCGATCATGGCGGTCGCGGCGGTGGCGATCCGGCGCTCGTCCCCGGGCCCGATATTCTATCGGCAGGTGCGCTGCGGCGAGGGCGGAAAGTGCTTCACGCTCTACAAGCTGCGCACGATGCGGGAAGACGCGGAGGAGGAGTCGGGCCCGGTGTGGACGAGCGAGAACGATCCGCGCCGGACCCGGGCCGGGGCGTTCCTGCGGCGCTGGAACCTGGACGAGCTGCCGCAGTTCTGGAACGTGCTGAAGGGCGACATGAGCCTTGTCGGGCCGCGGCCCGAGCGGCCGGTGTTCGTGGAGCAGTTCAAGGAGGACGTCGGCCGCTACATGTGGCGTCACGTGCACAAGCCGGGGCTGACGGGTTGGGCGCAGGTCAACGGGCTGCGCGGCAACACGAGCATCCAGGATCGCATCCAGTACGACCTGTTCTACCTGGAAAACTGGTCCCTGGCCCTCGACTTCAAGATCCTGCTCATGACCTTCGTGGCCCGGAAAAACGCTTATTGAGCCTGCCCGGGGCCGGGGAACAGCCGGAAAGGCAGGTATCACAGTTTATAAACTGTGATACCTGCGGAAAAGGGCCGGCGCCAGCCGTTGTTCCCCTGCCTGGAGCGGGCGGCTCATCCATCGGCGACGGCGCCCGAGGCATCAGAATATCTTGTCCAGCGTGACCGGCCGTCCGTCGAGGAGGAAGGCGTCGTCCCGCGTGGCCTTCGACATCAGTACGACGCGGTCCGCCTGCGCATGCGGCGCGGCGAACCGGACATGCTGGGAACGCAGGCCGCCCAGCCACGGGCGGGCGTCGGTCATGTAGACCATGTCGCCTTCGTGGGCTTTCATCGTCTCCATGGCGGCCGGCGAGACCGAGATCAGGCCGGGCGGCACGGACTCGTCGAGCCGGACCTCGATCCGCTTGACCGGCCGGCCGGGGACATGGTTGGGCGGGCCGCCCTTGTACATCTCCATGGCCTTGTCCAGCGTCTCCACCGTCAGGCCGGTGATGTCCTTGTGCGTATCGGGCCGCGTCAGCAGGCTGACGACGACGCCGGCCACGGCGGTGACCAGCATGCCGAAGAGCGCGGGCATGTAGATGTCCGCGGCGTTGCCGACCACGAACCAGGCCAGCGGCCGCACCAGGCCGGGCCACCAGTTGGTGGCCATGGTGAAGACGACGCCGATCAGCATGGACACGCAGGCCCCGAGGGCATTGAAGCGCTTCCAGAAGGCGCCGAGGAAGATCGTGGTCACGATGGGCGGGATGATGAGCATGATGCCCTTGTAGTGGATCGCCATCAGGCTGCCGGTCTGCCGGTTGAACCAGATCACGAGGAGCAGCCCCAGGACCGTGGCGAGGGCCGAGGCCCAGCGCGCGGCCTTGAGGTAGTGCCGGTCGTCGGCGTGCGGCTTGATCAGCGGCTTGTAGATGTCGTAGATGCCGATCGCGGCGCAGGCGTTGATGAGCGTGTCGATGGTGGACATCAGCGCGGCGGTGAGCGCGGCGACGACGAACCCGAAGAGCCACGAGTTCCGTTTCAGCGTTTCCCAGCAGACCACGATGAACGTGTGGTAGGTGTTCTCGATATGGATCGGCTCGATGCCTGCCAGCGCGCCGCCGACCGCCGCCTGCTTGGTCACGATGGCCCGGGCCAGCCAGCCCACGGCGCCCACCACGATGGCCGAGAGGGGGAGGCAGACCACGACGTTGAAGAGCGCCGCTTTACGTCCCTCATGTACGCTGCGGATCGTGAGGTACCGCATGATGAAACCCTGGTTCATGAAGGTGAACGCGATGCTGCCCGCGAGCGCCTCGCCCCAGAACAGGCCCGACGCATTGAACTTGGGATCCGCCACCAGGTCCACGAACGGCAGCCGGTGCGCGACCGGCAGCCAGCCCCAGAATTCGCCGAATCCGCCCAGCGCCCACAACCCCGCGACAATGGCCAGGCCGCCGGCGATGTACAGCATGATCCCCTGCACCAGGTCCGTGAAGATCACGGCCGTCTGGCCGCCGAACGTGACGTAAATGCCTATGAATAATGTGATAACGGGGATCGACCACAACTGGCGGATGCCGAACATGCCCTCGATGGCCACGCCCATCGTGAACAGGTTGTAGCCGATGTAGAAGAACATGTAGGCCATGATGATGATCACGGCGAAGTAACGGGCGGTCCGGTTGAACCGCCGCTCGAAGTACTCCGGGATCGAGCGCACCCGCGCGAAGTAGATGATGGGCAGCCAGCCGAAGATGAAGAACGGCACGATGAACCAGTCGTTCATGTACGTCATCGTGCTGCTCATGCCGGTGTTGAAGCCCTGCTCGGAGTACTTCAGGTAACTGTAGGACCCGATCCCGGTGGCCACCATGCTCGCCGCCGCGAGCCACCAGGCGAAGCGCTGGCCGCTGTAGAAGTAGTCGTTCAGGTTCTTGCTGAACTTCGAGAAGTAGGTCCCGAAGACCATGATGCCGATGAAGTAGATGAAGGACACGATCGCCACGACGATCGTCGCGCCCGTGGTGATGTCGATGCCGAAGCCGTGGTGCACGTCACCCGCCTCCCTTGAACGGAATGTACAGCGCCGCCATGATCCAGGCCGCGTGGAGCAGCGCGAAGAAGGCGTAGCCGAGCAGGAGCACGGCCAGCCACGCCGAGTCATGGCCGCGGCCCGGCTGGCAGGCCCGCGATTTCAGGATCACGCGCAGCCCGATGAGGAACGTCACCAGCCCGAGGCCGTACAGGTACAGGTACGGCGTCCAAGGGCTCGACTCGCCCAGCCATCGGATCACGGCGCGTGGAAACCCATAAACGAAAAACAGCGTGCCGGCGAGAATGAGCGGGGCCTCTGACTTCCGGGAACTCATATCATCTGGAGTTCATCTTCCATGCCGCGCCGCTTCTTGTCAATCAAGTTGAGCCCGCGGCCGTCGCCCGGAGGAACAAGCCGCGCGCCTTATCGATCCGAAAGGCGCTGCTCCAACTCGGCCACGCGGGCTTCCAGCTCGGCCACGCGCCGGCGGAGGTCCGCGTTTTCATCCGATTCGGAACCCGTCCGGCCGGATATATAGTTGGTGTGGATCACGGACCCGGTAAGGTACAGATTCCCGTCGCTGTCGAGCTTCATCCGCGGGCCGCCGGCGAAGTCGTCTTCGTCGTAGACCCGCAGCAGGTCGTTGTTGTCGCCGGGCGACCAGAGCACCAGCGTATTGCCGTTCAGGAACATCCCGGAGCTTTCGTCGTCGGAGATCGAGCATTCGACGAACAGGCCGGGCTGCCTGAAGGGATCCGGGGTGAAGGCGTTCGCCTGCCCGAACAGGCCGTTGGTGCCCAGGTGGACGGCCGCCTGCGCGGTGGCGATATAGGTGGTGCTCCCGAGCGCGGCAGCGTAGGGGGCGGCCTCGAGGCGTTCGCGGGGCAGCAGCACGGTGTTGCTGACGACGACCTGCAGGTACACGGCGGGCCTCGCCAGGGCGGCCGGCAGGTTGCCGGAATTCGTGCCGGTCCCGAGCGTCAGGGCGTACAGGCCATCGACCACGGCCACGGACGGATTGGTGACGGCGTACAGCACGGCTTCTCCCGCGGAAGGCGCGGCGTTGGAGTATAGCTGGAGGGCGATCGGCACGGCGCCGTTGAAAAGGTTCGTGCCGTTGAGCAGCCGCCCCTGGTAGTGGATGCGCGCGGGCACCTGCGCCCGGGCGACGGGCCCCGCCGCCAGGAGCAGGATGCACGCGGCGAGTTTCAAAGCCATCTTCATGACCCTTCCTTTTCTTGGCGGCCCGCGATCAGGGGGTTCCCGAAAAATCCGCCGGGACCTGGCCCGTCGCGAGATCCATGGCCTCCTGCGCGGCATTGATGAGGCGCGGGTCGCTTTCGTTCTGAAGGATGGCGTTCAGGGTGTCCTCCACGTCGGCCAGCGGATAGTGGCCCAGCGCGCGGGCGGCCGCGACCCGGGACTCCATCTGGTCCGCCGGAGATCGGCCGGACGCGATGCCCGTCAAGTCGGCCAGCGCCGAGGGCGCAACGACCCGGCCCAGGGAGGCGGCGAGCGCGGTGGTGTCCTGTCCCGCGCGGGCCGCCGAGTTCAGGCGGGCCACCAGGTATCCGATGGATTCGGTCGTGCCGAGCAACCCGAGCGTATCCAGCGCCGCCGAGATCAGCGGGTCCGCCGGGTCGCCCGAAGACTGGTCGGCTACGGAGATCAGCGGCGCGACAAAGACCGGTTGCTGGCAATGGCGAATCACGCCGAGGAACCTCTCCTGCTGCGCGACATCCTCCGTGCCCCGGTACAGGGCCACGGTCAGCCACACGACGCCTTCGTTGGTCATTCCGCCCAGGCTCATCTGGGCGGACTGGACGAGCTCCGGATCGCCCGACACGCGCACCGTTTCGAAGAGGAGCGCCGCGGTTGCCGGGTTATCCAGCTTCGTGGCGGCCACCAGGGCGGCCCGGCGCTCGGGCCCGTCGGGCAGGTTGTTGATGAGGCGGACGAGCTCCAGGTAGGCCGCCGGGGTGCCCTCGTCCGCGAGCGTGCGCGCCACGGCCGTGGGACTGATGGCCGGATCGTAGGTCGCCGGGGGCGCGCGGCCAGCCCCGGAGCCTGTCGGGGCGCCGGGCGTCGCGGCGTTCCCCGCGGCAGGGCCGGATTCTCCGGCTGTCGCGGGATTTTGCGCGGCCGTCCGGCCATCCGGCGCCGCAGCGGAGAAGGGTGGGGGGGGCGCCTCGGGTGTCGACCCGGGATGGGATCCGGAACGGGATGGCGTTGAGCTTTCGGCGGGAACCTGGACTTCCTGCGGCGGCGCTTCCGCCCGGCGGCAGCCGGCAGAGGAAAAAACGACTGCGAGCGCCAACAGCGCCACAGCGTCACGAAAACGAAGCCGACGCGCCGCGATCATCTGCCCTTTTCCATTCAGTAGGTGTAGGACTTGGTGGACTGGTTGTTGCCTTCGCTGGACTCGGTGATGGCGCCGCGGCTGTCGACGAAGCCGCGGAAGACATGCCGCGTCCCGTTCGTCGGCGCCGGCAGC